>NPIF01000347.1_pt4 | contig 177748 bp, 165 predicted proteins | sample 8637461 | NCBI WGS metagenome assembly NPIF01 (sample SAMN07420641, study PRJNA396082) | bioreactor metagenome | isolation source: sample BR12 brine-fed electro-methanogenic bioreactor BR | place: Japan: Kochi | collected 2016-12-09 | reverse complement strand
GGTGTCCGGCAAGCCTGCCCGATGCCGCTGCGCTGTATCGGGCCTACGAGGCTACGAGGGCGCCCTATGCACGATGGCTCAGGGCACCACGTCGACGCGCACGGTGGCGGCGTTGGATACTGCGCCGCTGTTATCGCGCACGGTGTACTGGAATTGATCCTGGCCGAGGAATCCCGGCGCGGGCTTGAAGGTGATGGTGCCGTTGGCGTTGGCCGTGGCGCTGTTGCCGGGGGCCGGTGCGGTGACCACCTGTATCGATCCGGTGTCCAGGCTGCCGTCCGCGTCGGCGTCATTGCGCAGCACGGTGATGATTCCTTTCCACTTGGGCTTCATCAGCTTGTAGTCGTCCGCCGCGGTGGGCGGCTGGTTGGGCAGTGCCGGTTCGACGGTGAGCGTCACCACCGCCTCGTTGCTGATCAGGCTCAGCTCGTCACGCGCGGTGTAGCGGAAACTGTCGCTGCCGGTGTAGCCGGGGTCGGGCGTATAGATGAAGTAGCCGGTGCTGTAGATGGTCAGCGTGCCGTGGGCCGGCGGTGTCACATGATTCTGCCGCACGCGGATCAGGCTGCTGTCGGCATCGGTGTCGTTGGCCAGCACGCCGGGCGCCGCCACTTTCAGTTCGCTGCCGGCATAGGCGGTATAGACATCGTCCACGGCAACGGGCGGCACGGGTGCGAAATCCTGATCGACGATGGTCAGCACAGCATTTACCGGCCAGCCCAGCTGCGCACCGCCGCCGGGATAGGACAGCGACAGCGCCACGGTTTCATCGCCCTCCACCAGGGTGTCGTCCAGGATGGTGACGGTGAAGCTCTGGCTGGTTTCGCCGTCGGCGAAGTTGAGCACGCCGGATGCGGCGACGTAGTCGGCCCCGGCCAAGGCGCTGCCGTCCACCGTGGCGTATTCCACGCTGACGGCGCCGCTGCTGCCGCCGATGCGGTTGACGGTGATGCTCACCTGCGTGCCGTTTTCCGCCACGCTGTAGTTCTCGGCGGAGAATTGCAGCGTGCCCGGCTGCGGCGTGGTCAGTTGCACCAGCCGCTGGTAGGCCGCGGCGACGTCGACCACGCCGTTGCCGCTGTCGTTGTCCGCGCCCACCGCGCCGATGTCGACGGCGCTGTCGCGCAGCGCGGTTTCGATCTGCGCGGCGGTGGCCTGGGGCATGGCGCTCTTCAGCAGGGCCATGCCGCCCGCCACATGGGCCACGGCATAGGAGGTGCCGGAGACGTCGATATAGGACGAGGGAAACAGGCCGCCGAAGGTGAGGTCGCTGGTGTGCACGTTGACGCCGGGTGCCACCAGGGCGGGATACAGCGTGCCGTCACAGGCGGAGGGACCGCGGCTGCTGAAATTGGCCACGGCGAGCAGATCGTCCACCGCGCCCACCGACACGTTCTGCGCGTAGTTGGCGGGACTGAGGCTGGTGCCGGCTGCCGGGCCGCCGTTGCCGGCGGACAGGGCCACGGCGATACCGGCCGTGCGCAGCGCCTCGATGTCGGGCGCAAACTCCAGCTCGCACACGCCGATGGCCTGCGACAGGCCCCAGGAATTGTTCACCACCTGCGGCGCATCATCCACCGCCGGATTGCCGTCCGGGTCCAACACCCATTGATATGCCTGGTGGATGGCGCTGTAGGTGGCGTTGCCGCTGTCGTCGAAAATCTTGGCGGCGATCCACTGCCCGCCGGGCGCCATGCCGATGGAGCTGCCGCCGGCATCGCCGCCGACGATCAGGCCCAGGGTCTGCGTGCCGTGGCCGTGGGCATCATGGGGTGTGGCATGCTGGCCGTAGGGATCGAACCAGCTGTTGCCGCCGCCGCGCCAGCGCGGAGCGAGATCGGGATGATTGATGTCGACGCCGGTGTCCAGCGTGGCCACCACCACACCCGCGCCGAAGTAGCCCTGCTGCCACATCTGCGGTGCACCGGCCATGGCCAGGTTCCATTCCGCCGGGGCGGCGGATGCGGGCGGCGTCGACGGCACCGCAAGGGTTGCATCGATGCTGATGCTTTCCACTGTCGGCAGTTGCGCCACGAGGGGCACCAGCCGCGCCGGAATGCGCAGGCTGGCACCGTTGATGAGCCAGAGGGAAGTGAGTTTGCGCACCGCCTTGCTGCGGGCGAAGTTGCGCAGAGGGAGTTCAGCCTGGTCCGCGTGCTGGCGCAGGGCGTTGATGATCTTGCTGCGCCGCACGCGCAGATCGGGATCCTTCAGCTGGCGCAGATCGGGCCGTCCCTTGAAGCGGACGATGACTGCCACCTCCTGCTCCGGCGGCGCCACCTGCAGCATGCCGTCCAACGCGGCACTGATGCGGGCCGGCTGTGCCAGCCCCGGCATGGACAGTACCAGTCCAGCGATGGCACCCAGCCACGCCCACCTCATTCCAGCCTCCTGCGCCTACATGACGACGATCTGGCCCGTGGCGAATTCGCCGATCACGATGTTGACCCGGTCACCGGGCTGCACGTGGCGTCCGGGGTTGCCGAACATCACGAAGTAATTACGATCCGGTTTGACGTTGCGTGTGGTCTGCCGCATGGCGCCGATCTTGGCGGATACCGGCACGGCCATGCGCACCTGGCTCTTCTCCACCACCAGATAGGGTTTGATGCGGCGATCCAGCAACGGCGCCGCCTTCTCCGCGTCGAGCACGCGGTAACGGAAGTCCAGCATGTAGCCTTCCGCCGTGGTGCGCACACCGAGTATGCGGATGCCCCACTTCTCTTCGGCGGCATCGGCACTGACCAGCGGGCCGCTGCCCTGCACCGGCTCGCTGCCGCGGCTGTAGCCGCCCTTGTCATCCTGCATCATGCCATCCTGGTGCGCGCACGCCCCGAGCATCAGGGCCAGCGCCGCCACGGCCAACAGGCGCACACCGTGCGCCTGTTGCAGTCTCTTGTCCGCACTCAGTTCACATGTATTCATCACTGTCCCTCCCCGCCGGAGCCGGAACGGCTCCGGCGGATGCTTGCCGTCAACGCACCACGTCCACCTGCACCGTGGCGATGTTGGACACCACGCCGTCGTTGTCGCGCACCGTGTACTCGAAGGTATCCGAGCCGCGGAAGCCGGCACCGGCGGTGAAGGTGATGGTGCCGTTGGCGTTCACCGTCGCCGTGTTGCCTCCCTTGGCGGGCGGCGTGACCAGGGTCACCGTGGACGGGTCGAGAGTGCCGTCGTCGGTGTCATTGGCCAGGACGTAGATGATGCCGGCCCAGTTGTGCTTCATCCACTTGTAGTCGTTGACCGCCACCGGAGCCTGGTTGGCGGGCGCCGGGTCGACGGTGATGGTGACCACCGAGGCGTTGCTGATCGCATTGAGATCGTCACGCGCCGTGTAGGTGAAGCTGTCGACGCCGGTAAAGCCCGGATTCGGCGTGTAGGTGAAGTAGCCGGTGCTGAAGATTTGCAGCGTGCCGTTGGTCGGCAGTATCACCTGGGTGTTGCGCACGCGAATCACCGAACTGTCGATGTCGCTGTCGTTGGCCAGCGGGCCGGGGGCAGCCACGACCAGCGCCGTGCCGGCAGTGGTGGTGTAGCTGTCCGCCGCCGTGACCGGCGGGTCATTCACCGGCGTGACGGTAATGGAGACCGTGGCCGGCGTGCTGGTGTCGGTGCCGTCCGTGGCGCGATAGCTGAACTGCGCGGTGCCGTTGAAGTTCTCCGTCGGCGTGTAGCTGAACGAGCCGTTGCCGCCCAGGGTCAGCGAGCCCTGTGTCACCCCGCTGAACAGCGTGGCGCTCAGCCCGGCCCCGGTATCGTTGCCGAGTACGCCCGGCGCGCCGATGACCAGGGTACCGTCCTCGGCCATGCTGTAGCTGTCGTTCACCGCCGCCACCGCGCCGGCGCCGCCTGCCGTTTGCAGGAAGCTGTACTGCCCGCCCGGTCCGCTGGCGGCGTTGGTCAGGTTGAGGCTGCGATCGAAGATGGCGTAGTCACCCGCCGCCGTCGGCGTGAAGATGGCGTCACGCGTCTTGCCCGCCGCCAGCATCACCGAATATTGCTCCCGCGCGTACGGATACGCGCTGCCGTCCTCGGCAACCAGCGACAGATGATGACCCAGCAGGGTGGGAATGATGGTACGCAGTCCCATGTTGTGCATGCGTATCAGCGTGCGCTGTCCCGGTGCGGCAGTGGGCAGCGGTGCGCCGGTACCGTCGTAGGCAGCGCCGTTTACCAGGAAATACTTGGGCTGGTAATCGATGGTGCTGGTCGGGCCGGTGGTGCCGTAGCTGCCGTTATCCACCGCGGCGTGCAGCGCCGGGTCGATCTCGCTGTAGAAGAGACTCACTTCCTGGTCGTATGGCACGCCGGTGTAGGCCGTGCCCGCCGCCTCATCCTTGCGCATGGCGCCGTACAGGCCCATCTGCACCTGCACCGCCATGTGCGTGCCGCTGTGATAGACGTAGCTGCCGGGCTGCACGTTGGTCCAGGTGTAGTCGCCGGTGGCGCCGGCGGCAGTTTCGTGGGTCATGGACTGCACCCTTGACCGGCCCTGCCCGTCATTGAAGAACGTCGGCGTCATCGTCGCCGCCTGGCCCGGTATCACCAGCGATGTCGCCGCCGGCAGATCGTTGCGCAGGTGTACCGTGAGAGTGGGATCGCCGACGGGCACATCCAGTATCGGACCCGGCACCTGCAGCGCATTGCCGCAGCCGTCGGCCAGATTGCCGTTATCGTCCTGGGCATAGCCCCACATCGGAACGGTCACGCCATCGGGCAGGGTCACCGCGGTTACGCCGGCGCACATATACACGTCGACGGCGCCGGCCGTACCCCAGGCCATGGCCAACCCCAACGCCACTGCGCGACGCAACAATTTTCTCGTTTCGAAATTCCTGTCCACAGTCGTTTCCTCCCTCGTTAGGGGGCCAGATTCAATCGATCGGCACGCCGGCCGGTTCAATAATCAGCATCGTCATCATTCCACCGGGGAAGACGTCGTTGTTGACCAGCTCGCGCTCCGTATGGGAGTGCCACATAAACACCAGTCCGGCATTGGGATTCAAACCACCCTCGCCCGGCGGCAACGTACCCATGGTGCCGAGGAAGGGACTGCCGCTCCAGAAGCCGCCGAAGGTGAGGTCCTGGTTTTCCGGCAAGACCACCGGCAAGGGCTTGCCGTGATCAGCCACCGGTTCGCCGGGGACCAGCGGATCGCCCGGCGCGTGACCGTAGATGTCCCAGCCCAGTCCCTCGCCGCTCCAGCTGAACAGTGCGTCGTAGGTGGCGCCGGGCAGCACCTTGACGGTGAAGTCCGCTTGTGCGAGGTCCGGCGCGACGCCATCACTCGACAGCATGCGGCCGTCACGGGCAATCTGATGGTTATGGTTGCCGTGGGTATGGAAGGGATGCAGCTCACGCCCGGCGCCGATGAGGCGCAGCAGGATGGTGTCACCAGGATGGGCGCGCGGCAGGCAGTTGTACGGTTGATGCGGCATCCATGCCAGATTGTTGCCCGCCAGTGTATCCGGGCCGTTGCGGCCGTTGATGAACCACAGCACCGGCGTGTATCCGGTGGTATCTATGGCGTCGAAGGCTGCGGGTGTGGTGGCCAATTCCGCGGCGAAATGAATATTCGGATCCATCTCGGTGAGAAGGAACAGGTATTCATAGTCGAAGGCGGTGGCGGCGTCCCCGTAGGCCTGCTTGGGCGCGCCGGCCGGTCGCACTATCAGTGCGCCGGCCAGGCCCATCTCGATCTGCAGATCCGGGCGTGTGCCGCTCTGGTAGATGTAGGTGCCGGGGTGGTTGGCAACGAAGCTGTAGCTGACCGTGTCGGCCGGTCCGGTGCTTTCGTTGGTCAATATGCCCGGCGTCCCACCCGTCACCGTCACGCCGTCCTGGCCGGGAAACACGATGGACACAGGCATCGGCAGCTGGCTGGTGAGATTCACCGTGACAGTGTCGCCCTGATTGACGATCAGCGTCGGCCCCGGGTATTGCATCACCCCGCCCTGCTCGCCGTAGCCCCATACCAGCAGGCTGCCGCCGTCCGGCGTGTCGATATAGCCGGATGACGCAGTGAGGTTGAAGGTGGGACCGGTGATCCCCTGGATGGCGGCACCAGCGTCGGCGGCGGCAAGCAGCAACCCCAACAACACTGCCGTGAGCCATCCCGTTTTAGAATTTTGCCTGTTCATGGAATTCCTCCTGATCTCACGCCATAGCCGTCGTCAGTTGATACGGATTTCGGTCATCATGCCGCCGAAATCCTCGCCGTCGTTGCTGAGGAAGTTGAGGTTGGTGGTGTAGAGAAAATACGTTCCCGGCGCGACACCGGCAGTATCGATAATCACATCCACCGACTCGCCGCCGCCCAGGGTGACTGAGTTGGTGTCGTAGGCGGTGTCCTTGCCGTCGGGGCCGCGCAGCAGGCGCGCACCGGTTCCCACCACGTGCATCTTCAGGCCGTTGGTTGCCAGGGTGTAGAAGTTGGTAACGTTCAGGTTGGAGATGCGCAGCAGAACCTTGTCGCCGACGTTCGCGTTGACCAGCGAACTGACCGGCTGCGGCGCGGCGCTGCCGCTTTCAGCGGGCGGCACCAGCGGAGCCGGTTCCACCGTATCCGGATAGCCGCGCCCGTTCAGCATCGGATAGCGGTCCTTCATTTCCGCGAACGGCAGCGGCTGCACGTTCATGCTGGCGTCGTGGAATACCGGGTCGAACGAGCCGATCTGGATGGGAACCTCGACGTCGTAGCGGGTGGATCCGTCGCCGTCGTTGTAGACGTACTGGTAGCCGGCCTGGTGGGTGAAGCCGTTGAGGTCCGTGCCCGCCGGCAGATTGTTCTGTGCCGGCAACACGTAAAGGTTGCCGAGCATGCCCATCTGCATGTGCTCGGTAGCCTCCACATGGCAGTGGTACATATAGGTGCCGGGCTCCACCAGGTTGTAGTAGTAGGTCAGCGTCGAACCGCCGTTGATGGATATCGAGGCATCGGGCACGCCGTCGAATACCGACGAGGCGTTGGGGAAGCCGTGGAAGTGCACGGTATGCGGATCGAACAGATCCGGCCGTTGCACCATGCCGACGTTGGTCAGGCTCAGGTAAAACTCCTGCCCCTGCTTGAGCACAATGGTCGGCGCCGGAAAATTTGCCGCCAACATGCCTGCGCTCATGATCTGGTCCTCGGTCAGGCCGGTCACGTTGGAAAAGCCGAACATGTACTGCAACTTGCCGTCGGCCATGGAAATGAACCCGTCACCTGCGGTGAGATGCATGCACTGCAATGCGTTCGGGTCATAGGCGCCGTCCGGTACCGCATCGCCGTTGGTATCGCCGGGACACTGCACGAATATCGCGGCGTCGGCGGTGGGAATCTCCACTCCGGTTGCCAGCATGACCGCCGTCACCAACAACCCTTTCACTATTTTGCTGCTCATGGCTGAGTCCTCCTGCACTGGCCCCGGCCGCCACCGCGGCCGGGGCACGGGTCTGTTGGCTTAAGGCACCTGCACCTCGTCGGCACCGATATCCGCCGCCGCACCGCTGGGACGCGGTTCGCCGTCGTAATCCACGCTCAACTCGATGATGCTGCCGGTGTTGGACGTATTGGCGGCATCCGTTGCGCTGGACGGCGCCATCACGTGGTAGTCGCCGCCCGGTGTCAGCGGACCGAAGCTGACGTCGATGAAGTTACCGCCTTCATCAAAGGCCGGCTGCGCCTGGGCCGAGGTCATGATCTCCTGCTGCAGGATGGTCTGGCCCCGGTCACCGTTGAAGTACGGCAGCACGAAGTTCGGATCACCTGCAGTGTTGCTGCTGTGATAACCGGTGGTATCGGTCAGCACGCAGAACCTCGGGTTGAGCGCTCCGGCGACACCCAGGACACCGAGGTCGTCGAATACCGGCGCATCTCCAGCTCCGATGTTGGGCACCAGGCCGAAGGTGCTCGGCTCCGGATTGTTCACGTTGCCCTGGAACGACCAGTAGAACGAGCGGTTCTGCCAGACGATGTTGTTGAGCAACCACGGATTGGAGAAGTCACGGTACTGATTGAAATTCGCACCGGCCGGAATCAGGGCTGCCAGTTCCGGACTGTTGGCCCGAGCCACGATACCGGCCGGCTGCGGCACGGTCTGGTTCGGGTTGCCCGGAGTGAAGGCCTGGCCGGCGGTCGCGGTGCTGTCGTTGTGGGCGACCGTGTTGTTGAGGATGCGCGGCCGCAGGGTATCCACCAGGGAGATGCCGCCGCCGGCCAACCCGGTCATGTTGTTCACCACGATGTTGTTGGTGATCAGCATGGTGTACCACTGGTTCGGGTTGTTGGGACGACGAATCACGTCCTCACCGTTGGCTTTCTCGATGCGGATGCCACCGCCGTCGCCGGCCCCGGCCTGATTGCCCTGGATCACGTTGCCGTCGATTACCACGCTACCCGTACCGGGTGACACCGTGCCGTTGACACCGATGCCCACCTGGCCGCCGATGTAGATACCGCCACCGGATACCGACGTTCCCTGGTCGAAGGACTGATTGAACAGGATGGTGTTGCCGGCGATACGGCTTTCGCTGTTGAGGCCGAGGTGGCCGATACCTCCGCCGTTGCCTGTGGTGAAGTTGCCGCAGACGTAGTTGCTGGCGACGTTGTAGCCGTAGGCACCGGTATAGAGGGCGATGCCGCCGCCTACACCACCGAGACTGCCGTTCATCGACACATCGTTGTGATGGATGTTGGGCGCGTTGTTGGTGGCGTTGGTGTATTCCGCACCGTTAGCGCCCTCGCTGATCAGATCAGCGTGGCCGATACGGATACCGCCGCCGAACCAGCCCTGGTTGCCGACAATGCGGTTGTTGCTGATCTCCAAGAAGCGGGCATAGCCGTTGGCGAAGATGCCGCCGCCGTGATCCGCTCCGGTGATGGTCAGGCCGTCGATACGGGCATTGTTGATGGCACGGAAGCGATAGCGGGCCGGGCCGGTGTTCTTGCCCAGTACGGTGATGCCTGCGCCCTCGCCGTCGAACAGCAGTATCGGCTCGTTGTCATTCACCGCAAAGCCTGCCGCCTGGCCGGGCAACAGTTCAAATGCACCGGCAGTGAGCAGGCTGTTCACCTTGGTGCGCCACTGCTGCAGCTTCTCGCCCGGTGCCTTGCGCGCATTGATGACGGTGGCATGGGCACCCCAGCCCTGCAGACGCACCGGCTTGTACATCACCACCAGCTCGTCATAGGTGCCGGGGGATACCAGGATCAGGTCGTTGGGACCAGCCAGGTCGATGGCATCCTGAATCGGAGTGGCTGCCGGATCGGCGCTGGGGAACACCTGGTGCACCGCAATACCAGCCGGCAGGGGACCGACCGTCACTGTAACGCCGGACGGCGAGGTACCGGCCGCGCTGCTGACCAGCAACTGCCCGGTGGCCACGCCGGCCGCCGGCACGGTGGCCGTAATCAGGTCATCGCTCCAGCTGTTGATGGTCAGCGGCACGCCGCCGACCGTCACATTGCTCGCGGGGCCCTGGGTACCGAAGCCGTAGTGGCGTACCACGGTCGGGCTGTTGCTGCCGTCGTAGTCAGGGTTGGGAACGGTCATGTCCCCCACCGCGACTATGGTCAGCTGTTGACCGGGCAGGACATAGGGGCCGCTGCCGCCGGGGCCGGACACCGTATAGATCAGGGGCAGCTGATCCGGCTGCTCGCAATCCAACGGCTTGCCCGGACCGGCAAAGGCGGCGATGGGCAGCACCGGCGTATCCAGATAGGTGGTGCCGCCGGGCATGTACTGGAGCGTGTAGCAGAACTGGCTGAAGCGCCGATCGAAGAACGGATCGATGATGGTCTGCGGCGCGGTCGGATTGGTGACCGGATCGTAGGCCGGGTTCGGCACCGGACCTGCATCGTTCATGCATGCCGTGACCATGTTCGGCGACACGCCCGAAGGCATCGGGATATGTACCGAGTAGGTGGACGGCAGCATGGCGTTGAACAGGCCGTACTGATCGGCGTGGACACGGACGATCTCCTTGCCGGTCCAGTCGCGGAACGACACCGGCAACCACGACGGCGCATGCTTCTCGCCGAAGTTGGGCGAGTTGGGATCGAACTCGTTGCCCAGGTCGTTGAGGATCATGCCCTGCACCATTGCCGCCTTGGGCGCTTCCGTAAGCAGGAAGAAGTCGGCTGCGGCGTTCTGGCCCTGACTCAGACGCACCTGCTTGCGATCGCACAGCGGGCGGCTGTCGCCGGCATAGGGCGCGTCGACCAGGTCGGCGGCATCGATGCCCGGATACGGCACACCGGCGTCGTCGGTCTGCATGCTGATATAGGTCGGCACCGTGTGGGCTTCGCCCACGCAGACCGGCGGCAGCAGCAGCGGCGAGGGAATATAGGCGTCGCCGAGATCGACGTTCTTGTCTTCTTCCTTGATGATCTTGTAGCCCGGCGGCGGAACCACCTCGACGATATAGGTCCCTGCTGCGAGAGGCGGATCTTCAGGATCGGTCAGACTGCCCGGACCGAAGGCATAGCCGCCGTCGAACACGCCCGGACGCACCTGGTTGTAGTTGCGCAGGCCATCGTAGCAGTCAGTGGCATGGGTGCCGACCGTGAACACGTCGCCCTGGCAACCGGTGGGCAGGTTGTCGTCCCAGCTGTCGGTATGGGCAACACGCAGGGCATCACCCAGGTCGAAGATCCCGTCGCCGTTATGGTCGACGTCTTCAACGCCTTTCGCCCCGCCCTCGGACCAGCCGATTGGGTAGTTGTCCACATCCGGCGGCGTCACGGCGCCGCCCCCGGCGACATCGATAATGCCGTCGCCGTTGGCATCCGCGTACAGATTCACCTGTACGCGCGGGATGCCCGGCTCCCACTCCTCGCCCACCGCATAACGCGGATCATTTTCGGCGCGGGTGATGGCGTAGAACACGATACCGGAAATACCGCCGTTCTCACCGGGAGCGTAATTGGTCTTGCCCCACTCGAAACGGTTGGTCTGGCCGAGGAAACCCTGGAAGGCCTGGGTAAGCACCGGACCGGTTTCAGTGCGCGACAGATTGTCGCCGGTGTTGGGATTGATCAGCGGATCACCCACGGTGGTACAGACACCGGCATTGATGTCGGCCTGGGTGCAGTTCTGCGGCTGCGGCGTCAATACCTCGCCCGCCGCCACCGGTCCGCCGGCATCAATGGTGGTAGTCAGGCCGGTCGCCTTCAGCGTGCCGAAACTTACCTCGGCCACCAGCCAGTTGAAGAAGGGGAAGACCTCTTCCAGCGGTGCCTCGCCGTTTACGTCGATCGGCATCGCCTGATAGATACGGCCGTCGCGGAAACGCAGGTTGATGGCCGCCTGATCGGCACCGAGACCGACGTCATCCACGGCAGGGTTGTCGCATTCTGCAGTAAGGCAGTCGCGGAAGCCGTTCTGGTTGCGATCGAAGAACACGCTATGTTCGGAACGGTGGAACCAGTTGAACACCGGAACCTGTCCCAGTGCGACATCGCCGCCGCCGGCCGGCACGGTAACCGCCAACGATGCGAAGATCACGTTCAACGCGTCGTCCCACACCACCAGTTCGTAGTCGCCCGGCGGTACGTTGCCGATATTGAAGTCGCTGTCCGCGCCGCAGGCGTGGGCATAGACTCCCTTGCCGGTGCCGGCGGGTGCATCGTTCAGACCGATCCAGCAATTGGGGAACGGCTGTCCGTTGTACATGGCATAGTCTGGCGGGCGCGACATATGCATATTCACAACCTGGCCGCGTATCGTGCCGGTACCGGGTGCTGCCGCCCCGTCGCAGTAACCGGCCGGAGCGCTGCCGGGAGCACCGAAGCAGTCGAAGGACTTCACGAAGCCGACAAAGACATGATGGCCCGGCGGACCGAACTCAGTGAAGTAGCGCGGTTCGTTGGCCTTGACCCAGGCGTCGATGGTCTTGCCACCCTCGATGGTGTGGGTCTGGTGCCAGTCCTGACCGGCCGGCGGCACCAGCTGCACGCCGTACTTGCCCGGTGCCAGGCCGCGAATCACCGCCACGCCGTCGGCATCGGTCAGGATTACGCCGTTGCCCATGGATGCCACGCTGCCGTCAGGGTTGTACACAGTCCCCAGCGGATTGCCGAAGGCATCCTGCGACACCTGACCGCCGGCGGCGCCGTACTGGCCTGCCGGATCAAACAACAAAACGCTGAAGCCGGGCAGCCCGACTTCCTGCGGCAGATCCGGTGCGTTGTTGATGGGGTTGTTGTCTTCGTAGGCGAAGATGGAAATCTGCGCCGTCGGGATCGGATATTGCGCCACAGTCACGTTGACGGTGGGCGTGGCCGATGCCGTAAACGATACCTGTGCACCGCCGAGGGCATAACCTGCAAACGGCAGCACGGATATGAAGTAGCGCTTGGTGTCATCGACACCGCCGATAACCGCACTGGTGCCGGTGGTCTCCCCCTGGCTTACCAGCGGGGAGTGGCTGGTATGGAAGCCAAGCGCCAGCGTATCGGTATTAGGCACACCGGGCTCGACCGCATAGGTGTGGTCCTCCTCCAGCGTCCAGCGGAACCCGGACACCGGATTGCCGGCATGGTCCTGCGCCTGCACGGTAAAAGTCGTGGGCGCAGCCTGCACTGGCGTCAATGTAATGAAACCGGCAAGCACTATCGCTACCCACAGGAATTGCAGGGCTGTGCGGCCCGCCTCGTTCCAGGACACGCGTTGACTGTAACTATTCATCTCGGCTCTCCCTCATGCTTTACAGGACACACCGTTCGCGAGATGGACGAAGCGACCGGGCCGAAGTTAAACAACCGCCGCCTCGCCTGCACCGGGGAACTGCGACGGTGGAAATGAAAACGTTGTACTCGGAGTCAATAGTAGTGATCGGCGTCACGTTTACCGGTCGGTGTACCCCCCATATGCGGAGTATTGCCACCCCATGGGGTTGGGTAGGAGCCCACCTGATGTCCTACCAGGGAAACAGCGCGGCGAAGACGGTTACTGCAAGGAAAATATCGGGGCCGGCGCGGACCGCGCGTCAGTGCTTGCGGGAAAGATATATGGAGGTTCGGAAAAGCCGCTGATTGGCCATGTCCGCCGCCGCACGGCGCCCGTGGGCGCCCTGTGGACACTGTTTCGGAACACCTGTTTGGAAGCCATCTCAAAATCAGGAAGAAGAAAACAGCAAACCACGGGGAGCACGGGGATACCGGGATAAACCCTGTTTTGCCTTTAATACCCGCATGTTCCCCGTGTTCCCCGTGGTTAAATCTTTATGCCTTTGATTTTTGAGATAGGTTCCAGCCGCGCTTGCCGGACACCGCTATCGCTATGTCCGGCCTACGGACTGGACGTCATCGCAAAATCAGGAAGAAGAAAACAGCAAACCACGGAGAGCACGGGGATACCGGGATAAGACATCCCCGTGTCCCCCGTGGTTAAATCTTTAACGCATTGTTTTTTTGAGATAGGTTCTAGTGAATATGTTCGTTGAGCATCGCGCCCTGAATCAGGGCGACGATGTCGGCGGGCGACGCCGACTCCTTGCACATGAAGCAGCTGGCGCCGTTGCGGAAGGCCGCCTGGCGGTATTCGGGCAGGTCGTAGCTGGTGAGGATCACCACGGCGATGGTGGCGTCCAGTCCCTTGATCTTGCGGGTCAGTTCCAGGCCGTTCTCATCGGGGAGTTTGATGTCGACAAAAACCAGATGCGGCTTGAGCGCGGCGACCGCAACAATGGCGTCGTGCCCGCTGCCCGCCTCCAGCACCTCGAGTGAGGGGAAGTTTTCCGCCAGCATGTTTTGCAGCATGTGCCGGAACCCTTCATTGTCTTCCACCAGGAGTGTGCGAAACATGGTGTGCCACTCGTTGTTGTACGTGGCACGTGGCCACCCCACGGAACCGACAGCGGATCGGACGCGGCGTACTCCGCGCGCAGTTCAAAAGCGTCGTGTATTCGGTGCAGAGTCTAGCCACGGGGTGTTGACGCGCCTGTTGGGTACGCACCCCAGTTGCCTGCGGTCCGTACCCTAAACCGTCTTGCGGTATACAGAATCTCCCCTATGATTTGCGTAAGCCTTCACAATCCCGACTCACCACATCGGATTGGTTGACCGGAACGCAATAATTAAGCAACATCGGTATGGGAGCCTCACACACGCCATACAGACCTGTTTCAACAGGGTTGAACGCGCGTGAAGGTAGGTACATACAGTAGATGGATGTAAGGATTCACCCAGGGGGCAGCCATGCAGAGTCAAAATTATCGTGTACTTATCGCCGATGACCACGCCATTCTGCGCGACGGTCTGCGCGCCCTGCTCTCGGCCTCGCCGGAGCTGGAGATCGTCGGCGAAGCCTCGGATGGGCAGGAGGCTATACGCCTGGCGGAAGAGTTGTCACCCAACCTGCTGCTGATCGATCTCTCCATGCCGCGCATGAACGGCACCGAAGCGATACAGGTCATCCGCAATCGCCACCCCAACCTCAAGATCATCGCCCTCACCGTGCACCGCACCGAAGAATACGTGCGGGCAGCACTGGATGCCGGCGCCAACGGCTACATACTCAAGGACGACACTCACGCCGAATTGCTCACCGCCATCCAGGCCGTGCTCAAGGGACAGACCTATCTCAGTCCCTGCATCTGCGGACATGTGGTCAGCAGTTATCTGGATCAGCGCGAGGGCGGCCGCGTGACCACCTCGTGGGACGTCCTGACCCTGCGCGAACGCCAGGTCATCAAGCTCATCGCCGAAGGGTACAGCAACAAGATGATCGCCCGGGCGCTGTCGATCAGCGTCAAGACGGTGGAAAAACACCGCGGCAACCTGATGAAGAAACTGGATCTACACAGCGCGTCGAAGATTACCGCCTACGCCATCGAGCACAGCCTGATCGGCGCCTGACGCCTACCCCGCCTGCTGCCAGAGGACGGAGATCGCCGTCCCGCGGCGCGGGTGGGAATCGACGGAAAAGCTTCCCCCGGTGAGCTCCGCACGCTCACGCATGCTCTTCAGCCCCAGCCCCGCCCCTACCGCCGCCGTCTGCGCGTAGTCAAAGCCCTTGCCGTCATCCTGGATGGACAGTTCCAGCCCTTCGTCCTGCTGCGTCAGCCCCAGGCTCACATTGCTGGCCCCGGCATGCTTGGCGATGTTGTGCAGCGCCTCCTGGGTGATGCGGAATATCACCACCTTCAGCAATTCCGGGATATCCGCCTCGGCCACGGACACATCCTTGCTGATGCGGATGCCCTGATAAACCTGGCCGAATTCGCGGCAGAACCATCCCAGGGTGGCAACCAGGCCGAGATCGTCCAGTATCGACGGCCGCAAGTCCATCGACACCCGACGGACCTCCTCGATGGAGTCGCGGATGCGTTCAACAATGCTGCCCAACCGCTCCGCCTGCGCCGCATGGCCCAGGTCGGCCTCGCCGCGCAGCACGTCCTCGACGGTGAACTTGATGGCACTGAGGCGCTGGCCGATACCGTCGTGCAGTTCGTTGGCGATGCGTTTGCGCTCGTTTTCCTGGGCGGCGATGAGCTGGGACGACAAGGCGCGCAACTCGCGCTCCGACGCCTTGAGACGCTCCTGCACGTCCACCTGTTCGGTGATGTCGATGACGTTGCCGAGCACATAGGAGACGCCGCCGTTATCGAAGCGCGCCCGGCTCAGCTTGAGCCATTTCTTCTCACCGTCACGGGTGACGACCTCGATCACTTCTTCACGGCTCATGTCATGTTCCAATTCCTCATCGGGCTGCGCCACACCGAGAAACGACAGGTCCATGCCGCACATCTCCTCCTGCCGGTAACCGAAGATGCGCGCAAAGCGTTCGTTGCAGAAGGTCATCCGCTTGCCTTCGCGCATATAGATGCCGGTCAGGGTGTTTTCCACCAGCATGGTATAGCGCTGCTCCGAGGCCTCCAGCGCGGCGCGGTCGCGATCGTTCATTTCGATCTTGCGCTTCAGCATCTCGATGGCCAGCCCCAGCTGGCGGGTCTTGCGGTTGACCGCGCGCTCCAGCCGCTTCTGATATTCGGCGGCCATTTCCTCGCCGCGCTTGCGGGCGTGGATGTCGCGCATGATGGAGACGATCTCGGTGGAATTACTGCCGTTGACCATCATCTGGCTGTTCATCTCCACCCACAGATAGCTGCCGTCGGCGCCGCGCAGGCGGCAGGTCGCGGTGGCGATCTCGCCGTCCTGCGTCACGGCGCCGATCTTCTCGCGCAGCGCCTCCTGATCGTCGGCGTGAATCAAGGTATAGAGATTCTTTCCGGTCAGTTCGTCGGGGACATGGCCGAGCAGGCTGCTGCAGGCGGGCGACAGATACAGCAGGGTACCGTCGGCCTTCTGCCGCATGATCACGTCGGAGGCGAATTCGACCAGCAGTTGCAGCTTCTGTTCGCGCTCCGCCGCCTTGGCCTCGGCATCGATGCGGCCCGAGACATCCTCGAACACCATCATCAACAGCGGCTGCATAACGTGCGGCAGCGACGGGTGCGCGATGAACGGCATGACCTGCAAACGCAGGTGACGTTGCAGCGCGCCGTCGAAGACGCGCTCGAGGGAAAAACTTCTGGCCGCGGGACTCAGGGCCTGGGACAGGGCGCGGGAGAGATAGCAGTTGTCGTCGCCACAGGCGGGATGCAGCAGCGGGTGCAGCCCCATGCCCTCGACGCGGGTGACGTCACCAAGCCCCCAGTTTTTCAGGGTGCGATTGGCCCGCACCACCTTGCCGTGGGGGTCCACCAGGCATACCAGCTGCGGCAGGGCGTCGATCGCCCCCTCCCACTGGGCCTTGGCACGGGCAACGCTCAGCTGCTCGTCGGTCACTGGCTTATCCATCAATCTTCGTCCACACTGCCGCATCATGAATTTTCCGCCCCACGGCGGAAACCAAGCACATCAAAACGCACATCGATTTCCTGCAGGTTGCCGCTGCCGCGCCAGCGCGCCGTCGCGCCGCCGGGGCGCGCGCCGATGTGCATATTTTCGAATACCAGCACGGGGGGCTGCGCCTCCAGGGTATGCAGCACCCGGGCAAAAGTCTCTATGCCGGTACGCATCGTGACCCGTAATGCAATCTGCCGCAATCCCTCCTCGTCTTTTTCGCCCAGAACCTGACTGCTTACCACGGTGCCGCCCTGCTGTTCGATGACCTGTTTCACCCGGCGTTGCAGCTCCGCCGCCGCCAACGTCGGCTTGTCGCCGCTGAGGTAATAGCCGTGACTGCGCTCCAGCCGCGCCAGCACACGCTGCTGCTCCCTGGCGCCTTCGCCCTGCTGCACCATGGCGCGATACTGCTGCAGCTTTTCCGTCAACCGGCCGACCCGGTGATCATACGCGGCGGCGACCGCCAGATAGGGCCCCGCCACCAGACCGACAGCCGCCGCCAGCACCAGGACCAGCAGCGCCAGGGCGGTGAGGCGCTGCCCCCGCGGACTCAGTTGTTCAACCCGCATGGCCATTCCCCTTCACCGCCAGGGAGATTACGAAACGCTCGCGGCCGTTCCTGGGGTTCTGCGTCAGCGGCGCCTCGAAGCGCGGATCGGCGAAGTAACCGGAGGCGGTGAGCGTCTGCACCATTTCCGAGGCAGCGGCGGCCTCGCCGCTGATCCTCACCCGGCCATCCCTGATCTCCACCTGCCCGGCCCAGGCCTCGTCCGGCACCAGGCGGGACAGCTCCTGCAATACTTCCAGCAGCGCCGGCGTCGCATATTTGCGCTGGTGTATCCGCCGGATCTGCTCCAGCCGCTGGTCCATTTCCGCCCGCAACTGCTCGGCCCCCTGCACCTGCGGCAGAAGCCGTGCCAGTTCCCCCTCCAGCGCGGCCGCCGCCTGCTGGCGGTGCCACAGTGGCACGGCCAGTACCAGCAGCAGCAGTACCCCTGCGCACAGAGCCAGGGCGGTGTTGAGCCGCGTCTTGAGGGCACCGCCGCTGCGGCTACCCGCCGGCAGCAGATTGAGCCCCAGACGGCCGCCGGGAAAATCCGCGGCGGCGACATCCACAGCCACCGTGTCCAGCCCGATTTGCGCCAGGCGGGCGATCACCGGGTCGACGGCGGTACGCGGCGCGGCGTACAGCATGACGTCGATCTTGCGGTTGACCACGTCGCGGCGGGTGACGCGAAAGGCGAAATAGACGTCGTCCGCATCAAAGGGGGTGTAGCGATCCATGGAGAAGGCAAGCACGCGCTGCAGATTGCGCTCCGCCTCCAGCGGCAGATTGAGGGCAGTCTCCAGGAGCAGAGCGCGCTCGAGGATGACATCGCAGCGGGTACGCACCGCCGGTTCCGCCGACGTCGGCTGCCGCGCCGGGCCGAGCAGCAGCACGCGATCAAGCAAGGTCTTCTGATCGGCCTGGTAGATGCATACTTCCTGCGCCGAGGCCTCGGCGCGCAAGTGCGGCTCCGCGATAAGGTACCTCAGCCGCGGCGGCACCAGGCCCAGCAGGGTGTCGCGCCACCAGCGCAGGAACTCCCGCAGCGAGGCGAACAGAGCGTCCGCATGCAGCCGTCCCGCCCAGCCTCCGGGGCCGGGCGCCGGTTCTGCGGGCCTGGGCTGTGATTCCATCAACATGGCAGGGCGGTTTCCTTGTTGTTCATCGGTATATATCGTTCAAAAAACTATAGTTCACCCCCTGATCCACAGAGGTAGGTCAACACCGTAACACTGCTTGCACGACACCCTATCCCCCTAGGAATGCGGCGGCTTGTGGCTAGCCTGATAGTCACGGCGCCCCGGCTGCATGCTGTCCTTGCGGCCGCGCGCTCCGCAGGAAGTCACCGCCAACAGACACAGGGAGCCACCATGAACACCACCGACAAGATCACCCGCTTGCATCTGCGCACGCTGCTGTGCGCGCTCGGCTTCGGCATCGCCAGCCTGGCGCATGGTGCCGACATGGGACATGACCATGCCATGCACGATCACTCCATGCATGATCACGCCATGCACACCGCCGCACCGCAGGCGGCCGCCATGGAAAACCATGAGCACCACATGCAGGCCATGAACCAGACCGGCTACCAGCGTGCCGTGGTGCGCTATACGCTGCCCACCCGGCAACTGACCGACAGCCACGGCCAACCGGTGGACATCGCACAGCTGCTCGACACCGATCGGCCTCTGGCGGTGAACTTCATCTTTACCTCCTGCACCACCATCTGCCCGATCATGAGTGCGACCTTCGCCCAGGCGCAGCGTCAGCTGGGCGCCGACGCGCGCGACATTCAGTGGATATCCATTTCCATCGATCCGGAATACGACACGCCGGAACGGCTGAGCGCCTATGCGCAGAAACTGGATGCCGACGCCAACTGGCGTTTCCTCACCGGCGACCTGGACAGCATCATCGCCGTGCAGAAGGCCTTCGCGGTATATCGCGGCGACAAGATGAACCACGCGCCGACCACCCTGCTCCGCGCCGGTCGTCATCAGCCCTGGGTCCGTCTCGACGGACTGACCAGCAGCGCCGAACTGGTGCAGGAATATCGCCAGCTCGCCGCCGCCTCACATTGATGCGCCGCCCGCCCCTGACGGCAGCCGGCGGCTGGCTGGCGGCGCTGGCCGCGACGCTGCTGCTGCTCGCCGCCCTGCCGTCGAAGGCGGCCGGCGACACGGAAGCCGCCGCCGCCCAAATCGCCGCCGGCAAACGGCTGTACCGCGAAGGGCGCACCGGCGACGGCGGGATGCTGCGCGCGGCGGTGCGCAGCGACGTTGCCATGCAGGGCGCCGGGCTTGCCTGCACCAACTGCCACCGCCGTAGCGGCCTCGGCTCCAGCGAGGGCGGCATCGGCATCCCGCCCATCGCCGGCAATACCCTGTTCATGGCACAGAGCACCAATTTGATTCGCAATTACCGCCAGGGCGAGCTGAGCAACATCAGCCGCCCCGCCTACACCCTCGAAACCCTGGCACGGGCGCTGCGCAAGGGCATCAATTCCTCCGGCGCTCCCATGTCGCCGCTGATGCCGCGCTTTGTTCTGTCCGATGCCGACATCGCCGCCGTCGCCGCCTATCTGCGCACCCTGTCCACCGCATCTGCCGAGGGTGTCACCGAACACGAAATGCATTTCGCCACCGTACTGACGCCGGGAACCACGGCCGCCGAGCGCGAGGCCATGCTCGATGTGATGAACGCCTACTTCGCGCGCAAGAACGCCGGCACCCGCGGCGAGACCCGCCGCGCCGAACAGGCGCCGTTTCACAAGGAGTGGATGTATTCCGCCTACCGCAAGTGGGTTCTGCACGAGTGGACCCTGAGCGGCCCGTCCGCCACCTGGGGCAGGCAGCTGGATGAGCACTATCGCAGGCAGCCGGTGTTCGTAGTGCTCGGCGGCATCGGCCACGGCGACTGGCAGCCGGTGCACGACTTCTGTGAACGGCGCGAACTGCCCTGCCTGTTTCCGCACCTGAACGCGCCGCCGCCCCATGCCGAACGGGATTTCTATTCCGTTTATTTTTCCAAGGGTCTGCTGCTGGAAGCGGAGGCGCTGGCGGCACACCTGCGACGCGGCGGCCGCCGCGACACAACCCTGTTGCAGGTATTGCGGCCCGGAACGGATCGCGAGGCGGCGGCCGCGGCGCTGCGTGCCGCCGTGCCGGGCGGCGAAGATATCCGTCTCGCCGCCGGCGACAGTCCCGATGCCGCCTACTGGCAGCGCCTGTTGCAGCGCGTGCAGCCGGATCGGGTGATGCTCTGGCTGGAGGCGGAGGATCTCGGCGCCCTCGCCGCACTGGAAGATGCAGCCAACCCGCCGGCCGCCATCTACGTCTCCTCCACCCTGCTGCCGGACTCCACCGCCGCGCTGCCCGCCGCCATGCGGCGGCTGCACCTGCTGCATCCCTACCAGCTGCCCGGCCAGGAACGTCAGCTGGCGCGGTTTCGCGTCTGGGCGAAGCAGTCCGGCATCGAGCAGCGCGAGTTCCGGGTGCAGGCCGACGCCTACTTTGCGGTCACGCTGGCCGGCGAGGCGCTGATGCACATCCGCGGCAACTTCTCGCGCGACTACCTCATCGAACGCATCGAGCACATGACCGACAGCATGCTCTACACCTCCGTCTATCCGCGTCTCGGCCTGGCGCCGGGGCAGCGCTATGCCGCCAAGGGCGCCTACATCTGGCACCTGGGCGGCAAGACCGATGACGCGCATTGGGTGGTGCCTTGACAAGCCGGGCGATGAAAAGCTCAACCACGGGGAGCACGGGGTACAACCAGTGAGGCGATGCGTTAATTAGCCGTTCCGAAATATTGACCATGAGTACGTGCACAGAAAACCGGTCAGCAATTCGGAACAGCTATTTAGCGCCATTAACCCCGTGCTCCCCGTGTTCCCCGTGGTTAGGCTTTTGACGATCCCCCAAGTCAGCGTTGCAACCGGAACTGCTGGCCCTGGTAGTCGAGCACGATGTCCTGCTCGCGGATGGCCTCGATGCGCACGCCCTCCACCGTCTGCTCGCCTTCGCCGTATTTCTTCATGTTGATGATCACGAAGCGCTCCTCGCTGGCGCGGGCATAGGCCTGGGCATTGATCACCAGCTTGGGGACCATGCTCTGGAAGCGGTACGGCAGCGTGCGCAGCAGGGGCACGGGGTCTTCCGCGGGCGGCGCCTCGGCCAGCGGTGCCGGGGCGGCACGCACGCTGCGCTGCGGAGCCGGACGGGACGGCGGCGTGAACGGATCGCGAATCATGGCAAGTTCCCGGCGCGCAGCAGACGCCGCCGGCACCGGCTCCGCCGGAGGCGGCGGCACGACGCTGACGGGCGGCACTTCCGCTTCCGCCGCGGGTGCGGGCGGTGCGATGTCCGGCGCCTCGGCCGGCTCCGCTGCGGGCGCGGGCACGGCGGCCGTCACCGGCATGGGTGCCGGGACGGGAACCGGGGCAGCAGCGGCTTCCACGGCCGGCTCCGGCGCACGGCGCGGGCCGGGGGGACGCAGTTGCGGCCGCGCGATGATGCCGTTGTCGTGCACTTCATTCGGCGGCGGCGCGATCGCCGTCCCCGCCGGTTGGCCGCGCCCGGCATAGGCCGCCAGCAGCCATGCACTGGAAATGCCCAGTACGAAGGCGGCCGCCGCGCCCCACAGCCAGCGCACCGGATGCGCCGACGGCGTCACGGCATAGTGCTGCTGCGTCGACAGGCCCGGGCCACGGGCGTGCTCGCGTTGCAGTTCAGCCTTGCGCAGTGCATCGAGTATGTCGGACATGCCTGGCCTATGAGTACGGTAATTCCGCGTCCAGCGACGGGCCGCGCGGTTCGCCCGAAACATTGAGCAGATGGGTCAGTGTCTGCATGCCGGCGATGCCGTCGGTGATCAGGCCGCGCCGGGCCTGGAACGCCTTGAGCCGCGCCTGCAGCGCGTAGTCGAAATAGGTCTTGCCGCGATCGGGGGAGATCACCCCTTCGGCACGATCGAGGGCCTGGCGCAGCCACTGCACCGCCTGCGGCGGCGAGCCGGCGCCGATGACGAAGGTGCCGTCCAGGGGCGGCCCCCACAACAGCATGAATTCGCCGTTCCAATAACGGCCCAGTTCGCCGGTGGACACCTGCAACTGTTCGTCGCCCAGTTGCAGACGCGCCCCCGCGTCGTCCACCGCCAGCAGGGTGCCGTAGCTGTAGCCGCCGTCCGGCTGCACCAGGGTCAGGATCGCCGGACGGTTGTAGCCGCGCAGCGTGCCGAAACCGGCAACTTCATGGCGGCACCGCAAGCCGTGTCCCGCCGCCACGTCGCACAGCCGGGACTGGTCGTCGTAGGCCGCGGCGATGCGCCACTGCCGCAGCAACGCCTGCTCCGCCTCGCGGCGGCTGCTCAGTCCGGCCGGCTGTGCCGGCAGTACATCGTCCAGGGTGCGCGGTCCGGCAACACCGGCCGGTGCCGTCTCCTGTGCCGGCGGTGCGACGGGCGCCGTCTGCACGGGTGCAGCCGCCTCGGGCACGGTGACGGCCGCCTGCGCCGGAGGCAGCAGGGCACGCACCAGGGGCAGATTGAGGTATTCGTCGCGGTAGGTGTAGAACAGCGCCGCCGTCAGCAGCAGCAGGCCGGCGGCGATCCCGGCGCTGCGCCACAGGCCCCGGTGTCCGTCGCGCAGCCGCTGTGCGCCGCGCCACTGCCGCGCCGCATAGCGCACCATGGCACCGTCCACCTGTCCCTTGTCCACGGCGAAGGCGCCGAGCAGGGCACGATCGCACAGGATGTTGATGACGCGCGGTATGCCCTCGGACTCGTGATACACCTGCTTCATCGCCCCCGCCGTGAACAGTCCCTCACGGCATCCCGCCACCGTCAGGCGGTGACGGATGTAGTCTTCCGTTTCGGAACGGCTGAGCGGCTCCAGGTGATAGCGGGCGGTGATGCGCTGTGCCACCTGGCGCAGCGAGGGCCGCGTCAGCTGCTCGCGCAGTTCCGGCTGGCCGATGAGAAACAATTGCAGCAGCTTGGCGGTACGGGTTTCCAGATTGGTGAGCAGGCGCACCTGCTCCAGCACCTCGGGGCGGATGTTCTGCGCCTCGTCGATGATTACCACGGTGCGGCGGCCCTTGGCGTGACCGGCCAGCAGCGCGGCATTGAGGCGATCGACCAGCACCTTGAGCGGCGCCTCGGGCGTGCGCAGCGGAATGCGCAGCTCGCTGATGATCGCCAGCAGCAGCTCGCGCGGCGTTTCCGGCGGATTGAGCAGCAGCGCCACGTCCACGTGCTCCGGCAACTGATCGAGAAAGGCGCGGCATACCGTGGTCTTGCCGGTGCCGACCTCGCCGGTGAGCTGGACGAAACCGCCGCTTTCCACCGCACCGTACAGCAGATGGGCAAAGGCCTCGCGATGGCGTTCGCTCATGTAGAGGTAACGCGGATCGGGAGTGATGGAAAAGGCGTTTTCCCGGATCCCGAAGTAATCGCTGTAGATCCTGCTGCCCATGGACTCTCCCGTGTGCCGGCCCTAGGGTTGCGGCGTGGCGAGGGTTTGCTGCGCCCGCTGGCTGAGGCTGTTCATGCGCAGGCGGAACTCGTCCGTCAGCAGGCGGGCGTCGTCCGAGGTGCGCACCACGCGCGGCGTGATCAGCACCACCAGCTCGGTGCGGCGTTTCGATTCCGTGGTCTTGCCGAACAGGGCGCCGATCAGCGGCAGCTTGCTCAGACCGGGCACGCCGGATTCGGTATCGGTATTGTTCTCGGTGATCAGTCCGCCGAGCATGATGGTGTCGCCGCTCTGGATGGCGATGGTGCTCTCGATGTTGCGCTGGCGGAAACTGCGCTGTCCGGTGGCGGCGTCGCGCTCGCCCGCATCGGTCACGTCCTGGCGGATATCCAGGGTGATCAGACCGCCGTTGTTGATGCGCGGCTTGACCTCCAGCTGCACGCCGGTGTCCTTGAACTGTATGGATTCGATGATCACACCGCCCTCGGTGGTGGCGGTCTCGGTGCGCACCGGGACCTGATCGCCCACGGTGATGCGCGCGGTGCGGTTGTCCAGCACCATCAGCGACGGACTGGATATGACGTTGAGCTTGGAGTCGGTGGCCAGGGCGTTGAGCACCGCACTGACGTTGGTGCCGCCGGTAATGGTGTAGGAGAAACCGGGGATGGTGGGGCCGATGCCGCTGGTGGTGTTCAGGTCCAGCAGGGCCTCGGTGCTGTAGTTCTTGTGGAACTTGTTCTGCTTGATGTACCACTCCAGGCCGTAGCTCAGTTCGTCGGTGAGACTGACCTCCAGGATCGAGGCCTCGATGAGCACCTGCATCTCCTGCACGTCGAGGCGCTTGAGCGCGGATTCGATCAACTTGAAGTCCTGCGCCGAGGCCATCACCAGGATGGCGTTGTTGCTTTCATCGGCGACGATGCGCACCACGCCGCCTGCGGGCAGGGTGAGGCTCTGCCCCTGCGCGGAGATGTCGGGTACCGCCGCGGCGGCGGCGTCGCCGCCCTTGGCGGTGCTCAGTTTGACCGGCTTGAGGCCGGGGGCCATGGCCGGTGCCTTGGCCGGCATCACGCCGCCGGCGGACGCGCCGCCGAACACACTGGTCAGCACCGCCGCCAGTTCCGAGGCCTTGCGGTTCTTCACCGCATAGGCGAACAGGCGCGTGCCGGGGCCTTCGCCGACGCGATCCAGCCGCTCGATCCATACCTGCATCTGCTCCAGGTAGCGCGGCTGTGGCGTCAGCACCAGGATGGAGTTGAGGCGATCCAGGGCCTCGATGCGCACCATGCCGGCGGAGTCGGCGTTCATGTGCTGGCCGACGATGCGGTTGAGTTCCTCGGCCAGGGTCTTGGCGTCGGCGTAATGCAGGGGGAACACGCCGATGGAGTGGCCGCTCATCCAGTCGACGTCGAATATTTCCGCCGTCTCGCGCCAGCCCTGCAACTCGCGTCCGGTGCCGGCCACCACGATCAGGTTGCGGTGCTCGTCCACCATGATCTGGTTTTCCTTCGGCACCATCGGCTCCAGCAGCTTCATCATCTCCTTGGCCGCGATGTAGCGCAGCTGGATGATCTGCACGCCGAAGCCCGGATCGCCGGCGCCGTTGCGCACCCGCGGCGGCATGGCGTTGCGCGCGGCGCCGCTGAGCGGCGTGACGCGGTACAGGCCGTCGTTCCACACCATCGCCGCGCCGTTCATCTTCAGCAGCTCTTCCAGGATCGGCAACAAGGCGTCGCGCTTCACCGGCTTGGTGGTCTTCAGGGTGACGCTGCCCTTGACTGCCGGGTCGAGCGTGTAGTTCTCGCCCAGGATGTCCCCCAGCACCAGCTTGACCACCTCGTCGATGGAGGTGTTCTCGAAGTTGAGGGTGATGTCGCCCTGGGCCAGGGCCTTGGCGCGGCGCTTGGCCGCGGCGGAATTGATGAACTGGCCGCTGCCGCGGGTGATGTCGGCGCCGCGCGGGCCTGTCGCCTCCTCCGTGTCGTCGCCGATGAGCAGCGTCGATCCACCGCCGCTGTCCATGGCGCTCGCCGGACGCGCGGCGGCAGGTGCACCGTCGGCAGCCATTTTGTCCGGTGTGCTGGCGCATCCCGAGATCAGCATGAGCGCCATGCCAAGTATCCAACCGCTGCGTTGCAATGTCGCCACCGTCGCTCTCCTCAATGAGGCGTGTGCCCCTGCGCGTGCAAGCCTATTTCGTGCCTGTCCGGCCCGTGCCGAATTGCAGTTCCCTGCGCACACCATTGGCCGTCAGGGTGACGCTGTCCCGCGTCATGGATTCGACCACCCATCCCTCGATCACATCGCCCACGTATACGCGGTTGACGTCCTTCGAACCGGTCCGTCCCAACACGGCATGGGACTGCCCGGCCTGTACCACGCCCAGCAGGATGAAGGGCACCGGTGCCGGTGAGCCATCGGCGGGCAGCGCGAGGGCATCCTGTTGCGCGCGGCGTTCCTCCCAGAACAACGGCCTTTCGTATACGTCCTGATAGGCGCTGAACGGCGGCAGTTCCGGCTGCGCCGTCGGCAGTTGCAATGGTGCAGGAGGCGGTGCCTTCTGCACCGCAGCCACCGCATCCTGCGGCGCCGCGGCGAACTGCAGCCACAGCGTGAACGCCAGCGTGCCGTTGATTGCCAGCAGTGCCGCCGTCGCTGTCTTGCCGCCCGTCATCCGCATACACACGTCCTCGTTCCGGCTTGGTCCCGCGTCATGACCGGCTGACTGCAACGGGTAGAACTTGCCGTATTTCGATGTATAGGCAAGGGGGTAAAGAGCAACAAGCGGGTTAACACCCCATTCCGGGGCCGCATTGCACCCGGTCGGTGTTTTCCGCCGCATCGGTTTCGCGCCACACCAGCACTTCGTGCAGCGGCGCACCGGTGCCACGCGCGGGCGTCACGCGCACCAGGGCCTCATACTGTTCGCGTACACCGTCCGGCATCTGCGCCGCACAGCGGACGGTGTACACGCGGCCTCCGCTGCCCGTGCGCGCCGCCGCCGCGGGCGGCGCGGCGTCGCCATCTTCGTGCAGGCCGGCGTTGCTGCCCTGCCCTTCGCCATCCTGCATCATGCGCTGCAACACCTGTCCCGAGACCACCGTCGGATTGAACACGGCATTGCCGGAATGCACCGTGATGCTGTCCGCCAGAAGGTGGTAGAGCGCGGCGTCCATGCCCAGCACCAGCATCAATTCCTCGGTGCTCTGCATCGGGCCGTTGCGCGGCGCATAGTCCAGGCCGGCCGCGGCATAGGCCTCGCGTTCGGCGCCGTCGGCACGGCGCAGGTTGTCGGGATCGCGCCAGTCGAGGATCGCGTCCACCAGTTGCGCGCGGACATCGTCTTCCACGCCTGCCGCACGCAGCAGCGCATCGAGCAGCGGTCCGGAGGCGAAATTGATGTCCACCTTGCCGATTTCATCGGCCAGGCTGATGCGCAGCACGGCATCGTCCAGTGTGGCGTCATACACCGTACCGTCGGCACGCCAGGTACGGGCCTGCGGCGAGCGCAGCAATTCCAACAGGCCGATCTGAATGCCGCCATAGGCCGCCGTCCGTGCCCGTGCCGCCGCCAGCTGATTGCCCGTCACCAGCGTCTCGGTGCGCACCGTTGCCGTCTGTCCGACGGCGAGCAGACTGAGCAGTGCAATCAGCCACAACACGATCACCAGGGCGATGCCCGCGTTGCTTCGCCGAAGGGAGAACAAGGAGCAGCTCCGGCGTCGCATGATCAGCGCACCCGGTGCGCGCGCAGCGGCACCACCAGTTCCGGCCACGGCGTCCTGTCCTGTTCGCGCTCCAGTTGTACCCGCACCAGCAGCGGCATGGACTCGGCCACCTGCCAGTGATCGACCCAGGCCTCCGGCTCCTGCGCCTCGGCCTGGCCGAAGTAGCTGAAACGGCCGCCGGACAGTCCCTGCACCAGCACGGCGCTGGCGTGTCCCTCGCGCCAGTCCAGCGTGCTGTCCGGGCGGTAGGGCTGATAGTCGAGCACCAGCTGGGTGCCGCGTGCCGTGGTGAGAAACTGCAAACGGTAGTGATACATGCCCGCCAGCCGCTTGTCCTGGGATGGAACCGGCGCCACGAACTCCACCTGCCGCGCCTCGCCGCGAAACGCCATCTGGCGCTGCGGCACCTCGCGGATCAGCGGCCGCGCCTGCGCCAGCTGTCGCTGCATCACGCTGCGGGCGACGCGGATCTCCTCGATCGCGCCCACCAGGGCATCGGTGCGCTCCAGGCTGCGGCCGGAAAAGCGCAGCGCGGCGAAGGCAATCGTCAGGGTGATGGCCAGCAGCACCAGGCCGATGAGCAGTTCGATCAGGGTAAAGCCGCTGCAACGTCTCTCTTGCGCGGTCATGGCAGACGCCCCAGCCGCACGGTGGACAAATCTACTGTGCGGCTGCGTGCCGCCTCGTCCCAGGACACGCGCACCGCCAGCACGTACATGGCGACACCGGCGACACCGCTGTCGCCGTCCGCGGGCCGCACCTCGCTGTGCCAGCGATAGACGCCGCCGAACTCGCCCTCCTGCGACAGCGGCGCCAGGCGGGCGTCGTCCATGCCCTGCAGGAACGCCATCTTCGATTCGGCCAGGGCCAGGGCGACGCCGTATTCACCGGCGACGGCGGTGTTGCGCAGGCCGGTGGCGAACAGGGAGAGGATCACGCTCACCGCCACGGCGAGTATCGCGAAGGCGACCAGTACCTCGATGAGAGAAAATCCGCGCTGGCGTAGTCCGTTCATGACGGCATCACTCCAGCAGCGTCACGCGGCCGGTGAGCCAGGCGACGTCCAGGCCGTAGCTGGCCTTGTCGTTGCCGAGAGTGATGCGGCCGCCGCTGGCGCTGCCGTCGGCGTAGAAACGGATCGCACCGCTGCCGCCGTCGCGCACCTCGGACTCCGCGGTGATCAGGGTATAGGCCAGGGATGAGGGCAGCGCGACGGCGGGACGGCCGTCCACCTGATAGCGCCGCCGATCGAGATCGAGGGTGAAGGCCACGGCCTGGCGCGATGCCACCGCCGTACTGCGTGCATAACGCAGGGCGGCCATCACCTGGCGCGCGCCCGAGCGCGGTTCGTTGCCGGCGACGGCGCCGGCGAACATCGGCGGTGCCAGCGCCAGCACGCCGGCGAGTATGGCCAGCACCAGCAACAGCTCCAGCAGGGTATAGCCTGCGGCGCTAGCTCTCCCAGCCGAGGACGTCACTGTTCTCACCGTCGCCGCCATGGGCATTGTCGGCCCCCAGGGAAAACAGATCGTAAATGTCCTGCTGTCCCGGAAATTGGTAGTGATAGTCGTAGCCCCAGGGATCCTTGGGCACCGTCTTCTTTTTCAGGTACGGTCCCTGCCAGCGCGCGTCCACCGCGGCCGGTGCCTGCACCAGGGCCGCCAGTCCTTCCTCGCTGGAGGGATAGCGGCCCAGTTCGAGACGGTAGAGATCGAGCGCCGCCCCCAATTCTTCGATTTGCAGGCGCGCGGTCTTGCTCTTGGACGAGCCCAGATACTTCATCACCTGCGGCCCCACCACCCCGGCCAGCAGGCCGAGGATCACCAGTACCACCAGCAGCTCGATGAGGGTGAAGCCTCTGCCGTGCGCCCCCTGTGAATTTCGTGTCCGCATGTTCATCTCCATCTCCGTTGTCGTGGCCAGGCGGTGCGTAGCACGCAACCGCGCAGCGTGTGCCCGTCACAACGTCAAATCGTTGATGCTCAGGATCGCCACCAGTATCGACATGATGATGCCGCCGACGATTACGCCGAGGCCGATGATCAACACCGGCTCCAGCAAGGCGAGCGCGCGTTGCACCGCGGTGCGCACGTCACGCTCGAATATCTCCGCCAGCCGCAGCAGCATCCCTTCCAGGCGCCCGGTCTCCTCCCCCACCCGCATCAGGTGTACCGCCAGGGGAGGAAAACGCTCGGTCCGGGCCATCTGGCCGGCCAGGGTGGCACCGTCCTTGACCCCGGCGGCGACATCGCCGACGGCCTCCTGCAACACGCTGCCGGTGAGCGTTTCGCGCACGATTTGCAGGGCGGCCAGCAACGGCACGCCGTTGCCGAGCAGGGTGGCGAAGGTGCGCGCGAACAGTGCCATCTGCAACTTGAGCAGCACCTCGCCCAGCACCGGCCAGCGGTACAGGCGCAGCTCCCAGCGGTAGCGCACACGCGGCAGCGACCACTGCCACTGCGCCAGACGATAGAGGACGAACAGGGCCAGCATCCCGGCCCACCAGTAGCCGCGCAACCATTCCCCGGCGGCACTGACGATGCGTGTCGGCAGGGGCAGTTCGCGCCCCATGTCGGCGAACAACACGGTGAACTGCGGCACCACGAAGGCCAGCAAAATCACCAGCGATGCTCCGGTGACCAATACCAGCAGGCTGGGATAGATGAGCGCCGTCTTGACGCTGTCCCTGAGGCCGTCGAGCTGTTCGGCGGCGTCGGCCAGGCGCAGCAGCACCTTGTCCAGCGCACCGGATGCCTCGCCGGCACGCACCATGTTGACGTGAAAGCGGCTGAACACGCCGCCGTGCCGTTCCATCGCCGCCGACAGGGGCTGGCCGTTGCGTACCGCATCGAGCAGATCGTCGATCACGCCGGCCTCGGCCGGGCTTTGCGCCATGTCGACGAGCATCGACAGGGCACGCTCCAGCGCCACACCCGCCGCGAGCAGAGTGCCGGTATCGCGCGCAAAGCGCGCCACTGCCAGCACACGGCGGCGGCGCTGCGGCAAACGCAGCCAGCGCCAGCTGCGGCCGCGCGGTTCCGCGCTGATGGGCGCGTGGCCCATGGCCTTGAGGCGCAGAAACACGTCCTGTTCCGTAGCCGCATCCAGCTCGCCCTGGAGCAGGACACCGTTGCCGTCCACTGCCTTGTAGCGGAACAGGCTCATCTCACACCGCCCGCGTGACGCGCAGGACCTCTTCCAGGCTGGTGACGCCGGCCAGGGCCTTGTCCAGGCCGTCCTGATACATGGTGCGCATGCCCTCCGCCACTGCAGCCGCGCCGATTTCATGGGCGTCGGCATGACGCAGCACCAGGCGGCGGATGCTGTCGGTCAGGGGAAGGATTTCCAGGATTGCGGCTCGGCCGCGGTAGCCGGAGCCGTTGCACTGCGGACAACCCACCGGGCGATACAGGCGCGGCGGCTGCGGCGACGGCGGCAGGCGCAGTTCGCGCGCCAGCTCCGGCAACACTTCATAGCCGTCGCGGCAATGGGGACACAGGCAACGCACCAGGCGCTGCGCCACGATGCCGCTGACCGTCGAGGTGACCAGGTAGCCTTCGATGCCCATGTCCAGCAGGCGGCTGATGCTGCTCACCGCATCGTTGGTGTGCAGCGTCGACAGCACCAGGTGGCCGGTCATGGCCGACTGCACCGCGATGCGTGCCGTTTCCAGATCGCGCATTTCGCCGATCATGATGATGTCCGGATCCTGGCGCAGCAGGGCGCGCAGTGCCCGGGCGAAGTCCAATCCGATCTGCGGTTTGACCTGCAACTGGTTGACACCTTCCAGTTCGTATTCCACCGGGTCTTCCACCGTCAGGATCTTGCGCGTCGGTTCGTTGAGGGTGCGCAGCGCGGCATACAGCGTGGTGGTCTTGCCGCTGCCGGTGGGCCCGGTGACCAGCAGGATGCCGTGCGGCCGCTGCAACAACTCCATGAACTGCTTGAGCGTCGCATCGGAAAAACCCAGTTCGTGGAAACCCAGGCGGGCGCCGTCCTTACGCAGGATGCGCACCACCACACTCTCGCCGTGCATGGTCGGCACCGTGGACAGGCGCAGATCGATCTCCCGGCCCTGGCTGTGCAACTGGATGCGGCCGTCCTGCGGCAGGCGCCGCTCGGCGATGTCCAGCCGCGCCATGATCTTGAGACGCGAGATCACCGCCGCACTGAGCCGCGGCGGCGGCGCTTCCACCTCGCGCAGCAGGCCGTCGACGCGATAGCGCACCTTGAGCCGGTTCTCGAAAGGCTCGACGTGGATGTCCGAGGCCTGGGCATCCACCGCGCGTTCGATGAGCAGGTTCACCAGGCGGATGACCGGCGCCTCGCTGGCGAGATCCTTGAGGTGTTCGATCTCCTCCGCGGCGATCTCCTGGTTGCCCTGCTTCACCCCGTCGACGATCTTGTCCATGGCCGAACGGCCGCTGCCGTAGAGCTGCTCGATGGCGGCATCCAGTTCCGACGGCACCGCCACACGGCGCACCACGCGCTTGCCGCTGGTGAGCGCCACGGCATTGGCCAGGTAGCCGTCGAGGGGATCGACCATCGCCAGCTCCAGCTCGTCGTCGCGCACGCGCAGCGGAACGGCCTGATGGTATTTGAGGAATTTCTCCGCGAAGCGCTCCGGCAGCACCGGCGCGTGGGGGTAATCGTCGGGACGCACCACCTGCAAGCCCATCTGCTGCGCCACCAGTTCCACCACGTCACGTTCCGACACCAGGCCGAGCCGCACCAGGATGGCGCCGAGCTTTTCCTCGCGGTGCTTGCGGATTTCCAGGGCGCGATCCAGATCCGGCAGCGCCACCTTGCCTGCCGCAACCAACGCATCACCCAGCCGCGCCTGCGTGCCGCCCCGCTGCGGAGCCGGCATGTCCGGTTCGGCCTTTGGTTTCTCCATGGTGCCCGTGCTGTCCGTCATACGCATAGCCAGAGCATAGCCACGGGCCTCCCTGCCGTTGATCAGGCGTAGACCCTACAAGGGCGTAGTTTGATACCGGCCGACAGCGGGACGGAGCGGCGGCGGCAGGGACAGCGGGCGCACCAAAATCACCCACGCCCGGTGCGGTTTGCACCAACATTACCCATTACTTTGAAGTGGGTATTTTTCTGACATACTTTTCGCAAATTTCTATACACTAAAGCCCTACCCTGCCGATAGGAATGGGAGGGGCAAGCCGGCCGTAGACCGGCGCCAGCGGCATGGGCACACATGAGCGACAGGTATCCAGATGAAGAAGAACTTTCCTATCACCGGGCATGAAGTCAACTACACAGACAGCGCGAACATCCTTTCCACCACGGATCTGAAGGGCGCCATCACCTACGTCAACGACGACTTCGTCAACATCAGCGGCTTCACCCTCGATGAGTTGATGCACAAGAACCACAACGTCGTGCGCCATCCCGAGATGCCGCCGGCCGCGTTCGAGGACTTGTGGAACACCATCAAGGCCGGCCGCTCCTGGATGGGCATGGTGAAGAACCGCTGCAAGAACGGCGACCATTACTGGGTCAGCGCCTATGTCACGCCGATCATGCAGGACGGCAGGGTGGTCGAGTACCAGTCGGTGCGCACCAAACCCAAACGCGAAATGGTGCAGCAAGCGGAGAGGCTGTATGCGGAACTCAATGCCGGGAAAGCTCCGCTGGCCCTGCGCATGCCGCGGCTCGGCATCAAGACCAAGTTGGTGGCCAGCGTCGCACTGGCTGCGGCCGCGGGTCTGGCCGCGGCCGCAGTGATCACCGGCATCCCCCTACTCACCGCGGCCATCGCCGGCGGCGTGACCCTGGCCCTCGGTACGCTGCTCGCCATGGCGGTGCTGTCTCCCATCTGCGGCGTGGTGGCCCACGCCCGCACCATCGCGCGCAACCCCGTGGGACAACTGCTCTACACCGGCCGCATGGACGAGGCCGGCGAAATCACCTTCGCCATGAAGATGCTGGAAGCGGAGGCAGGCGCCGTGGTGGGACGCATCGCCGACGCCTCGCGCCAGCTGTCCGGCACCGCCGACAACCTGGTGTCCGCGGTGGAGCACAGCAGCATGGGCATACGCCAGCAGCAGAGCGAAACCGATCAGGTGGCCACGGCCATCACCGAAATGGCCGCCAGCGTGCAGGAAGTGGCGCGCAACGCGCAGAACACCGCCGATGCCGCCGACAAGGCCGACGCCGAGGCGCGCGAGGGCCGCCAGGTGGTGGCCGACACCAGCACTGCCATCGGCCGCCTCGCCGCCGAGGTGGAAAAGGCCTCCAGCGTCATCCAGCAGTTGGAGGCCAGCAGCAGCGAAATCACCTCGGTGCTCGATGTGATCCGCGGCATCGCCGAACAGACCAACCTGCTGGCATTGAACGCCGCCATCGAAGCCGCCCGCGCCGGCGAACAGGGCCGCGGCTTCGCGGTGGTGGCCGACGAGGTGCGCACCCTCGCCTCGCGCACCCAGCAGTCGACCCAGGAAATACAGTCGATGATCGAAAAGCTGCAGGACGGTGCGCGCTCGGCGGTAAAGGTCATGAACCTGAGCCGCGAGCAGGCGGACAGCAGCGTCGAGCAGGCACGCAACGCCGCGCAGTCGCTGGACAGCATCACCCGCAGCGTCAGCGTGATCACCGACATGAGTACGCAGATCGCCACTGCGGTGGAGGAACAGAGCGCCGTGGGCGAGGAGATCAACCGCAACATCGTCTCCATCCGCCACATCTCCGACGCCAACGCGGAAACCGGCACGCAGAGCGAGAGCGCGGCGCAGCATGTGGCCCAGCTCGCCGCCGGCCTGCAGCAGCTGGCGGCCCAGTTCTGGTCCAAGCGGCGGTAACACCGGAACAGCCCCGGAGGGCACGGAGAAGACTGCCTCCGTGCCCTCCGCGCCCGGTCCCCCGTCTTGATGCAGCGCAAGGCGTACCGGGTGCCGCTCCTGTAGGCTCCGGCCTCATGATGAGCAATATTGCGGCCCGGCCATGAGCAGCGCCTACACCGAACAGTTACCCGCCGCAGGCCATATTCCCGGCAACAAGGGCATGTGGGCGGGCATACTGTGCGAGATGACCGAGTTCGCGGTGCTGTTCACGGTCTACTTCACCGCCCGGGTATTCTTTCCGCAGGAATTTCGCGCCGGGCCGTCGGGGCTCAATCTGTACGCCGGCACCATCAACACCCTGCTGATGATTTCCGGCAGCTATTTCGTGGTCAATGCGGTGATCGCCATCCGGGAGAACCGCGCCGGCGTCAGCGTGCGCTGGCTGATCCTGGTGCTGCTCGCCGCCGCCGGCTACATGATCACCAAGTACCTCGAGTTCCGCTGGAATACCGCCCACGGCGTCACTGCCGGCAACGGCGCCTTCTACACCGTGTATTACTACCTGACCCTGACCCATATGGTGCACGTGGGCTGGGGCATGATCGGCCTGCTGTGGATCATCGTGCGCACCCGCAGCGGTGCCTATACGCCTGCGGAACACGAGGGCATGGAGTCGTTCGCCTCTTACTGGCACGCCACCGATCTGGTGTGGCTGATCATTTTTCCGCTGCTGTATCTGCTGCGCTGAACTGGAGCCGGACCATGACGCACAAACAGACCGTCACACTGCTCTGGCTGCTGTTGGTGGGGCTGACGCTGGGGGGATCGCTGTTGGGGGAGACGGCGCAGCCGGGCTACGGCGTCATGCTGGTCATCGTGCTGACCATGGCCTTCAAGGGACGGATGGTGATCGATCACTTCATGGAGCTGAAGAACGCCAACCGCCTGATCCGCCGCCTGATGCAGGCGTACTTTTATGTCATGCCGCTGGCGACGGTGCTCAGCTACGTGCTCAGCAACCTGCCGTAACAGCTACAGTTCCGCACCCAGCTCGATGTGCGGCTGCGTGTCGGTGAACTGGACCCGTGCGGCCATGGCGGGGTTCATGTACACCGTACCGTCCTCGCTCACCAGCATCACGTACTTGATCCCCATCTTCGTTGCGAGCCGGTGCCAGTCGTCGCGGCCGGCGATGACCAGGGCGGTGGCGGCGGCGTCGGCCAGGGTGCCGTCACGGCTGATGACGGTGCAGGAGGTAATGCTGTCCACCGGCCAGCCGGTGCGCGGGTCGAGGATATGGGCGTAGTGCAGGCCCTCGTGCTCGCGGAAGCGCTCGTAGTTGCCCGAGGTGTGCACGTGTTCGCCGTCGTGCACCTCCAACGAGGCGAGGATGCCCTGCCCCTGGGGGTGGCGGATGCCCACGCGCCAGGGACGATCGCCATGGCGACCAATGACGCCGAGGCCGCCGCCGGCATTGACGATGGCATTTTCGATCCCCGCCGCGCGCATGCGCTGCAAGGCCAGCTCCACGGCGTAGCCCTTGGCGATACCGCCGAAATCCAGCTGCACCGCCGGGTTGGACGAGGTCAGCACGCCGTCCTTCAGGGTGAGATCGGTCATGGCGGGCCGCGCCGCAATCAGCGCGGCGATGGCCTCGCGCGACGGCGGCGGACCGCTGGGCCGCTCGCTGCTCTGGAAGCCCCACAGATTGAGCAGGCGGCCGATACCTGCATTGAACAGGCCGTCGCTGAGCAGGTAAATCTCCTGCGAACGTTCGATGAGGGGAACAATGGAAGGGAGTACCGGCGCCGGCTTGCCGGCGGCGATGGCGGCATTGAGGTCGACCACCGGGCCCGGCTCCCAGGCATGCCAGTCATGGTGCATCTGCTGGAAATCCGCCGCCACGGCATCGACGGTGTTCCGCGCCAGTTTCTCGTCCGCACCCCATACCGAGATATCGGCCAGGGTACCGAACACGTAGACCTTGGCCTCGTACAGTGCCGGCCGCGAGCAGCCCGCCAGCAGCAGCAACAAACTGAGAGCAATCGCTGTCCTGAACGAAAACAGACCTGCGACTCCCGCCGGGACGCCAAGACGCCTAGGTGTCATTCCTTACCTCTCTGTGTTGATCTGCAACACTCGGCCGCGTTCCGGATTTCGCGAACGACGGCACCCATCAATTGCCCGCCCATATCAACTCGTTCACCCGCACTTCCTTTGCGTGCTTGGCGAGAGTAACCAGAAGCCATCTCAAAATATGGAGAAGAAAACAGCAAACCACGGGGGACACGGGGATACCGGGACAAGACCCGGTTTTGCCTTTCAACGCCCTGTGTTCCCCGTGTCCCCCGTGGTTATATCTTTAGGCTTTCCTAAGCGCACAGTGCGCGCGCCACCGCGTGGGCGAGGTCGACGGGCACGAACTTGGTCAGCACGTCGTTGGCGCCGGCCTTGTGCGCCTTCTCGGTATTGATGGCGCCGTTGAGGGAGGTGTGCAGCAGTACGTAAAGATGTTGCAGCCTGGGGTCGTTGCGTATCTCGCGCGTCAGCGTGTAGCCGTCCATCTCCGGCATCTCGATGTCCGACAGCACCATATCCACCAGCGTCCCTTCGCCCGCCAGCGACTTCAGCGCCGCCAGGGCCTCCTTGCCGTCGCGCACCATCAGGCACTCGACGCCCAGCGGCTCGAGCGTGTGTGCGGTCTGGTGCCGCGCCACCAGAGAATCGTCCACCACCATGACGCGACGGCCTTGCAGGCAGGCCCGCTCGCCCTCGTCCAGCTGCAACTCGCCTTCGGGATCCACCGGCTCGATGACCTCGCCGATGACTTTTTCCACATCCAGGATCTGCACCAGATCCCCGCCCACGTCGGTGACGCCGGTGATGTAGCTGCCGAGGCCGGTGCCCACCGGCGGCGGCAACACCGCCTTCCAATCGCAATGCACGATGCGGTCCACCTTGTGCACCAGAAAACCCTGCATGGTACGGTTGAATTCGGTAATGATGATGGAGCCGTCGCACTCGCCTTCCGCCTGCGGACGGCCGCGGCCGATGGCCTGGGTCAGCTCGATGACCGTTACCGGCGCGCCACGCAGGTGGGCGACGCCGCGTACCGCCGGGTGGCCCTGTGGCAGGTGGGTCAGGCTGGGGCAGGGAATGATCTCCTTGACCTTGAGCACGTTGATGCCGAAACGCTGCTTGCCGCCCAGATCGAACAGCAACAGCTCCAGGCGATCGTCGGAACCTTGTGCCTGCTTGGCCATGCCGTGTCCCTGCCGCGCCGTGCCGGTCAAAAGCTGGACAGCTCTGACAATTCTTCGTCGGACAGCAGCTTGCTGGCATCCACCAGGATCAACAGCCCTTCCTTGCGGTTGGACAGGCCGGAGATGAAGCGGGCCGAATCACCGGCACCGGTGTCGGGCGCCGACTCGATTTCCGAGGCACGCAGCTCCGCCACCTCGCACACGCTGTCGACCAGGAAACCGACCGCGTGATCGCCCGCCTCCAGGATCAGGATGCGCGAGGCGTCGTCCATGTCGTGGGGCGGCAAGCCGAAGCGGCTGCGCGTATCGATGATGCTGACCACGCTGCCGCGCAGGTTGATGATGCCCAGCACATAGGAGGGGGCGCCGGGCACCGGGGAAATTTCGGTGCCGCGCAGCACCTCGCGCACCTGCATGACGTCGATGCCATAGGTCTCGCTGCCGAGCCGGAAGCTCACCCAGCGGGATACTGATTCACCACGAGACTTGAGTTCCTGGGCCATGGGCATCCTCCATACACTGTTATTGTTGGTGGCGCGGCGCCGCGAAAGGGGCACCGGCTCCCATACGCTACCACAAATTGTGGCTTAGCCAAGCATTGCGCGCTGGTTTTAACCCCCGCGCCTTGTGATAGCATTGGCGCCCGCATCCCCAATAACAAAACGCGGGTATCCCTATGCGCTACATTGCTGTACTGACCGGCCTGCTGGCCTCGCTGTTCCTGCCGCTGCCGGCCCTCGCCTCGGAGTCCGGCACGACCCTGGATCTCACCGGCAACTGGGTCGGCATCAGCGCCATCGTGCTGTTCGTGCTGGCCTACGGCCTGGTGGTGGCGGAGGAATTCCTGCACCTGCGCAAATCCAAACCGGTGCTCATCGCCGCCGGCATCATCTGGACCCTGGTGGGCGTGGCCTACGCCATGCACGGCGACACCCATACCGCCGCCGCCGCGGTACGCCACAACATCCTCGAATACGCCGAACTGCTGCTGTTCCTGCTGGCGGCGATGACCTACATCAACACCATGGAGGAGCGGCAGCTGTTCAACGCCCTGCGCGCCTGGCTGGTGTCGCGCGGCTTCTCCCTGCGCACCATGTTCTGGATCACCGGCCTGCTCGCCTTCCTCATCTCCCCCATCGCCGACAACCTGACCACCGCCCTGCTGATGGCCGCGGTGGTGATGGCGGTGGGCGTGGGCCAGAACCAGTTCATCGCCCTGGCCTGCATCAACATCGTGGTGGCGGCCAACGCCGGCGGCGCCTTCAGCCCCTTCGGCGACATCACCACCCTGATGGTGTGGCAGAAGGGCGTGCTCAGCTTCAGCGCCTTCTTCGCCCTGTTCCTGCCCTCCCTGGCCAACTGGCTGATCCCGGCGGTGCTGATGGCCCTCGCCGTGCCCAAGGGGCAGCCCCATGCGGTGGAGGAAAAGGTGGAGGTGAAGTTCGGCGGCTATGTGGTGGTGGCGCTGTTCATCGCCACCATCGCCACGGCGGTGTCCATGCACAACTTCCTGCACCTGCCGCCGGCCCTGGGCATGATGACCGGCCTGGGCCTGCTCAAGGTATTCGGCTACATCATCCGCCGCCACGAGCTGCGCGAGAGCGGCGGCCATATTTCAGGCCCCGAGCAACTGCTGGACATGGGCGACCTGGCGCCCTTGGTCAAGCCCAAGCACAAGCCCTTCGACATCTTCATCAGCATGAAGCGCGCCGAGTGGGACACCCTGATGTTCTTCTACGGTGTGGTGTTGTGCGTCGGCGGCCTGGGCACCATCGGCTACCTGGCCCATGCCTCGCAGTTCATGTATGTCGAGCTGGGGGCCACCTGGGCCAACGTACTGGTGGGTCTGCTGTCGGCCATCGTCGACAACATCCCGGTGATGTTCGCGGTGCTGACCATGTACCCGGACATGTCCCACGGCCAGTGGCTGCTGGTGACCCTCACCGCCGGCGTCGGCGGCTCGCTGCTGTCCATCGGTTCCGCCGCCGGCGTGGGCCTGATGGGCCAGGCGCGCGGCATCTACACCTTCTTCGCCCACCTCAAGTGGACCTGGGCCATCGCCCTCGGCTATGCCGGCAGCATCTGGCTGCACTTCCTCATCAACAGTGACCTGATGTGAGGAAAAGGGCTGGATTCAAGATTCAAGATTCAAGATTCAAGATTCAAGATTCAAGATTCAAAATATAGGCACTGATTTCTTGAATCTCGAATTTTGAATTTTGAATCGGCCTTTCAGCCGTCCAGTTTCTGCCACAGGCAGTTGCCGCCGCTGGCCTTGTCGATGGCCTGCAACCGCTCCTCATGGGCCGCCAGTTCGTCGGCGCTGGCGCGCACCACCCGCAAGGCCGGCCGGCCGCTGATGCGCCGGATCGCTTCCGGTGCCGCCGCGCCTCCCGGCTGTCCGCTGCCGCCCAGTGACAGGGTGGTCTGCCCGCCGGTCATGGCCAGATAGACATCGGCCAGTATCTCGGCGTCGAGCAGCGCGCCGTGCAGTTCGCGGTGGGTGTTGTCGATGCCGTAACGCTTGCACAGGGCGTCGAGGTTGTTCTTCTGTCCCGGATGCAGCTGGCGCGCCATGGCCAGGGTGTCGAGCACGGTGCAACAGCCGTCGATGCGGCCCCATTCGCTGCCCAGGCGCTTCAGTTCGTGATTGAGAAAACCCACGTCGAAGGGCGCGTTGTGGATGACCAGCTCGGCACCGGTGACGAAATCGAGGAAGTCGCGCGCCACGTCGGCGAAGCGCGGCTTGTCCGCCAGCATCTCGTTGGTGATGCCGTGCACCTCGATGGCGCCGGGATCGATCTCGCGATCAGGCTGCAGGTATTGGTGATAGGTGTTGCCGGTCAGGCGGCGGTTGACCAGCTCGACGCAGCCGATTTCGATGATGCGATCGCCGTTGCCCGCCTCCAGGCCGGTGGTTTCCGTATCCAGTACGATCTGCCGCATCAGGCTCGCTCCTGCATTTCGTCGATGGCGCGATTGGCCAGCTGATCGGCCAGCTCGTTTTCGGCGTGGCCGTTGTGTCCGCGCACCCAGGCCCACTCCACCTGGTGGCGCTTGCAGGCCTCGTCCAGGCGCTGCCACAGGTCGGCGTTCTTGACCGGCTTCTTGTCCGCCGTCTTCCAGCCGCGGCGACGCCAGTTGGGCAGCCACTCGGTGATGCCCTTCATCACGTACTGGGAATCGGTGGTCAGGCGCACCCGGCAGCCGCGCTTCAACTCCTCCAGCGCCATGATGGCGGCGGTCAGCTCCATACGGTTGTTGGTGGTCAGCGGCTCGCCGCCGTACAGGTTTTTCTCCTTGCCCTTGAAGCGCAGCAGCGCGCCCCAGCCGCCGGGACCGGGATTGCCGCGGCAGGCGCCGTCGGTAAAGATTTCTACGGTGTCGTTACAGCTTTCAGTCATGTCTCTGCTTTCTGACAGTGGGTTCGACCAGTCCGGGCGCCACCAGGGCGCGGCGCGGCCGCCAGCGGGGACGGATGGGGGTCAGGGTGGCGACGCGCTTCTTCGCCACCAGCAGGTAGCCGCCGCCCAGCACCGGCCACCAGCGCTCGCCCCAGCGTTCGAGAAACCGCAGCCGCCGCAGCAGGCCCGGATGGTGCAGCGGCGGGCGGTGGTGGATGTGGCGCAGCAGCACCGTATCAAAGCCGAGCAGCGACAGCCAGTCCTTTACCCGCCACGGACTGAGAAAGCGGCCGCACCAGGGCGCCCGGCGGCGCCAGCCCAGTGCCAGCCGGTACAGGCCCCACAGACTCCACGGATTGAAGCCCAGGATGACCACGTGCCCCTCGGGGATCAGCACCCGCTCGGCCTCGCGCAGCACCTGGTGGGGCTGGTCGGCAAAACCCAGGGTGTGGGGCAGCAGCAGCAGGTCGAGGGAGTCGGCGGCCATGGGCAGGGCCTCCGGCAGGCCGACGCAGCCCTCGCTGCGGGCCAGGGGCGGCAGCCCGTCGGCGCCGTCCGCCAGTACCATGCGGTGGGAAATGCGCGAGGCGGAGGTGAGATCGGCGCCCTGCGGCGCCCCCACCTGCAACAGGTGGTAGCCGAACAGGTTGCCCACGACGTCGTCCAGCAGCTCGCGTTCCCCCGCCGCCAGGCTCAGGCCCAGCGGCGAGCCGTACCAGTGGCGCAGGTCGGCACGCGCCCTGGGTCCGGAAACGCAGCGATAGGATTGCAGCAAGCGCTTCAGACTAGCCCACATTGACCCCGCTCCCCGCCCCTGTCACCATTCGCCCATTATGCTTGATGTCCGTTGTGTTCCCGCCTTTGACGACAATTATATCTGGCTGCCGGGCCTGCCCGGCACCCGCCGGGTCGCCATCGTCGATCCGGGCGACGCCGAGCCGGTGCTGGAACGGCTGGCACGGGACGGACTGGAGCCGGCGGCCATCCTCATCACCCACCACCACGGCGACCACACCGGCGGCATCTGCGGCCTCACCGAACGCTACGACATCCCGGTCTACGGCCCGGCCCGCGAACGCATATCCGGCCTGACCCGCCCCGTCGCCGACGGCGACACGGTGACCCTGGACGACCTGGGCCTGGAGTTCACCGTGCTGGAAACGCCGGGCCACACCCGCGGCCATGTGTGCTATTTCGGCCACGGCGCCCTGTTCTGCGGCGACACCCTGTTCACCGCCGGCTGCGGCCGGCTGTTCGAGGGCACGCCGCAGCAGATGCACGCCTCCCTCAGCCGCATCGCCGCCCTGCCCGAGGCCACGCTGATCTATTGCGCCCACGAATACACCGCCGCCAACCTGCGCTTCGCCCTGGTGGTGGAACCGGACAACGCGGACATCCAGCTGCGCCGCGACGAGGTGGCGCGGCGCCGCGCCCGCCATGAACCGACCGTGCCGGCGCCGCTGTTGCAGGAGCTGAAGACCAATCCCTTCCTGCGCAGTGCCGATCCCGGCGTCATCCAGGCGGCGGAACGCTTTGCCGGCCACCCCCTGGCGGACGGCGCCGAGGTCTTCGCCACCGTGCGCCGCTGGAAGGACTCACTCGATTAATCCTTGAACGATCCTGCGGCTCCGGCCTACCATTGCGGCCATTATCTGGACGAGAACAACAATGCTACGGATTTTTACGCTGTCACTGCTCCCGCTGGTCCTGGCCGGCTGTCTGCAGCAGCAGGCACGACAGGACGATACCGGCACCGCCGTCGAGACGACGGCTGCCGACGCCGCCGTCCCGGCGCAGCAGTCCGAGCCCGTCGCCACCCTCTGGCTGACGCCCGACCTGCCCGGCGCCCTGTGCGAGCCGCCGCAGGACCTCTGGGATCGCATCCGCACCGGCATGGCCCTGCAGGATCGCGAACACCCCGGCATCCGCAACGACCTGGAATGGTACGCCAGCCACCAGGCCTATCTGGATCGCGTCGCCACCCGCGCCACCCCCTATCTCCATCTCCTGGTGGAGGCGGTGGAAGAGCGCAACATGCCCACGGAAATCGCACTGTTGCCGGTGGTGGAAAGCGCCTTCCAGCCCTTCGCCTATTCCCACGGCCGCGCCGCCGGGCTGTGGCAGTTCATTCCCGGCACCGGGCGCCGCTTCGATCTGAAGCAGAACTGGTGGTATGACGGCCGCCGCGACGTCGCCGCCTCCACCCGCGCCGCCCTCGACTATCTGGAGTATCTGCGCGACCACTTCGACGGCGACTGGCTGCTGGCCCTCGCCGCCTACAACTCCGGCGAAGGCACCGTGCAGCGCGCCGTGGCGCGCAACAAGGCGCGCGGCAAACCGACCGACTTCTGGTCGCTGGACCTGCCGCGCGAGACCCGCGGCTACGTGCCCAAGCTGCTGGCCATCTCCCGCCTGGTCACCGATCCCGAGGCCCACGGCGTCAGCCTGGAGCCGCTGCCCAACGAGCCCTTCCTCACCAAGGTGGAGCTGAATTCCCAGATCGACCTGGCCCTGGCCGCCGAGCTGGCGGAAATCTCCCTGGAGGAAATCTACCTCTACAATCCCGGCTTCAACCGCTGGGCCACCGATCCGGACGGCCCGCACCAGTTGCTGCTGCCCATCGAGCGCGTGGCGGGATTCAAGGAAAGACTGGCCGACTACCCGCCGGAACGGCGCGTGCGCTGGGAACGGCATCGCGTCAAGGGCGGCGAGAGCCTGCTGCAGATTGCCCAGAACTACCGCACCACCGTGGAGCTGGTCAAAAGCGTCAACGGCCTGCGCGGCAACACCATACGCGCCGGCGACACCCTCACCATTCCGGTGGCGCGGCAGAAGCTGGCCAGCTATCGCCTGAGCGAGGAACAGCGCCTGCTCGCCACCCAGAACCAGACACGGGAAGGCAAGCGGGTGGACTACCTGGTTAGGGGCGGCGATTCACTGTGGAGCATCGCGCGCCGCTACGACGTGGGCGTCAACGCCCTGGCGCGCTGGAACGGCATGGCGCCGCGCGATCCCCTGATGCCCGGCCGCAAGCTGGTGATCTGGACCGACGCCACGGAAGAAAAGGTGGCCAGCACCAATCCCGCCCGCTTCACCCATCCCTTCAGCAGCAGCACCCGCCAGCGCATCGGCTACATCGTGCGCAGCGGCGATTCCCTCGCCACCATCTCGCAGCGCTTCCGCGTCAGCGTCGACAACGTCATGCGCTGGAACAAGCTCGACGGCAAGAAATACCTGCAACCGGGCCAGCGCCTGACCCTGTACGTGGACGTCATCCGGCAGTCGGGGAATCTGTAAAAACACTGTAGGAGCGGATCGTATCCGCGATAAGGTGTGGGACGAAGCCACACAGGTCGCGAATACGATTCGCTCCTACATCGCTATCTAAACAAAGCCGCCGCCAGCAACGACTTCGTATAGTCGTGCTGGGGCGCATCGAACACATCCTCCGTCGCCCCCTGCTCCACCACCCTGCCGTCACGCATCACCAGCACGCGATGGGCGATGGCGCGTATCACTTTCAGATCGTGCGAAATGAACAGGTAGCTCATGCGGTGTTTGCGCTGCAGCTCACGCAGCAGGGTGAGCACCTGTTTCTGCACCGAGACATCCAGCGCGCTGGTCGGCTCGTCGAGCACGATGAGCTTGGGCTCCAGCACCACGGTACGGGCGATGGCGATGCGCTGGCGCTGGCCACCGGAGAATTCGTGGGGATAGCGTTGCAGTATGTCGGCCGACAATCCCACCTCGTCCAGCACCTGCACGATGCGCGCCCGGCGCGCCTCGGCGTCCAGTTGCGGATAGTGCAACACCAATCCCTCGCCGACGATCTGTTCCACCGTCATGCGCGGCGACAGCGACGAATAGGGGTCCTGGAACACCACCTGGAAGTGACGGCGCAGCGGTCGCAGGGCGCGTCCATCCAGCGTATCCAGGCGGCGGCCCTCGAATGTGATTTCGCCGCTGCATGATTGCAGGCGCAGCAGGCACATCCCCAGCGTGGATTTGCCCGAACCCGACTCGCCCACCACACCCAGGGTTTCACCTGCGCGCAGGCCGAGGTCGACCGCATCCACCGCCCGTACCGCGCCCACCTGGCGGCGAAAGAAACCGGCCCTGATCGGGAAATGACAGGACAGGTTGCGCGCAGCCAGCAGTTCCGGCTGTCCCTCCAGCGTCTTGCGTTCCGCCGCGGCGGGCAGCACGTCCGGCTCGCTGGCCAGCAGCTGGCGCGTATAGGCATGCTGCGGCGCGGCGAACAACTCCGCCATGCCGCCCTGCTCCACCAGCCGTCCCTTCTGCATGACGCAGACCCGGTGGGCGAAGTGGCGCACCATGTTGAGATCGTGGGTGATGAGCAGCACGGCCATGCCGAACTCGGCCTGCAACTCGTCGAGCAGATCGAGGATCTGGCGCTGAATGGTCACGTCCAGCGCGGTGGTCGGCTCGTCGGCGATGAGCAGTTTCGGCTTGCAGGCGAGGGCCATGGCGATCATGGCGCGCTGGCGCTGGCCGCCCGAGAGCATGTGCGGATAGGCGCCGAGGCGCTGCGCCGGATCGGGTATGCCCACCCGCCCCAGCAGTTCGACGGCGCGAGCGCGCGCCGCCTGCGCATCGAGTTTTTCATGCAGCAGCAGCGGCTCGATGAGCTGCTGGCCGATGGTGTACACCGGATTGAGCGCGATCATCGGCTCCTGAAAGATCATCGCGATATCACGGCCGCGCACGCTGCGCATCTCCGCTTCGTCCAGCGCGAACAGATCGCGGCCGGCGAAGCGCACGCTGCCGCGATATTCGCTCTGCTGCCTGTCGTGCAGACGCAGCAGGGACAATGCCGTGACCGACTTGCCCGAGCCCGACTCGCCCACCAGCGCCAGCTTCTCGCCGGGCGCGATGGAAAAACTGATCCCGTCCACCACCGGTTGCCGCGCTCCGGCCCGGCCAAAGGCGACGCTGAGCTGTTCTACCTGCAACAGAGGTTCCATGCCTCAGCCCTGCCTGGTGTCGAGGGCCGAACGCAGCGCCTCGCCGATGAAGATGAGCAGCATCAATGTTCCCACCAGCACGCCGAAGGTGGTGATGGAGAGCCACCAAGCGTCGATATTCTCCTTGCCCTGGGACAGCAGCTCGCCCAGGCTGGGCGTGGTCGGCGGCACACCGAGGCCGAGAAAATCCAGGCTGGTCAGCGCCAGGATCGCCGCGCTGACGCGGAACGGCAGAAAGGTCACCACCGGCGTCATGGCATTGGGCAGCAGGTGACGCCACATGATGGTGCGGTTGGATACGCCGAGGGCGCGGGCTGCGGTAACGTAATCCAGGTTGCGGCCGCGCAGGAATTCGGCACGCACGTAGTCGGCCAGTCCCATCCAGCCGAACAGGCTGAGCAGCACCACCAGCAGCAGGATGCTGGGCTGGAAGATGGACGCGAAGATGATGAGCAGGTACAGCTCGGGCATGGAGCCCCAGATTTCCATGAAGCGCTGGGCGTACAAATCGATGCGCCCGCCGAAGTAGCCCTGCACCGCACCGGCCGCAATGCCGACCACCATGCCGATGACCGTCAGCGCCAGGCCGAACAGGACCGAAATGCGGAAGCCGTAGATCAGGCGCGCCAGCACGTCGCGCCCGCGATCATCGGTTCCGAGCAGGTTCTCTGCCGAAGGCGGCGCAGGATTGGGCGCCGTGGCGAAATAGTTGATGGTGTCGTAGTCGTAGGGGTTGAGCGGAAACAGCGCCCAGTTGTCGCCCCGGCTCAGCTGTTCGCGAATAAAGGGATCGAGGTAATCGGTCTCCGTGACGAAGCCGCCGCCGAAGGCGGTTTCCGGATAGGTGACGAACAGTGGGAAATAATATTCGCCGTCGTAACGCACCATCAGCGGCCTGTCGTTGGACAGCACTTCGGCAACCAGGGACAACGCGAACAACACCCCGAACAGCCACAGGCTGACGTAACCGCGGCGGTTGGCCTTGAAGCGGCGCCAGGCGCGGGAGCGGACCGGGGACGGACTCATTGTTTCACCGCCTCGAACTGGATGCGCGGGTCTACCAGCACGTAGCAGATGTCGGTCAGCAGCTTGCCGACCAGACCGAGCAGGGTAAACAGATAGAGCGTGCCCATCACCACCGGATAGTCGCGCTTGAGCACCGACTCGTAGGACAGCAGGCCGAGGCCGTCGAGGGAGAAGATGGTTTCGATGAGCAGGCTGCCGGTGAAGAAAGCGGCGAGAAAGGCGCCGGGGAAACCTGTGATGAGCGGAATGATGGCGTTGCGGAACACGTGTCGGTAGAGCACGGCGTTTTCGCTCAGCCCCTTGGCGCGCGCGGTGAGCACGTATTGCTTGCGTATTTCTTCCAGGAAACTGTTTTTGGTGAGCATGGTCATCACCGCGAAACTGCCTACCACCGATGCGGTAATCGGCAGCACCATGTGCCACAGATAATCGAGTACCTTGCCGGCCAGCGACAGCTGCTCCCAGTTGTCCGAGGTGAGGCCGCGCAAGGGAAACAGATCCCAGAAGCTGCCGCCGCCGAACAACACCAGCAGGGCGATGCCCAGCACGAAGCCGGGAATGGCATAACCGATCAGGATCAGCGTGCTGGTGACCAGATCGAAACGCGAACCGTCGCGTACCGCCTTGGCCACACCAAGGGGAATGCATGTGAGGTAGGTGATGAAGAAAGTCCACAGCCCGATGCTGACGGACACCGGCAGCTTGTCCAGCACCAGCTCCAGCACCGACTGGTGATGGAAATAGCTGTCGCCGAGGTTGAACGTCAGGTAGTTGCCCAGCATGGTGGCGAAACGCTGCCACGCCGGCTTGTCGAAACCGTAGAACGCCTTCAGTTCGGCGATGCGCTCCTCATCCAGGCCCTTGGCGCCGCGGTACAGCCCTTCGGTGCCGGCACTCACCTCACCGTGGGCGCCCTGCCCCTTGAGCTGGGCCACCAGCTGCTCGACCGGACCGCCGGGAACGAACTGAATCACGATGAAGGTGATCAGCAACACGCCGATGAGGGTCGGCACCATGAGCAACAGGCGTTTCAATATATAGGCAGCCATCAGCGTGCCCCCTCCCGCAGCCACCACGTTGCCAGCATCCAGTCCGCCGCGCTGTAGTACAGGGGCAGCGTGGCGGGACGGCCGAAGCGATCCCAGTAGGCCACGCGATGGGTGCCGATATACCAATGGGGAATGAGGTACTCGCCCCACAGCAGCACCCGATCAAGGGCGTGCACGGCCGTCACCAGGGACTGGCGATCCCGCGCATAGATCACTTTTTCGATCGATGCATCCACTACCGGGTCCTTGATGCCGATGACATTGCGGGCACCTTCCTGCCCGGCGGAAGACGAGTGGAACATGTCCATCAATTCATTGCCCGGCGACTGCGACTGGCCAAAGCCTTCCACAATCATGTCGAAATCGAAGGTATCGGTGCGGCGCTGGTACAGGGCCGGATCCACGGTGCGGTAGTCCACCGTGATGCCGAGCTTCTCCAGGTTGCGCGCCAGCGGCGCGACGATGCGCTCGAAGCCCTTCTGCACCAGCATGATCTCGAAACGGAAAGGCTCGCCACGCTCGTTGCGCAGGGCGCCGTCGCTATAGCTCCAACCTGCCTGCTGCAACAATGCCCGGGCCTGGTACAGGTTCTCGCGCAGGCTGTGGGGCGGTTCGGTACTGGGCGGCAGCCAGGGCCGGGTGAACAGCTGCGGCGGCAGCTGGGCGCGGAACGGTTCGAGCAAGGCCAGCTCCTCACCCTGCGGCACGCCGCGCGCAGCCAGTTCGCTGTTGCTGAAGTAACTGTCGCAGCGCTGATACTGGTTGTAGAACAGTTTGCGGTTGGACCACTCGAAGTCCAGTGCCAACGTCAGGGCGCGGCGCACCCGAATGTCCTGAAACAGCGGCCGCCGCAGGTTGAATACAAAGCCCTGCATACCGGCATTGTTTTGGTGCGCCAGTTCGGTCTTGATGATGCGCCCGTCGCGAAACTTGGCGCCGCCGTAATCGCGCGCCCAGACCTTGGAGTTGTATTCCACGATGAAGTCGAACTCGCCCGCCTTGAAGCCCTCCAGGGCCACGGTAAAATCGCGATAGAACTTGAAGGTGATGCGTTCGAAGTTGTACATGCCGCGCCGCACCCCGAGATCGCGGGCCCAGTAATCCGGGTTGCGCACGTAGGTGATGTACTTGCCCAGTTCGTACTTTTCTATCCGGTAGGGACCGCTGGTCAGCGGGGACGTCAGGGCCGTCTTGTCGAACTCGCCGTCGCCGACCCAGGCGCGGGAAAATACCGGCACCTGGCCGACGATCATGTGCAGTTCGGGATTGACGCGGGCGAACTCGAAACGCACCGTGCGCGCATCCAGCACCCGAGCGCGGGTGATGTCGGCCCAGTAGAAGCGGTAGCGCGGATGGCCCTTGTCGCGCAGGGTGTCGAAGGAGAATTTCACGTCGTCGGCAGTGACCGGGCTGCCGTCGGAAAAGCGGGCCTGCCGGTTCAGCCTATAGGTGACCGACAGGCCGTCCGACGCCAGTTGCACATCCTCCGCCAGCAGGCCGTATTGGCTGAAGGGCTCGTCCATACTCGAGGCCATCAGCGTCTCGAACATCAATGCATCCAGGCCCGCCGCCGCCTGCCCCTTGAGGGTGTACGGATTGAGGCTGTCGAAACTGCCCACCGCCGACAGATTGACGCTGCCGCCCTTGGGGGCGGCAGGATTCACGTAACTGAAATGCTCGAAGCCGGGTGGATAGGCGGGCTCATACCCCAGCGCCTGCGCCGGAGCGGCAACGACGGCAGACGGCACGCCGCACAGTGCGCCGAGCAGAAGAGCATATTGGAATATTCGTACAATCATCGTCGTGATGATGGCGCCGCCGCACGGCTGCGGGTGACGTCGCTAGTTAATCGGCCCTGTCGGTTGTACTATGGCTTGCGTCCCGGACTTCGCGGACGCCAGTGCATAGTAGTACGAGCCAGAACAACAGAACAACAGAAGATCGCCATGGGATTCTTGCAAGGAAAACGCGCGCTCATCGTCGGCCTGGCGAGCAACCGCTCCATCGCCTGGGGTGTCGCCGCGGCCATGCGGCGCGAAGGCGCCGAGCTGGCCTTCACCTATCAGAACGACAAGCTGCGCGAGCGCGTGGCCAAAATGGCCGCCGACCTCGACTCGGACATCGTCCTGCCCTGCGACGTCGGCAGCGACGACGACATCGAGCAGGTGTTCGAACAGCTGGACGATTACTGGGATCACCTCGACATCATCGTCCACTCCGTGGCTTACGCGCCCGCCGGCCAGCTTGACGGCAACTACCTGGACGACGTCACCCGCGAAGGATTCCAGACCGCCCACGACATCAGTTCCTACAGCTTTGTCGCCCTGGCCAAGGCCGGACGCCGCATGCTGCGCCCCGGCAGCAGCCTGCTCACCATGAGCTATCTGGGTGCCGTGCGCGCCGTGCCGCACTACAACGTAATGGGACTGGCCAAGGCCAGCCTGGAAGCCAATGTGCGCTACATGGCGGCGGCGCTGGGTCCGGAACAGATCCGTGTCAACGCCGTTTCCGCCGGCCCGATCAAGACGCTGGCCGCCAAGGGCATCAGCGACTTCAACAAGCTGCTGGACTACGGCGAGCAGAATTCGCCGCTGCGGCGCAACGTCACCATCGAGGAAGTGGGCAACGCCGCCGCCTTCCTCTGCTCGGACCTCGCCTCAGGCATCAGCGGCGACGTGCTCTACGTCGATGCCGGTTATCACGTCCAGGCCATGGCCGTGCCGCAGGACGAATGAGCCGCCGGATCAGCGCTCCGCCGCGCCCGGCAGCAGCCCCTCCTCCCCTTCCAGCCGCGCGATGATCACGGCGCCGCAGGAATCGCTATAGACGTTTACCGCCGTGCGGCACATGTCGAGCACCCGGTCCACCGCCAGGATCAGGGCGATACCCTCCAGCGGCAGGCCGATGCTGCCCAGGATGATGGCGATGGCCACCAGGCTCGCCGCCGGTATGCCGGCTACGCCGATGGAGGTGAGCAAGGCCACCAGCACCACGGTGAACTGCACGGCGAAACTCAACTCCAGACCATAGGCCTGTGCGATGAACATCGCCGCCACGCACTCGTAGAGCGCGGTGCCGTCCATGTTCACCGTCGCCCCCAGCGGCAGTACAAAACTGCTGGTGCGGTTCGAGACCTTGGCGTTCTTCTCCACGCACTCCAGGGTCAGCGGCAAAGTTGCCGACGACGAGGCGGTGGAAAATGCCGTCAACAGCGCCGGCGCCATGGCCTGGTAGTGACGCAACGGATGGACGCGCCCCACCAGGCGCAGCAGCAGCGGCAGCGTCAGCAGGAAATGGACGGCCAGCGCAGCCAGCACGGTGACGAAGAACCAGGCCAGGGGCGCAAAGGCGGCAAAGCCGGTATCGGCCACCACCCGCGCCACCAGGGCAAACACACCGATCGGAGCGAAGCGCATCGCCCATTCGGTGATCAGCATCATCACCTTGAACAGGCCATGCCAGAAGTTGTACTGCACCTCGGCATAGGCCTCGCCGATGCGGGTCATGAAATAGCCGTACAGCAGGCTGAAAAAGATCAGCCCCAGCATCTGCCCGTCGGCGGCCGCGGCAACGATATTGACCGGCACCATGCGCAGAAAGACGTCGACCACGTCGCCGGCGCCGCGCCCGGCCACCCCCGAGAGCACGTCCTGCCCGTCGGCCACCAGGCCCAGCCGCTCCCGTGCCGGTACGCCGTCCACCACGCCGGGCGCAATCAGATTAACCAGCAGCAGGCCGACCAGGATCGCCAGCAGGCTGGTGAGCATGTAGTAAACCAGGGTGCGCCCACCCAAACGGCCCAGGGCGGAGGATGAACCGATACCGGCAATACCGCTGATGATCGAGGCCACCACCAGCGGCACGATCAACATCTTGAGGACATTGAGAAACAGGGTGCCGACGAAGTCGAACACCTGATAGAAGGTGACGCCGAATACGCCGCCATCCCGACCGGCCAGAAGGCCGGCCGGGACGGCAAGCGCCAGAGCGATGAATATCTGCCAGTGGAGTTTCAGCCGCAGCAGATTCATCGGGGTGACAGTCTTTAGGGCTGCCGGGTGGGACGGCTGACTTTCGCGCCGGCACGTATCCCGTTCAGTGCCGCGGCAAATGCGGCATCACCGGCGGCACGCTCCAGATCGCCGGCGGCCCCTGCTTCTCCTTCGGCGACCTCGCCATCGCGCACTGCATACAGCCCCACAACCGCGATATCGCCATTGGCGACCACGGTCTGTTCCCACACCGTCTTGCCGTCCTGTGGACGCGGCATGGCAAACACGCTGCGCAGAATGGCGGCATCGAGCTTGGCACCTTCGCGCAACACCCCGTCGGCGCGCTGCCACTTGGCACGGGCGCCCTTGGCCACCAGGGCCGGGTCACCGCCCTGCTGCAGCTGCTGCTGCAACGCCGTGGCTGCCTCGCGCGCCGCAGCCGCGGCCTTGTCGCGCCGAATGCGGCTGACGATGTCTGCACGCACGGCCTCCAGCGGACGGCGCATCTCGGGCTGGTGCTGGGTCACGCGCAAGACCACCAGTTGATTGCGGCCTACATCGATCGCCTCGCTGTTGTTGTTGCGGGCCAGCACGTCCTCGCTGAACGCGGCGCTCACCAGCTTGGGATTGGCCAGCAAACCGCTGCCGCCGCGGCGCGTAATGGGCTCGCTCTGCACGATGGGCAGGCCCAGTTCACGCGAGGCCTCTTCCAGCGTATCGGGATGTTCATAGGTAAGGGCAGCCAGGCGCTCGGCCTGATCGTAGAACTGCTGTTCGGCACGCTCGCTGCGGATTTCGGCCAGTATCTGCTCGCGCACCTCGGCAAAGGACTTGGTGCTGCCGCCGCGCACGGCCTCCAGGCGGATCAGGTGATAACCGAAGGCACTGCGTACCGGCTCGCTCACCTCGCCAACCTTGAGGGCAAAGGCAGCATCTTCAAACGCCTTGTCCATGACGCCGCGGCCGAAGAAACCGAGATCGCCGCCCTCCGCTGCGGAACCCGGATCCTGCGACGACTTGCGCGCCACATCGGCAAACACTGAACCGCCGCGTATCTGTTTCAGTAACTGCTCGGCCTCGGTCCGTGCCGCCGCATCCACCGCGGCACCCGCACCGGGCTCAACCCGGATCAGGATATGGCGCGCATGGCGTTCTTCGCTGGTCGAGTAGTTGGCCTTCTGCGCCTCATAACGGGCCCGCAGTTCATCGTCACCGACCTTGATGCCCTTGGCGATCTGTTCGGCGGAAAGCTCGATGTAGGCAATGCTCACCTGCTCCGGCTGCATGAACAGGGCACCCTGCGCTTCGTAATACGCCTTGATTTCGTCGTCGCTCACCTGCGCCTTGGCCACGAAATCCGCCAGCGGCAGCAACAGGAGGCCGATGTCGCGCTGCTGACCCTGCAACTGCTGCATGGCACGGCGCTCCACCGGCGTGGCGAAATCGCTGCGCGCGATACCTGCATACAACTGCTGCGTCAGCATGTCGCGACGCAGATCCGCTTCAAAGCCGGCCGGCACCATGCCGCGGCTGCGCAACGCGCCTTCGTAAACCTGCTGCGAGAATTTTCCATCCTGCTGGAACGCAGGCACACCGTGGATGGTTGCCGCCAGCAAGGTGTCGCCGATACGCATGCCACTGCCGCTGGCCGTCTGCACCAGAAGCTCCTGCTCGATCAGGCCGTCCAGCACCTGTTGGCGCATCTGCTCCTCGGGAAACATTTCCGGACGGTAGTTGGCACCGAGCATTTCGCGCAAACGCTGCTGCTGCTGGTAGTACGCCTGTTGCAGACGCTGCGGTGAAATCTCGGCGTCGTTGACACGGGCCGCGGCGATCTCCTTGCCGCCGTCGAAGTATTGATTGATACCCCACAACGCAAAGGGAATGATGAGCAGGGTTACGATGACCCAGGCAATCCAGCTCTGGGCGCGTTCACGGATGAATTGCAGCATGGCGGTTGTGCCCCTACGCTGACGGTTAGTGTTTTGGTTCGTGAAAAAAGAAAAGGGCGCACGTTGCGGTGCGCCCTTTTGCTAATGGCGGAGTGGACGGGACTCGAACCCGCGACCCCCGGCGTGACAGGCCGGTATTCTAACCGACTGAACTACCACTCCAAAAAACAACTTCATACGTGGTGGGTGCTGAGGGACTTGAACCCCCGACCCTCGCCTTGTAAGGGCGACGCTCTACCAACTGAGCTAAGCACCCTAGACTGAAGGCGCGCTAGTTTACTGCATCCTTCAAGGCTTTGCCAGCCTTAAAGCTGGGATTTTTTGCAGCCTTGATGTTGATGGTTTCGCCGGTGCGCGGGTTGCGGCCGCTACGGGCAGCGCGCTCACGCACAACGAAGGTACCGAACCCAACCAGGTTAACCTGCTCGCCATTCTTCAGCGCACTGGTTACAGCCTCGATCATGGCATCCAATGCCCGGCCGGCGGCAGCCTTGGAAATGTCGGCGCCAGCAGCAACCGCATCGATCAACTCTGACTTATTCACCAGATATCTCCCCTATTATTCCGCTGTTCAAAAAAAACACCGCCTCATAATTGGGCGGTCGGCGATTCGAGGGCAGTTTTATACCAACTGCCCCGAGACACTGTCAAGCAAGGATTTGCCCGGCTGTGATTCTGAATTGATTTTTCAGGAAAAACATCCTGCCGTCGGGACGGCAGGATGTACGCATTATATATCAGTGTGGGCGGATGGTGCCCTGTCCTTCCGCTTCCGCCGGCTTGTTTTGTTCAGCGACTTCCACTTTTTCCGGCAACGGCTCCGGCATGTGCACCAGCGCCAGCTGCAGCACTTCGTCGATCCATTTCACCGGATGGATGGCGAGGTTTTCCTTGATGCTGTCGGGAATGTCGGCCAAATCACGCCGGTTTTCGTCCGGGATCACCACGGTGCGGATCCCGCCGCGCTGCGCGGCCAGCAGTTTCTCCTTCAGGCCGCCGATGGGAAGGACCTCGCCGCGCAGGGTGATCTCGCCGGTCATCGCCACATCGGCACGTACCGCGATTCCGGTGAGGGCCGACACCAGGGCCGTACACATACCGACACCGGCACTGGGGCCATCCTTGGGGATCGCCCCCTCCGGCACGTGGATGTGAATGTCCTTTTTCTCGTAAAACTCGGGATCGATGCCCAGTTTGCGCGAGCGGCTGCGCACCACGCTCATGGCGGCCTGGATCGACTCCTTCATCACGTCGCCCAGCTGCCCTGTGATGGTGTGCTTGCCCTTGCCCGGCACCACGGCCGTCTCGATGCTGAGCAGCTCGCCGCCCACTTCGGTCCAGGCCAGACCGGTCACCTGCCCCACCTGGTCCGTCTCCTCGGCACGGCCGAAGCGGAAACGCCGCACACCGAGATACTTTTCGATATTGGCTTCGTTTACCACGGCCTTGCCCTGCTCAGGATGCAGCAGCAGATCCTTCACCACCTTGCGGCAGATCTTGGAAATCTCACGCTCCAGGTTGCGCACGCCCGCCTCGCGGGTGTAGTAGCGGATGATCGCCCGCAGGCCTTCATCACCGATATCCAGCTCGTCTTCCTTGAGGCCGTTGGCCTTGATCTGCTTGGCCAACAGATAACGCTGGGCGATGTTCAGCTTTTCGTGCTCGGTATAGCCCGGTATGCGTATCACCTCCATGCGATCCAGCAGCGGTGCAGGAATGTTCATGGAGTTGGCGGTGGCGACGAACATCACGTCGGACAGGTCGTAGTCCACTTCCAGATAGTGATCGTTGAAGGTGTTGTTCTGTTCCGGATCCAGCACCTCCAGCAGCGCCGAGGCCGGATCACCGCGGAAATCCATCGCCATCTTGTCGATTTCATCGAGCAGGAACAGCGGATTGCGGGTGCCGATCTTGGACAGGTTCTGCACGATCTTGCCCGGCATGGAACCGATGTAGGTACGGCGGTGACCACGGATCTCCGCCTCGTCGCGCACGCCGCCCAGGGACATGCGCACGAACTTGCGGTTGGTGGCACGGGCGATGGACTTGCCCAGTGAGGTCTTGCCCACGCCCGGAGGACCGACCAGGCACAATACCGGCCCCTTCAGCTTATTGACGCGCTGCTGCACGGCGAGATATTCCAGGATGCGTTCCTTGACCTTCTCCAGGCCATAGTGATCGGCTTCCAGCACCTCTTCCGCCACGGCGAGATCGTTACGCACCTTGCTGCGCTTCTTCCAGGGCACGTTCACCAGCCAGTCGATGTAGTTGCGCACCACGGTGGCCTCGGCCGACATGGGCGACATCATCTTCAGCTTGTTCAGCTCGGTGGTGGCCTTGGTCTTGGCCTCCTTGCTCATCCCGGCCTTCTGAATCTTGCGCTCCAGCTCCTCCATTTCATTGGGCGCTTCTTCCAGGTCGCCCAATTCCTTCTGGATAGCCTTCATCTGCTCATTGAGATAGTACTCGCGCTGGCTCTTCTCCATCTGGCGCTTGACGCGCGTACGGATGCGCTTCTCCACCTGCAACAGATCGAGTTCGGATTCCAGCGCGGCAATGAGGTGTTCGAACCGATCGCGCAGGTCCACGATCTCGAGGATCTTCTGCTTTTCGTCGATCTTCAGCGCCATGTGCGCGGCTATGGTATCTGCCAGACGGTTGCTGTCCTCGATGCCGGCCAGCGACGTGAGAACCTCGGGCGGCACCTTCTTGTTCAGCTTCACATACTGCTCGAACTGATTGAGCACCGAGCGCGACAGCACTTCTGTCTCGCGCTCATCCAGCCGCGGCGTCTCCAGCAGGCTGATTTGCGCGGAGAAGAATTTCTCGTTGGGCAGGAAGTGAATGATCCTGGCGCGCTTGGTGCCCTCGACCAGCACCTTGACGGTACCGTCGGGCAGCTTCAGAAGCTGCAGGATGTTGGCCACGGTGCCGATGCGGTAGACGTCGTCCTGCTCCGGATCGTCCTGCGCGGCGCTCTTCTGCGCCACCAGCAGGATGTGCTTGTTGCCGGCCATCGCCTCTTCCAGGGCAAGAATGGATTTCTCGCGCCCGACGAACAGCGGGATCACCATGTGGGGGTAAACCACCACGTCGCGCAGGGGCAGCACCGGCATTACCTGCAGCTGGTCGGTCAATTCCGACGTCTTGTCCTGATCTGTCATTCTCGGTTACCTCATCGCCCGGCAGGTCGCACCCTGGAACGGGCATCAGGGCTTGTTCGTGTAGGGGCATGCGAGCCCTGTGCGCATGGAAACGATATGCGGATTGCGCCTAGGGTTTTCAAGCAAGCCAAAACATCACGGCCGCCCTGGGGCGGCCGTGAGACTGGGCTTATTCGCTGGCCGCCGCCGGGCGTTCACCGCTTTCATACATCAGCAGCGGCTCGGACTCGCCCTTGATCACGCCTTCGTCGATCACCGCCTTGCTGACATTCTCCAGCGACGGCAGATCGTACATGACCTCCAGCAGGATGGACTCAAGAATGGAGCGCAGTCCGCGGGCGCCGGTCTTGCGCTCCATGGCCTTGCGTGCCACCGACGAGAGGGCCTCGGCGGTAAACTCCAGTTCCACGCCCTCCATCTCGAACAGCCTGGAATACTGCTTGGTCAGGGCGTTGCGCGGTTCGGTCAGGATCTGCACCAGCGCCGCCTCGTCCAGCTCGCCGAGGGTGGCCACCACCGGCAGACGGCCTACGAACTCGGGGATCAGGCCATACTTGATCAGATCCTCGGGCTCGACGTCGAACAACACCTCACCGACGTTGCGTTTGTCTTCCTTGCTCTTCACCTCGGCGGAGAAGCCGATGCCGCCCTTTTCGGAGCGGCTGCGGATCACCTTTTCCAGACCGGCAAAGGCGCCGCCGCAAATGAACAGGATGTTGCGCGTGTCCACCTGGAGGAATTCCTGCTGCGGATGCTTGCGTCCGCCCTGGGGCGGTACCGAGGCCACGGTGCCCTCGATCAGCTTGAGCAGCGCCTGCTGCACACCCTCGCCCGACACGTCGCGGGTGATGGAAGGGTTGTCCGACTTGCGGGAAATCTTGTCGATTTCGTCGATGTAGACGATGCCGGTCTGGGCCTTTTCCACATCGTAGTCGCACTTTTGCAGCAGCTTCTGGATGATGTTTTCCACGTCCTCGCCGACATACCCTGCTTCGGTCAGGGTGGTGGCGTCGGCGATGGTGAAGGGTACGTTGAGCAGCCGCGCCAGGGTCTCGGCCAGCAGGGTCTTGCCGCTGCCGGTGGGACCGATGAGCAGGATGTTGCTCTTGGCGATTTCGACGTCATCCTTCTTGTGGCCGGCATCGAGGCGCTTGTAGTGGTTGTACACCGCTACCGACAGCACCTTCTTGGCCCGCTCCTGGCCGATGACGTATTCGTCGAGGATGGATTTGATTTCGCGCGGCGTCGGCAGCTTGCTGCGCCCGCCCGAGGCCTGCTCTTCCTGCACCTCTTCGCGGATGATGTCGTTGCACAGCTCGACGCACTCGTCGCAGATGAAGACCGACGGCCCGGCAATGAGCTTGCGCACTTCATGCTGGCTCTTGCCGCAGAAGGAGCAGTAAAGCAGCTTGTCGTTGTCGCCCGTGCTGTTGGAACCTTCGCTCATGGGCTGTCCTCGCGTCTTTCGTTTATCTATTTACACCATGCAGCGTTTTGGCCCGATTTTCAAGCCGACCGCTGCCGGGTCGCTACCTAATCTGCCGTGCCGCAGGGGCCCTGCGGCAACGGACTGCGCGTCAGACGCGTTTTTCCAGCACCTTGTCCACCAGGCCGTATTCCTGGGAAACCGTGGCGCTCATGAAGTTGTCACGCTCGGTATCCTGCTGGATGCGCTCCAGCGGCTGCCCGGTGTGGTGGGCCAGGATGCCGTTGAGGCGTTCGCGGATATACAGCAGTTCGCGGGCGTGAATCTCCACATCGGAGGCCTGGCCGGAGAAACCGCCCAGGGGCTGGTGGATCATGACGCGCGAATTGGGCAAGCAGTAACGCTTGCCCTGCTCTCCCGCCGCCAGCAGTACCGCGCCCATGCTCGCCGCCTGGCCGATGCACATGGTGCTGACATGGGGCTTGATGAACTGCATGGTGTCGTAAATGGCCATACCCGCGGTCACGGAGCCGCCGGGAGAGTTGATATAAAGGTGTATATCCTTGTCCGGGTTTTCCGATTCGAGGAACAGCAGCTGGGCCACGATGAGGTTGGCCATGTGGTCCTCGATGGGGCCGACCACGAAGATCACCCGCTCCTTGAGCAGCCGCGAATAGATATCGTAGGCGCGCTCGCCGCGCCCCGTCTGCTCGATCACCATGGGAACCAGTCCCAGGTTGCGGATTTCCTGCATACCGGCCATAGGCCCCTTATCGGTAAACATGCACGTTCCTTTAACTGGCGTGCTTACGCACGGTTCATAAGGTCATTGAAGCCCTGCGGCTTCTCCGTCACCTGCACCTGTCCCAGCACCCACGCCACCACGACCTCTTCCAGCGCCAGGGATTCCACTTCCCCCAGGCGGCGCTTGTCGGCGTAGAACCACTTCACCACCTCTTCCGGCTGGTCGTAGCCGGCGGCCATCTGCTCGACCTTGCCGCGCAGGACATCGGCATCGACCTTTAGATTGTGGCGCTGCACCAGTTCTGCAAGGAGCAATCCCAGGGTGACGCGCTTTTTGGCCTGCTCCTCGAACATCGCCGGCGAAACGGACCCGCTCTTGTCGGCCGGCAGCTGCATGTTTTCACGCATTTGTTGTGCCAAAGCCTGCGCTTCCTGCATAACCAGGGCCTGGGGAACGGTGATGTTGTTGATTTCCAACAACTTATCCATAACCTGCTGCTTCACGGTGGCGCTCAGGCGCTGCTCCAGTTCACGCTCCATATTGGCGCGAACCTCACCACGCAGGGCGTCAATGCCACCTTCCACACCAAACTTGGCGGCAAAGGCGTCGTCCAGTTCCGGCAGCTGGGGCTCTTCCACCTGCTTGATGCTGACCTTGAACTGCACCGGCTTGCCGGCCACGTCCTTATAACCATAGTTGTCCGGGAACTGCAGATCGAGAGTACGCTCCTCACCGGCCTTGGCGCCCACCAGGCCGTCCTCGAAGCCGGCAATCATGCGCTTGCCGCCCAGGGTCACGGGGACATTCTCGCCCTTGTTGCCCTGAAACTCGGCGCCGTCGATGGTGCCCTTGAAGTCGATGGTGACGCGGTCACCATCGGCAGCGGCACGCTCGGCCACGGTCCAGCCGGCATTCTGCTTGCGCAGGGTGTCCAGCATGGTATCCACATCGGCGTCGGTCACTTCGGCCACCGGCTTCTCGATGGACACTCCGGCCAGGCTGGCCAGTTCGATCTCCGGCATCACCTCGAAGGTGGCCACATACTCCATCCCCTTGCCCTGCTCCAGGTTCTTGGGTTCGAAGGAGGGATAGCCCGCCGGGCGCAGCTTCTCCTGGCTGACGGCCTCGAAGTAGCTGGACTGAATCACGTCGCCCAGCACTTCCTGGCGTACCTGTTCCGCATAGCGCTGCTGCACCATCTTGAACGGAACCTTGCCGGGGCGGAAACCCTTGATGCTGGTGGTGCGGGCCAGCTGACGCAAACGGTTATCCACTTCCGACGCGATGCGCTCTTCGGGAACCTGGACAGTCATGCGGCGCTCGAGGCCGGAAGTCGTCTCAACTGAAACCTGCATTGCAACTCCTTAATTCCAATATTAATTAATCGTAATTGGGAAATTCGGCCGCCCGCTCGCGGGTAGGGCATACGGTGCATCCGGGATATAGCGTCGTGCCAAGCCTGGCTGGTGCGAAAGGAGAGAATCGAACTCTCACGGGTTGCCCCACTGGAACCTAAATCCAGCGCGTCTACCAGTTCCGCCACTTTCGCGAATCGGGCGATTATAACGGTTCCCACCGGCACGACATAGCCCTGATGCGGTGCTGCGGCATCGGAATATAGTAGCGATGGGATTCAGTGCACAACAAAAACGAGGGGAGGGAAAATGGTGGGCCGTGTAGGATTCGAACCTACGACCAAGAGATTAAGAGTCTCCTGCTCTACCAGCTGAGCTAACGGCCCGTGCGAGGGCGCAGATTAAACCAAATTCATCCGGCGCGATCAAGGGGTCATATGCATCTGTTGTGACACGACGGCAAAATAATTCTCCCGTCACGGCCATCGCCAGCTTGATCCCTGTCAAGGCGGTCGGGACCCCAGCATGGCCATATATAAGACAGGCCTTTACCGTGTGCAACGGCAGGCGCTATCCTTTGCACACTTTACCGGAGAAATATCGCAGCCCCGGACTCGGGCAAGATGTCGGCCCCCGCGGGCGGTACCGGAACCGAACGATAATCCGATGGGACAGGAGCAGCTGCCATGCCGCGAATGAATGCTTTCGACCAACTGCTGACCGGGCAATCCCCTGAGTTTTGCGCCCTCGTCCGCTCCGCCCAGGTAGTCGCCGCCACCAATGTCACGGCGCTGCTGCTGGGAGAAAGCGGTACCGGCAAGGAGTTGTTCGCCAGCGCCATCCATCAGGAAAGCCGTCGCGCCCACGGCCCCTTCGTCGCGATCAACTGTGCCGCCCTGCCCGAGGGGCTGGCGGAGTCCGAACTGTTCGGCCACCGCAAGGGAGCCTTCACCGGCGCGGTGAGGGAACATGCCGGCCGCATCCGCGCCGCCCACGGCGGCACTCTGTTCCTGGATGAAATCGGCGAGCTGCCGCTGGCGGTGCAGGCCAAGCTGCTGCGCTTCCTCGAATCCAGCGAGTTGCAGGCCGTAGGCGACACCGAAATCGAACGTGTCGACGTCCGCGTCATCGCCGCCACGCATCACGACCTGCATCAGCGGGTCAAGCAGGGCCTGTTCCGCGCCGATCTTTATTACCGCCTCAACGTGGTTCCGCTGGAACTGCCCTCGCTGCGCTCGCGCTCGGGCGATGTCCGGCTGTTGCTGGACACCCTCACGGCGCGCATCGCCGGGCAGCACGAATTGCAGGCGCCGCGCTACCGGCCGCGTGCACTGAAGGCGCTGGAACAATACCGCTGGCCGGGCAATATCCGCGAGCTGCGCAACTTTGCCGAACGCATGGTCGTCCTGTTCCCGGGTGGCGAGGTTGATTTCGAGAACCTGCCCCATGAAATCCGCATCCCCCAGATCGAGGAACCCGCACTGTTCACCCTGCCGGACAGCGGTATCCGCCTGGAGGAGCTCGAACAGCAGATGATACGCCAGGCCCTGTACAAGACCCGCGGCAACCGCAGCCACGCCGCCCGCCTGCTGGGGCTGACCCGCGACACCCTGCTTTACCGGCTGAAGAAATACGCCATCGAGTAACTCCGCTTCCGCGGCAGAAACGACAAGGGCGGCCCGAGGGCCGCCCTTGTCGTTTCTGTGCGCGGCATTAGTGGCCGCTGTGCATATTGCCGTGATTCATCGGCATCGCCATGCCGGCACGCACTTCGAACGTGGTCGGCAGGCTGCTGCCGTCCTGGAACTTCAGGGTAATCTCCACCTTGTCGCCGGCCTTCAGCACCTGCTTCGGCTTCATCAGCATCAGATGAAAGTCACCGGGCTTGAACTCCACCTGTCCGCCGGCGGGAATCTCGATGCTGTTCTGACGGATCATCTTGGCCATGCCGTCCGCCATCACCGTACGATGCAGCTGTACCTCGCCGGCGGCGGCGGTCTCGGCGCCGACCAGCACCAGTGGCTTGGCGCTGTGGTTTTGCAGCACCATGAACGCGCCGAGCGCAGCGGCTGTCGGCGGTGCCTCACGCACCCACGGCTGCATTACCATGGCGCCCATATCGGCGGCGCCCACCAGTGTCGTAAAGCTTGCCGCGAACAAAACCATCACCAGCCTGAACATCTTCAACATTACCCTTCTCCTTGCTACGTAGAAACAAACCCTAGTTCAACTTGAATTCCATCCCGAAGCTTACCCGCAACGGACAAACCACATCACTGGGCGGTTGCGGCAACGGCAATGCGGCCTGCACGGCGTCTTCCGCCGCCTTGCGCAGCACCTCATGCCCATCCTCCAGCACCAAGGCGCTGACCTGGCCGTTTTCATGCAGGAGGAACGAAACCTGGATCACGCCCTGCACTCCGCGCCGCCGTGCGGCCCGGGGATAGAACTTATGCTCTTCTATATGCGCCAGCAACCGCCCCAGATAATGGCTCCGCGCCTGCTCCGCCTCGCGCGGATCCCCGGCCGTTTCCACCGGGGCCGGCGCGGTATCCGTCACCTGTTCCGGTTCCGGCTCGCTCACCGGGATCTTCTCCACCGGCACATTTTTCTTTGCCGGACGCGGCTCGGGCGGTTTGGGCTGCGGCTTGGGTTTGGGCTCCGGCGGCTTGGGCTGCGGCTTCACCTCCGGTACGGGGGCCGGAGGCTGCGGCTTTTCCATCACGCGAAAGCTGAGGCGGGTCACGCCGGCCTGCTTCCGCGCTGTACCGTCATCGGCGCTGAGCATGATCCTGCCGGGCCAGAACAGCGCCAGATGCAGGCCCAGGGAAAGAACGACAGCGCTCGTCCAAATCCCCCGTTCGCGCAGGTTCATTGTTCCTCGGTCACTATATCGACGCCTTCGGCGCCGGCCTTTCGCGCGGCATCGAGCACACCGACCGCCAGCCCGAGCCTGGCCGTGCGATCGCCGCGGATGCGCACCACTTTCTCGCTGTGCTGCGCCAATTCAGCGCGCAGCCGCGTCTCCAGCTCGGCGATATCGATGAAGTGATCACGCAGCAATATGCGTCCTTCGGCATCCAGGGTTACCTGAACGTACTCGTTGTCATCCGGTTCCCCGCTCTGCGCCACCGGCAGGTCGACCTTGATGCTCTCCTCGCGGACGAAGTGCGAGGTCAGCATGAAGAATACCAGCAGCAGAAAGACGATATCGATCAGCGGAGTCAGGTTGGGAACATGACTCAGGCGGCGACGCCCTTCAAACTGCATGCACCACCCCCTCGCGGTGATGCACCGGCTCTGCCGACTCGGACGCATCGATGCCCGGCATCTGTTCAAGAATCACCGAGGCGCAGCTGCGCATGGACTGCGCACGGCGGTCGGCCATGCCTTCCAGGAGATGCAGCATCAGCAGAATGGGAATGGCCACCGCCAGGCCCACGCCGGTGGTGAGCATCGCCTCCCAGATACCGCCGGCCAGCGCCTGGGCATCGACCCGGCCGCCGGCCTGTTCGATGACCATGAATGCCTTGATCATGCCGGTGATGGTGCCGAACAACCCGAGCAGCGGCGCAGTATTTCCCAGCACACCCAGGGTGCGGAAGCCCCGCTCCATGCGTTGCAACTCTTCCGAGCCGATGCGCGAGGCCACACGTCCCAGATCCTTCACCCCGGCGGCGGCGGCCTGCAACATGCCGCGCACGATGGCTGCTTCCGGTCCGCGCAGGCCTTGCAGCACGGCTGTCGCATCGGTGCCGCGCCCGAGTCCCCGCAACACTCCTTCGAAATCCCTGGGCGGCCGTCCCAGCAGGGCAAAACTTAGAAAACGCTCAATCAATACGGCCAGCGCCACAATTGAATAGCCCAGCAGTACCCACACCACGACACCGCCCTTGGCAAAAATTTCCTCTACCGTCATGGCCTACTCCGTTCCCCCAGCCTTGGTTGGCTCTTGTCCCGCCCTTGGCGATTCACAGCGCACCGGTACGTCAGGTTAACCGTAGCGGGACAAAATACAAGTCTTGTCGACACAGCGGTGCCCGGCAGCTGTCGGGCACCGCTGTGTCGCATCTGCGCATCGCGGCAATCAGAACTGCAGCGACACGCCTGCGGTCAGCACGCGGCCGGGATTGACCACCAGCGAGATGTCCTCGTTGTTGAACACGCCGTCGGCCACGTCGCCGGTTCCCGGGCTGGCACCGTCGCTGCTGCCGCGGGCGGTATTGTAGTAATACTCATTGAACAGGTTGTCGATGCGCAGGAAGTATGCCGCCCTGTTGTTGCCGCCGAAGCGATGCTCGTAGCGCGCCAGTACGTTGAACACGGCACGGCTGCTGATGCGCACGAAATTCGTCTCATCGGCGAAGTAGTCGGAATAGGCATCCACCTCGCCGCTCAGGGTCCAACCCGGTGCCGGCCGGTAGTTGAGCGAGGTATTGAGGTGGTGTTCCGGCGTGCGCGGGATCACGTTGCCGGTCAGGTCCATGGGCTGAAGGCAGTATTGGGTAGCCGGATTGAGGGTCGAACAATCTGCGTTGTAGGTGCGGTAGCGATTACCCAGCAACAACATGAAATTCTTGTAATCCGTGAACTCGGAGCGCAGATAGGTATACGCCACGGTCAACCAGACGTCGCGGGATTCGTCGCTGCGCAGCGAAAACTCCAGGCCGCGCGAACGCATGCCGCCGATATTCTGGTACTGTGCCTGTTCGCCGCTGGCCGGGATGCTGTACTGTCCCACCGAGGACATGATGTAGTCATTGCGCTCCAGCTGGAACACCGCCACGTCGTAGTCCCAGCCCAAACCTGCAACGGTACCTGTGCCACGCAGGCCCAGCTCCAGGTTGAGCGACTGCTCAGGGTTCAGATCGGGGTTGCTGGCCGTATTGCCGGTCGGCGAAATCGTCCCGGCAAACAACTGCTCGATGGACGGGGCACGGAAGCCGGTCGAGGCATTGGCGTAGATATCGGCGTTGTCCCTCAAGGCATAGTTGCCGCCCAGGCGCCATGAGGTGACATTAAAACTCTTGTCGAGCTGCATGGGATTGAGATAATCCTCATAATCCAGCGCGATATGATCGTAGCGGCCGTTGATGGTCGTGGTCAGCCTGTCGGCCGGACGGAAACGCAACTCGCCGTACATGGCCTGCACCCGCTCCAGCGTCTTGTTGTCCGAGGTAACTGTACCCGCGTACTTCACAGGAGAAAATGCCGAAGGGCTGGTCTTGAAGTCCACCAGATACTCGGAGTAGTTGCGATAGGAGTTGTCGCGCAGGTCCAGTGCCGCCATCCAGGCCAGGTTCTCGCCGGCGCTGCGGTACTCGCTCTTGACGCCGCGCTGCACCTGTTTGTAATCGTTGCCGTTGGTATAGGCATCCACGTCGGTCACCGGGACACCAGTAGAGGTGTAGTTCTGCGGTGCAGAGACAAACTTCGTGTGGTCGTTGAACTGGTAGGCGTTCAGCAACAGGTTTTCGTTGTCGTTTACATCACGGGCGTAGGTGAGATAGTACTTGCCCAGCGCCACATCGAACATACGGGCGTAGTCGCGCCCCTCGTAGCTCTGCGGGTCCAGGGCGGCTTGGGTGACGCCCTCCACCGAACCGTGGCTGTCCTTGTTGCGGTTGGATGCCTCGAAACCGAAGGTCAGGTCGCTGCTTTCGTCCAGATACCATTGCACCTTGCCGTCCGCATAATCGGCCAGGTAGTCCGACTGGTACCAGTAGCCATCGCTTTCCCGCCGCGATACCTGCAGATGGGCGTTCATCGCATCGTCCGCATAGCCTGCCCGGGCGAGATATTTGTGGTAGTTGAAACTGCCGGTCTCGGCCTCGACCTTGTAGCCCGCCAGCTTGGCACCGCGCTTGGTGGTAATGATCACCGCTCCGGACAAGGCGTCGTCGCCGAACAGATAGGACGCGCCGCCCTTGATCACCTTGATGGATTCGATGTTGTCCAGGTCGATGTTCACCGCACCGGTGCGTTCGAACACGGGGACGCCGTCTATCACCACCGCCACACCGGGCTTTTCGCCCATATAGCGCTGGTTTTCCACGCCGCGAATGTGAATCTTCAGGTTGCCGCCGCTGGTGAACTCGGAGGTGATGCCGGGCACCGCCTGCAACACCTGCTGAAGGTTTTCCACATGCGACTGGTCGACCTTTTCGCCGGAGATGGTGCTGACATTGGAGGGCTCGCCGCGTTTGCTCTCGAAGCGATCGTCGATGGTCGTCGATTCGACCTGGATGACGCCCAGGCTTTCAGCCAGAGCCCCACAGGACCAGGCGATACCACCCAACAACGAGCAGCCAAGCACGGCTGCACTGCGCAAATGATGCATTTCTTCACCCCGTAGTTTGTTGTTATCACTATCACCGCTCATGCATCCGACACGAATGCAAATCCGGCATCTGCTGTACGCGATCACTCTTACGGTCATCGCCAGGCCCGGCATTGATCGCGATCAAGCCGCAATTGCCTGCCACAGACAGACGTTCGGGATAGCAGATTCCATGCCGACACATAAGCCGTTGATACAACTCACCATGACGAGGCACGACATGCGGAGATATGAGCCAACAGACACAGAAGTGCGTTATATGCCGCAGAAATATTTTTTTCGTTCAACTGACACGGACGCGAATTTTTTCGCAGCCGTCAACCGCCACCGGACTGCGTCATTTCACACACCGGCCGAGTGTTTTGCCACACGCCGCCGTAAATCACCCGGCCGCCCAGTTTGCAAGTTCAATGGCTTACATGATGGCACGCATCATGCTCACCTTCTGCGCCGTGCCTGCATTCGACAACAACAACACCAAGCCCATTGATCATGATCAACGACGACATCGCATCATCAGCGACACGCTCCTCCCCACCAAGGCTGCTTATCGGCCTCCCACACCTCACAGAGACATGCACATGAAGCTGATATCGACCCTGCTTGCGGCGTCCATCCTGTGCGCAGCCACTCCTGCATTTTCCGCCTCACACCTGTGGTGGTCGGAAACCATGCCGCATCCGGATCACGGCGCGACACGTCATTCGCACGGTGGTCCCGTTGAGATTCGGCGCGGCGTCTACCACAAAAACCTGTGGCTGCGCTCCGGTGACGGCCCGGCCGACTCCGTGCATGTCACCGCCTTCAACCGCGCCACACCCACGCTGGTATCGGTCAGCGGGGAGATAAAGGACGTTCCGGGCGGCAATCTGCACGGCACCTACGGCGTAAACTTCGCCATGCCGGATGAGGGCTACTACAACCTGTACCTGGTGGCGGAAGCAGTCAGTGAAGGCGTCCGCCAGGTCGACGTGGCGAAGTCGGAGGTGCTCAAGCACAGCTGCCGCGAAGGCCATGATCACGTCAAAGGCCTCATGGCGCCGCGCCATTTGGATACCATGCCGCTGGAACTGGTGCGCGAGCGCATGGAAGCGGAAAGCTTTCACACCACCATAGGCTTCGGCGATACGGTAACCTTCCTGGTACTGCACTTCGGCAAGCCCGTGGCCGGTGCCGAAGTCACCCTGAATACCGCGCACGGCTGGCGCAACACCGTACGCGCCGATGCGGACGGCCGCGCCAGCTTCATGATGATTCGTGACTACTATCCGCCCTGGCACGAGTTCGAGCGCCGCTATCGCCAGGACTACCTGGTGACTGCCGCCTATGAGGTGGAAGGACACGGCGAGTCAGGCGGCACGCCCTACCACGCCACCCGCTACCTGAGCAGCCTCAACGGCAGCTACTACCCGTCGACGCGCGACTACCGTTCCTACGCCTACGGCCTGCTGCTGGGCGTATTCGCCCTGACGGTGACCGCCGTCAGCGTCTATCTCTATCGCCGTCGCCGCCAGCGCCGCTTCCACGAGGTACGTTTTGATGAAAAGAATTAGGGACGCCATCAACGGCGTCGACCTGCGGCGCTTCCGCTTCTGGCTGCAACTGTTCTTTTTCGTGCTGCTGGTGTACGGCGGTTATCTGGCGGTCAATCTCGGCCAATACCTGCCGACGTTTTCCTGCGGCTTCAACGATGCGGGCCGCGGCGGCATCTGCTATCTGCTGCCGTTGCAGCACCAGCTGGCCATGTCCTGGGGCACGCTGTTCGGCTGGGCCGGGCTGATGGTGGTGCAGGGCTTCCTGTTTTTCGCCCTGTGGTTTTTCGTGCTGAACAAGGGCTGGTGCGGCTATGTCTGTCCGCTGGGAACCATCCAGGACTGGATCACCTCGCTGCGCCAGCGCCTCGGCATACGCTACTCGCGCTATACCGAGGGCCAGTTCCGCCGCCTCACCCTGATCAAGTACCTGCTGCTGGCGCTGATGATCCTGATCCCGCTGGGCATCGGCGGTGCGCTGCTGCCCCACGACATGGGCACGCCGTTCTGCGACATCTGCCCCGGCCGCATGATCATCCCCATGTTCACCGGCGACTTTTCCCAGCTGACCATCGACTTCTCCACCAAGACCACCATGGTGATGACGGCGCTGGGCCTGCTGGTCACCGGCCTGTTCCTGGGCGGCGCCTTCTTCAAGAAGCGCTTTTTCTGCTTCTTCTGCCCCATGAGCGCCCTGCACTACCTGCTGTCCAAGCCGGCGCTGCTGCGCCTGAAGAAGGACGGCGCCAAGTGCACCCGCTGCGGCGACTGCTACCGGGTATGTGACATGGAAATCCGCGAAATCGCCGACGAGGTCAAGGACCCGCGCATCATGCAGGACGACTGCATCATGTGCCTGAAGTGCGTGGCCACCTGCCCGGAGCCGGGCGCACTCAAGGCTACCTTCGCCGGCATCACCCTGTTCGAATCCACCGAGCAGGGCTTCATCAAGCGCATGAACCAAGGACACCAAGATGAACAGCACCCCCACTGACGCCACTGCGCCCGCCTACAACCGCAGCCGCCAGGCGCGCGAGGCCGAGACCCTGCTCGATCGCATCGAGGACGACTTTCCCGACAACCCCCAGGCGATGCAGTATTTCTATCAGCTGTTCCGCCGCGTCTACTGCCAGGGGGAGCCGGTGCGGCATGAAGGCACGCTGGTCGGCACCACCTGCATCCACGCGCCGGAGGAACTGATCTATGCCTTCGGCGCCACGCCGGTACGCCTGTGCAACGGGTCCTATCACTACGATCAGATTGGCGCCGACTTCATGCCGGCCAAGTCCTGCCCGCTGGTCAAGGCCACCCTGGGCTCTCTCCATGCCAAGGCCGCCGTGCCCGACACACAGTCGCTGGAGCTGATCGTCAACCCCACCACCTGCGACCAGAAGACCAAGGCCAGCGCGATGATGGAGGCCATGGGTTACAAGGTGCATGATCTGGAACTGCCGCCGGCCAAGGAAAGCGAGGAGGCGCGGCTGTACTGGCAGCGCTCGGTGCGCAGCTTCGCCTTGCGGCTGCGCGAACTGACCGGGCGCAAGCTGACCCGCAACAATCTGAAAGCGGCGATGGCCCGCACCGCCCGCGCCCAGGCCGCCTTCCGCACCTTGCACCAGTTGCGCAAAAGTGCGCCCGCGCTGTTCCTGGGCAAGGACGCCTTCCTGGTGACCAACGCCTACTTCTTCGACGACATCGATCGCTGGACCGAGGCGGTGGAGCAGCTCAATGCCGAACTGCGGTCGCGGCAAACGGAAGGCTTCCAGGCGGCACAGAAGCGCGCACCGCGTATCCTGTTCACCGGCTCGCCGCCGGTCTTCCCCAATCTCAAGCTGCCGCTGCTCATCGAGGAGGCGGGCGGCGTGGTGGTGGCCGACGAAACCTGTTCCGCCAACCGCATGCTGTACGACATGACGGCGGTGGACGAGTGGCTGCTCAACGACATGGTGGACGGCCTGGCCGACCGCTACCTCAAGCCCTGCACCTGTCCCATCTTCACCCGCAACGATGATCGCCAGCGCCGCCTGCTGCAACTGGCGGCGGATTTCAACGTGGACGGCGTGGTGTATCAGGCCTTTGCCGGTTGCCAGGTCTACGAGATGGAATACCGCAGCATCGCCGACGTACTTGCAGCACAGGGGATCCCCATGCTGTACGTGGAAACCGACTATAGCCCCGACGATATGGGCCAGCTGTCCACACGCATCGAGGCCTTTCTCGAATCGCTCAAGACCCGCAAGAGGAACAAGCAATGAGTTATTTCGCCGGCATCGACATCGGCTCCACCGCCATCAAGGCCGCCGTGGTCGACGACGAAGGCAGGCTGGTGGGCACGCACATCGCTCCCACCGGCAGTTCGTTCCACAAAAATGCCATGGAAACCTTCGAGGCGCTGCTGGCCCGGCACGGCATCGCCCGTGAGGAAGTGAAATTCATTACCGCCACCGGTTATGGCCGCAAGCTGTTCAAGGAGGCGGACGATTCCATCAGCGAGATTACCGCCAACGCCATCGGTGCCTGCGAGGCCGGGCGCGCCTTCGGCGGCGTGCGCACCATCATCAACATCGGCGGCCAGGATTCCAAGGCGATTCAGATCGACGCCAACGGCAATGTCAGCAACTTTGCCATGAACGACAAATGCGCCGCCGGCACCGGCCGCTTCCTCGACGTGGCGGCGCGCAACCTGGAGATCGATCTGGAGGAGCTGGGCAACTACCACTTCGGCGGCAGCGGCGCGCCGCTCACCATCAACAGCACCTGCGCGGTATTCGCCGAGTCGGAGATCATCGGCCTGCTGGCCAAGGGTCACGGCAAGGAGGAAATCGTCGCCGGCATCCACTACTCCATTGCGCGCCGCACGGTGCGCCTGGCCAAGCGCGTCGGCATCGAGGATCGCGTCTATTTCGACGGCGGCCCGGCGCTCAACAAGGGACTGGTGGCGGCATTGCAGGACGAACTGGGCCGTGAACTGGTGATCCCGGAGCAGCCGCAGACCACCACCGCCTACGGTGCGGCAGTCCTGGCGCGCAGCCAGTATCTGGACGAGTAGCGATGGAAGCCATCGAGCAGACCCTGGTCACCCTGCCGCTGGCCATGGCGCTGGGGCTGGTGTTCGGCTTCAGCGCCTGCACCATCAGCTGCCTGCCCTATCTGGGGCCGGTATTCCTGGCCAGCGAAGGCGGCATCCGCCAGTCCTGGCGCACCGTGCTGCCCTTCTCCCTGGGGCGCCTGTCCAGCTATGCCGGGCTCGGACTGGCGGCGGGTATCGCCGGCCAGTACATCGGCAACGGCGTCGGCGCCTCCTCGGTGCGCTGGGTGCTGGGCTGCGCCGCCATCATGGTCGGCCTAGCCCTGCTACTGCGCCAGCGCCCCGGAGGGAGCTGCGCCGCACCGGTCCCGGCGCAGCAGCCGCTGCGGCACATGGCCCGTCCCGACGCGCCGCAGACACTGATGCCCGGCGGCCTGTTCCTGATGGGCGCCGGCATGGCGCTGACGCCCTGCGCCCCGCTGGGCACGGTGCTGTTCTCCGCCGCCACCACCGCCAGCGCCGGCCACGGCCTGGCCCTCGGCCTGTCCTTCGGCCTCGGTGCCATCGCCCTGCCGGCCCTGGTGTTCGGCGTCGGCGTGGCCTACCTGGGCAGCCGCCTGCGCGAACAGCTGCGCCACTGGCGTCATGGCGTACAGCGCCTCAGCGCCGTGCTGCTCATCGTGGTCGGCAGCGTGAACCTGCTGGCCTGAGCGCTGAATTGCAGGCACAAAAAAGCCCGCGCAAGGCGGGCTTTTTTGTTGCATTGTTTGGGGTGGACGATGGGACTCGAACCCACGACAGCCGGAATCACAATCCGGGACTCTACCAACTGAGCTACGCCCACCATTGAAACTGTAAATCTTGGCCACGAAGGGCCGCCGGGATTGGCGCGCCCGGCAGGACTCGAACCTGCTACCCTCGGCTTAGAAGGCCGATGCTCTATCCGGATGAGCTACGGGCGCCGGATGGCCGAGTCCGCGTATCCTATCGAAAAACGGTCCATATATCGAGTTGGTCGGGGTAGAGGGATTTGAACCCCCGACATCCTGCTCCCAAAGCAGGCGCGCTACCGGACTGCGCTATACCCCGAGTTCAGGAGCCGGCGCCCAACCACTCCGGGACGCGCGAAGCGGGCGATAATACGCGCCGGCCGCTGACGAGTCAACGTTCCGCCGCTGCGCGGCGCGTTCGTCGAAACGTGGCGCATTATAGCGGAAAATCCCCCATCCGCACCGCGCCAACCTTGGCTAAACCGCACCCGGCATGAGAACATATGCGCCCTCCCTCCCAGCCAACGGCAAGGTTATGAGCGCGCAGATCATCGACGGCAAGGCCATCGCATCCCGACTCCGCCAGCAGGTCAAGCAGCGTGTCGACGAACGCGTCGCCCGCGGCCTGCGCGCCCCCGGTCTTGCCGTAATCCTGGTGGGTAACGATCCGGCCTCCGAGGTCTATGTGGCGCACAAGCGCAAGGACTGCCTCGAGGTGGGTTTCGATTCCCGCGCCTACGATCTGCCCAGCGATACCTCGCAGGAAAAACTGCTCGCCCTCATCGACGAACTCAATGCCGATGCGGCCGTCGACGGCATCCTGGTGCAGCTGCCGCTGCCGGCGCACATCGATGCCGAAGAAGTGATCGAGCGCATTCATCCGGACAAGGACGTGGACGGCTTTCATCCCTACAACATCGGCCGCCTGGCCCTGCGCATGCCGGTGCTGCGTCCCTGCACGCCGCGCGGCGTGATGGTGCTGCTGGAGAACCTGGGCATGTCCCTCAAGGGCATGCACGCCGTGGTGGTGGGCGCCTCCAACATCGTCGGCCGTCCCATGGGGCTGGAACTGCTGCTGGCGGGCTGCACCGTCACCACCTGCCACCGCTTCACCCGCGACAGCGCGGCGCTGGTGCGCCAAGCCGACATCGTGGTAGTGGCCGTGGGCAAGCCCGGCCTAGTGAAGGGCGACTGGATCAAGCCCGGCGCCATCGTCATCGACGTGGGCATCAACCGCACCGCCGAAGGCAAGCTCATCGGCGACGTGGAGTTCGAGGCCGCCAGCGAACGCGCCGGCTGGATCACCCCGGTACCCGGCGGCGTCGGCCCCATGACCCGCGCCCTGCTGCTGCAAAACACCCTCGACGCAGCCGATCAGCTGCATCGCTGACCGTTGTTTGGCATCATCGGCGGGAAACAACCAGCACACCCGCCGCCATGGAACTCTCAGCCCTCCTGCTTGCCGCCCTGCTGCTCTGGGGCGTGTTCATCTACAACGCCCTGGTGCGCGATCGCAACCGCGTCCTCGCCGCCTGGTCCGACATCGGCGTCCAGCTCAAGCGGCGGCACGACCTCATTCCCAAACTGGTGGACGCGGTCAAGCAGTACGCGGCCTACGAGCAGGCGACGCTGACCGCCGTCACCGAGCTGCGCAGCCGCAGCGCCCACACCGAGGAGATGGCCGAGAAGGGACGGCTGGAAACGGCCCTGGGCGTCGGCGTACGCAACCTGCTGGCGGTGGCGGAACGCTATCCCGAATTGAAGGCCGACCGGAGTTTCCTCGCCCTGCAAGGCGACATCACCGAAGTGGAAAACCATATTCAATACGCCCGCCGCTACTACAACGGCGCGGTACGCAACCTCAACACCCGTATCGACACCTTTCCCGACCTGCTGCTGGCGCGCCTGTTCCGCTTCGAGCCCAAAGAGTACTTCGCGCTGGAAACGGAAGAGGAAAGACGCCCCCCGGTGATCCGCTGATGCGTTACTGGCTGTCGCTGTTGCTGCTGCTCCTCGCCGTCACCGCCCACGCCGACGAACGCATCCTCGACTTTCACAGCCAGGTCATCGTCCATGGCGACGGCAGCCTGCTGGTGACCGAAACCATCCGCGTGCGCGCCGAGGGCCAGCAGATCCGCCGCGGCATCTACCGCGACTTCCCCACCGACTACGAAGACCGCTACGGCAACCGCTACCGCGTCGGCTTCACGCTGCTGGAGGTGTTGCGCGACGGCCGCAGCGAGGACTATCACAGCGAACGCAGAGGCAACGGCGTGCGCGTCTACATCGGCAGCGCGGAACGGCAGCTGCGGCCGGGCGAATACAGCTACGCGCTGAGCTACCGCACCGATCGCCAGCTGGGCTTCTTCGCCGATCACGACGAGCTGTACTGGAACGTCACCGGCAACGGCTGGAACTTCCCCATTGACCACGCCGTCGCCGACATCCAGCTGCCGCCTTCACTGGCCGACAGCGCACTCAGCGTCGAGGCCTACACCGGACCTGCCGGAGCCGCCGGGAAGAATTACCTTGCGCAGGCCGGGGAGGCCGCCGCGCAGTTCGAGACCACCCGCCCCTTGGGCGCCGGCGAAGGCCTGACCGTGGTGGTGGGCTGGCCCAAGGGCCATGTGCAGGAACCCACTGCGCAGCAGCAGCTGGGCCATCTGCTCGGCGACAACCGCGAACTGCTCGCCGCCGGCGGCGGCCTGCTCCTGCTCGCTCTCTATTACCTGCTGGTGTGGCATAGGGTCGGACGCGACCCCGCCGCCGGGGTGATCATTCCCCACTACGAACCGCCGCACGGCTACTCGCCCGCCTCGATGCGCTTCATCCGCCGCATGGGCTACGACCACAAGACCTTCGCCACGGCCCTGGTCGGCCTGGCGGTGAAAGGTTATCTGCGCATCGAAGAGACGGGCGGCGAATTCCAGTTGCAGCGCCTGTCCGGCGCAGAGGCCCCCCTCGGCCCCGGCGAACAGGTGCTGCTCAAGCGCCTGTTCACCGGCGGCAAGGTTTTGCAGCTGCGCCAGAGCAATCACCAGCGCATCCGCGCCGCCATCGATGCCCACAAGGAGGCGCTGCGCAGCAACTATGAAAAGGTGTTCTTCCTCAGCAACGGTGTGTACCTGATACCGGGCATCCTGCTGACCCTCGCCACCCTGGTCGGCGCGGTATTGATGCTGCCCGATGCGGAGAGCGCCTTTGCCGGCGGCTTCATGATGGTGTGGCTGTCCGGCTGGACCGCGGGCGTGGTCATGCTGGTGAGCCGCGCCGCCGGCGCGTGGCGCAGTGCCCGCGCCGGCGGCAGCCACGCTGCCGCCATTGCCATCACGGCCTTCGCCCTGCCCTTCGTGTTCTTCGAACTGGGCGGCATAGGCGCGCTGATCGCCTTCACCTCGCTCACCATGGTGGCGGTGCTGTTCGTCGCCATCGGCCTCAACGCCCTGTTCTATCACCTGCTCAAGGCACCGACCCGCGCCGGGCGCACGCTGCTCGACAAGCTCGACGGTTTCCGCCTCTACCTCGATGTGGCCGAGAAGGACGAGCTGCAGTTGCGTCATCCGCCGCAGAAGACGCCGCAACTGTTCGAGGCCCTGCTGCCCTATGCCATGGCCTTCGACGTGGAGCAGCGCTGGGCCGAACGTTTTGCCTCGGTGCTCGCCCACAGCAGTGCCGGCGCCGACAACTATCACCCCCTTTGGTACAGCGGCCACCACTTCGACGCACACAACGTGGGCGGCTTCGCCACGACCCTGGGCGGCGCGCTCGGCAGCGCCATCGCCTCCTCCTCCACCGCCCCCGGTTCCAGCTCCGGCGGCGGCGGTGGCGGCTCGTCGGGGGGAGGTGGTGGCGGCGGTGGCGGCGGCGGCTGGTAACGCCCCGAATTGGTGCGCATATCCACCGCTATTTTCTGTTGCCTGCCGGGGGCCGTGCGCGCTATTTTTCGCACTTTCAACAATGACCCGCGCATGAGGCACCTATGCTGCTCTGGTTCGTGATCGCCTATCTGGTTGTTTCCATCGGCCTCGGCCTGTACGCCGCGACGCGCGTGCACAACTCGCGCGACTACTTCGTCGCCGGCCGCCACCTGCCCATCTTCGTGGTGTTCGCCATGGTCTTCGCCACCTGGTTCGGCGCGGAGACCGTGCTCGGCATCTCGGCCACCTTTCTCACCGACGGCCTCGCCGGCCTGGTATCCGATCCCTTCGGCGCCGCACTGTGCCTGGTCCTGTTCGGACTGTTCTTCGCCCGCCCGCTGTACCGCATGGGCCTGCTCACCATCGGTGACTTCTACCGCCGCCGCTACGACCGCCCGGTGGAAATGATCACCTCCATCTGCATCGCCCTGTCCTACCTCGGCTGGGTGGCGGCGCAGATCACCGCCCTCGGCGTGGTGTTCAACGTACTCACCGAAGGCTACGTCACGCGCGAGGCGGGCATGGTCATCGGCGCCGCCGTGGTGCTGTTCTACACCCTGTTCGGCGGCATGTGGTCGGTAGCCGTCACCACCGCCGTGCAGATGGTGATCATCGTGGTCGGCCTGCTCATCATCACCTGGATGGTGGCGGACCAGGCCGGCGGCGTGGTCACCGTGGTGGAACACGCCGCAGCCAGCAACAAGTTCGACTTCTGGCCCGCCTTCAGCGCACCGGAACTGCTGGCCTTCATCGCCGCCTGGATCACCATGGGCTTCGGCTCCATTCCGCAGCAGGACGTGTTCCAGCGCGTCAACTCGGCGCGCACCGAGAACGGTGCCGTGCACGGCACCATCGCCGGCGGCGTGGCCTATCTGTTATTCGCCGCCGTGCCGCTGTTCCTCGCCTACTCCGCCACGCTCATCGATCCGGAGATGGTGGCGCGGCTGATCGAGGAAGACCCCGAGCAGATCCTGCCCAGCCTCATCTATCAGCACCTGCCGCTGTACGCCCAGGTGATCTTTTACGGCGCCCTGCTGTCGGTGATCATGAGTACTGCCAGCGGCACCCTGCTCGCCCCCTCTGCCACCATCGCCGAGAACGTGATCAAGAACCTGCTGCCGTCCATGGATGACCGCCACTTCCTGCGCATGACGCGCATCGTGGTGGTGTGCTTCGCCGTGCTGGTCACGGTCTACGCCCTGAGCACCGGCGCCACCATTCACCACATGGTGGAAAACGCCTACAAGGTCACCCTGGTATCGGCCTTCGTGCCGCTGCTGGCCGGCATCTACTGGAAGCGCGCCACCACCCAGGGCGCCATGACAGCCATCGTGCTCGGCATCGGCTCCTGGCTGCTGATGGAGATCTACCTGCCCGAAGGCGACAGCATGTGGCCGCCGCAGCTGGTCGGCCTGCTCTGCGCCGCCGTCGGCATGGTGCTCGGCTCGCTGCTGCCGCAGCAGTACGGCCGCACCGTTGCGGCGGAGGCCGGATAATGGTCACCGACCTCCTGCTGGACGATGCCGCGCTCGACCGGCGCTTCGAGCGCATCCTGGCCGACGTCACCCGCCAGGGCTGGTCGGTGCAGCCTGATTTTCTCAGCGCCGAAGACACCGCCATGCTGCGCGCCGAATGCGACATCCGCTGGCGCGGCGGCGATTTCCGCCACGCCGGTGTCGGCCGCGGCGCGGAACTGAAGATCCGTCCCGAGGTGCGCAGCGACCACGTGCACTGGCTCGATCCCGGCGTGCCGGACACGCCGCAACAGCGGCACTACTTCGTCACCATGGAAGGGCTGCGCCAGGCGCTGAACCGCAGCCTGTACCTCGGCCTGTTCGATTTCGAGGCCTTCTTCGCCGTCTACCCGCCGGGCAAGTTCTACCAGAAACACCTGGATCGTTTTCGCGGCAGCGAAGAGCGGACCTTTACCGCCGTGTTCTACCTGAACGACGACTGGAAGGAAGAGGAAGGCGGCCAGCTGCGCCTGTACCTGGACGAGGCCGGCAACGGCCCCTGGGTGGACGTGCTGCCGCGCGCCGGCACCCTGGCCGTATTCATTACCGAGGGCCGCTGGCACGAAGTGCTGCCCGCGACGCGGGAGCGCATGAGTTTGACCGGGTTCTTTCGAACACGGTAGTTTCGAGTTTCGAGTTATAAAAAAACCGACGCCCTTGCGGGCGCCGGTTTTTTTCGAAACACCAAACCCGAAACTCGCAACTGGTTTTAAGGCCTAGTCGCCGCCGCAGCCCCCGCCGCCGTCTCCCCCGCAACCGACACCATCGCTGCCGCCGCTGCCGCCGCTGCCGCCGCTGTCGCCTCCACAACCTCCGCCGCACCCTATGTGCGAGGCGCAGTAGCCGCTGTTCTGCGTGCCCTGCCCCGCCATGCAGTTGAGCGTGTAGCGAAAGCCGTCGGGAATATTCAGTTCGCCGTCGATGGCGAACAGCAGGGGCAGGCGCGCGGGATTTTTCGGATCGATGCCGTCATGGGCGCAGGCCAGGCGCCAGGCACGTTTGATGCTGTCCTGCGCCATGGTCGGCGCGGCCATGGCCTCGGCCGGCGTGTGGTGCAGAAAGCGGCCCAGTGCGCCGCGGCAGAACTGCTCGTAGGCGCGGGTGTACAGGATGAAGGCATGCCAGGCGTCGTCCACCACCTGCGAGGGCATGGCCACCATGCGACGGCCGGCGCGGTTGCAGAGATGGAAGTATTCGTGCAGCGCGGCGAACACCAGCTCCTCCTGTGCCTCGGCAAGACCGGGACGCACGGCGCGGAACTTGTTGAACACCGCCGGATGAAAGACGTAGTCGTCGATGAAGGCCGTGCGGCGGCGCCTCGCCGCCGCACGCCATAGTCCCCAGCCCAGCCCCAGCACCGCGGCGAGGGGCAGGAGGTAAAGCACTCCGTCCACGGCCTACAGCGGCGCGCTGGAGTAGATCGCCACCATGCGGTGCTGTTCACCCGGCGCCAGGCTGCGCACGTCGTCGGCCGCGTTGGCGGTTTCGACGCAGACCATGCCGGTCCAGCCTTCCGGTCCGAAGTCACCCATCTTGTCGGCCTTTTCGTTCCACGGGTTCCACACCACGGTGGAACGGCTGCCGCTGCTCTGGATGACGATGCTGCGGTTCAGCGCCGGGTCCCGGATCTCGCAACGGTTGCCGGTGCCCAGATAGATGCGGTCGGTTTCGCCGTCGAAGGCGACGGCGCCGTGCTGGGTCTTGCGTGCGCCGCCGTCCACCTTGTCCAGGTAGTCGCAGCCGTCGAGGCCGAGAATGGACAGGCGACGGATGTCGCCGATCTCGAAGTAGGTGTGCAGCGCCTGGCCCAGGGTGAAGGTTTCCTTGCCGGTGTTGGTGGTCACCAGCTCCACCGTCAACGCCGGGCCGACGGTGACGATGGTGCGCACGTCGGAGGCATGGGGCCACTGGGCGCGGGTCGCCTCGCTCTGTTCGATCTGGAACTCCAGCCGGTTGGAGCCGTCCGGCAGGGTGCTGGTCTGCACCAGGCGCCAGGGCACCGTGCGGGCGAAACCGTGGCCGGGAAACTTCGGATTTTCGGCATGGGGGCCGAACCAGGGCCAGCACACCGGCACACCGCCGCGTATCGATTTGCCCACGGCAAACTTGGCCTGGCGACTGAGCCAGATCAGCGGCTCTTCGCCGTTTCTGGCGTAGGTCATGACGTGGGCACCCTGCAGGGCGAGGGTGGCGCGGGCGTGGGCGTTGTTCACCTCCGCCAGCACCAGGCCGCCGGCGCCGGTAACGAACTTCACCCCGTCGCCCCCGAAATCACGATTCAACTTCTCAACGTCCGACATGCTCCGCTCCGTTATGAGTTTGTAATTGGTATGAGTGGCAACAAACTACCCAATGCCGTGCCAGGTCACAAGCGCGGCGTGCGATATCGCCCGGCGGCGGCCGATTCCCGGCACAGCCCAGGGGAATAGGCCCCCCACCGGGGAGGGTGTTCAGGGTAGGGCGCGGCGGGACGGGAGGGACTAAATCTCTTAACTAAGCGGCCGATAGTTTAATCAAGGCCGACCGTAAGGGAGGAAGCCATCATGCCCTACGAGGAGTATGTAAAACTCATAGACCAGATACCGCTGCAGAACGCGCGGCTGGAACGCCTGTTGCAGTTGGAACGGGCGACTCGCGGCCCATTGAGCAGGGAACAGGAAGAAACCGTGCGCCTGCTGGCCATGGCCGGCCTGGGAGGCAGTTACTGACAGGATTTGAGCAGCCGCGCCAGTTCGCGGCTGAGTTTGTCCACATCGAGCGGCTTTTCGACGACACCGTCCATGCCTGCCGCCAGAAAACGCTCCACGTCCGCCTGCATGACGTGGGCGGTGAGCGCAATGATAGGCACCTGCGCCTTGCGCTGGTCCGGCAGGCGGCGAATGTGTTGCGCAGCCTCCACGCCGTCCATCTCCGGCATCTGCACGTCCATCAACACCGCGTCGAAATCCTCGTCGTGCAACGCCGCCACCGCCTCGCGGCCGTTGCCGGCGAAGGTGACGCGGTAACCCTGCTGCTCCAGCAGGCCCGCCGCCACCCGCCGGTTGATTTCCTGATCCTCGGCCAGCAGCACATGCAGCTGCACTGTCGCGACATCTCCCGGCACGGCCAGGGCATCGCTCCCCTGCCCGGTATCGAACGCCAGCACGAAACGGAAGCGGCTGCCTGTGCCGACGGTGCTGTCCAGCGCGATCTGCCCTCCCATGGCCTCCACCAGCGACTTGCAGATGGCGAGTCCCAGGCCGGTACCGCCGTGACGGCGCGTGGTGCCGGTATCGCCCTGCTCGAAGGCACGGAACAGCCGGGCGTGCAATTCGGGGGCGATGCCGGGCCCGGTGTCGGTGACGGAGAACTCGATGCGCACCCGCGCGCCCTCCTGTGCCAGGAAGCGCGCGTGCAGCAGGACGTGGCCGCGCTCGGTGAACTTGACGGCGTTGGACATCAGGTTGAGCAGCACCTGTTGCAGGCGATTGCCGTCGCCGCGCAGCAGGACCGGGATGGCATCGTCCACCTCGGTGAGCATCTGCAAGCGGCGCTCCGCCGCCTGCGGCGCCAGCAGCACGAACAGGCTGTCGACCAGCCTGCGCAGATCGAAGTCATGCGATTCGAGTTGCAGCTTGCCGGCCTCGATGCGCGCCAGGTCGAGCACGTCGGTGAGCAGGTTCTTGAGCACGTTGCCGGAATGGAGAATGGTATCGACGTATTCCTGCTGCGGCGGAGTCAGCGGCGTTCCCGCCAGCAGGCGGGCCATGCCCAGCACACCGTTGAGCGGCGTACGTATCTCGTGGCTCATGGTGGCGAGAAAGGTGCTCTTGGCGCGGTTGGCCCGCTCTGCCTCCTCCTTGGCCAGGCGCAGGCGGTAGCGGTCGCGCAGCAGGGTGTAGACCAGCGCCCCCAGCAGCAGCGCCAGCAGCGTGCCGCCGAGACGCAGCGCCGGGGCATAGGACAGCTGCGGGTCCCAGCCGTCGCGCGGCACCGCCGCCAGCTGCCAGTAACCTTCCGGCAGGGTCACGTCGAGCAGGACCGGGTTGTCCGCAAAGATCGCGCCGTCGCCGACGAAGACGCCGCCCGCCTCCCCCAGGCCGTCCGTACCGCGCAGGGCGAACGACAGCCAGGACCCGGTCTCCAGCAGGCCGGCCTCGCGCAGCAGGGTGTTGCTGTCGATGACGATGCTGGCCATGCCCCAGTAGGCACCGGCAGCGCCGCGGCCCTGTCCCGGTGACAGGAAGACGGGGGTGCGATTGATGAAGCCGCGGCCGCCCTGCACCAAATCGACCGGTCCGGCCAGCACCGTGCTGCGGCTGTCCATGGCGCGCAGCACAGCCGGGCGCTGCGCCGGCGTATCGAGATAGCGCAGGCCCAACGCGCTTTCGTTGCCCCGCAGCGGGTACATGTGGGTAATGACGTTGTCGCGCGCCAGGCCGATGTTGCGGATGTGGCGGCTGTGACTCATCAGCTCGCGCGCTAGGCCGTTGAACTCCTCCTCGTCGATGTCGCCGCGCACGGCGATGTGGGCGACGAGGCCGCGGGTCAGGAACAGGGTGGAGTTGATGATGCCCTCGAGGCGGGCGCGGATGGTGCTGAGCTGGGCCACCGCCTGGGCGCGCCGTTCCTCGCGCACCTTGTCCCTCTCCAGTTGCACCATCCACAGGGTGAGCGCAAGCAGCGCCGCCGCCACCGTGCAGCCGGCGGCGAGCGGAAACAGGTAGGGCCTGACGGTATTGCCTTGCATGTCCTTGTGCGTCAGTGGTGGCGGCGGCCGCACGGAATTTGTGGGTCGGGCTTCAGCCCGACTGCTTCTGGGCGGATTAAGCGCCGATGTCGGGCTGAAGCCCGCCCCACAGAGAGCCGGCCAGCAATTCGGAACACCTGATTCAGGCGCGCCGCCAGGTGGTGCCGCCGGCGCCGTCTTCCAGCACGATACCCTGTGCCTTCAGCTCGTCACGGATACGATCGGACGCGGCCCAATCCTTGTTGCGCCGCGCCTCCAGCCGCTCATTGATCAGGCGCTCGATGTCCGCGTCGGCCAGGCCGCCCGCGGGCGCACCGCCCTGCAGGAAGGCCTGCGGATCCCGTTGCAGCAGGCCGATCAGCCCGGCGAGATGGCGCAGCAGCGCACCATGGGCAGCGGCGGCCGCATCGTCGCCGCCGCGCAGGCGGTTCACTTCGCGCGCCAGGTCGAACAACACCGCCATCGCTTCGGGTGTGGCGAAGTCGTCGTCCATGGCCGCATAGAAACGCGCGGCGTAATCGCCCAGCTGTTCGTCGGCGGGAGGCAGTTCCAGGCCGCGCAGGGCGGTGTACAGCCCGGTGAGCGCCGCCTTGGCGCCGTCCAGGTGCTGATCGGAGTAATTGAGCGGACTGCGGTAATGGCTGGCCAGGATGAAGTAGCGCACCACCTCCGGGTCGTACTTCTTGAGGACGTCGCGGATGGTGAAGAAATTGCCCAGCGACTTGGACATCTTCTCGTTGTCCACCCGCACGAAGCCGTTGTGGATCCAGTAATTGACGTACTGGCAGCCGCAGGCCGCCTCCGACTGGGCGATTTCGTTTTCGTGGTGGGGGAACTGCAGGTCGAGGCCGCCGCCGTGGATGTCGAAGTGATTGCCCAGGGCCTGGATCGACATGGCCGAACATTCGATGTGCCAGCCGGGGCGGCCCGCGCCCCAGGGCGACTCCCACGACGGCTCGCCCGGCTTGGCCGCCTTCCACAGCACGAAGTCCAGCGGATCGTCCTTGGCCTCGTCCACCGCCACGCGCTCGCCGGCGCGCAGGTCTTCCACGTTCTTGCCGGACAGCCGGCCGTAGTGCTCGAACTTGCTGACGTCGTAATACACGTCGCCGTTGGCGGCGGGGTAGGCATAGCCCTTGTCCACCAGCGCCGCGATCATGTCGAGGATTTCCCTGATGTGCAGCGTCGCGCGCGGCTCCAGATCGGGGCGCTGTACGCCGAGGGCGTCGGCGTCCTCGTTCATGTAGTCGATGAAACGCTCGGTGAGCGCGGTAAACGGTTCGCCGTTCTCGTTGGCGCGCTTGATGATCTTGTCGTCGATGTCGGTGATGTTGCGCACGTAGGTGAGGTGGTCGGCGCCGTAGATCCGGCGTAGGTAGCGGCTGATCACGTCGAACACCACCAGCACCCGGGCATGGCCGATATGGCAGTAGTCGTACACCGTCATGCCGCAGACATACATGCGGACCCGCCGCGGGTCGATGGGCCGGAACGGCTCGAGGCGCCGCGTCAGATTGTTATACACCTGAAGATTGTGCTGATAGTTCATCGTTCCGTTATCCGCCGCTGCCGCCCGATAGCTCCAGAGCTGCGCATGATATCAGCCCGGCGGGGGCGGCAGAAGGCGCAGGCCGCCTTCTGCCGGGTGGCACGGGCTGCTATCATTGCGCCTCACTCAGGATTCAGGGAGCCCCCAGCCATGCACCGTCTCACCATTTTCCTGTTCACCCTGCTGCTCGGCCTGAGCACCGCCGTCCAGGCCGACAACAACCAGCCGCGCGTACGCCTGGTCACCAGCAAGGGCGACATCGTGCTGCAACTGGACCGTGCCAAGGCGCCGAAAACCGTGGAAAACTTCCTGCGCTACGTGCAGGACGGCCACTACAACGGCACCATATTCCACCGCGTCATCGACGGCTTCATGATCCAGGGCGGCGGCTTCGACACCAGTTTCGCCCAGAAGCCGACCCGCGCACCGATCATGAACGAGGCCGACAACCGCCTGCGCAACACCATCGGCACCATCGCCATGGCCCGCACCGGTGACCCGCACTCGGCCACCGCCCAGTTCTTCATCAACGTGGCCAACAACGACTTCCTCGACTTCCGCGAAAAGACCCCGCGCGCCTGGGGCTACGCCGTGTTCGGCCGCGTGGTTTCCGGCATGGACGTGGTCAAGGCCATCAAGGAGACCCCCACCGGCGCCGGCGGCCCGTTCCACAAGGATGTGCCGCAGGCCACCATCGTCATTCAACAGGCGCTCGTCCTCACCGACGACGCCGCCACCAAGGAGCAAAAATGATCAAGCTGCACACCAGTTTCGGCATCATCAGCCTTGAACTCGACGCCGCCAAGGCGCCCGCCACCGTGGCGAACTTCGAGCGCTACGTGCGTGAAGGCTTTTACGACGACACGATTTTCCACCGCGTCATCGACGGCTTCATGATCCAGGGCGGCGGCCTGACCGCCAACATGGTCAACAAGCCGACCCACGATCCGATCAAGAACGAGGCCGACAACGGCCTGAAGAACGAGCGCGGCACCATCGCCATGGCCCGCACCGGCGATCCGCACTCCGCCACCGCCCAGTTCTTCATCAACGTGTCCGACAACGGCTTCCTCAATCACCGCGCGCCGACCCAGGACGGCTGGGGTTACTGCGTATTCGGCAAGGTGGTGGAAGGCATGGACGTGGTGGATCGCATCAAGGGCGTGACCACCACCAATGCCGGCTTCCACCAGGACGTGCCGGCCGAGCCCATCGTCATCGAGAAGGCCGAGATCGTCGAGTAAGCCGATGGCGACCCTGTTCGTCTCGGACCTGCACCTGCAGGGCGGGCAGACCCCGGCCGACGGCCTGTTCCGGCGTTTTTTGCGCGAACAGGCCGTCGCCGCCGAGGCGCTGTACATCCTGGGCGATCTGTTCGAGGCCTGGCTGGGCGATGACCTGATCCTGCCGGAGCAGCAGGGCATCATCGACGCCCTGCGCACCCTCACCGACAGCGGCGTCCCGGTCTACCTGATGCACGGCAACCGCGATTTCCTGCTCGGCGCGGGCTTTGCCGGGCTTACCGGCTGCACCCTGCTGGCCGATCCCTGCGTCATCGATCTGTACGGCAGTCCCGCCCTGCTGATGCACGGCGATCTGCTGTGCAGCGACGACCTGCCCTACCAGCAGATGCGGCGCCAGCTGCGCGATCCGCAGTGGATAGCCGCCTTCCTGGCCAAGCCCGCCGCGGAGCGTGTCGCCTTTGCGCGGCAGCTGCGCGACACCAGCAGGGAAGAGATCGGCCGCAAGGCCGATTACGTGATGGACGTGAACGGCGAGACCGTGGCCGCCTACATGCAGCAATACCGCGTCGGCCGCCTGATCCACGGCCACACCCACCGCCCCGCCGTGCACACCCTGGCCGACGGCAGCCAGCGCCTGGTGCTGGGCGCCTGGCACGACGGCGGCAGCGTGCTGCGCTGCGACGGCGCAGGCTGCCGCCTGGAGCAGTTCGGCGCCTGAATTGAAGCACGGCCGGGAGCATGCGGCCGGTGAATATTCCCGTGTTTTCCCCGTGTCCCCCGTGGTTCGCTTTTACTGCCTGGACTCTCCCGCCCCCGTCAGGGCAACGCGCCGCCGGGGGAATAGCGCTGATAGCCCTTGGGCAGCGTGAACAGCGCCGCATCGGCCGGGTAGTCGGTGCTGTAATCCAGCAGCAGCTGGCCCTTGCCCTGGGGATCGCTCTCCTGTATCGGCAGGCCGAAGCGCAGCGGCCAGTCCGGCGCATAGGTGTTGAGCGCCAGATCGCAGGGGTCCTGCATGTCCGCCGGGACATCGGTGAGGATGCGTGCGTTCTCACCCGCCAGCACGGTGCGGAAGGCGCGCAACGCCGCCACCACGTCGTCCAGCAATCCCTCCACCGCCACCATGTCGTAGCACTGCTCGCCGTTGACCGCGAGATGGAACTGGCGCGGCGTCTTGCCGGCAATGGCCGGCAACGGCTCGTCCGTCGTCACCACCTTGTGTTCCATGCGTAGCGGCACCGGCGATTCCACGGTGACCGCCTGCAGCGGAATCTCCAGCACGGTGCGATCGTTATGGGTCACGCTGTGAATGATGTTGCGCTTGCGGTCGAACAGCACGAAGCTGCTCGCCGCATCGCCGTCGTCCATGCGCAGATAGCGCGGAGTGACGATGAGGCGCGAACTGTAGGGCTCGAAGCCCGGTTCCAGCACCTGGTACAACACCATCGTCGCGTTCTGTCCCGCCGCCGCGACCCCGCCCGCCAGCAGCAGCACGCCGCCCAGCCACACCTGTCGCCACATCGTCATGCTCCTCACCCCACCCCTTGCAGATAGGCCAGCTCCGCCTCGGAAAATCCTGCGCTGCGCCGCGCCTCCAGGTGAAACGGCCCCCTGGGCGGCCCTTTCATGTATTCGTCTATCAGATGACGATAGCTCGTCTCCACATCCAGCCCGCGCTCCGCGCACAGATGGCGGAACCAGCGGTCGCCGATGGCGACGTGGCCGATTTCGTCGCGCAGAATGATATCCAGCAACGCGCACCCTTCCTCGTCCCCGACCGCCCGCAGCTTGTCCTGGATGCCGGGATTCACGTCCAGCCCGCGCGCCTCCAGGCAGCGCGGCACCAGCGCCATGCGCACCAGCGGATCGTGGGCGGTCTTCAGCGCCATCTCCCACAGGCCGTTGTGGCCGGGCCAGTCGCCGTAATCGGCATCCAGGGTGTTGAGGTGGGCGCGCAGCAATTCGAAATGCTGCGCCTCCTCTTCCGCCACGCGGATCCAGTCGTCATAAAAGGCGCGCGGCATGGCGCGAAAACGGTACACCGCATCCCAGGCCAGATTGATGGCGTTGAATTCGATGTGGGTCAGGGCGTGAAACAGGATGGCGCGCCCCTCGCGGCTGTCGGGGCGGCGCCGCGGCAGCTCGCGCGGCATGACCAGGCGCAGGCAGGCGGGACGGCCGGGCGCGGCGATGGCCTGCGGCGGATGCGCGGCGGCAAGATCCAGCCGGCCCTCGTGCCAGGCCTGCGCCGCTGCGCGGGTCAGCGCCACCTTGTCCGCCGCCTCGCAGGCGCGCAGGCAGTCCAGGGCGGCATCGAACAGGTTGGTCTCGGTCATGGCGCGCCATTCTAGCCTGAAGGATTCATCCTAAAAACCTCGGTGAGTTCACGCCAGCTTGAGGACCAGCACCAGGTCCATCACGTTGCTGCCGGTGGGGCCGGTCTGGATGAGATCGCCGCTGGCCTCCAGAAAGCTGCCTGCATCGGCACGGGCCAGACTTTCCCGCGCGTCGAAGCATTCCGTCGCGCCTCGTTCCACGGTCGCACCGTCCACCAGGGCGCCGGCATCCTCGCCCGGTCCGTCGCTGCCGTCGGTACCTGCGGCAAGCAGGCAGATATCGTCGCGTCCCGCCAAGACCTCTGCCGCCGCCAGTGCCAGGCTCTGGCAGCGGCCGCCCCGCCCCGGCAGCGGCGGCAGGCGTACGGTGGTTTCTCCGCCCCACACGTACAGTCCGGCCGGACCGGCCAGCACCTGCGCGGCCAGGGCCAGCCCGGCCGCGACGGCATCGCCCTGCAACAGCACCGGTGCCAGGTGCACCGTGAGGCCGCGATCACGCCCGGCCGCCGCCGCGGCCTCCCGCGCATCGCCATTGCCGCGCAGGATTTCACTGCGTATGGCGCCGAAATCCGCCGCCCGCGGCGGCGGCGGTGCGGCCGCAACCAGCGTCTGCAGCCATGGCGGCAGCCCTTCGCCTGACGCCGCCCCACCCCCGGCAGGCGCTACCAGCAGGCCGGAACCGATGGCAGCAAGGTCGTCGCCGGGTACGTCGGACAGCAGCAGGTTGAGCACCGGGCGGCCGGCCAGCCGCCCGGCCAGGCGACCGCCCTTGATGCAGGACAGGGCGCGGCGTACGCGGTTGATGCGCCCGATATCCCAGCCGCTGGCCAACAGCCAGTCGTTGGCGGCGTGCAGCTGCGCGGCGTCCATGCCCTGCGGCAGCACTTCCACCAGGGCCGAGGCACCGCCGGAAATGAGGAACAGGAAGGGGGCGCCGGGCGGCGCCGCGGCGATAAAGTCGAGCAGGGCCCGGCCGGCGGCCAGGCTGGCGGTACCGGGCAGCGGATGGTCCGCCTCCAGTACAATGAAATGCGACGGCCAGGGGCCGGGGTCGGCATAACCGTGGCGGGTGATCACCAGGCCCGCCGCCAGCCGTTCACCCAGGGCCTCGACCGCTCCCGCGGCCATGGCAGCCGCCGCCTTGCCGACGGCGACCAGCCGCAGCGGCCCGGCCGGCGCTTCCCGCGCCAGCCGTTCGCGCACGGCGCGGCGGCCGTCCACCGCGCGCAGGGCGGCGGCGTAGATATCGAGCAGGAGGCGGCGCGGGTCGGGCGACATGCAGCTATTCCGGTTCACTGGGGCAAAAGGAACACACCGGCGGCCTGGGGCGGCGCCGGTACGCGTCAGGTCCGGGTACTCAGGCGGTGCGGTAAGGGGAGCGGCGGCGCGGGCCGCTGCTGCGCTGCGGCCGCTCCTTGGCTTCATTCACCCGCAGCGGCCGGCCGCCGAACTCCTTGCCGTCCAGGTCGCGGATGGCGTCTTCCGCCCCGCTGTCCATGTCGACAAAGCAGAAACCGCGGAAACGGCCGGTATCGCGGTCATTGACCAGTTTCACCGCAGTGACCGCGCCGAAGGTGCCGAACAGCTCGCGCACCTCGTCCTCGCTGGCACCAAAAGGCAGGTTGCCCACGTAAATCGTCTTGCCCATGCTCCTCTCCTCCGTTCCCGCGGGCCGCTGCCCGCCGCACGGTTTTATCGTTATCGCCCGCGTCTTCCGGCGTGGCTCAATCGAGCTTACGCCAGATGGCGGGGGCGGTTCAACGTGGGAGGGACGGGGCTGCTGCGCCCGGGAGCTATCCGAGCAGGGCCAGGCCCCGCGCCAGATCCGCCTTGATGTCGTCCACTTCCTCCAGGCCGACGGAGACGCGGATCAGGCCTTCGCCGATGCCGGCCTCGGCCTTCTGTTCCGGCGACAGGCGGCCGTGGGTGGTGGTGGCGGGATGGGTGATGGTGCTCTTGGCATCGCCCAGGTTGGCGGTGATGGACAGCATGCGGGTGGCGTCGATCACCGTCCAGGCCTGCTCGCGGCCACCCTTCAGCTCGAAGGCGACGATGCCGCCGTAGCCTTTCTGCTGCCGGGTCGCCAGCCCGTGCTGCGGGTGCGAGGCCAGGCCCGGATAGTAGACGCGCGCCACCTGCGGCTGCTGTTCCAGCCACTGCGCCAGCGCCAGCGCATTGGCGCAATGGGCCTGCATGCGCAGCTTGAGCGTCTCCAGCCCCTTGAGAAACACCCAGGCGTTGAACGGGCTCATGGTGGGGCCGGCGGTGCGCAGGAAACCGAACACCTCCTTGCCCACCAGTTCCTCGGAGCCGACCACGGCGCCGCCCAGGCAGCGGCCCTGGCCGTCGATGTACTTGGTGGCGGAATGAATCACCACGTCGGCACCGAGCTTGAGCGGTTGCTGCAAGGCCGGTGTGCAGAAGCAGTTGTCCACCGCCAGCAGGCAGCCATGGCGATGGGCGATGTCGGCCAGGGCGCGAATATCGGCAATCTCGGTCAGCGGATTGGACGGCGTCTCCACGAACAGCAGGCGCGTGTTGGGGCGGATGGCCGCCTCCCACGCCGCCAGATCGGTGAGCGGCACGTAGCTGGTCTGCACGCCGAAGCGGCCCATGAAATTGTCGAACAGCACCACGGTGGAACCGAAGATGGCACGCGAGGAAACGATGTGATCGCCGGCCTTGAGCAGGCCCATGCAGGTGGACAGGATCGCCGCCATGCCGGAGCTGGTGGCCACGCAGCGCTCGCCGCCTTCCAGCGCCGCCAGGCGCTGCTCGAAGGTGCGCACGGTGGGATTGGTGAAGCGCGAATAGATGTTGCCCGCCTCGCTGCCGCCGAAGCGCGCGGCCGCCTGGGCGGCACTTTCGAAGCGGAAACTGGAGGTGGGAAAGATCGCCTCGCTCTGCTCCCCCTCGCCGGTACGCACCTGGCCGGCACGCACCGCCAGCGTATCGAAACCCCACTCGTCGAAATCCTGCTGTTCCATCTCGTCACCTTCCACGCATTAAAAACATGCAGTCCGCAAATGAACGCAACACACGCAAATAAAAGCCGCTGCCCCGAAAGGCCCGCTCACTCTCTCCGCGGAAACCTTGCCCCGCCAACACCTTGACATCATTTGCGTACATTCGCGTTCATTTGCGGACCAATTACTTCAGGCACAAAAAAACCCGCCGGCTTGGAGCCAAAGCGGGTTTTTCGCCCTCGCTTTAGCCGTATTTATTAAGCGCCCGCAAGCTGAGTCAAATCGGCGCTGAAACTGGAGATTAGGTAATCATCGACCGGCTGTCAATCAGTCGTTGTTATGCACCTCGATGATGGCGCTCTGCTCGCGCTCGCGCTGCTCCTTGGAGGCGTCGCAACGCTGCTGCTCCAGCGCCGCCAGATATTCCGCCGTCACATCGCCGGCGATGTAGCGGCCGTCGAACACCGAGGCCTCGAACTGGGTCACGGCCTTGTTCTTCTTGTGCAGCACCGCATCCACCAGATCTTCCAGGTCCTGGTACACCAGCCAGTCGGCGCCGATGGCGGCGGCGATCTGCTGCTCGTCACGGCCGTGACCGATCAGCTCCGACGAGGTGGGCATGTCGATGCCGTAGACGTTGGGGTAGCGCACCGGGGGCGCGGCCGAGGCGAAGTACACCTTGTTGGCGCCGGCATCGCGCGCCATCTGGATGATCTCCTTGGAAGTGGTGCCGCGCACGATGGAGTCGTCCACCAGCAGCACGTTCTTGCCCTTGAACTCCAGCGAGATCGCATTGAGTTTCTGGCGCACCGATTTCTTGCGCTGCTTCTGCCCCGGCATGATGAAGGTGCGTCCGATGTAGCGGTTCTTGATGAAGCCTTCGCGATACAGCACGCCCAGTTCGTTGGACAGTTGCAGCGCCGAGGTGCGGCTGGTATCCGGGATCGGGATCACCACGTCGATGTCGTGGTCGGGGAACACGCGCTTGATCTTGTGCGCCAGCTTCTCGCCCATGCGCAGGCGCGCCTTGTAGACCGAGATGCCGTCGATGATGGAGTCGGGGCGGGCAAAGTAGACAAACTCGAAGATGCACGGCGAATACACCGGTGCCGCGGAACACTGGCGGGCATGGAAGCTGCCGTCCTCGCCGAGGAACACCGCCTCACCGGGCATCACGTCGCGCAGGCGATCGAAGCCGAGGGCGTCCACCGCCACGCTCTCCGAGGCCACCACGTATTCGTCGCCGTCGCAGGTGGTGCGCTTGCCGATGAACAGCGGGCGGATGGCGTAGGGATCGCGGAAGGCAACGATGCCGTAGCCGATGATCATCGCCACTGCCGCGTAACCGCCCTGCACCCGCTGGTGTACACGCGCCACCGCGTCGAAGATGTCGTCCGGCATGATGCGCAGCTTGCCCTGGCGCTGCAGTTCGTGGGCGAAGACGTTGAGCAGGATTTCCGAATCGGAGCTGGTGTTGATGTGGCGCAGATCGTCGCGGAACACCTCTTCCTTCAGCGTCTCCGCGTTGGTGAGGTTGCCGTTGTGCGCCAGGGCGATGCCGAAGGGGGAGTTGACGTAAAAGGGCTGCGCCTCGGCGGAGGACGAACAGCCGGCGGTGGGATAGCGCACGTGGCCGATGCCCATGTTGCCCTGCAGCTTGAGCATGTGGCGATTCTCGAACACATCGCGCACCAGGCCGTTGTCCTTGCGCAGGAACAGGCGACCGGCGTCGCAGGTCATGATGCCTGCCGCATCCTGGCCGCGATGCTGCAAGACGGTCAGGCCGTCATACAGCGCCTGATTGACCGGGCTCTTGCCCACCATGCCGATAATACCGCACATCGCAACTACCTCTGTTTCAACACCGGCGCCGGGGCGCCATCAGTAATGAATGTTCTTGGCAATCCCGGCCGGTAGCCAGCCGCGCGTCCATACTGCGAGATCCTCGAAGTAATGCAGCAGTGACGACTGGTTCCACCACGGGTCGCGCGGCACGGCGGTAAAGCCCGCCAGCAACACCAGCACGGTCACCAGCACGATGCCGCGGGCGAGGCCGAAGGCGATGCCGATGACACGATCGGTGCCGGACAACCCGGTCTTCTTGATCAGCTGTACCGCCAGGTAATTGATGAAAGCGGCCACCAGCAGGGTAAGAAAGAAAAGTATGGCAAAGGCCACGATGAGGCGCAGGGACGGTGTGTCGATCTGCGAGCGCAGCAGGCGCTCCAGGTTGTCGCTGAACATCAGCGCCACCCACACCGCCAATACCCAGCCCGCCAGGGACAGCGCCTCGCGCGTGAAGCCGCGCCAGAGGCTGATTAGGATGGAAATCCCGAGGATGCCGAGAATGACGAAATCGACCCAGTTCATTGGTTGGGGCTGGGGAGTGGTTCCACGATGCCTGCCGGAAAGGCGGCGATCTTACCAGAGCGCCACCGGCAGCAAAAGGAAAGCCTGTCAGGGATGGGGCACCACGATACCGCGCTGGCTGATCTTCGCCAGCTTGGCCTGGATGGCCTCCGCATCGGGCCGGGTCAGCACCGGACCGACCCGCACCCGGTAGGCCGTACCGCTGGCCAGCTTCACCTTCTCCACATAGGCCGGATAGCCCTTGCCGCGCAGGCTGTCGCGCAGCCGGGTGGCATTGGCCGACTCCGCGAAGCTGCCCACCTGCACCGCCCAGGAGCCGGTGGCAGGCTTGGCGGCCTGCGGCACCTGGGCCGGTTTCACCGGCTGCACCGGGGCCGGCGGCGGCGCAACCGGCGCGGGCGCCGGGGCCTCTGCCTCGACCGGGGCCGGCGGCGCGGGCTGAACCGGGGCCGGCTCCACAGCCGGGGGCAGTTCCCGCTCCATCACCACCGGCGCCTCCACCGGCGGCGGCGGCACCTGCAGGGGAATGTCGACCATGGCGGTGGTGCTTACCGGAGGCTCCGGCACATTGCTGCCGAACAGCGGAATGCTGGAACGCTTGTCCCCTTCCAGCAGCATGGGCACGAAGATCACCGCCAGCGCCACCAGGACGATGGCCCCCACCAAACGCTTTTTGAGCTGGTCGTTCAAGATCCCGCCTCCCCACTGCACGGCCTGTGCATGACTGTATTGTGCCCGCCGGGCGCCGGAGTGCGCCGCGGCCATCGCGCCCCGGCATTATACGGGCCGCGCCAAAGCCTCCGCCACCGTATGAAAGGAGCCGAACACCACGACGCGGTCGCCGGGCCGGGCCGCCTGCCGCGCCGTCGCCAGGGCGGCGCCCACCGTCGCCTGCGGCGTGATCCGTCCGCTGGCCACCCCCGCCGCCGTCAGCGCCTCGCCCAGCTGCGCCGCCGTGGCGCCGCGCGCCACGGCCAGCCCGCCGGGATACCAGTGATCGACGGCGCGGCCCAACTGCCGGATGGCGCCGGCCATGTCCTTGTCCGCCAGCATGCCGAGCACCGCCAGGGTGCGGCCGGTGCAGGGCAGCGCGGCGAGATTGGCCGCCAGCTCCGCCGCCGCCTGCGGATTGTGGGCCACATCCAGAATCACGCTGACCTCGCCCGGCAGCATCTGGAAGCGTCCCGGCAGCGTCACCGCCAGGAGGCCGGCGCGGATCTGCGCCTGGTCCAGCGGCAGACGGTCCGCCAGCAGCTCCAGCGCCATCAGCACTCCGGCTGCATTCTGCAACTGGGAACGCCCGCGCAGGGCCGGCAGCGGCAGGGTGTGGCGCTGTCGGCTGCCGCCCCACCAGCGCCAGCCGCCCTCGCCCTCCGGCTCGGCGCCGAATTCGCTGCCGTAGCAATACAAGCGGGCGCCTATGGCATCGGCATGAGCGCGCAACGACTGCGGCACGTCACTGCCGCCGTAGATGGCGGGACGACCGCCGCGATAGATGCCGGCCTTCTCGAAGGCGATCTCCTCCCGCGTCTCACCCAGCCACTGGGCATGATCCACGGCCACGGTGGTGACCAGGGCGACATCGGCGTCGAGCATATTGACCGCGTCGAGCCGGCCGCCCATGCCCACCTCCAGGATGGCCACGTCGACGCCGCGGCGCTGGAAGATGTCGATGGCGGCGAGGGTGCCGAACTCGAAGTAGGTCAGCGAGGTATCGTCGCGGGCCTGATCGATGCGCTCGAAACTGTCGCACAGCGCCGCATCATCCACCTCCACACCGTCGAGGCGGATGCGCTCGTTGTAACGCAGCAGGTGGGGCGAGTTATAGGCGCCGACGCGGTAGCCGCCGGCGCGCAGGATGGCCTCCAGCATGGCCACGGTGGAGCCCTTGCCGTTGGTACCGCCGACGGTGATGACCGCGAAGGCCGGCGGCTCGGGATGCAGGCGCCGCAGCACGGCGGCAACCCGTTCCAGCCCCAGCTCAATCTCGCTGGGATGAAGGGTTTCCTGCCAGGTGAGCCAGTCGGCTAACGACGTGAAGCGCATGACGAGTTTCGAGTTTCGGGTTTCGAGTTTCGGATCCTGAATTCCGGCACCGAGGTATCGCCGTTGTTCGAAACCCGAAACCCGAAACTCGCAACTCGAAACTGGTTTCAGGGGGCCGGCTGGTGGGTGAGCATGGCCAGCAGGCTGGCGATGCGATCACGCATGTCGCGGCGATCGACGATGAGATCGATGGCACCCTTCTCCAGCAGGAACTCGCTGCGCTGGAAGCCTTCCGGCAGGGTTTCGCGCACGGTCTGCTCGATGACGCGCGGACCGGCGAAACCGATCAGCGCCTTGGGCTCGCCGATGTGGATGTCGCCCAGCATGGCGAAGCTGGCGGAAACGCCGCCCATGGTGGGATCGGTCAGCACCGAGATGAACGGCAGGCCGCGCTCGGACAGCTTGGTCAGCGCGGCGGAGGTCTTGGCCATCTGCATCAGGGAGAACAGGGCCTCCTGCATGCGCGCGCCGCCGGAGGCGGAGAAGGAAACCAGGGGAATTTTGTGCTCGATGGCGGTGTTCACCGCGCGCACGAATTTCTCGCCCACCACCGAGCCCATGGAACCACCCATGAAGCTGAACTCGAAGGCGGCGGTGACCAGGGGTACACCCTTGACCTGCCCCATCATCACCACCAGGGCGTCGTTTTCCTCGGTGGCCTTCTGTGCGGCGAGCAGACGATCCTTGTAGCGCTTGCTGTCCTTGAACTTGAGGATATCCACCGGTTGCAGTTCGCCGGCGATCTCCACCCGCGGCTCGGGGTCGAGAAAGGTTTCCAGGCGGCGGCGCGCACCGATGCGCATGTGGTAGCTGCACTTGGGGCAGACATCGAGGTTACGTTCCAACTCGGCGCGGTACAGCACGGCGTTGCAGTCGGGACATTTTGCCCACAGCCCTTCCGGCACGGAGCGGCGCTGGCCGCCGGTACCTTCGGTGCGGATGGTCGAGGGGAGAAATTTCTGTAACCAGCTCATGGTAAGGAATCCTTCGCTGCCGCCGAGGGGTTATCGGGCGCCGTCGAGGGCGCGGCGCAATTCACCGATAAGGCCGGCGGTCTGGGCCAATAGTGTATCAGGATCGTTGCGCAGTTCCTCGATGCGGCGCACCAGGGCGCTGCCGACGATGACCGCATCGGCCACCTGGGCCACGGCCTGGGCTGAGGCTGCGTCCTTGATACCGAAACCGACGCCGACGGGCAGATCGGTCCGGGCACGGATGCGTGCCACCTGGGCCCGCACGCCCTCCATGTCCAGGTGGGCGGCGCCGGTAACGCCCTTCACCGAAACGTAGTAGACAAAGCCGCTGGCCACCTGGCAGATGGTGCCTATGCGGCTGTCGGCGGTGGTCGGCGCCAGCAGGAAAATGGGGTCGATGCCATGCGGACGCAGCTCGGCCAGGAACGGCGCGGCCTCTTCCGGCGGCAGGTCCACGGTCAGCACGCCGTCCACGCCCGCCGCCGCGGCATTGGCGGCAAAGGCGGCATAGCCCATGACCTCCACCGGGTTGAGGTAGCCCATCAACACCACCGGCGTATCGCCGTCCCGTTCGCGGAAACGGCGCACCATATCCAGCACGTTGGTCAGGCTGACGTGGTGCTCCAGGGCGCGCTCGCTGGCTCGCTGTATCACCGGGCCGTCGGCCATGGGATCGGAAAACGGCACGCCCAGCTCGATGATGTCGGCACCCTGCTCCACCATAGCGTGCATCAGCGGTACGGTGATCGCCGGCTGCGGATCGCCGGCGGTGATGAAGGGGATCAGCGCCTTGCGTCCGGCGGCCTTGAGATCGGCAAATTTCTGCTGGAGACGGCTCATACCTTGATCCCCTCCAGTTCCGCCACGGTGTGGATGTCCTTGTCGCCGCGGCCGGACAGGTTGACGATGATGATCTTGTCCTTGCCGAGCTGCGGCGCCAGCTTGGTGGCATAGGCCAGGGCGTGGCTGGATTCCAGTGCCGGCATGATGCCCTCGGTACGGGTCAGGTCGTGGAAGGCGGCCAGGGCCTCCTCGTCGGTGGCGTAGACATAGCGGGCGCGGCCGGTCTCCTTGAGCCAGGCGTGCTCGGGACCGACGCCGGGATAGTCGAGGCCGGCGGAGACCGAGTGCGACTCGATGATCTGGCCGTCCTCGTCCTCCATCAGGTAGGTGCGGTTGCCGTGCAGCACGCCGGGGCGGCCGGTGGCGAAACGCGCCGCGTGGCGGCCGCTGGCGATGCCCTCGCCGCCCGCCTCCACGCCGTACATCTGCACCGCTTCGTCGGCCAGGAAGGGATGGAACAGGCCCATGGCGTTGGAGCCGCCGCCGACGCAGGCTACCAGGGCGTCGGGCAGGCGCCCTTCCTGGGCCATGATCTGCTCGCGCGCCTCGCGGCCGATGACCGACTGGAAGTCACGCACCATGGCCGGATAGGGATGCGGGCCGGCCACGGTGCCGATGATGTAGAAAGTGTCGTCGATGTTGGTGACCCAGTCGCGCATGGCCTCGTTGAGGGCGTCCTTCAGGGTCTTGGAACCGGAGCTCACCGGGACCACCTCGGCGCCCAGCAGGCGCATGCGGAACACGTTGATCTTCTGCCGCTCGACGTCGGTGGCGCCCATGTAGACCACGCACTTGAGGCCGAGGCGCGCCGCGACGGTGGCGGTGGCCACGCCGTGCTGTCCGGCGCCGGTCTCGGCGATGATGCGGGTCTTGCCCATGCGCTTGGCCAGCAGGGCCTGGCCAATGGTGTTGTTCACCTTGTGGGCGCCGGTGTGGTTCAGGTCTTCGCGCTTGAGATAGATCCTTGCCCCGCCCAGCCTCTGCGTCCAGCGCTCGGCCAGGTACAGCGGCGAGGGGCGGCCGACGAACTGCTTCAGGTCGTATTCGTATTCGGCGATGAATTCGGCATCGTTCTTGTAGCGCTCATAGGCCAAGCGCAGCTCCTCCAGCGGTCCCATCAGGGTCTCGGCGACGAAGCGGCCGCCGTAGGGGCCGAAATGGCCGTTGGCGTCGGGCAGCTGCAGCAGCTCGGCACCGGTCATGGGCTTATTGGAGTTGGACACGCTCTACCTCTCGCATAAATGCCGCCATCTTGTCGGCACTCTTGATTCCCTTGGCCTGCTCCACGCCGCCGCTCACGTCGACCCCGTAGGGCCGGGCGACGGCAATGGCCTCGGCCACGTTGTCCGGCGTCAGGCCGCCGGCCAGGATGACGGGCTGATTCAGCCCCTGCGGCACGCGCTTCCAGTCGAAGGTGACGCCGGTGCCGCCGGCCTGGCCCGGCTGATAGGTATCCAGCAGCAGGCCCTGGGCCTTGGCGTAGCGCCGCGACTCGGCCGCCACATCCAGCCCGTCGCGCATGCGCAGCGCCTTCAGATAGGGCCGGGCGAAGGCCGCACAGTAGGCCGGCGCCTCTTCACCGTGAAACTGCAGCACGTCGAGGGGGACCGCCTGCAACACGGCCAGCACCTCGGGCGCCGGGGCGTCGACGAACAGCCCGACCACGCTGACGAAGGGCGGCAGCGCCGCGCACACCGCCTGCGCCTGCGCCACGGTCACATGGCGCGGGCTGGGGGCATAGAACACCAGGCCGATGGCGTCGGCACCCAGGCGTGCGGCCTCGATACCGTCCTCGGGACGGGTAATGCCACAGATTTTTACTCTTGTACGCATGGAGCCGTGCAGATTACCAAACCAGCGCAGGGGGCGGAAGCTGCGGGATGGCGAACTCCGCCGGATAGTCGATGCGCACCAGATACAGCCCCCAGGGCTGGGCGGTGACTCCGCCGGCGCTGCGATCGCGCGACTCCAGCACCTCGCGGCTCCACTCCAGCGGCCGTTCCCCGGCACCGATGGCCAGCAGCACGCCGGCGATGTTGCGCACCATGTGGTGCAGAAAGCCGTTGGCCTCGATGTCCAGCAGGATGAACTCCCCCTGCCGCCGCACCTCCAGCCGGTGGATGGTGCGCACCGGGCTGCGCGCCTGGCAGGCCACCGCGCGGTAGGAGGAAAAGTCGTGCTCCCCCAGCAGCGGCAGCGCCGCCGCGGCCATGCGGTCGGCATCCAACGTCCGGTAATCGTAGCTGACCTTGCGCGACAGCAGGGCCGGTCGCTGCTGGCGGTTGAGGATCACATAGCGGTAGGCCCGGCGCCGGGCCGAAAAGCGGGCGTGGAACGCCTCGTCCACCGGCTGCGCCCAGCGCAGGGCGATATCCGGCGGCAGGTGGGAGTTGCCGCCCATCACCCAGGCATGCATGGGACGCTCGGCCTGGGTGTCGAAATGGATCACCTGGCCGCTGGCGTGGACCCCGGCATCGGTACGGCCGCCGCAGATCACCTCCACCGGATGATTGGCGATGCGCGACAGCGCCTGCTGCACCCGTGCCTGCACCGTGTGCGGATCATGGGATTGCGCCTGCCAGCCGCCGTAGCGGCTGCCGTCGTATTCAACACCTGCGGCGATACGCATAGGAACGTTACAAGTTACAGGTTAAAAGTTTAAAAAGCCTTAAACGCAAAGACGCGAAGGACGCAAAGTTCGCAAAAGGGAATAACTATAAAAACTTTGCGTCCTTGGCGTCCTTCGCGTCTTTGCGTTGAAAGCTTTTGCCAGTTGTTCCCCTTGAAAAAAAACGTCCCCGGCGGGCAGCCCGGCCGGGGACGTTTATTGTACTGCGTCGGCAATCAGGAAAGCTGGCTGAGCAGCTCCTGCGCCTGGGCCTTCTGCTTGTCGTCGCCCTCCGCCAGCACCTCGCTGAGGATGCTGCGGGCGCTGTCCGGCTCTCCCATGTCCACGTAGGCCTTGGCCAGGTCCAGCTTGGTGCCGACGGCATCGAGGTCGCCCAGATCGAGATCGCCCAGGTCGCCCAGGTCGCCGAAATCCGCCTCGGCAGCGGGAGCCGACCCCAGGTCCATCGCGGCAGGCTCGCTGCCACCCTCGTCCATATCCAGGTTCAGCTCGCCCAGCTCGAAATCGAGCGCGCTTTCTTCCTTCGGTTCCGGCGCGGCGGACACGGCGGGGGGCGCAGTCTCTTCCTTTTCTTCGCCGAAGTGGAAGTCACCCAGATCGAAGTCCAGCGACTTCTCCCCGGTCTCGGCGGCCGGCTCGGCTGCGGCGGCGGGGGCCTGCTCGGGTTCCGGCATGGCTTCCGCGGCGGCGGACTCTTCCAGGCCGCCCAGGTCGAAATCCATATCGGACAGCGACGCCCCTTCCTCCGGGGCGGTTTCCTTGCGCACCATGGACGGTGCCGCTGTCGTAGCGCCCTCGTCCAGATCGGAGAAGTCGACACCGAGATCGAGATTGAATGCGGCACCGCCGCCTTCGGAGGAGGACTCCATGTCTTCCGCCAGGGCATCGAGATCGATGCCGATGTCCAGCACGTCGCCGCCGGCGCCGTGACCACCCAGCTCCAGGCCGGCACCGGGTTCCGGCGCGGCGCTGAACATCGGGTTGTCCGGGCACAGCTCGTGACCCATCACCAGTACCTTGCCCCACAACGGGCCGTTGCCTTCCACCGCGTTGAACACCTCGTCGGCCAGCGGTTCGAAGGCGGCGCGATCCTTGGTGGAGTAGTACACCTCCAGCAGCTTGACCTTGACGTCGTGGCGCTCGGGGTGGTTCTTCAGCGCCTCCTTGAGCAGTTCCTCGGCCTGCTGGTAGCGGCCATAGGCCATGTAAACATCGGCCTCGGTGAGCGGGTCCACTTCGGTATCGGCGCCCTGCACGCTGTTCATGCCGCTGACGGCCAGATCGCTGAACAGGGAGCTCTCTTCCGACGGCGCGCCGGAGGTGGTCTTGGAATTGAGCAGGGACGTACCGCCAGCGGTGAGGATGCTTTCGCTGAAACCGGGACCGCCGGCGCGACGGCGCTTCATGAACAGGCCGAGCAGCACCAGCAGCGCCACGACCACGGCAGCGGCACCGCCGAGCATCATGGGATCGGCCAGCATTTCATCCAGGAAGCTGGGCTGCACCACCGGCGGCGGCGGCGCCGGGCGCACCGGCTTCGGCTGGGCCACAGGCTCCGCCGGCTTGGCCTCTTCGGCCGCGGGCGCCGCGGCTTCCGCGGCGGGCGTCTCGGCAGCGGTAGCCGGCTGTTCCGCAGCGGTTTCCGGCGCGGCAGCGGGTTCGGCAGCAGGTGCTTCCGCGGCGGGCGCCGCCGCCGGTTCGGGCGCAGCCATGGGCGCGGCCGGCGCCTCGGCAGGTGCCGGAGCTTCGGCCGGGGTCTTGCCCATCTGCTGTTGCAGCGCGGCCAGGTCGGAATCCTTCAGGGACAGCAGGCGCTGCATGGAGGCCAGCTGGCCTTCCAGTTCCTGCATGCGGTTGCGCAGCTGCTCGTTTTCGCGCAGCTGGGCCTCGGCGCTCTCCTGCGCCAGCATCAGTTCCTTGCGCAGTTCGGCGGACGCCGTCTCGGTACCGGCGGCACTGCCGGCAGCCTTGTCCTCGCCTTCCGGCGCCACCAGCTTGAGGCGCGGTTCGGCCGGTCCGGCCACCGCACGGGCGGCCTGGGCACTGGTGGCGGTCACCGGACGATCGGCGGCACCGGCGCCGGCCTTGCCGACGTGATCCTGCCAGGCACGGTTCTGGGCGCTGATGGCGCGCACCGCCTCGGCGTGGCTCATGGCGGTGATCAGGGCCGGATCATCCACGCGCAGCACATAACCCATCTTGAGGCGGTTGACGTTGTTGTCGTAGAAGGCTTCGGGATTGGCCTTGAGCAGCGCCATCATCATCTGCTGCGTGGTCACCGAACGGTTGGGACGCATGCGGCTGGCGATGGCCCACAGGGTTTCGTCGGCCTTGACCGGGCCGTAGGTCAGGCCGCCGGAGGCGGTGACGGCAGCGGCCGGGCGGGCGGCGGGTGCGGCGCCACTCACGATGGTCGGTGCGGTACGGGCGGCGGGGGCGGCCTTGGTGGCCACGACGGGGGCCTGTACGGCGGGCGGCTCTTCCTGGCCCATGCCCGGCGGGTCGATGAGTACGGTGTATTCGCGCAGCAGCCGGCCTGAGCGCCAGCTGGCCTCGACCAGGAAGCTGAGGAAGGGCTCGCGGATGGGCTCGGTGGAGGTGATCTTGATGAACTGGCGATCGCCGCGCAGTTCGACGCTGAAGCGCAGGAACATCAGCGCCGCCGGGCGGTCCAGGCCCACCTTGGCGAAGGTCTCGTAGGGGGCAAGGCCGACCTTGAGTGACTCCGCCTCATCGGCGGCAAGGGACAAAAGTTCGATTTCCGCGTTAAACGGCTGGTTGAGGGCGGAGCGTAGCTTGATATCCCCCATCCCCAAGGCAAAGGCCGCTGACGGCAAAATGAACAATAGCGACAGCAACGTGTAGGCCAGCTTTCGCACCATCCTCACTCCCTAGTTGTCCCCCGGGACCGGCGTCCTCGTGGCGGGCTTTTAGTATTCCTGAACGGGCAGTTGAGACATGTTCCTCTCAACGAGCTTTATGTATCGGCAGTAACTTTAACTCACATATAGCCTTTTACCAAGACCTGAGCGATTTGGATACAGTTTAATGCGCCTCCCTTGCGCACATTATCCCCCACCAGCCACATATCCAGACCATTTGAGTGGGATATATCCTGCCGGATGCGGCCGACGAACACGGCGTCCTCCCCCGAGGCCTCGGTCACCGGGCTGGGCGCATCCTCCGAGAGGTCCACGCCCGCCGCGTTTTGTAACAGTTCACGCGCCCGGGCCGCTGTGATCCTGTCGCGGGTTTCGACGTGCAGCGCCATGGCATGGCCGTAGAACACCGGCACGCGCACCGTGGTGGGATTCACGCCGATGCTGTCGTCGCCGAGTATCTTGCGCGTCTCGCGCACCATCTTCATCTCTTCATGGGTGTAGCCGTTGTCTTCCGGCTCACCGATGCACGGCAGGATGTTGAAGGCGATTTGCCTGGAAAAAACAGGGGTTTCGATCTCGCGCATGTTGAGCAGCGCCGCCGTCTGCCGCCCCAGTTCCTCGAGCCCTTCACGGCCGGCACCGGACACCGCCTGATAGGTCACGACGTTGATGCGCGCGATGCCGACGTCACGATGGATGGCATTGAGCGCCGTCAGCATCAACACGGTGGAGGCATTGGGATTGGCCACGATGCGCCGCTCGCGCCAGCCGGCCACGGCCTCGGGATTGACCTCGGCCACCACCAGGGGTACGTCGGGTTCCATGCGGAACAGGCCGCTGTCGTCGATGACCACGCAGCCGGCCTCCGCGGCACGGGGCACGTAGACAGCGGAAATTTCCGCGTCGGTGCAGAAAAAGGCCAGCTGGGTCTGGGAAAAATCGAAACGGGCCACATCCCCCACCCGCAGGTGGCTGCCCTTGAATTCCACCCGGCCGCCGGCCTGGTCGGCGGTGTCGAGGGGATAAAGCGTACCGACGGGAAATCCCTGTTCGGCCAGGAGGGTCACCAGCGTCTCACCCACCAGGGTGGAGACACCGACCACGGCAACATCGAATACTCGGCTCATATCGACTCAAAAACGCAGTTAACCACGGGGAACACGGGGTCCACAGGGTACATCAATCATCACTCCCCCGTGCTCCCCGTGCACCCCGTGGTTCGATCTCGTCTTCTCAGCCTTCCAGCAGGATGCGCAGCATGCGGCGCAGCGGCTCGGCGGCGCCCCACAGCAGCTGGTCGCCGACGGTGAAGGCAGAGAGGTATTCCTTGCCCATGTTCAGCTTGCGCATGCGGCCGACCGGCACTGTGAGGGTACCGGTGACGGCGGCCGGGGTCAGCTGCTCCATGGTGATCTGGCGATCGTTGGGCACCACCTTCACCCAGTCATTGTGAGCGGCGATGATGCCGTGGATCTCGTCCAGCGGCACGTCTTTGGTCATCTTGATGGTCAGTGCCTGGCTGTGGCAGCGCATGGCGCCGATGCGCACGCACAGGCCGTCGATGGGGATCTGGCGATCGGAACGGCCGAGGATCTTGTTGCACTCCACCTGCGCCTTCCACTCCTCCTTGGACTGGCCGGATTCCAGCTGCACGTCGATCCACGGGATCAGCGAACCGGCCAACGGCACCGGCCAGGCATCCAGCGGGTAGGCGTCGGAACGGATGAAGTCGGCCACCTTCTTGTCGATCTCCAGGATGGCGGAGGCCGGGTCGTCGAGCAGGGACTTCACCTCGCCGTTGATGGCGCCCATTTGCTGAATCAGTTCGCGCATGTTGCGCGCGCCGGCGCCGGAGGCCGCCTGATAGGTCTGCGGCGCGATCCACTCCACCAGGCCCTTTTCAAACAGGCCGCCAATGGCCATCAGCATCAGGGAAACGGTGCAGTTGCCGCCGACGTAAGTCTTGATGCCCTTGGCCAGGCCGTCCTTGATCACGGACTTGTTGACCGGGTCGAGGATGATGATGGCGTCATCCTTCATGCGCAGGGTGGAGGCGGCGTCGATCCAGTAGCCCTTCCAGCCGGCGGCCATCAGCTGCGGATATACCTCCTTGGTGTAGTCACCGCCCTGGCAGGTGATGATCACGTCCATCGCCTTCAGCTCGTCGATGCTCATGGCGTCCTTGAGCGGCGGCACGTCCTTGCCGATGTCCGGCCCCTTGCCGCCCACGTTGGAGGTGGTGAAGAACACCGGATCGATGAGGTCGAAATCCTTCCCCTCACGCATGCGCCCCATCAGTACCGAACCGACCATACCGCGCCAACCGATCAAACCTACACGCTTCATAATCGCACTCCGAATAAACCGTCGTTTAAAGATTAACCACGGGGAACATCGGGATAGTTATTCCAAAATCCCCGTGCGCCCGGTGTTCCCCGTGGTTCCAGTTCTTTAATGCAGCGCCGCCACGACCGCGTCGCCCATCTCGCTGCACGAAACCTTTTTGGTGCCCGCCGTGTAGATGTCGGCGGTACGAATCCCGTCCGCCAGCACCTTGCGCACCGCCTGCTCGATACGCTGGGCATTGGCTTCGTCGCCGAAGGTATAGCGCAGCATCATAGCGGCCGACAGGATGGTGGCCAAGGGATTGGCCACGTTCTTGCCTGCGATATCGGGCGCCGAGCCGTGGATCGGCTCGTACATGCCCTTGTTGTTCTCGTCCAGCGAGGCCGAAGGCAGCATGCCGATGGAGCCGGACAGCATGGAGGCCTGGTCGGACAGGATGTCGCCGAAGATGTTGCCGGTGACGATGACGTCGAACTGCTTGGGCCACTTCACCAGCTGCATGGCCGCATTGTCCACGTACATGTGGGACAATTCGACCTCCGGGTAATCCTTACTGACCTCCAGCACCACTTCCTTCCACAGCTCGGAGCACTCCAGCACGTTGGCCTTCTCCACCGAGCACAGCTTTTTGCCGCGCTTCATGGCGATATCGAAGGCCACGCGCGCCACGCGGCGCACTTCGGACTCCGAGTAGATCATGGTGTTGAAACCTACGCGCTCACCGTTACGCACCTCAATGCCGCGCGGCTGGCCGAAATACACGTCGCCGGTCAGCTCGCGCACGATCATGATGTCCAGACCGGAAACCACTTCAGGCTTCAGCGAGGAGGAATCGGCCAGCTCAGGGTAGAGCAGCGCCGGGCGCAGATTGGCGAACAGGTTCAGTTCCTTGCGAATACGCAGCAAACCGCGCTCCGGACGCAGCGGGCGATCCAGTTTGTCGTACTGCGGACCGCCGACGGCGCCGAGCAATACCGCGTCGGCGGCACGGGCCAGCTTGAGGGTGGCCTCGGGCAGCGGGTCGCCGGCGGTGTCATAACCGGCACCGCCGATGGCGGCCTCCTCCATCTCGATGTTCAGCTCCGGCATCGCCTGGAGCACCTTCACCGCCTGGGCCACGATCTCCGGGCCGATACCGTCACCGGGCAGAACTGCAATCTTCTTGGTCATAAGTAATCTCTCCAAAAAAGCCTAACCACGGGGAGCACGGGGAACACAGGGAAAAGCTTTCTTGATGATACCCCGTGTTCCCCGTGTCCTTCGTGGTTCAATCTGTTGTCAGCCGAACAGCCAGGGCGCTTCCTGGCGGCGGCGTTCTTCGTAAGCCTTGATCTCGTCCACGTGCTGCAGGGTGAGGCCGATGTCGTCCAGGCCGTTTAGCAGGCAGTGCTTGCGGAACGGATCGACGTCGAACTTGATGTTCTCGCCGCCCGGCGTGGTGATGGTCTGCGCCGCCAGGTCCACCGTCAACTGGTAGCCCTCGGTCGCCGCCGTTTCCTTGAACAACCGATCGACGATGGCGCCGTCCAGCTTGATGGGCAGCAGGCCGTTCTTGAAACAGTTGTTGAAAAAGATATCCGCGAAACTGGGCGCAATGATCACCCGGAAGCCGTAGTCCTCCAGCGCCCAGGGCGCGTGTTCGCGCGAGGAGCCGCAGCCGAAGTTGTCGCGCGCCAGCAGAATCTTCGCGCCCTGATAGCGCGGCTGGTTCAGCACGAAATCCGGATTGAGCGGGCGCGTGCTGTTGTCCATGCCCGGCTCGCCGTGATCGAGATAGCGCCACTCGTCGAACAGGTTGGGGCCGAAGCCGCTGCGCTTGATCGACTTGAGGAACTGCTTGGGAATGATGGCATCGGTGTCCACATTGGGACGGTCCATCGGCGCCACGATGCCGGTTACTTTATTGAGTTTTTCCATCATCAGAACTCCCGCACGTCGACGAAGTGGCCGGCGATGGCCGCAGCCGCCGCCATGGCCGGGCTGACCAGGTGGGTGCGCCCGCCCTGCCCCTGCCGCCCCTCGAAGTTGCGGTTGGAGGTGGAGGCACAGCGCTCGCCCGGCTCCAGCCGGTCGGCGTTCATGGCCAGGCACATGGAGCAGCCCGGCTCGCGCCATTCAAAACCGGCGTCGATGAAAATCCTGTCCAATCCTTCCTGCTCTGCCTGCTGCTTGACCAGGCCTGAGCCCGGCACGATCAGCACCTGCTTCACGTTGGCCGCCTTCCTGCGGCCCTTGACCACCGCCGCTGCGGCGCGGAAGTCCTCGATGCGGGCGTTGGTGCAGGAACCGATGAACACCACGTCCACCGGAATGTCGGTGATCGGTGTGTTGGCCTCCAGCCCCATGTACTTGAGCGCGGCGCGCATGCCGGTGGCCTTCACGGCATCCCGCTCCTGCGCCGGATCCGGCACCCTGCCGTCCACCGCCACCACCATCTCCGGCGAGGTGCCCCAGGTGACCATGGGTTTGATCCTGGCGGCGTCGAGCCGGACGATGCGATCGAAATCGGCGTCGAAGTCCGAGTGCAGGTTGAACCAGGAGGCCACGGCCTGATCCCACAGGTCGCCCTTGGGGGCATAGGGCTTGCCGTACAAATAGTCGATGGTGGTTTCGTCCACCGCCACCATGCCGGCGCGGGCGCCGGCCTCGATGGCCATGTTGCAGACGGTCATGCGCCCTTCCATGGACAGGGCGCGGATCGCCTCGCCGCCGAACTCGATGGCGTAGCCGGTGCCGCCGGCGGTGCCGATCTCGCCGATGATGGCGAGCACGATGTCCTTGGCGGTGACGCCGGGGCCGACGTGGCCGTCGACGGACACCAGCATGTTCTTCGACTTCTTCTGCACCAGGCACTGGGTGGCCAGCACATGCTCCACCTCGGAGGTGCCGATGCCGTGGGCCAGGGCACCGAAGGCGCCGTGGGTGGAGGTATGGGAGTCGCCGCACACCACGGTCATGCCGGGCAGGGTGCCGCCCTCTTCCGGGCCCACCACGTGGACGATGCCCTGGCGCACGTCGCCCATGGGGAAATAGGTCAGGCCGAACTCGCGCACGTTGGCGTCCAGGGTCTCCACCTGGAGGCGGGCGACGGGATCGGCAATGCCCTGGCCGCGGTTGTCGGTGGGCACGTTGTGATCCGGCGTGGCCAGCACGGTGTCCCTGCGCCAGGGCTGGCGCCCGGCCAGGCGCAGGCCCTCGAAGGCCTGCGGCGAGGTCACTTCGTGCACCAGATGGCGATCGATATACAGCAGACAGGTGCCGTCGTCATCACAGCGCACCACGTGGGCGTCCCACAATTTGTCGTACAGTGTCTTTCCGGCCATTGCATACTCCTCTTGCGATGGAGGCATGCTACGCCTAGTCTATACATGAATCTAATTCATTAATTTCATATAGTGGATTCCATACAGGAATGGACATCAGCGCACTGCAGGCCTTTCTCGCTGTCGCCGAAACCGCCTCCTTCTCCCAGGCGGCGGAACGGCTGTTCCTGACCCAGCCGGCGGTGAGCAAGCGCATCGCCGCGCTGGAGGCGGAGCTGGGCACGCCGCTGTTCGACCGTGTCGGCCGCCAGGTGGGACTTACCGAGGCGGGCCGCGCCCTGCTGCCGCGGGCAAGGCGCATCGTGGAAGAGGTGGACGACAGCCGCCGTGCCATCGCCAGCCTGTCGGGCAAGATCGAAGGACGCCTGTCCTTCGGCACCAGTCACCACATCGGCCTGCACCGCCTGCCGCCGGTGCTGCGCGCCTACCATCAGCGCTATCCGCTGGTGACCCTGGACATTCATTTCATGGATTCGGAGCAGGCCTGCCAGGCGGTGCTGCGCGGCGAACTGGAACTGGGCGTGGTGACCTTGCCCACGGTCACGCCGCCAAGCCTGGAGGCGCACGTGGTCTGGCATGACAGCCTCGCCGTGGTCGTTGCCGCCAGCCATGACCTGGCCGGCAAGGCGCGGCCCAGCCTGCGCGACCTGGCCCAGTGGCCGGCCATCATGCCGGCCCACGGCACCTACACCCGCGAAATCGTCGAGGCCGCCTTCCGCCGCGAAGGACTTGCACCGCAGGTCAGCATGTCGACCAATTACCTGGAGACCATCAAGATGCTGGTGGCGGTGGGCCTGGGCTGGAGCGTGCTGCCCCGCACCATGCTCGACGGACAGCTGACGGCGCTGCGCCTTCCGGCCCTGCGGCTGGAGCGCGAACTGGGCCTGGTCACCCATACCGGCCGCAGCCTGTCCAATGCGGCGCGCGCCCTGCAACAGTTGCTGTTCGAGGAACCGGCGCCATGACCCTGCTGGGGGACTGGCACGCCGATCCGCTCGATGCGGAGGCCGCGCGGGCATTGCTGACCGCTGCGCAGCAGCGGCGCCGCCGCGGTACGCGCCAGCGCCGCTGCCGTACCTGCCTGTTGCAGGAGATGATCGCGCGCTACTGGCTGGGCGAGGACATTGCCGCCCTGTACCGGGATGCCGCACCGCTGCTGCAAGGCAGCGCCCACGGCCGTGCCCTGCTGGAACTGCTTGTCGGCCAGTTGTTGCAGAGCCAACGCCGGCACGGCGCGCGGCAACACCTGGAGCGCGGCTTCCATCTGGCCAGCCGGCTGTTCACTCCCGCCGACTATCTCGCCGTGCTCAACCGCCACCAGCTGCTGGCGCGGCTGCCGCTCTCCGAGCGCGCCAGCCCCGCCGCCCCCCTGACCGCGTTGCTCACCACCGCCCGCGTCATCGCCCGCCTGGAGGGCCCGGCCAACCGGCACACCCTGGCGCAGAACGACCCCAACGGGATATAGGCCAACCCCGTTCCCGATCGGCTCAGCAGGTGATCGAGATTGTCGGCATCGCGGCAGAGCTCGCACTCCCGCTCCAGCGCCTGGCGATGACGAAGGCCAGTGCGAATACGGACAACGGTTGATGAGCCGGATACCGACAGCGCGCACCGACTGTCACGCCGTATTCAACCGCCACCAGTTGCGTGCCTGGCCGCCGCTGTCCGAGCGCCCGACGATTCGCTCGAACACTGTTCGTCATCACCCGCCTGGACACCACGGCAGGTGGCCGCAGAACCGCGTAGAGCGATCCCAACGCAGACCAAGCGCCAGTGCAACCAACGCGCCGCGGTGCTAGCCGGACGGATAGGTGAACAAGGCGAAGTGAGTGAGGTTTACGGCGAAGTGCGTCAGGATGGCCGCCTCCACCCGCTGGCCGGCGCGTCGATAGGCGAGGCCATAGCCGGCCCCCGCCACGCTCGCCAACGCCACGTATTGCCAGCCGCCGGCGAAATGGGCCGCGCCGAAGGCGAGCGCCGCCACGATGAGCGCCAGCGATGCCGGTACGATGCGGGCCAGCCCGCGCTGCATGAGCCCGCGGAAGAACGCCTCCTCGGCCGGGCACACCAGCAGCAGATTCATCACCACCCAGGGCAGCGTCACCGCCAGGGCCGGGAGTACCGGCGCCGGGTGCACATAGTCGATGGCCCAGGCCAGCGTCGGCACCAACACCGCGGTCACGGCGATCACCGGCGCAGCGGCCACCAGCAGCGCGCGCCACTGCGCCGTCCCCCGCGCCACCGGCACCAGCCACAACAGCATGGCGACCGCGACCAGCGGTTTGCCGAGGCCGAGGCGCAGACCGAACGGCACGCTGTCCGGCTTGAGCGCCACCGCTTCGCTCAATACCAGCGGTGACAGGCCGGGCAGCAATCCGAAGCCGATACCCAGGGCCAGCCCTATGAAAACGCACCAGGCCAACACCCGGCCTGACCGCCGGCGGCCCGCCCACCAAGCGGCGGCATACATCGCCGCCAGACCGGGAAAGGCAGACAGCGCCACGGCGCCAGTCTTCCAACCGAGCCCCAGCAGCAGTGCGACCAACACGCCGGCGGCCTTGTACCGCCAGGCATCGGGCAGCCAGGTCGCGGCCACCGCGGCCGCCGCCAGCAACAAAACCAGATAGGCATCCATGCGTCGATTTCCCTTGATGGTGCCGGCGGCGCCTCGGCGCCGCCGGACATTGCGATCGTCCCGCCCTACTCCTTCAACCACCGCCAGCCGATGAAGAATGCCAGTGCGCTCATCCCTGCGGCGATGACGAAGGCCGCCTCCGCCCCCAGCGATTCCCACACCACGCCGCTGTAATAGCTGCCCAGGGCACCGCCGGCACCGAAGGACAGCGAGGCGTACAGCGCCTGCCCGCGCCCTTGCAGGCGGCCGGGAAAGAATTTGTGGAACAGCGCGATGGCCGTGGCATGGTAGATGCCGAAGCTGGCGGCATGCAGGGTCTGCGCGGCGAGCACGATGGGCAGCGACTGCGGGTAGTGTCCGATGAGCAGCCAGCGCACGGTCGTCAACACCAGGCTGGTCAGCAGCAGGCCGCGCACGCCGTAGCCGGCGACCAGGCGCGGCATCAGCAGGAATATCCCCACTTCCGCCACCACGCCCAGGGCCCACAACTGGCCGATGGCGCTGCGCGTGTAGCCGTGGCCCTCCATGTACAGGGTGTAGAAGGTGTAGTACGGACCGTGGCTGGCCTGCATCAGGAAACACACCGCCAGCAGCGCCAGCACCGGCGGCTTGCCCAGCACGCGGCGCAGCGATTCGCCGCTCGCCGCATGCGCCACGCCGTCCTGCCGCGGTGCCAGCAGGCTGGCGAGCAGGATGCCGGCGAACAGCGCCAGCATCACTCCCGGCACGATGCCGGCATCGAAGACATCGAGCAGCGGCCCCATGCCAGCCACCGTGACGATAAAGCCGATAGAACCCCACAGGCGGATGGAACTGTAGCGGTGCTGCTGCTCGCCCAGATGACTCAGGGTGTTGGCCTCGAATTGCGGCAGCACAGCATTCCAGAAGAAGCTGAACGCCACCATCACCAGTGCCGTCGCCCAGTAGCCCTCGACGAAGAAGATGGCGGTGAACGAAACCAGGGCAAGCATGGCACCGGCGCGCACCACGCCCAGGCGCAGCCCGGTGTGATCGGCGATCCAGCCCCAGATATTGGGCGAGACGATCTTGGTGGCCATCAACAGCGCCATCAGCTCGCCGATCTGCGCCGCGCCGAAACCCTGGTGCTTGAGATACAGGCTCCAGTACGGCACCAGCACGCCGAGGCTGGCGAAGTGGAACAGATAGAAGGTGGATAGGCGCCAATACATCAAGGATAGTTTCGAGTTTCGGGTTTCGAGTTTCGTGCTTCGCAACCCGAAACCCGAAACTCGAAACTTTCTTTTAGGTTTCGGCCCACATGCGTACCAGGTTGATGTAGGCGTGATCGACGGCGTCGGTTGCGGCAGTGCCCGGGGTTTCGGCCAGCAGCGTGTCGCGGGCACCGCCCAGTTCGAACAGGATCTCTCGCCGGGCCGGATCGCGCACCATGCTCTGCACCCAGCCGATGGACACCAGGCGCACGCCGCGCGTCACCTCGGCCACCTGATGCAGGGTGCCGGAAGGATAGATCACCGCATCTCCCGCCCTGAGCTTGACCTTTTGCTCGCCGAAAGCGGTACGGATCACCAGTTCACCGCCGTCGTACTCCTCCGGCTCGCTGAGGAACAGGGTGAAGGATACGTCGGTGCGGTAATGCGGTCCCTGCCCCATCACCGGATCATCCACATGCCAGCCATAGGCCATGCCCGGCGTGTAGCGGGCGAAGATGGGCGTGCCCAGCTTGAGCGGCAGTGCGGCGCTGCGGAAGGTTTCGCTGCGGTACAGGGCGGTCACAACGATCTGCGTCAACGCATCGCGCTGCGGCAGGTCGCGATCCAGTTCGGTGTTGTGCTTGACCCGCTCCGCCGCGCGTCCGGCGGTCAGCTTGCCGTCGACGAAGGCCGACTGGTCCAGCACGCGGCGCATCGCCTCCAGCTCGTTGGGCAACAGGACTTCAGGAATGTGCAGCAGCATGTCGCCTCCTTATCGATCCAGCAAGGGCGGGAAAAACCAAACAAAAGATTTAACCACGGAGGGCACGGGGAACACGGGACGAAAGATGGTCAGCAACTCGAATCCCTGTGTTCCCCGTGCGCCCCGTGGTCCGCTGTCCAGGTGTTTTGCCTTACGGGCAATGCGTCGGCGTTTACCCGGCGCTGGCCGGGATGATCGGCGTGGTCGAGTGTACCTCGCCGTTCTGGCCGCGCTGGCGCAGGAGGTGGTCCATCAGCACGATGGCCATCATCGCCTCGGCGATGGGCGTGGCGCGGATGCCGACGCAGGGATCGTGGCGGCCGGTGGTCACCACCTCCACCGGCTCGCCCGCCAGGTCCACGCTGCGGCCGGGAATGCGCAGGCTGGAGGTGGGCTTGAGGGCGATGGAGGCGATGATGTCCTGACCGCTGGAAATGCCGCCGAGGATGCCGCCGGCATGGTTGGACAGAAAACCCTGCGGCGTCATTTCGTCGCGGTGCTCGGTGCCCTTCTGTTCCACGCAGGCAAAACCGGCGCCGATCTCCACGCCCTTCACCGCGTTGATGGACATCAGGGCATGGGCCAGGTCGGCGTCGAGGCGATCGAAGATCGGCTCGCCCAGACCGGGCGGCACGCCGGTGGCGACGACGTTGATGCGCGCGCCGACGGAGTTGCCTTCCTTGCGCAGGGCATCCATGTATTCCTCCAGCTGCGCCACCTTGGCGGCGTCGGGGAAGAAAAAGGCGTTCTGCTCCACCGCGTCCCAGTCGAGCTGTTCGGCCTTGATCGGTCCGAGCTGCATCATGTAGCCGCGGATCTCGATGCCCTTGCGGTGCAGGTATTTCTTGGCAATGGCGCCGGCGGCGACGCGCATTGCAGTTTCGCGCGCCGAGGAGCGCCCGCCGCCGCGATAGTCGCGGAAGCCGTATTTCTGCTGGTAGGTGTAATCGGCGTGGCCGGGGCGGAACTGCCGCGCGATGTCCGAGTAATCCTTGGAGCGCTGATCGGTGTTCTCGATGAGCAGGCCGATGGGGGTACCGGTGGTGCGTCCCTCGAACACGCCGGAGAGGATGCGCACGGCATCGTCTTCGCGCCGCTGGGTGGTGTGGCGCGAGGTGCCGGGCTTGCGCCGGTCGAGGTCGCGCTGCAGATCCGCCTCCGACAATTCCAGTCCGGGGGGACACCCGTCGACGATGGCGCCCAGCGCCGCGCCGTGGCTCTCGCCGAAGGTGGTGACGGTAAACAGTTTGCCGATGGTATTGCCTGACATAGTGGCGCCTATTGTAACGGACAACGGAGAAATCGTCCCCGTGTTTCAGAATCCCAGATAGAGTCCGATGCCGTAGTAACTGATGTAGTCGGCATAGAACTGGCCGTGGGGCGCGTGGCCGCGGTAGCCCTCCAGCATCAGCCGCACCCGGCGTTGGCCGGGCTGGAAGGCGCCGAACTCCAGTCCGGCCTTGACGCTGACGTCGGGGCTCCAGTCGTGCTCCTCCCAGGCCTTCACGTCGACGCCGCCGACCCAGCGACCGGAACCCCATACCGGCCGCGCGGTGCGGAACTCGATGCCGCCGTGCAGCCCCGCCGCCTTGAGATCGCCCGGCTCGCGATGAAACAGGTACTCCCCGCCCAGGTAGCCGCGCCACACCTCGCGCTGCTCCGACACCAGCAGCTCCGCCGACTCGAAACTGAGATTGACCCGCTCCGGCGCGGTGCGCAGCAGGAACTCGTCGCCCAGATGGGAGCTTTGATGGTATATGCGCAGCCGCGCCGAGGTGCTGCCGTTGCGCCAGGTTATGGGGACGCCGATGGTGTAGTCGGCATTGATCAGGTCGGCGGAAGGCGCGTCGAGGTTGAACTGCGCGAACAGGGCGCCGGCGATGCCGATTTGCAGGCCGTCGCCGGGCCGCAGGCCGGGCTGGCGGTAAAAGCCGAAGGTCTCGCCGTACCCCACTGCCGCCGCGTGGGCACCGGCGATGGGCGTATCGTAGTAGCGGTAGCTGGTGAAGAACTGCGGCTGCTTGGGATCGGCCAGCAGGGGCAGGAACAGATCGCCGGTGGGAAACGGCACCGAACCGGGGGCCAGGCCCAGGAAGCTGTAGACCGGCGCCACCGCTTCCTCCACCGCGCTGGCGGCAGCGACGGTCCCGGTCACCACATTGAGTCCCTTCAGGTGATCCAGCGCAGGCAGGCTCTGCTCCAGGGTCGCACGGCGTTCCGCGTCCTCCTCCGGCAGGGTGATGGTGGCGATGCCGCCGTTCACCTCGAGCCGGTAGCTGCCGCGCGGCCAGCCCAGATCGCGCTCGATAAAATAGCTCAGCTGGCCGGCCAGGTAGGCATCCTGCGCGACATCCGCCGCCGCCGCGGTGGCCAGAAACAACAGCGCAGCGCCACATAGCGGCGCGAGCAGGCGTTCAGAAACCAAAGTAAACACCGGCACCGATGTAGTGCACCTTTTCGTCGTAGAACACACCGCGGTTCTGGTGCCCGGTATATAGCTCGAGCATGACCTGCATGTTCTGCTGCTGCGGCCGGCTGCCGCCCAGCGACACCCCCGCCTTGAGACTGTAATCCGGGGCATAGCCGTACTCGCTCCACGACTTCACGTCGAACCCGCCGATCCAGCGCCCGAGGCCGCCGAACAGGGTGCGATCGCCGTAGTATTCCGCGCCGACGTGCAGGCCCCAGGGCTCGAACGACGGATAGTGGCGCAATATCACCTCGGGGCCGAAGTAGAGCCGCCACTGCGGCTGGTCGTAGCCGACGATGAAATCCAGGGACTCGTAACTGGCCTTGCTGCGCGGCGGCGTCTGATTCTGGTAGAGATAGTCCTCGCCCAGGTGCGAACTGTTGTGATACAGGCGCGCCCGCCACGACCAGGTCCCCAGCCGCCAGCTCAGGGGCAGCGCCACGGTGAAGTCGCCATCGATGAGATCGTTGCGGCCGTCGTCCAGGACGAAGCGGGCCACGCCGCCGCCGTTCACGTCCAGCTGCATGCCGTCGGTGGAGCACGCCCCCACCTTGCGCCAGAGCGGAAAGGTCTCGCCCGCGCCGATGACGCCGGTATTCACCGTTGCGCCGTCCTTGCGGTAACTGCGGTAACTGAGAAAGAAGCGCGGCTCAATGGGATCGGCGATCAGCGGCTGAAAGACGTGGCCGCGCGGCAGCAGCAGCGTGCCGCCGGGCGGTATGTCCTCCAGCGGGTCTTCCAGCGAGGGCGGGCAATAGGCGGCCGCCGCAGCGTTCAGTGCGACGCCCCACAAGACAAGCGCCATAACCGGCGTGAGCGGGACGAATTGCATAACCCACCTCCTTGTCGCGCCCGCCCGTCTAGATGACCTTGGAGAAACGCTGGTTGGCCTTCTCGCGCAGATAACGGTCGAAGGTCATGCAGATATTGCGGATCAGCAGCTTGCCCACCGGGTTGACCTGGATGCGCCCGGCGCCCAGGCTCAGCAGCCCGTCGGCCTGCATGCCCTCAAGCTCCTTCAGCTCGGTGGCGAAGTAGCTGTCGAAATCGATGCCGAACTGCTGCCCCACCTGCGCCTTGTCCAGGTGGAAGTGGCAGATGAGCTCGGTGATCACCGCGCGGCGCAGCACATCGTCGGCATTGAGTTCCACGCCGCGGAACACCGGCAGGCGGCCGGCGTCGATGGCCTCGTAATAGGCCTCCAGCTCCTTCAGGTTCTGCGCGTAGCAATGCCCCACCTGGCCGATGGAGGTGCTGCCCAGGCCGACGAGATCGCAGTCGGCGTGGGTGGAGTAGCCCTGGAAGTTGCGGTACAGGGTGCCGCTGCGCTGCGCCACCGCCAGCTCGTCGCCGGGTTTGGCGAAGTGGTCCATGCCGATGTAGACGTAACCGGCGGCGGTGAGCTTTTCGATGGTCATCTGCAGGATGTTGAGCTTCTCCTGCGGTGCCGGCAGTTCCTCGGCGTTGATGCGCCGCTGCGGTTTGAACAGCTCGGGCAGGTGGGCGTAATTGAACACCGAGAGCCGGTCGGGAGATATCTCCAGCACCTTGTCCAGAGTGGCGGAAAAGCTCACCACGCTCTGGAACGGCAGGCCGTAGATCAGGTCGATGCTGAGCGACTTGAAGCCTTCGCGCCGCGCCGCGCCCAGGGCCGCCATGGTTTCCTGTTCCGACTGCAGGCGGTTGACCGCCTTCTGCACCCGCGGGTCGAAGTCCTGCACACCGAGACTCATGCGATTGAAGCCCAGCTTGCGCAACAGGGCGATGGTATCCACCTTCACCTCGCGCGGGTCGATCTCGATGGAATACTCGCCGCTGTCGTCGTCGCGCAGGTTGAAGCACTGCCGCGTCTTGTCCATCAGCGCGGTCATTTCGCTGTGGCTGATGAAGGTGGGCGTGCCGCCGCCCCAGTGCAGCTGGTCGACGGTACGGGTGCGGTCGAACAGCGCGCCCTGCAACTCCAGCTCGCGGTGCAGACGCTCCAGGTAGGGCGCGGCGCGGGTACGATCCTTGGTCACCACCTTGTTGCAGCCGCAGTAGAAGCAGACGGTGTCACAGAACGGGATGTGGAAATACAGCGACAGCGGATTGCCGCGCTTGTTGCTTTCCTTGGCATAACGGCGGTACTCATCGGCACCGAAGCCGCCGTGGAACTGCACCGCCGTCGGATAGGAGGTGTAGCGCGGTCCCGACTTGTCGTAGCGCTTGATGAGCTCCGGGTCGAAGACGATCTGCTGATTGGTGCTGCCGTGCTGTTCACTCATGCCACTACCTCCCCACCGTCGCCGGCGGCGCTTATTCGCTCTCGGTATCGAGACCTTCTTTGTGGGTCTTGTTAATCATAGCCAGCAGATCCGCGAAGGGGATGCGGCTGCGGAAGCGGTTGACCATGTCCATGAACGGCAGGTCGGTCTTGCCGAACTCGTAGCTGCCGTCGGCCATGGAGGCACGCAGATCCTTCAGCATCTGTTCCATGGTGTTGAGGTAGGGCGGCACGGCACCCATTTCCTCCGCATCGTATTCATAGCTGGAGCGCAGCTCGTCGACCTCGATGAGGGCGTTGTCCACCATCTTCACGTACTGCTCTGCCGTCTTCGGACGCAAACTCAATGCCATTGCTCAGTCCTCACTAAAATAAGCTTGAGCCACGGGGGCACGGGGAACGTGGGGAAAAATCTTTCGCTATGGATGTCCCGTCGACACCCTGCGCATCTCTCCCCGTGCCCCCCGTGTGCCCCGTGGTTAACACCTACCGCACCAGGCGGAACAGGCTGCGGTATTCGCGCACCTGCTCGGCGGTGAGCAGGAATACGCCGTGGCCGCCGCGCTCGAACTCCAGCCAGGTGAAAGGCACCTCGGGCAGACGCTCCGCCAGGGCGTGCCAGCTGTTGCCCACCTCGACGATGAGAATGCCGTCGCGGGTCAGGTGCAGCGAGGCCTCCTGCAGGATGCGCAGCACCAGATCGAGGCCGTCGCTGCCCGCCTCCAGGGCCAGGCGCGGCTCGTGGAGGAATTCCGGCGGCAACGCCGCCATGTCCTCGGCATCCACATAGGGCGGATTGCTTACGATGATGTCGTACTTGCGGCCGGCAAGGTTCTGGAACAGATCGGACTGGATGGGATGCACGCGTCCTTCCATGCCGTGCTTCTGCACGTTGAGCGTGACCACCTCCAGCGCCGCCTCGGAGATGTCCACCGCATCCACCTCCACGTGGGGCAGGTACTCGGCGCAGGCGATGGCGATGCAGCCGCCGCCGGTGCATAGATCGAGCACGCGTTCCACGCGATTGGGATCGATCCACGGCTCGAAGCCGTTTTCGATCAGCTCGGCGATGGGGGAACGCGGGATCAGCACACGCTCGTCCACATGGAAGGTCAGGCCGGCAAACCAGGCCTCATGGGTCAGGTAAGGCGCCGGCAGGCGCGCCTTGACGCGCCGCTCCAGGATGTCCAGCACCGCCTCTTTTTCCGTCGCGGTGAGGCGCGTGTCCAGGTAGGGTTCGGCAATGTCCGGCGGCAGGCGCAGGGTATGCATCACCAGATAGGCCGCTTCGTCCAGCGCGTTGTCGGTGCCGTGGCCGAAATGCAGTCCCGCCTCGGCGAAGCGGCTCATCCCCCAGCGGATGAAATCGCGCACGGTGCGCAACTGTTCCAGGGCGTCGCTGCTGTCCATGATTCAGTCCTGCGGTTTTTTGGCATGTTTGGGGCGGAAGGCGCTGATCGTCTCCGGCCGGGTTTCGAGATACGGACCTTCGATCAGGTCGATGCAGTACGGTACGGCGGGAAACACCGCGTCGAGGCAATCCTTGATGGCCGACGGCTTGCCCGGCAGGTTGATGATCAGCGACTTGCCGCGGATGCCGGCGATCTGGCGCGACAGGATGGCGGTGGGCACGAACCGCAGCGACACCGCGCGCATCTGCTCGCCGAAGCCGTCGAGGATCTTGTCGCACACCGCCGCGGTGGCCTCGGGCGTGATGTCGCGCGGCGCCGGGCCGGTGCCGCCGGTGGTCACCACCAGACAGCAGCCCGCGTCGTCGCACAGCTCGCGCAGCACCGCCTCCACCTGGTCCTGTTCGTCGGGCACCAGCCGCGCCACGGCCTCCCAGGGCGTGGCCAGGGCCTGTTCCAGCCAGTCGCGCATGGCGGGGCCGCCGAGATCCTCGTACTCGCCGCGGCTGGCGCGGTCGGAAACGGTGACGATGCCTATACGTACTTTCTGCATGGTGTGGGGACAGGTGGGTCGGGCCGGGTATTGTAACCGCATCCGCGCCAAATAAGCGCCCCGGTGCGGGTATCAGAAATCGTAGACCAGGGTGACGGCGCTCATGCTGTCGGTGTGCTCGGCGCCGGCGGGAACGGTGCTGTTGTGCTTCACGGTCAGGGACAGCTTCATGGCGAAGCGGCTGTTGATCTTCACCCGCAGCGCGGCCACGGACTCGGTATAGGTATTGCTCTCGCCGCTCTCCACCAGCAACTCCTCGCTGAACCGCGCGCTGTCGCTGACGTCCCAGCCCAGCCTGGCGGCACCGCGGACGATGCCCTCGTCCCGCGCGCTGCCGCCGGTCTCGCGGCTGTGGCGGCCGCCGGCGCCGATTTCCAGGTCCAGGGTCAGGCTGTCGCGGTTCACCAGGCGGTGGCCGTAACCGACCGTTTCGGACATCTGGTAGTCGTAGCCGCTGAAACGATCGTCCTCGTAGCGCACGGTACCGAATACGTAGTCGGTGGGAGTGTAGCGGTAGTCGCTCTTGCCGCTGGCCAGATAGCGCTCGGCCGTCACGGTGTCGCCGTCGGAGGTGCGCAGGCCCTCCAGCCGGCCTTCATGCCGCCAGGGACCGCCCAGGTAACGCAGTTTGGCCTTGGCATTGATGCTGCGGGTGTTGGTGTTGCCGCTGGTGGTGACCATGCCCAGCTCGGCCTCGCCGCCCAGGCCCTCGGCCTCCTCTGCCGCCGGCACCGCACCCGCAAACCACAAAACTGCCAGCGCCGCCCAGGGCGCCCATTTCACTGTTGAATATCCCATCGCCGGACAGGCTACCGGCCACCGCCCGTCAATTCAACCCGCGGGCGGCAGGGGAAACCTTGCTTTGTCCCTATGGATTGCCCGTGATTTAACCGGTGCTCCCTGCGTAATCGCGCAGCCGCACCGGCAGGCGCCGGCCGCCCCAATGGCCGGGCTCGGCCTCGAATACACCGGCACAGGCGGTGCCGCAGAACGTGCACTTGCCCGCGGCATCCAGATTCCAGTCGGACAGCACGTAGCCGTCGCGCCCGATGAGCTTTCTGCCGCAGGAATGGCACCAGGTACTCTGCCCGCGCGGATCGTGCACATTGCCCGTGTAGGCGTAGCGCACGCCGTTGTCCATGGCGATGCGCCGCGCCTGCACCAGGGTGGCGAGGGGCGTCGGCGGCCGGTCCAGCATCTTCCAGTCGGGATGGAAGGCGGTGAAGTGCATGGGCACGTCCGGCCCCAGCTCCTTGACCACCCAGCGGGCCATGGCCGCCAGTTCCTCGTCGGAGTCGTTCAGACCGGGGATGAGCAGCGTGGTCAGCTCCAGCCACACCCTGGTCTCGTGCTTGAGATACGCCAGGGTATCGAGCACCGGCTGCAAGTGGCCGCCGGTGACCTTGTGGTAGAAGTCGTCGGTGAAGGCCTTCAAGTCGACGTTGGCCGCATCCATGTAGTCGTAGAATTCGCGCCGCGGCTCGGAGCAGACATAGCCGGAGGTGACTGCCACCGACTTGATGCCGTGTCTGCGGCACTCCTTGGCCACGTCGATGGCGTATTCGTGAAAGATGATGGGATCGTTGTAGGTGTAGGCCACGCTGCGGCAGCCGAGATCGGCGGCGGCACGGGCGATGATCTCCGGTGTGGCCTGGTCCAGCAGGGTATCCAGCTCCCGCGACTTGCTGATGTCCCAGTTCTGGCAGAACTTGCAGGCGAGGTTGCAGCCGGCCGTGCCGAAGGACAGCACCGGCGTGCCGGGCAGGAAATGATTGAGCGGCTTTTTCTCGATGGGGTCGACGCAAAAGCCGCTGGAGCGGCCCCAGGTGGCGAGCACGATCTTGCCGCCGACGTTGCCGCGTACGAAGCACAGGCCGCGCTGGCCCTCCTTCACCTTGCAGTAGCGCGGACACAGGTCGCATTGCACGCGGCCGTCCTCCAGCGCGTGCCAGTACTTGGTGTCGACGATGCTGGACGGTTCGACCCCGTCGAAACCGGCTGTTTCCATGACTGGCCTCCGCCGTGAACCCGCGCCGCCGGGGCGCTATAGTTTGCGGTATGAAACCGTGATGATGCTTAAGGATAGAAGACCGGGAGCCTACCATGCCGAAGATCCGCCCACCCGCCGTCGCCGGCCTGTTCTATCCGGCCGATCCCGAGGAGTTGCGCCGCATGGTGCAGGGCTTTCTGCATGAGTCCGCTCCCGCAAACGGCATGCCGCCCAAGGCCATCATCGTCCCCCATGCCGGCTACATCTATTCCGGCCCGGTGGCCGCCAGCGCTTACGCCCGCATCGCCCCCTTGCGCGGTGTGGTGACGCGGGTAGTCCTGCTCGGACCGTCGCACCGCGTCGGCTTTCTCGGCCTCGCCAGCAGCAGCGCCGATTTCTTCCACACCCCGCTGGGCGACGTCCCCCTGGATCGCGACGCCGTCGCCGGCCTGGGCGCCCTGCCCCAGGTCCACGCCCTCGACGAGGCCCATGCCATGGAACACAGCCTGGAGGTCCACCTGCCCTTCCTGCAGGAAGTGCTGGGCGAATTCAGCCTGGTGCCGCTGGTGGTGGGCGATGCCGCGCCGCGCGAGGTGGAAGAAGTATTGGAACAGTTGTGGGGCGGGCGGGAGACCCTGATCGTCATCAGCTCCGACCTGTCGCACTACCACGACTACGCCACCGCCCGGACCATGGATCACGCCACCGCCCGTGCCATCGAGGAGCTGCGCTACCAGGACCTGCGCCACGAGGGTGCCTGCGGCCGCAACCCGGTGCGCGGCCTGTTGCTCGCAGCCCAGCGTCTCGGTCTCAAGGCCGATACCGTGGACCTGCGCAACTCCGGCGACACCGCCGGTCCGCGCGACTCCGTGGTCGGCTACGGCGCCTGGCTGTTCCGTGAGGCCGCATGATCAGCGCAGAAGGCCGCCAATCCCTGCTCCAGGTCGCCGCAGACTCCATCCGCCACGGCCTCGCCCACGGCCGTCCCCTGGCCGTGCGTACCGCAGACTATCCAGAGGAACTGCGCGCGCCGCGCGCCACCTTCGTCACCCTGCACCGCCACGGCGAACTGCGCGGCTGCATCGGCATGCTGGAAGCGGTACGCCCGCTGGTGGAAGATGTCGCCCGCAACGGCTATGCCGCCGCCTTCGAAGACCCGCGCTTTGCGCCGCTCGCGGAATGGGAACTGGAAGGACTGGATCTGCACATCTCGGTGCTGAGCCCGCCGGAGTGCATGACATGCACCTCGGAAGCGGACCTGCTGCAACAGCTGCGCCCCGGCATCGACGGTCTGATCCTGCGCGACTGCAACTGCCGCGGCACCTTTCTCCCCAGCGTGTGGGAGTCACTGAGCGATCCCTGCGACTTCCTGCGCCATCTCAAGCGCAAGGCCGGACTGCCACCGGACTGGTGGTCGGACACACTGACGGTGGAGCGCTACACCACGGAAAGCTTTGGTAGCGAACTGGAACACATTCCATCCGGCCGATGAGAGCATTGTCGTTTCGGCGCGCATCGGCCAGAATCGCCCCATCGCCTCCATGGTAATACCCGCATCATGTCGACCATTCTGCTTGTCGAAGACGAAACCGCCATCGCCGACGCGGCGGCCTATGCACTGGAAACCGAGGGATTCCGAGTGCATCGTGCCGGCCTGGGACGCGATGGCATCGATGTGTTGCGCAACGACCCGTCCGTGGCCCTGGTAATCCTCGACGTCGGCCTGCCCGACGGCAGCGGCTTCGATGTTTGCAAGGCCATGCGCGCCTTTTCCGACACGCCTATCGTGTTTCTCACCGCGCGCAGTGCCGAGGTGGACCGCATCGTCGGCCTGGAGATCGGCGGTGACGACTACGTCAGCAAACCGTTCAGCCCGCGCGAACTGGCGGCACGGGTGAAAGCAATCCTGCGCCGCATAACAGGCGCAGAGCGCGTCGCTGCGGCCGGATTGGACAGCGGCTTTGCCGTCGACACGGTGCGGGCGCGCATCAGCTACCGCGGCCAGGCCTTGTCCCTCACCCGCTATGAATATCTGATCCTGACGACAATGCTGGCACAACCAGAACGGGTGTTCTCGCGCGGCCAACTCATGGATCAGGCGTGGCCCGAGCCTGATGCCAGCCTGGAGCGGGCGGTGGACACCCATATCAAGTCGCTGCGCGCCAAACTGCGCGCGGTCAGTCCCGAGCGCGATCCGATCACCACCCATCGCGGTCTCGGCTACAGCATCGCAGGCCCGGTCCGTGCGCTTTAGCGCCCGCATCTTCCTCGCCTATTTCGCGCTGCTCGGCGTCGCCCTGTGGTTCGTGATGCGCAGCTTCAGCCAGGAGCTGGTGCCGGGCATGCGCCAGTCCCTGGAAGAGATGCTGAACGACACCGCCAACCTGATGGCGGAGGTGGTGCGCGACGAGGTGGCGACGGGAACTATCACCGATGGCGATTTTTCCCGGCAGATGGCCGCCTTCAGCCAGCGCCGCATCGACGCGGTGATCTGGTTTTTCCACAAGCGCGATCCCAACCTGCTCGTCTACATCACCGATCGGCACGGCATCGTGCTCTACGATTCGCGCGGCCGCGACGTGGGCAAGGACTACTCGCAATGGAACGACGTATACCTGACCCTGCGCGGCAGCTACGGCGCCCGCTCCAGCCGCGACGATCCGGCCGACGAGTTCAGCAGCGTGATGTACGTGGCAGCCCCCATAGTCTCCGAGGGCCGCACCATCGGCGTGCTCACCGTGGGCAAACCCAGCGTGGCGGTACAGCCCTTCGTTGAGGCGGCGCTGAACAACATCAGGGAAAAAGGACTCTGGCTCCTGTTCGCTGCGCTGCTGGTGGGTGCTGGCCTGAGCCACTGGCTCACCCTTTCCATCCGCCGCCTCACAGCCTACGCGCGGGCGGTGCAGGAAGGGCGGCGTGTGGCGATGCCGCGCCTGCGCGAAACGGAACTGGCACAACTGGCAAGCGCGATGGAAGCGATGCGCAGCGAACTGGAAGGCAAGGATTACATCGAGCGCTACCTGCTTACGCTGACCCACGAACTGAAGAGCCCGCTGGCGGCGATCCAGGGGGCGGCGGAGCTGCTCGGGGAGGACATGGCGCCGGAGCAGCGCGGCCGCTTCATCGCCAACATTCAGAGCGAGAGCGGGCGCCTGCGCCAGGTAATCGAACGCCTGCTGCACCTGGCCGCCCTGGAAAAACGCCAGGGCCTGGAACGGATTGAGGAAATCGACCTCGCCGAACTGCTGCGCCAGCTGGTGGAGGACAAGGCACCGGTGAGTGGACGCAAGGCGCTGCGCGTCGCCGTGGAAGCCGCGCCCATCGTCGCGCACGGCGAGCGCTTCCTGCTGCAGCAGGCAATCAGCAACCTGCTCGACAACGCCATCGAGTTCAGCCCGCCCGGCGCGCTGCTCGAGGTGACGCTGGACAGCGACGGCAGCCATTGGATTCTTCGCCTGCGCGATCATGGCCCCGGCATTCCGGATTACGCCCGCGGGCGACTGTTCGAGTCTTTCTACTCGCTGCCGCGCCCGGACACCGGCCGCAAAAGCACCGGTCTGGGTCTCAGCCTGGTACGCGAGGCCGTGACGCTGCACGGCGGTGTGATCGACGTGGACAACCACCCGGACGACGGTGCGATCGCTACGCTGCGCGCGCCGCTGTCGCCGTAGGATTCGGGCGGCGCACACACAATCCACACAAACCCCTCATCAAGGCCCCACACGGCGTCGCTAGAGTCTCCCCACCGTTACGACGACGGAACGCAAGGAGACCCGCAATGAACCGTAAATTCGCAGGCAAGATCGGCGTGATCGCCATATTGACGCTGTTGCTGCTCATTCCTCTCAGCATGGTCAAGGGGGTGATATGGGAGCGCAGCAGCTACCGCCACCAGGCAAAGGAAAGCATCGCGCAGAGCTGGACCGGTGCGCAGAAGTTTCTCGGCCCGGTGCTGGTGCAGCCCTACGTGGAACACCATCAACGCAAGGTGTGGGACAGCAAGAAGGAAAACTACCGCCTGGAGGCGTACACCGAATCGAAAAAGCTATATCTGCTACCCGAGCAGTTGCTGGTGACCGGAACCGTCAATACCGAGGAACGCAGCCGCGGCATCTACACAGTGCCGGTGTACGAGGCGAGGATGAAAATCGAAGGTGCGTTCAGCAACCAGGCACTGCTCGACGTGGCACGCGGCAGCAAGGTGAGTATCGATTGGAAACGGCCATACCTGGCCGTGGCGGTCAGCGATATCCGCGGCGTGGTGACCTAGCCGCAGCTACATTGGTCGGGCAAGGACTACGTGTTCGACTCCGGCAGCGGGCTGGCCGAACTGGGCGGCATGCATGTGCGCGTTGCCGCCCTGGACGTCGACAAGGCCGCCCAGTACCACTTCGACTTCGAGGTCGACCTGCACGGCATGGAGCAGCTGGATTTTTCCCCGGTGGGAAAGAACACCGAGGTCAATCTCAGTTCCGACTGGCCCCACCCGTCCTTTACAGGCCGCTATCTGCCGGCGCAGCGCACCATCAGTGACAACGCGTTCGAAGCCAGATGGCAGGTATCGTCCTTCTCCAGCGAGATGGTGCAGACGATGGAAGCCCTTGCCCGTGGCCAGGTCGGCGACTTCAACGCCAACACCTTCGGCGTGTCCCTGATCAATGCAGTGGACGTTTATCAGCAGACCGAACGCTCGGCGAAGTACGGCGTGCTGTTCGTGAGCCTGACCTTCGTGGTGTTTTTCCTGTTCGAAGTGATGAAAGGCCTGCGCCTGCACCCCATGCAATACCTGCTGGTAGGCCTGGCCCTGACGGTATTCTTCCTCCTGCTCATCTCCCTGGCCGAACACATCCCTTTTGCGGCCGCCTACGCCATAGCTTCCCTGGCCAGCGTATGCGTGATTGGAATTTACATCAGCGAAGTATTGCAAAGCCGGCCGCGTGCCGCGGCATTCTCGGCGCTGCTGTCCCTGCTTTACGCCATGCTGTTCGCCATCCTTCGCTCTGAGGACAACGCCCTGCTGATGGGAAGCCTGCTCCTGTTCGGAACACTGACCCTGGTGATGGTGATAACGCGCAAACTGGACTGGTACAGTATCGCTGAACAGATGACGCGCCAGACCGTGCTGCTGGGTGATGACGACAAGGCAGGTACGCAGAAATAACCGCTCCGGCATTGCGTGGCCGGCCGCGGAGCCGGCCACGTCTCTCCAACCGGGTCTTCTGCGGTACTACAACAGGGGATTCACTGCACTTTGGCCGGCACGCACTCTCCCACCGAGCCCGGCATGCACACCACACCGCCGCCCCACACCGCATGATCCAGTTTGGCGCCGGTGAGGACGGTGGATTCCAGTCCGACGGTGCTGAGATCGGCGTAGGAAAGGTCGGCGCCTTCCAGGTTGGCGTTGCTGAGATCGGTGTTGCGCAGGGTGGCGCCCTTGAGATTCGCCTGGCGCAGGTTGGTGCCGCGCAGATTGGCCAGGGTGAGGTTGGAGTAGGACAGGTCGGCACCGGCCAGGTTGGCGGCGCGCAGGATGCCGCCGGTGAGGTTGGCGTTGCGCAGGTTGGCGCCGGCCAGGTCGGCGTTGGGATATTGCCTGCCTTCCAGGCGGCAGTTGCTCCAGTTGACGCCCGGCGCCGGGGGCGCCTCGCATTGCGGCTCCGAAGGTTTGGAGCCGGAGGGCAGCAGGAAGGGGATCGCCACCAGTACCACCAGGATCAGGGCGACGATCAGGTAATCGCGGCGGGCGATCAGTGCGCGGGCCGGCTCGTCCCCCTCACGCGTGGGGTGGACGAAGACCGCGGTGCCGTCGCTGCGCCGTTCACCGCCTTGCGGCGGCGTCCCCTTCACGTCCCGTCGTTCATCGGCCCAGCGCCGCGCCGCGGCCAGGTGCTGCTGCGCCTCTTCATCGGCGGGATTGGCACGGGCAATGCGGATCACGTCGGGTATCAGTTCGGGGATGGCGGTTATCCGCTGCCACTCCTGGCGGTCATGGCTCACCTCGTCCCGCTCACTGATACGGTCGAGCAGGATATAGCGGGAGATCAGGCCGGCCGGAAACGGCCCCTTCACTTCCTTGCCGCGCCGCACATACCAGTTCTGTGTTTCCTTCATGGCTCGAGAGTACCCTTGTTGTTATGGTGAACCGCCGTGTTGGCAATAACTTATACTGCATCGTGACTACACCGCCAACCCCGACCGGAATCCGCTGACAGACATGCAAATCGGCTACTCCAGCACCGGCACCACGCTTACCCTGGCCCTCGGCGGCGGCGCTGCCGCGAACCCGCCGTGGCAGGACGGGCAGACCCTCAACGCCACGGTGATCGAGGCGCAGCGCGACGGCCGCCTGTTGCTGCAACTGGAGGGCTACGGCAAACCGGTGGAGGCGCGCAGCCCCCTCCCGCTGACCGCCGGCCAGCAGCTGAAGCTGGCCGTCGCCGTCGAAACCGACCGTGTCGTGCTGCGACTGCTGGATCAGCCGGCACCGGAACCGGCCGTGCAGCAGGCCTGGCGCACCGCCCTGCCGCGGCAGCTGCCGCTGGCCACCGTGCTGCAAACCATCGCCCGCCTGCTACAACTGCCGCCGGCGCCCGCGGCGACCGGCACACCGCCCTCATCCGCCGCCGGCAGCCATATCCCGCTGCCGCCTGCCGCGGGCCTGTCGCCACCGCTGCCGCCTGTCCGTATGCCCGAAGCACCGGCGCAGCCGCAACCCTCCGCCCCGCCTCCGGCACCGGCACCGGCACCAGCCCCCACGCAGACACCTGCCATGGAGAAACTGACGGCGCTGGCGCAACAGCTGCTGAACCGCCTCTCCGACCCACAGCGTCTCACCACGGCCGATGGCCTGCGCCAGGCGCTGCTCAACTCCGGTGTGTTCCTCGAAGGGCGGCTGGCACGGGGCGACAGCGCCGCCTTGCAGGACGATTTCCGCGCCGGCCTGTTGCGCCTGCTCGGCGCCGTACGTGAACAGGCCGCCACGCCGGCGGCGGCACCGGCCCGCGGCGGCAACCAGCCCCACTCACCGCAACCGGCGGCACTGTTGCAGGATCTGGCCCAAACCATCGAGGGCGCACTGGCGCGGGTGAAGGTCCAGCAACTGCACACCCTGGGCGCACAAAACGCACCCGATCCGGCCTGGCTGCTGGAACTGCCGTTGCGCCAAGGCAATGAGACCGAAGTCCTGCGCCTGCGCATACGGCGTGAAGGCGGCAACGGCGGCGGCAATGCAGCGCCCGGCTGGTCGGTACGACTGCACTTCGACAGTCCGCAGTACGGCGGCGTCGACAGCGTCGTCACCCTGCTCGGCGGAAAAATCGGCGTCAGTTTCTGGGCCGAACAGCCGCACACCGCGGAACGCCTGGGCCAGCGTCTGGAAGAACTGCGCGGCCAGCTGCAGCACGCCGGACTCGAAGTGGAACATCTGCGCAGCGCCGCCGGCCGCGCCGCCGCGGACGATGAACCCGTCCCCGCCGGACTGCTGAACCTGAGCGTATGAGCCGCCGCCACCCGCCGCCGAAAAATGCCGTCGCCCTGCACTACGACGGCAAGGGCGCACCGCGCATCAGCGCCAAGGGCCGCGGCATCGTGGCCGAGGAAATCATCGCCCTGGCCGAGGCACACGGCATACCGCTGCACGAAGACAGTGAACTGGTGGCGCTGCTGGCACAGCTGGAACTGAACGAGGAGATACCGCGCGAGCTGTATCTGGCGGTGGCCGAGGTCATCGCCTTTGCCTACATGATTACCGAGAAGTTTCCGCCGGGGTGGGGAAAGAAATAGATTCAAGATTCAAGATTCAAAAAAGCATGCCCCCTTTGCATTTCAATTTTGAATCTTGAATTTTGAATATTGAATTAATCCCCGCCAAGCCGGTGCATCATCGCCACCAGTTCGGCTTCGCCGCGGGACAGTCCGCAAACTTCGATGAGGTCGTCCACCGCCGCGCCCTTGTGTGCCATCTTGATGGCCTGGGTGTAGGAGCGCGCCTCCGGGTCTTCCTGGTTGAGCTGCTCCTGGCGCAGGCCCAGCGCCTCCTGCCGCTCGGACACCTGGCGCAGGCGCCGTTCCATCTGGTTGACCCGATCGCCCATGCCCACTGCCGCGTTGCACAGGGCGCGCAAATCATTCTGCAGCGAGCGCAGCGCGGCATCCTGGCGCGCGGCGGCCCGGCGTTGCGCGGCATAGCCCGCTACGGCGATCAATGCCACCAGCGCAAGCGCCGCCATCAACCACAGGTTTTCCATTACGCAACGTCCTCAGACATAGACATCAATATGGGGCGCATCATCATCCTCGTCGCCGTGCTCGCGTTCCGCGGGCGGCGGGGTTTCGCCGGCGGGTTCATCCTCCGCCTCGGGCGGGGTTTCCTCACCCTCATCCCCCTCCTGCGGCGGATGCCGTTGCCGGTCGCGCTCCTCCGCGGGAACGTGGCGCGGCCTGATCGCCGGTCCCGGCGGAGTCGGATGAATGGGGCCTATCTCGGCCATGGCCGCGACTCAGGCTTCTTCCCTGTCGGTGAGCAGCTTGTTCAGATCGACCAGAATCAGCAGGCCGTCGTCGCGGTTGCTCACGCCCTGGATAAACTTGGCGCTCTCGTCGTTACCCACATTGGGCGCCGTTTCGATGGAGGAAGCACGCAGATCGACCACCTCCGCCACGCTGTCCACCATCATGCCGACCACTTCGTCACCCGCCTCGAGGATGACGATGCGGCTCGCCTCGTCGATGCCCTTGGGCACCAGGCCGAAGCGCTTGCGCGTGTCGATCACCGTCACCACGTTGCCGCGCAGGTTGATGATGCCGAGCACGAAGTCGGGGGCGCCCGGCACCGGTGCGATCTCGGTGTTGCGCAACACCTCGCGCACCCGCATCACGTCGATGCCGTACTTCTCCGCGTCGAGGCGGAACGTCACCCATTCGGTCACCGGATCGCTGCCGGCCTGCATGCCTTCACTCATTTTTTCGCTCCTCGTCCTGCACACCGGCGTCCGGCATGTCCTCCAAGCCGCTGGCCAGCACATCGGCGAATACCGGCGGGTCCAGCAGGGCGCACATATGTTCGATTACCGTACCGGCCAGCCAGCGGCGCCGGGTGCGGCTGGTGCGCCAACGCACCTCATCGGGCCGCAGCGTCACCACCTCGGCCAGTTCGTCGCAGGCCAGCCCCCAGCTGCCGTTGCCGATCATCACTACATGACGCAGCCGTTCCTGCCACGGCAGCAGGGCGCCCTGGCGGTCCTCCGGCATCACCAGCTGCGCGGTGTCGACCACCGGCACGCTGCGTTCCCGGTACTGCATCAGGCCCAGATACCAGGGCACATGGCCCGGCAGCGGAGTCACCATGCCGTCGCGCCATTCCTGCACGCCGGACAGCTCCACCAGCGGCACGGCCAGGGTCAGGCCGCCCACCTTGAACAGCAGCGCCTGGAAGGTTTCGTCGCCCCAGGCGGGACGGCCCTCGCTGCGCAACGGCGTTGCGACCGCCGCCGGCTGGGGCGTCGTCAGGGCCTCGAGATCGAGTTCCGGCGGCGCCTCGCGCAGCAGCGCCTCGAAGTAGACGCTGAGCGCATCCTTCTCGGCCACCAGTATCTGTTGCTTGTCCTGTTCCATGCTCAGAGTCCGGCGGGCGTCTGGCCGTTGCCGTCGCTGCCTGTCAGCGAGGCCAGCAACGCGGTATAGGCGATGACGCCGCGCGCATGGGGATTGAGGTAGGACAGCGGCATGCCTTCGCGGCTGGCCTCGCGGAACTGGGTGTCCACCGGGATCACCGATTTCCACAACACGTCGGCGTAGTTGTTGCGCAGATTCTGCAGCGTCTCCAGCGAAGCGCGGGTGCGGCGATCGAACATAGTCGGCACGATGAGATAGTTGAGCGGACGCTTGCGCGCCTTGGTCACCATCATCAGCGTGCGCATCATGCGCTCCAGGCCCTTGAGGGCGAGAAATTCAGTCTGCACCGGCACCAGCAGATGGCTGCTGGCCGCCAGCGCATTGATCATCAGTACGCCCAGCACCGGCGGGCAATCGATGAGCACATAGTCGAAACGACTGGCCAGCTGCACCAGGGCGCGGCCGATGACCAGACCCATGCCTTCCTTGGAGCCCAGCTGGCGATCCAGCGTGGCCAGGGCCGTCGATGCCGGCAGCAGCGACAACCGTTCGAAACGCGTGTCGCGCACGATCTCGGACACCGGCTGGTGGCTGTCGTCCTGAAACAGGGAATAGACGCTGTGTTCGATGCTGTCCGGGTCGTAGCCGAAATAGCTGGTGAGCGAGCCGTGCGGGTCCAGGTCCACCATCAGCGTGTTGTGGCCGCGCGCCGCCAGCAGTCCGGCGAGGGTGACGGCGGTGGTGGTCTTGCCCACGCCGCCTTTCTGGTTGGCTACCGACCAGACCTTCATCCGCCCGCTCCGGCCGGCGCCCGGTTGCGCTGGATGTCCAGGGCGCGGCGCGCCTTTTCGTCGGCGAGAATCACCAGCACCACGCGGCGGTTCTTGCGCCGCCCTTCTGCGGTGGCGTTCTCCGCCACCGGACGGTATTCGCCGTAGCCGATGGCCGCCATGCGATCGGGCTGCACGCCCTTGTCCATGAACAGGTGCACCACGCTGGCGGCACGGTGGGCCGACAGCTCCCAGTTGGAGGGGAAGCCGGTGGTGGCAATGGGCACGTTGTCGGTGAAACCCTCCACCTGGATGTAGTTGGGATATTTTTTGAGCACGTCCGCCAGCTGGCCCAGCACCGGCATGGCATCGTCCTCCAGTACCGCGCTGCCGCTGTCGAACAGGATGCTGGTGTTGATCTCGATCTCCACCCACAGTTCGTTGCGCGAGACGTTGATCAGGTCCTTCTCGATGAGCGGCATCATGGCGCGCTCAAAATCGGTGGCGATCTGTCCCAGCTCGTTGGACTGCGCCATTTGCGCCAGCTGTTCGATGACGCCGGGGGCGACCGCCGCCGAGGCCTTGTCCGGCTTGATCGGCGAGGGTTCGCCGCTGACGCCCTCCTCGCCCACCTGGATCGGCTGCAAGGTCTTGGGCGGAGTATTGAAGGCGGCGACCATGGTATCGGAGAGCACGCGATACTTGCCCTCGTTGATGGAGGAAATGGAATACATCACCACGAAGAAGGCGAACAGCAGCGTGATGAAATCCGCATAGGAGATCAGCCAGCGCTCCAGGTTCTCGTGTTCTTCAGGGCGTTTTCTGCGTGCCATGCCGGGTCCTAGTGCAGGTAACCCTGCAGCTTGGTCTGGATGTTGCGCGGATTCTCACCCTCGGCGATGGATACGATGCCTTCGATGATCATCATGCGGAACTGGGTCTGGCCGTGAATGATGCTCTTCAGCTTGTTGGCGATGGGAATGAGCAGCAGGTTGGCGGCGCCCACGCCGTAGATGGTGGCGACGAAGGCCACCGCAATGCCATGACCGAGCTGGCTGGGATCGGCCAGGTTGTTCATCACCTGAATCAATCCCATCACTGCGCCGATGATGCCGATGGTCGGCGTATAGCCGCCCATGCTGGCGTAGACGTTGGCCGCCTGCATGTCGTGGTGCTCCTTGGCATCCACCTCCACTTCCAGGATGCCGCGCATCACTTCCGGCTCGGAGCCGTCGACCAGCAATTGCAGGCCTTTGCGCGCAAAGGCGTCGGGCTCGGTCTCGGAAATGGCTTCCAGTCCCAGCAGGCCTTCCTTGCGGGCGATGTTGCTCCAGGTAATCAGCTTTTCGATGGCCTCGTCGGCGGCCAGTACCGGGGGACGGATGATCCAGCCCAGCACGTGCAGCGAGCGGATGAAGGTGGGCATGGGCGCCTGCAACATGATGGCCCCCATGCTGCCGCCAAGCACGATCACCGCCGCCGGTCCGTTGAGCAGTGCGCTGGCCTGGCCGCCTTCGAGATATTGCCCGAGCAGCAGCGCACCGACACCGAAGATCAGACCGACGAGGCTGAGGATATCCATGTCACACTCTCTGGCTTAACGCCGCTCCGATTTCGGACAAGGGCAGGACGGCATCGGCCAGTCCCGCCTCCACGATGGCCGCCGGCATGCCGTACACGACACAGCTGGCCTCGTCCTGGGCCCACACATTGGAGCCGCCCTGCTTGAGCAGACGCGCACCCTCACGTCCGTCGGCCCCCATGCCGGTGAGCACCACCGCCAGCACCTGGCCGGGGAAGATGCGCGCCACCGAGTTGAAGGTCACATCCACCGACGGTTTGTAGTTCTGCCCCGGCGCGCTTTCGGTAATGCGCACCAGGGTGCGTCCGGCGCGCTGCTCCAGCACCATCTGCTTGCCGCCCGGCGCCAGCAGCGCCAGCCCCGGCTTGAGTTCGTCGCCGTCCTGCGCCTCGCGCACCTCAATGGCGCACTGCTGGTTGAGGCGCTGGGCGAAGGCGGGGGTGAAACTGCCCGGCATGTGCTGGATCAGCACCAGGGGCAGGGGGAAGTTGCCCGGCAGCTTGGTCAGCACCTGTTGCAGCGCCACCGGGCCGCCGGTGGAGGTGCCGATGGCGACCAGACGGTACTGGCCGCGCCGTGCCGGCATCACCGGCGCCGGGCGTGCCGCGGGGGCCGCCGCCGTTGCGGGGCGCGCCGTCGGCGTGGCAACAGGCCGCTGCGGCCGCGCGCCGCGCTTGCTGCCGATGGAATACACCCGTTCGCACAGCATGCGCTTGGCTTCTTCCTGATCGCGCGAAATGTCCTCGAACTTCTTCGGCAGATAATCCACCGCACCGGCATCGAGCGCATCCAGCGTCGCCTTGGCACCATCGGTGGTCAGCGAGGAGAACATCAGGATCGGCGTCGGCGTGGCGCTCATGATGCGGCGCGTGGCAGCGATGCCGTCCATCACCGGCATTTCGATGTCCATGGTCACCACGTCGGGCCGCAGCTTCACCACCTGTTCCACCGCCTCGGCGCCATTGGCCGCTGCGCCCACGACTTCGAGGCGCGGATCGGCGTTCAGCATTTCCGTCAGGCGACGGCGGAAGAACCCCGAATCATCGACTACCAAAACCCTCACGGGCATCAATCATCTCCTCAGTCATTCTGTCGTTGCTCACGCCTGGCGCCGTGCATAGGCCTTCATCAGGCCCGGCACATCCAGGATGAGCGCAATCTTGCCGTCGCCGGTGATGGTGGCGCCGGCCATGCCGGGCGTGCCGTGCAGCATGCTGCCCAGCGGCTTGATCACCACTTCTTCCTGGCCGATGAGATAGTCCACCACGAAGCCCACCAATTGCGTGCCTATGTGCACCACCACCACATGGCCGGTTTGCGGCAGCGGCACGCCGCGGGCGCCGGCCACCAGCCAGCGCGTCAGGTAATACAGCGGCAGCGCCTTGCCGCGCACCATCACCACCAGTTGGCCGTCGACCACGTTGGTCTTGGTCAGGTCGAGATGGAAGATTTCGTTGACGCTCACCAGCGGCAGGGCGAAGGTCTGTTCGCGCAGCTTGATCATCAGCGTCGGCATGATCGCCAGGGTCAGCGGCACTTTGATCGCCAGGCGCGTGCCCTTGCCCTTGTGCGAGCTGATGTCGACGCTGCCGTTGAGCTGGGCAATGCGGGTCTTCACCACGTCCATGCCCACGCCGCGGCCGGACACATCGGAGATCTCGGTCTTGGTGGAGAAGCCTGCGGCAAAGATCAGGTTGAAGGCTTCCTTGTCGTCGAGACGGGCGGCGGCATCGGCATCCATCATGCCCTTCTCCACCGCCTTGCGCCGCAGCACCTCCGGATCCATGCCGGCGCCGTCGTCCTCGATGATGAGCAGGATGTGATCGCCCTCCTGCTCGGCGGCGAGCAGCAGGGTACCCTGGCGCGGCTTGCCGGCCTTCTCGCGCACATCGGGCATCTCCACGCCGTGATCCACGGCGTTGCGCACCAGATGCACCATCGGATCGGCCAGGGCCTCGACCAGGTTCTTGTCCAGGTCGGTCTCCTCGCCCTGCATGACCAGGTTCACTTCCTTCTTCAGATTGCGCGCCAGGTCGCGCACCACGCGCGGGAAGCGGCCGAACACCTTCTTGATCGGCTGCATGCGCGTCTTCATCACCGAGGTCTGCAGATCGCCCGTGACCACGTCCAGATTGGCCACCGCCTTGACCATCTCCTCGCGCGCCTGGTTGATGTCGCCCACGTGGGCCAGGGTGGCGATGCGGTTACGCACCAGCACCAGTTCGCCCACCATGTTCATGATGTCGTCCAGACGCTTGGTGTCCACACGCACCGTGGTCTCCGCCTGGGCGGCGGCCTTGTCTGCAGCAGGTTCGGCCGCGGCTGCGGCAGGTGCCGGACGGGACGGGGCAGCAGCGGGCGTCGGGGCGGGCGCGGCGGCCGGGGGTGCGGCGGCGGGAGCCGGCGCCTCTGCTACGGAGGGCTTGAACTTGCCCTTGCCGTGCAGCTCGTCGAGCAGGTTTTCGAACTCTTCCTCGGTGATGTCGTCGCTGCCGGCGGGCGCGGCCGGCGCCGCGGCTGCCGCAGCCTCCACCACGGGCGGCTTGAACTTGCCCTTGCCGTGCAGCTCGTCGAGCAGGGCCTCGAATTCTTCCTCGGAAATGTCATCGCCCGACGCCGCCGCCGCGTCTTCTGCGGCGGGGGCTGCCGCGGCGGCCGCGGCGGGATTTTCCAGCGCATCGAGCAGCGCCTCGAATTCCTCGTCGGTGATGTCGCCCAGCTCCCCCTCCACCATGGAGGCGACGGGCGCCGCGGCCGGCGCCGGTGCGGGTTCGGCCGCGGCCGGGGGCGGCGGCTCGGGGGCCGGAGCGGGAGGAGCAGCCGGCGCGGCGGCCGGCTGCTCGGCATCGGGATGGGCCAGGGCCTCCAGGGCCCGCAGCAGTTCAGGCGACGCCGGGTCCGGTTCTTCCGCCGCGCGCAGCTGCTCGAACTGGCCGTTGAGTACGTCCAGCACCGGCAGCATGGTGTCCATCAGCTGCGCGGTGACCTGCTTGGCGCCGTTGCGCAGCAGGTTGAACACGTCCTCGGAGCGATGGCATACATCCACCATGGCGTTGAGACCGAGAAAGCCGGCGCCGCCCTTGATGGTGTGAAAGCCGCGGAACACCGCGTTCAGCAGATCGTGATCGTCGGGGCTGCGTTCCAGTTCCACCAGCTGCTCATTGAGCTGCTCCAGAATCTCGCCCGCCTCGACCATGAAGTCCTGCAGGATTTCATCATCCGCGTTCAATGCCATCTGTGTGCTCCGTTAACCTAGAACCCGAGGCTCGACAGCAGATCGTCGACCTCGTCCTGTCCGGCGACCGTGCCCGTATCCACCCCCGGCACCGGCGGGCCGCTGGCGGCGATGCGATCCTCTTTTTTTTCTTCCGGCCGTTCCGCGACCAGGCCCTGGCCCGAGATGCGCACCAGGTCGACCAGGTTGCTTTCCACCTCGTCCACCAGCTGCACCACGCGGTGGATGATCTGGCCGGTGAGATCCTGAAAGTCCTGCGCCATGAGCACTTCCTGCAGGTTGGCGCGCAGCCGCGGGGCGTCGCCGTTGACGCTGTCGAGGAACTCGCCCAGGCGGCGGCTCAAATCACGGAATTCATCCGGGCTCATCTTGCGCTGGGTGAAGCGGCCCCACTCGGCCTTGAGGGTGGAGGCCTGCTCCTCCAGGGACTCGCAGATGGGCATCGACTCCTCCACCGCCGTCATGGTGCGGTTGGCCGACTGCGCGGTCATGCTGACCACATAGTTGAGGCGTTCGCGTGCGTCGGGGAATTCCTGCGAGGTCAGAGTGGCGATACGGGAATCGAGACGGAAGCTCTGCAGGGCTTCGTGGAATTCGCGGGTCAGGCGGCCCAGTTCCTGGAACAGGGTCTTCTCGCGCAGGCTGGTGAGCTCGTCGAGCAGGCGCGCGGCTTCGGTGGAGTCGCCCGCTTCGATGGTTTGCGCCAGGGTGCGCACCCGGTCGATGTATTCTTCGCCCAGGGCGCCGGTTTCGTTAGTCATTATTTGGGTCATCCTCTGCTGCTGCCGCCGGGAGGCCCGGGCTTACTGGCTGGCTTCAATGCGTTCGAAGATTTTTTCCAGCTTCTCCTTAAGCGTGGCAGCGGTAAACGGTTTGACGATGTAACCGTTCACGCCGGCCTTGGCCGCTTCGATGATCTGCTCCTTCTTCTGTTCGGCGGTCACCATCAGTACCGGCAGCGATGCCAGTTTGGGATCGGCGCGCACCGCACGGAGCAGGTCGATACCCTGCATGCCCGGCATGTTCCAGTCGGTAACCAGCAGTTCGAAATTGCCCGATTGCAGCATGGGCAGGGCCGTAACGCCGTCGTCCGCCTCGGCGGTATTGGTAAAACCGAGGTCGCGCAGCAGGTTTTTAATGATGCGACGCATCGTGGAGAAGTCGTCCACGATGAGTATCTTTATGTTTTTATTCAAGACAACCTCCTGACCTGTGCGTCCGGCCGGGCGACCGGAGCCAGCCTGCTTGTTGGCATTTCGCCTATCTTAACCTGAATGATTCACGTATTGCGCGCCCTCCGCCAGCGCCGTACGCAGGCGCAGCAAGGCGCGGCCGTGGATCTGGCAGACCCGGGATTCGCTCACCCCGAGAACGGCGCCGATCTCCTTCAGGTTCAGTTCCTCGTCGTAATACAGGGACATCACCAGCCGCTCCCGCTCCGGCAGATCCCCGATGGCGCCGGTCAGGCGCGAGTGCAAATCGGCGGCCTGCAGGCCGTCCTCGACACCGGGGCCGTTGTCGGCCAGGCGGTCGATGATGGATTCGTCCTGGCCGTGGGCGAGGTCGTCCAGGCTGAGCAGGCGGTGGCTGCTGGAATCGAGCAGGATCTGATGGTATTCGTCGCTGTCGATGCCCAGCTCGGCGATGATTTCCTGCTCCGTGGCCTCACGCCCCTCGCGATGTTCTATGGCCCGGGTCACCTCGCCCAGCTCCCGCGCCTTGCGGTGCACCGAGCGTGGGGTCCAGTCGGTGCGGCGTACCTCGTCCAGCATGGCGCCGCGGACGCGGATGCCGGCATAGGTTTCGAAGCTGGCGCCCTGGCCGTCGCGGTAATTGCGCGCGGCCTCCAGCAGGCCGATCATCCCCGCCTGGATCAGGTCGTCCGCCTGGATGTGCTCCGGCAGCCGCCCCAGCAGGTGGTAGGCGATGCGTTTGACCAGGGGGGCGTACTGTTCCACCAGATCGTCGGACCAAGTGGTCTCCCGCTCAATGGCATAAGCCGCCAGGCCGTTCATGACTGTTTCCTCCGCTTCATGGCCACATCCCCCAGTCCGCGGTTTCGCTGCGTACCAGGCGTTCGACGAAGAACTCCAGATAACCGCCGGCGGCGGTGGGCATGGGCCAGGTATCGGCCTTTTTCGCCAGGCCGACAAAGGCCTGTGCCGCCTTGCTGCGCGGGTAGGCCTCCACCACCGGGCGCTGCTTCTGCACCGCCTTGCGCAGGTATTCGTCGTAGGGAACGCTGCCCATGAAGTCCAGCACCACGTCCTCCAGGAAGCGGTCGGTCACCTTGACGATCTTGGCGAACAGCTCGCGCCCCTCCTGCGGGCTGTGGGCCATGTTGGCCAGCACCCGGAAGCGGCGCACGTTGTGTTCCTTGTTGAGCAGCTTGATCAGGGCGTAGGCGTCGGTAATGGAGGCCGGCTCGTCGCACACCACCACAATCACCTCCTGCGCCGCCTTGCTGAAGCTGACCACGCTGTCGGAGATGCCGGCGGCGGTATCCACCAGCAGCACGTCGACGTCGGTGGACAGCTCGCTGAAGGCGCGGATCAGGCCGGCATGCTCGGCCGGCGCCAGCTCCGCCATGCGCTGGATGCCGGAGGAAGCCGGAATGATGCGCACGCCCGCCGGCCCTTCCACCAGGATTTCCTCCAGCGTGCGCTCGCCGGACAGGACGTGGGACAGGTTGTACTTGGGCTGCAGACCGAGCATCACGTCGACGTTGGCCAGGCCCAGGTCGGCGTCGAACACCAGCACCTTGCGTCCCATGTGCGCCAGGGCCACCGCCAGGTTGACCGATACGTTGGTCTTGCCGACGCCGCCCTTGCCGCTGGCGACCGCAAGCACCCGCACCGGCCGCGGCCGGCTCATGCGGCGCAGGCCCGCCGCTTGATCCTTTGCTGTTTCGGACATCGTTTTAGCTCACCATGCGGCCAAAGGCCTCGGCCAGGATTTCTTCCCCGGGGATCTCGCTGTTGTGGCCCTGCATCAGCGCCACGCTGCCGCTTACCAGCTTGTTGGCGCGCGCCTGGTGCAGGTCCTCGGGCACCCGCTGGCCGTCGCTGACGTAGGCCACCGGCAGCTTCTGCTGCACCACCGCCGACAGCACTTCGCCCAGACTGGCCGCCTCGTCCATCTTGGTGATGATGCAGCCGGTCAAATCCATGTTGCGGAAGGTGCGCACGGTTTCGTCCAGCGCGGCGCGCTGTGCCGTTGCCGACAATACCAGATAGTTCTTCACCCGCGGCGCTCCCTGGCGCAATACGCCCAGCTGCTCGGTCAGGCGCATGTCGCGCTGGCTGACGCCGGCGGTGTCGATGAGCACCAGTTGCTTGTCGCGCAGGGTATCGAGGGTGGTGCGCAATTCGGCGGCGTCGTTGGCCACGTATACCGGCACGCCGAGCAGGCGGCCATAGGTGCGCAGCTGCTGGTGGGCGCCGATGCGGAAGCTGTCGGTGGTCACCAGGGCGACGCGGTTGGCGCCGTGACGCAGGATAAAGCGGGCGGCCAGCTTGGCCACCGTGGTGGTCTTGCCGACGCCGGTGGGGCCGACCAGGGCCACCACGCCGCCGCGGCTGAGAATATCGTCTTCGGTGACCTGCATCTGGCGCGCCAGCAGGCCGAGGGCATGGCGCCAGTGATGCTCGTGATCGTTGGCATAGGACACCTGATCGGCCAGCTGGCGACACAGGGCCGGGGCCAGTCCCAGCTGAATCAGGCGCTGCAACAGCTTGGCGCGGGCCGGGTGGCGCAGGGTCTGATCGCGCCAGGCCATGCCGGTGAGCTGGCTCTCCAGCATGCCGCGCAGGGTCTTGATCTCCTCGCGCATGCCGAGCAGGGCCGGGTCCTGGCTCCATTCAATCCGGCTGGCGGGAGAAGACGGCGGGGTGAGCGGCGCCGGTTCCGGGGCGGCGACCTTGCGTTGCAGGGAGGCGGCCACGGCGTCGGCAAACTGTCCGGCACCGGTCGCGGCCTCTTCCCGGCGGGGCTGGGGTGAAGTCTCGTCTGCGGCATAGCGGGCAGCGGCGGACTCCGCGGCGGGCCGGGGCTGCGGCGCGGCGGTCGGCTGCGGTTCCTCCCCCGCCATCTTGCGCACCAGCGCCTCGTCGTAATCCACTGCCGCCACGATCTCGACGCCGCCGTTCACCTTGCGGTTGGAGAGTATGACTGCGTCCGGTCCCTGCTCCTCGCGCACCAGGCGGATGGCCTGGCGCATGTCAGCGGCAAAGTAGCGTTTGATTTTCATCCCGTCGACCCTCGCGCAGACCCGCCGCGCGGTCGCGGCTAGCCTGCCTGGTTACCTACCGTGGCCACGATGCGCAGCTGCTTGCTGTCCGGGACCTCGTTATAGGCCAGGACGTGCATGCCCGGAATCGTGTGCCGTACAAACCGCGCCAACAGTTCTCGCAGGGGGGCGGATACCAGCAGGACCGCCGGCTGTCCGGCCATTTCCTGCTTCTGGCTGCTCTGGGCCAGGCCGCGGTGGATACGTTCCGCCAGCCCCGGCTCAATGCCCGCGCCCCCTTCTTCTGACGCTCGAATACTCTTTAGCAATATCTGTTCCAACTCCGGCGCCAGCGTAATCACCGGCAATTCCGCCGCCAACCCATTGATTTTCTGAACAATCATCCGGCCGAGGGAGACGCGGATGGCGCTCGTCAAAATCCCGGCATCCTGGGTGCGGGGGGCGTGCTCGGCCAGGGTCTCGGCGATGCTGCGCATGTCGCGGATGGGTATGCCCTCGGCCAGCAGGTTCTGCAGCACCTTCACCACCACCGACATGGGCAGCAGCTTGGGCACCAGATCCTCCACCAGCTTGGGCGCGGCCTTGGCCAGCTGGCCCAGCAGGTGCTGCACCTCCTCATGGCCGAGCAGTTCATGGGCATGGGACTGCAACAGCTGGCTCAGGTGGGTGGCCACCACGGTATTGGGATCCACCACGGTATAACCCAGCCCCTGGGCCTCTTCGCGCCGTCCCGGCTCGACCCACACCGCCTCCAGGCCGAAGGCCGGGTCGGTGGTCTTGATGCCGCTGAGCTGGCCGTAGACCTGGCCCGGATTGATGGCCATCTCGCGGTCGGGGAAGATTTCCGCCTCCCCCACCGTGACCCCGAGCAGGGTGACGCGGTAGGCGGTGGGCGACAGGTCCAGGTTGTCGCGGATGTGCACCGCCGGCACCAGGAAGCCCAGCTCCTGCGACAGCTTCTTGCGCACGCCCTTGATGCGCGCCATCAGCTGGCCGCCCTGGGATTTGTCCACCAGCGGGATCAGGCGATAGCCCACCTCCAGCCCCACCGGGTCGACCAGGGGCACGTCGTCCCAAGTCAGCTCCTTCAGTTCGGTGCCCGGCTCCGCCGCCGCGGGCGCCACCGGCGGCGGTGCCGCCCTGGCCGCAGCCTCCGCCTTCTGCTTGCGGAACAGCCACCAGGCGCCGCCGCCCAGCGCCGCCGCCAGCAGCAGGAAAGGCAGATTGGGCATGCCCGGAATCAGGCCCAGCAGCAGCAGCACACCGGCGGTGACCGTCAGCACGCGCGGATTGGAGAACACCTGGGCGATGACCATCTCGCCCATGTCGCGCGAGGCCGAGACGCGGGTGATGATGATGCCGGCGGCGGTGGACAGCACCAGCGAGGGGATCTGCGCCACCAGGCCGTCACCGATGGTGAGCAGGGTGTAGACCTGGGCGGCGTCGCCGAAGGGCATGCCGTGCTGGGCCACGCCCACGGTCAGGCCGCCGATGATATTGATGATGGTGATCAGGATGCCGGCCACGGCATCGCCGCGGACGAACTTGCTGGCACCGTCCATGGAACCGTAGAAGTCCGCCTCGCGGGCGATTTCGTCGCGCCGGGTGCGCGCCGTATCGGCATCGATCAGGCCGGCGTTGAGATCGGCGTCGATGGCCATCTGCTTGCCGGGCATGGCGTCCAGGGTGAAACGGGCGCTCACTTCCGAGATACGCCCGGCACCCTTGGTCACCACCGCGAAGTTGATGATCACCAAGATGATGAATACCACCAAGCCAACGGCGTAGTTGCCGCCCACCACGAACTCACCGAAGGACTCGATCACCTGGCCAGCGGCGCCGGTGCCGGTATGGCCTTCCAGCAGCACGACGCGGGTGGAGGCAACGTTGAGCGCCAGGCGCAGCAGCGTGGCAATGAGCAGCACCGTGGGAAAGACGGCGAAATCCAGCGGCCGCAGGGCGTACACCGTGACCAGCAGGATGATCAGCGACAGCGCGATGTTGAAGGTGAAAAAGATATCGAGCAGGAACGGTGGCAGCGGCAACACCACCATCGACAGCAGGATGAGCACGATGATCGGCGCGCCGAGGCCCGAGGCCAGCAGCATCCGCGTGGTGTGTAGAACTCCGCCAAATTGCGCCATCGTCAGTACCCAGTCGAGTTCATTGCCATCATTCGTCGCGCCGCAGATCGTCGGGGATCGGCAGATCGGGCATGTTCACCACACCCTCGCGGTTGTACACCGGCCCCTGGCGCAGGTGGTACACATAGGCCAGCACCATGGCCACCGCGCGGTACAGGCCGACGGGGATGGGCTGGTCCAGCTCGGTGCTGTGATACAGCGCGCGCGCCAGCGGCGGCGCCTCCAGTACCGGCACGTCGTTGGCCTGCGCCACGGTACGTATCTTCAGCGCGATCAGGTCGGCGCCCTTGGCCACCACCACCGGCGCGTCGCCGCGCGACTGATCGTAGCGCAGCGCCACCGCATAGTGGCTCGGGTTGGTCACCACCACGTCGGCCTTGGGTACTTCGGCCATCATGCGCCGCTGCGCGATCTCCATCTGCATGCGGCGGATACGGCCCTTGACCTCGGGACTGCCCTCGGTCTGCTTGTGCTCGTCGCGGATTTCCTGTTTGGTCATGCGCAACTGGCGCTGGTGATCCCACAGCTGGAACGGCACGTCGATGAGCACCACCACCAGCAGGGTCGCGCTGAGCAGCAGAAACGCCCAGGACAGCAGGCTGCCGGTATGGGCCAGGCCCTGCGGCAAGGACTCGCGCCCCAATCCCAGAAACTGTCCCCCCATGGCCTTCAGCAACAGCAGGGCGGCCAGGGCCACCAGCACGAACTTGGCCATGCCCTTGAGCATTTCGACCAGGCCGCGCCAGGCAAACACGCGACCCATGCCCTTGATCGGATCGAGCTTTTCCCATTTGAAGCTGATGGCGGAAAAGGCCCAGCCGCCCATCACCGCCGAGGCGGCGATGGCCACCACCACCATCAGTACAAAAAACGGCATCAGTGTCAGCAGCGCCTCGACCACTGCATCGAGGAAATACGCCGGCATCGCCGCCGTATCGAGTACCTGCTCCCGGCTCAGGCTGAGGCCGCGCCGCATCTGGTCGGCCAGCGCGCCGGTGAGCGACTCGCCCATGATCATCAGTCCGGCCGCCGCCGCCAGCAGCGCCGCCACCGTGCTCAGTTCGCGCGAGCGCGGCACCTGCCCTTTTTCGCGCGCCTCCTGCTCGCGTTTGGGCGTTGCCTGTTCTGTACGTTCCTGGCCGTCGCTTTCCGCCATGGGCTACTCCCGGGCAAGCAAACGCACGATAAGTCCGAAGCCATCGTTGACCATCGACTCGAACTGTGGAACCACGGCGGGCAGGGTGAACAAGATCACCACGAAGCCCATCATCAATGTCACCGGGAAACCGATGGCAAATATGTTCAGCTGCGGCGCGGCACGCGCCATGACGCCGAAGGCGATGTTCACCACCAGCAGCGAAGCCACCGCCGGCAGCGCCAGCCACAGGGCACCGGCAAACATCTGCGTCCCCCATCCGGCCAGCGTCCACAGGCCGTTGCGCGTCAAGCCGTCGGCCGCCACCGGTATGGCGGAGAAGCTCTCCGCCACCATTTCGATCATCACCAGGTGGCCGTTGAAACCGAGGAACAGCAGCGTCACCAGCAGCAGATACAGCTGCGACAGCACCGGCACCTGGGTACCGTTCTGCGGATCCACCATGGAGGCGAAGCCCAGCCCCATCTGCATGGCGATGATCTGGCCGCCGGTGGTGACGGCATTGAACACCAGCTGCATGGAAAACCCCATCGCCACGCCGATCAGCATCTGTTGCAGGGCGATCATCACCGCATCCAGGCTGAGCGGGTCGATCTGCTGTACCGCCGGCAGCACCGGGGCGACGATGGAGGTGACGGCCAGTGCCAGCACCAGCCGCACCCGCACCGGAATCAGGATCGAGCCGAAGATCGGCATCGCCGCGATCATCGCGCCGACCCGGAACAGCGGCCACAGGTAGCTGCCGATCCATGCTGCGATTTCGGCGCCGGTGAAATGCATGTCAACCCAACAGCGACGGTATGCTGCTGACCAGCCGCCGGGTATAGTCGAGCAGCAGCTGCAGCATCCACGGCCCGGCGATCATCAGCACCGCCAGGGTTACCAGTATCTTGGGAATGAAGCTCAGGGTCATTTCGTTGATCTGGGTGGCGGCCTGGAACATCGCCACCAGCAGACCGACCAGCAAGGCCGGGATCAGCAGCACCAGGATCAGCACCACCATCACTTCGAGGGCCTGCTGAAAAATCGTCAGTACCGCTTCAGGAGTCATGGCGCGCCACCGTCAGACGTAGAAACTTGCGGCCAGGGTACCGACCACCATCGCCCAGCCGTCCACCAGCACGAACAGCATCAGCTTGAACGGCAGCGAGATGATCATCGGCGACAGCATCATCATACCCATGGACATCAGCACACTGGCCACCACCAGATCGATGATGAGAAAGGGGATGAACAGCATGAAACCGATCTGGAAGGCCGTCTTCAGCTCGCTGGTGACGAAGGCCGGCACCACCACCGACAGCGGCACGTCGTCGGGGCTGGCATAGCCCTCGCTGCCGGACAGGCGACCGAACAGCTGGATATCCCCTTCGCGGGTCTGCGCCAGCATGAAGCTGCGCAGCGGCACACTGGCCTTCTGCAGGCCTTCCTGCAGATTGATCTTGTTGTCCATGTAAGGCTGCATCGCCTCGGTCTGGATACGGTCGAACACCGGGGCCATGACGAAGAAGGTGAGGAACAGGGCCAGCCCGATCAGGACCTGGCCGGACGGCGCCTGCATCAGGCCCACGGCCTGACGCAGGATCGCCAGCACGATGATGATGCGGGTGAAGGCTGTCATCATCATCACTGCAGCCGGCAGGAAGGTCAGCGCCGTCATCAGCAACAGCACCTGAATGCTCAGGCTGTAGGTCTGGCTGCCGCCGGGATTGGTGGTTACCGTCACCGCTTCGAGGCCGCTCTGCGCCAGCGCACTCATGGGCAGCAGGGCCGCCAGCAGGAACAGGGGCAAACGCCAGCGGTTCATGACCGACCGCCTTTCTTCAGCGCGCTGGTCAGGCGCTCGGCGAAACTGTCGCCGGAGGCAGATGCCGCACTGACGTTGATGGGCTCCTCCAGCACGTGCAGGGTCTGCACCCGGCCCGGCGCCACACCCAGCAACAGCTGCTGCGAGCCGACCTGGATCAGCACCACACGCTCACGCTGTCCCACCGGCACGCCGCCCAGCACCCGCACCACGCCGCCGCCCACCTGGGTCAGACCGCCGATGCGGCGCATCAGCCAGGCCATGCCGACGATGAGCGCCAGCACCAGGATCAGCGCCAGCAGTACCTGCATCAGGCTGGCGGTGCCCACCGGCTCCACCGGAGCCGGTGCCGGACGACCGATGTCCGCCGCCCACAGCGGTGCGCAGCAAACTGCCGACAGCAGCCATGTCGACGCAACGCGGGCCGTTTTCATTTCAGTTTCTTCACCCGCTCCACCGGACTGATCACGTCGGTCAGGCGGATGCCATATTTTTCGTTGACCACCACCACCTCGCCGTGGGCGATGAGGGTGCCGTTGACCATAACGTCCAGCGGCTCGCCGGCCAGCCGATCCAGTTCCACTACCGAGCCCTGATTGAGCTGCAACAGGTTGCGGATGCTGATGCGGGTGCGGCCGATCTCCAGGGAGATGGTCACCGGCACATCCAGGATCACGTCGAGATTCACTTCCTCCGACTGCGGCGGACGATGCTCGTCGTGCAGATCCTGCAACGGTGCCTTCTGATAGTCGGGCTTGGCTGCCGGCTTCTCTTCCTCGACGCCGGCCTCGGCCATAGCGGCGGCCCATTCGTCCATCACTTCGCTGTCTTTATCCGTCGTGTCGTTCATGATTTACCCCGCCCACTGTCGGCGCGACCCTTGCCGGGACGCTCCACCTGTTTCACAACCTTGATCGCCATATTGTCGTTGGCGACCCCCAGCGTGCCGCGAAAGATCGGTATGCCCTCGGCGCGCAGCGTCACCAGTTCCGGCATGTCGATGGGAATGATGTCCCCCGGCTTCATGTTCATGATGTCGCGCAGGCTCAGCTCCGTTTCGGTAAGCCGGCTCTCCAGTTCCACCTCGGCGGTGCGAATCTCCTCACGCAGCGCCACCATCCAGCGCTCGTCGGTGTCGGTGCGATCACTCTGCACGCCGGCATCGAGCATTTCGCGAATCGGCTCCAGCATCGAATACGGCATGGTCATGTGCAGGTCGCCGCCGCCGCCTTCCAGTTCGATGTGGAACTTGGACGCCACCACCACCTCGGTAGGGCTGACGATATTGGCGAACTGGGGATTGACCTCGGAGTTGATGTACTCGAAATCCACGTCCATCACCGGCGCCCAGGCCTCGCGCAAATCCTTGAACGCCAGATTGAGCAGCATCTGGATCACGCGCTGTTCGGTGGGGGTGAATTCGCGGCCTTCGATCTTGGCGTGGTAGCGACCGTCGCCGCCGAAGAAGTTGTCCACCACGATGAACACCAGCTTGGGATCCAGTACCAGCAGCGCGGTGCCGCGCAACGGCCGGATCTTGATCATGTTGAGGCTGGTGGGCACGTACAGCGTGTGGACGTATTCGGCAAACTTCATCATCTCCACGCCGCCGACGGAAATCTCCGCCGAGCGGCGCAGCATGTTGAACAGGCTGATGCGGAAATGACGCGAGAAACGTTCGTTGATCATCTCCAGGGTCGGCATGCGTCCACGGACGATGCGTTCCTCGCTGGCAAAATCGTAGGAGCGTACCTCGCCCTCCGCCATCCCCTCGTCGGTTTCGGTCTCGATGTCGCCGCCCGAAACCCCGTGCAGGAGGGCGTCGATTTCGTCTTGCGATAGGAGGTCGTTGATGGCCATGGGCGTTACTGCATGACGAACTCGGTGAAATAGACGGCCTCGACCTTCCTGCCCTTCTCATGGGTGTCGAGGATGTGCTGCACCTTTTCCAGAATCGCGGTGCGCAGTCTTTCCTTGCCTTCCGGCGTGCTCACTTCTTCATATTTCTGCCCGCCCAGCAGCAGCAGGATATCGTTGCGGATCGCCGGCATATGGGTTTCCATCGCCTTGAGCGCCTCGGGGTCGTGGCTCATCACCTGCAGATTGACCTGCATGAAGCGCACCGGCGCGCCCTGGCTGAAATTGACCACCAGCTTGTCCAGCGCCAGGTAGTGGGCGGTCTTCACTGCGGCGTGCTCCTCCGCGACGACCTCCTCCTCCCCGGCCGGCTTGCCCTTGAGCAGGAAAAAGGCCGCGCCCAGGCCTGCCACGGTGAGCACCAGCAGCCCGATGACGATGTACAGAATCAGGTGTTTTTTGCCCGACGGTTTCTGCTGTACGTCGAGATCCAGCTCTTCTTTGTTTGCCATATCCCTTACCCCCAAAAGCGTTTAGCGGAATCAAGCAAGCGGTATGCCAGCCCGGAATTCTGGCACAATTTACTTTACTTACAGCACGTTACAATAGAGCCAGGCATGCCGTTGCAGCACCGCAGCACTCCTGCCGGAAATTTGGCGCCGGCGCTATGTCGGGATGAACAGCGTGCTGCGATAGTACTGCAGCTCGGCGATGGACTCGCGGATGTCGTCCAGCGCCTGGTGGCTGCCGTTCTTCTTCAGCCCGGACGCCACTGCCGGATACCAGCGCTTGGCCAGCTCCTTGATCGTGCTCACGTCCATGTTGCGGTAATGGAAAAAGGCTTCCAGTTCGGGCATCCAGCGGGCCAGGAAGCGGCGGTCCTGACAGATGCTGTTGCCGCACATGGGGGACTTGCCCGCCGGCACGTACTGTTGCAGAAACTCGATAGTGGCGCGTACCGCCGCCCCTTCGTCCACGACGCTGTCCCGCACCCGCTGCACCAGGCCGGAGGCGGTGTGGGTGCGGGTGTTCCATTCATCCATGCCGTTCAGGACGGTGTCGTCCTGGTGAACGGCCAGCACCGGGCCTTCGGCCAGCACGTTGAGCTGACTGTCGGTGACGATAGTGGCGATTTCGATGATGCGGTCGGACAAGGGTTCGAGCCCGGTCATTTCCAGGTCGATCCAGATGAGGTTGTCGGGGTTTGGTGCCATGGACTCGGCTCGCTAGGTGTGGGTTGCGGGCTATTCTATCAGAAGCCACGCTGCGTCCTGTCCTTCCGCAAAGCGGCTGTCGCAACATTCCGGGAATGAAAGACTGCGGCCGTCCGCAGCCGCGTAGAGGTTTAGTGCATGAATGAGTGGACCCTGCTGTTTCTCGCCGCCCTGGCCCTGATGGTTGCGGTGCAGGGCTGGCTGGCGCGGCGCCAGCTGCGCCATGTCGCCGCCCACCGCGATGCCGTGCCGCCGGCGTTTGCCGCGCGTATCACCCTGGCCGAACACCAGCGCGCCGCCGACTACACCCTGGCGCGCACCCGCCTCGGGCAGTGGGAGCTGCTCTACGGCGGCGGCCTGCTGCTGCTGTGGACCCTGGGCGGCGGCCTCGATCTGCTCGACCGCCTGTGGCGCATGGCGGAACTGCCGCCCCTGGCCGGCGGCGTCGGCCTCCTGCTCAGTGCCTTCCTGATCATGGCGCTGCTCGATCTGCCTTTTACGCTGTACCGCGTGTTCGGCCTGGAACAGCGCTTCGGCTTCAACCGCACCACGCCGGCACTGTTCCTCTCCGACCTCGCCAAACAGACCCTGCTGTTGCTGCTGCTGGGTGGTCCCCTGGCGGCGGCGGTGCTGTGGCTCATGGCCGGCAGCGGCAGCTGGTGGTGGCTCTACGTCTGGATGCTGTGGATGGGGTTCGGCCTGCTGCTGCTGTGGGCCTACCCGGCCTTTATCGCCCCCCTGTTCAACCGCTTCGAACCGCTGCGGGACGATGCCCTGCGAACGCGCATCGAACAGTTGCTGCAGCGCTGCGGCTTCGCCGTTTCCGGCGTGTTCGTGATGGACGGTTCGCGCCGCTCCGCCCACGGTAACGCCTACTTCACCGGCCTCGGCCGCAACAAGCGCATCGTCTTCTTCGATACCCTGCTGAAAAGCCTCGCCGAAGACGAGGTGGAAGCGGTACTGGCCCACGAACTGGGCCATTTTCATCACCGCCACGTGCGCCAGCGTTTCCTGGTCAGCGCCGCCGCCAGCCTGGCCGGCCTGGCCCTGCTCGGCATGCTGGCCCAGGCACCCTGGTTCTATCAGGGCCTCGGCGTAAGCCAGCCCTCGCTGCCCATGGCACTGCTGCTGTTCCTGCTGGTGGTGCCGGTGTTCACCTCCTTTCTGCAACCTCTGCTGGCGGCGCGCATGCGCCGGCACGAGTTCGAGGCGGACGACTTCGCCGCCCGGCAGAGCGACGCCGCCCATCTGGTGCGTGCGCTGGTGAAGCTGTACCAGGAAAACGCCAGCACCCTCACCCCCGATCCCCTCTATTCGGCCTATCACGATACGCACCCGCCCGCGCCGGTGCGCATCGCCCACCTCACTGCCACCGGGAGATGACGCCATGTCCGACGCACCGCTTGCCACCCTCCGTTGCCAGCCCGTTGCCCGCGGCACCCTGCCCCTGGAAGGCGCCCGCGTCAACACCCTGTTGCCGCAGATACCGCAGTGGACCCCGGCCGGTGACGGCACCCGCCTGGAGCGGGAGTTCCGCTTTCGCGACTTCTACGCCACCATGGCCTTCGTCAATGCACTGGCCTGGATCGCCCACCAACAGGATCACCATCCCGATCTGCAGGTAGGCTACAATCGCTGCCTGGTTACCTGGAGCACGCACGCCGCCGGCGGCCTGTCCCTCAACGATTTCATCTGTGCCGCCCGCACCGATGCACTGGAAGCGCCTGCATGAACACTCCGTTCCCGTTTCACCGCCGATGAGCAAACGCAAGCTGACGCGCCAGCAGGCCTGGCGCATCGAGAAGATTCAGGCAGAACGGCTCCAGCGCGCCCAGCGCAAGACCATCGATCTGAGCCAGTGTGACGGGGAACAGCTCGGACCGGAGCAGGAAGGACTGGTAATCGCCAACTACGGCGCAAGCGTGGATGTGGAGGCGGACGACGGAGTACTGCATCGCTGCCGCCTGCGACAGAATCTGGAACTGCTGGTCCCCGGCGATCGGGTGATCTGGCAGGGCATCGGCCAGGGTGACGACGGCGTGGTGGTGGCGTTGAAGCCGCGCCGCAGCCTGTTGGCCCGCCCCGATGCCCTGGGCGAACCGCGCCCGCTGGCGGCCAACATCGATCAAATCCTGGTAGTCGCCGCGCCCCGCCCGGCCTACAGCACCGACCTCATCGATCAGTATCTGGTGGCGGCCGAAAGCACCGGCATCACACCGCTCATCGTCTTCAACAAGGTGGACCTGCTGACCGACGCCGCCGAGACGGCGCAGATCGAAGCCGACCTGGAGCGCTATCGCCGCATCGGCTACCGGGTAATACGCGCCAGCACCGTCGCCAACCACGGCCTCGACGAAGTCATTGATGTCCTGCGCGACAAAAGCAGCGTGTTCGTCGGCCAGTCCGGCGTCGGCAAATCGTCCCTGGTACAGATGCTGCTGCCGCAGCACGAGATCAAGGTCGGCGCCCTGGCGGAGCGCAGCGGCCTCGGCCGCCACACCACCAGCGCGGCGCGCTATTACCGCCTGGACGGCGACGGCGCCATCATCGATTCGCCCGGCGTGCGTGAATTCAGCCTGTGGCACATGGACGCCGCTTCCCTGGCGCAGGGCTTCGTAGAGTTCCGCCCCTTCCTCGGCACCTGCCGCTTCCGCGATTGCAGCCACCGCCACGAACCGGGCTGCGCCCTGCGGCAGGCGGTCGTCGACGGCGCCGTCAGCGCCGAACGGCTGGCAAGCTTTCATCGCATGGTGGAAGAGGAAGGCCACTAGCAACCAACGGCAAAAACCTGCCGCAGAGATGCGGAGAAATCCACCCGAAACCACCGCGCCTCGGCGGCAAGGGTTGCTGAATAACCTTCAGCGACCCGGGGCGGGACCGAGGACGCCCTCGATGGCGCTCTCCACGCTGTTGCTGTTGCCGTTGCCGCGTGCCGGTGCCGGGCGCGGCGTGATGGCCGGTGCGATGCCGGGGGAGATGGCCGGCGCGGCGGGTACCGCCGGGGGCGGCGGTGGCACGGCCAGTGGAGTCGGCGCTGCCACCGGCGCATCGGCGGTAAGTCCGATGGCGCGCTCAGTCGCCCTGTTGAGCACGACGATGCTGATGCGGCGGTTCACCGGATTGTAGGGATTGCTCTTGTCGAACATCACCGAGTCGGCCAGCCCCACCACACGCCCAAACTTGCGGTCCGGCATACCGGCAACCGTCATCTCGCGCCGCGCAGCATTGGCGCGATCGGCGGACAGTTCCCAGTTGCTGTAATCGATGCGGTCGCGGCTGTAGGGCGTGGCGTCGGTATGGCCGGTCAGGCTGACGTGATTGGGCACCTCGTTGATGGTGCGGGTCAGTTCGCTGAGGATGTCGCGGGTATAGGATTTCAGCCGTGTGCTGCCGAGATCGAACATGGGACGGTTTTCCCGATCCACGATCTGGATGCGCAGCCCCTCGCTGGTGATGTCCAGCAGCAGCTGATCCTTGAAATCCTTCAGGGTGGGACTGGCCTCGATCTGTTCCTTCAGCTTTTGCATCAGTTCATCCAGGCGGGCCTGATCCTCGATGAGTTCGGCGATGTCATCCGGCGTCGGCTTGGGTTGATCGCGCATGGGCTCACCCTCGCCGCGCGGCACCTCCATGGCGCCGCCCAACTCGATCATCGAGGTGGATGCCCCACCCGGACCCTCGATGGCGCTGGGGTTCTGGAAAAAATCAGAAATGCCGACCCGCTCTTCCTGGGTGGTGGAACCGAGCAGCCACATGAGCAGGAAGAAGGCCATCATCGCCGTCACGAAGTCGGCATAGGCCACCTTCCAGGCGCCGCCGTGGTGACCATGGCCGCCCTTCTTGATCTTCTTGACGACGATCGGCTGTTTTTTATCTTCCAATGCCATAATCCACCGGCCGCAGCACGCTTATTTCTTCTTGACGTGCTCTTCCAGTTCAGTGAAACCGGGACGCACTGTGGACGACAGCACCTTGCGGCCGAACTCCACCGCGATCTGCGGCGTGTAACCGTTCAGGGTCGCCATGATGCAGACCTTGATGCAGGCGAGAAACTTGGCCTCGTCCTCGGCGCGGTGCTTGAGTGCGCTAGCCATGGGGCCGACGAAACCATAGGCCAGCAGGATACCGAGGAAGGTACCCACCAGGGCCGCCGCGATGTGGGCGCCGAGGATTTCCGGCGGCTCGCCGAGGGACCCCATGGTGATGACCACGCCCATGACCGCGGCCACGATACCGAAGCCGGGCAGGCCGTCGGACATCGTCGTCACCGACTCGCTCGGCAGCAGGGCCTCGTGGTGATGGACCTCCAGTTCCAGGTCCATGAGGTTTTCCAGCTCGAAGGGATTCATGCTGCCGCCCACCATCAGGCGCATGTAATCGGTTATGAATTCGAGGGCGTGGTGATCGGCCATGACCTTGGGATACTTCTTGAATATCTCGCTCTGCTCCGGCTCCTCGATGTCGTTCTCCAGCGCCATCAGGCCTTCCTTGCGCGCCTTGGCAAACAGGTCATACATCAGGGCCAGCAGATCCATATAGGACTGCTTGCTGTACTTCGCGCCCTTCAGCAGGCTGGGCAAACCCTTGAGTACCGCCTTGATGACGTGGGGAGGATTGGCAATGATGAAGGCGCCCAGGGCACCGCCGGCGATGATCATCAGCTCGAAGGGCTGAAACAGCGCCATCAGTATGCCGTGGGACAGGACGTAGCCGCCGAACACAGAGCCGACGACGACCAGAAAGCCGATGATGAGCTTCATCCGTATGCGATCCTTAAACTGATACTCGGTGGTTGCTTGCCTGCGGATATCGGCAAAGACGCCGCTCTCTTTATCCGCCCGGTGGGGGACGGGACGGAATCGGCGTCCGCACCTCCCGCCATGGAAGGTGCAACGGGGCCAAGTGTACCAGCCCCGTGCCGTGAAGACACCCTTGCAAACGCCATAATCGGCTGTAATTCAACACAAAACGCCTTGCCGAGATACCGCCCAGCAGGCACACTCCCCAACACGGAACGGTATCAAGGAACCGGAATGCATAACACCCTGAACGCCTGGGCCGACAAGCTCCAGCATGCCGTGCTGCCGGCCCTGCCGCAGACGGTGGCGGACCTGGCGCGGCTCAGTGCGGATGACAACGTCAACATGTGGAATCTGGCCCGGGTGCTGGAGAAGGATCCGGGCCTGTGCGTCGCCCTGCTGCGCCGGGTCAACGCCGGCGGCCAGAAGCGGCTGCGCACCGAGGTCACCACGGTCGAACACGGCATGATGATGCTGGGACTTACCCAGCTGCGCTCCCTGCCCAAGTCCGTCCCCCTCATCCAGCGCGCCGGCGACGCCACCGGCCGCGAACGCGCGCTGCGCCTGATGGCGCGCAGTTACCACGCCGCCTGGCAGGCACGGGAGCTGGCACGGCTGCGCAAGGATCTGGAACCGGACGAGATCTACCTGCCGGCGCTGCTGCATAACCTGGGCGAAATTCTGCTCTGGCTCTACGCCCCGGCCAAGATGACACAAATCGAGGAACTCACCGCGCGGCAACAGATGGAGCCCGAAGAGGCTCAATACGTGGTACTCGGTTTCGGCATCGATCACCTCACCCTGTCGCTGGCGCGGCGCTGGAATCTGCCTACCCTGCTGCAGGACAGTCTCAAATCGGAAAGCGCCCAGCAGCCGCGCATCTACGGCGTCATGCTGGCGGTGCAGCTGGCCCGCGCCGCCGAGCAGGGCTGGTATCGGGCCGCCACCACCGACGTACTGGAACATATGGCCGAACACTTGGGCCACGACTTCGCCTACATCACCAGCCACACCCACCGCTACGCCGTGGAAGTGGCCCGCCTGGCCGACTGCTACCCCTCCAGCATGGCCGCCGCACTGCTGTTGCACCCGTCACAACCGGAGGCGGCCCCCGGCTGGAAACCCGAGCCAGTCGCCGCAGCAGGGCAGGCGCCGGGTCCGGCACCCGACGCGGAGGAGCAGGCCAGCGCCTTCTGCCTCGCGCCGCAGCTGCACATCCTGCGCCGATCCCTGCAGGAACTACAGGCCGGCATGAAGGCCCGCAACCTCACCCTGCAAAAGGTGCTGTCACTGACCATGGACGGCATGCACGACGGCACGGGCCTGAACCGCGTGGTATTCGCCCTGCTCACCCAGGAACGTCACCAGCTGCGCGCGCGCGCCATCGCCGGCGCCGACAACGATCCGGTCTTCAACCGCTTCCATATCGAACTGAACGGCGCCCACCTGTTCACCCGGCTGATGGAAAAGCCGCAGGCGCTTTGGATCAACGATACCAACCGGGTGAAATTCTGGCCGATGGTGCCCAAGCCGTTTCAGCGCATCATTCGCTGCAACAGCTTCATGGTGTTATCCATCTTCGTGAAGGACCGCCCGGTGGGATTGCTCTATGCCGATCGCCAGTGCGGCGGCTGCGGGCTGGACGCCCATGCCTACCACCGCTTCAAACAGCTGGGCATGCTGGCGGCGCAGGCCATGGAGATGGTTTCGGGGGAGAAGGAATAGGATTCAAAATTCTGCAAAGAATGCCGCGAATTTGATCAATATTGAATCTTGAATTTTGAATCCGGAATTAAACTTCTCTTCTTCCGTGAAAGGCATGGGACAGCGTGCCGCCGTCCACATACTCCAGCTCACCGCCCAGCGGCACGCCGTGGGCAATGCGCGTGGCGCGGATGCCGCGGCTGTGCACCATCTCGCTGATGTAATGGGCCGTGGCCTCGCCTTCCACCGTGGGATTGGTCGCCAGAATCACTTCCTTCACCTCGCCGCCGTCGAGGCGGGCCGCCAGCCGGTCCAGTCCGATGTCCTCCGGTCCGATGCCGTCCAGCGGCGATAGGTGCCCCAGCAGCACGAAATACAACCCCTGGTAGCCGGTGGACTGCTCCAGCGCCTGCACGTCGGTGGGCGATTCCACGATACACAGCAGCGAGCGATCGCGGCGCGGGCTGCTGCACACCGGGCACACCTCCGCCTCGGTCAGGGTGCGGCAGTCGCGACAATGGCCCACCTTGTCCACCGCCTCAATCAGCGCCTCCGCCAGCCGGCGGGCGCCGTCGCGGTTGCGCTCCAGCAGGTGATAGGCCATGCGCTGCGCCGACTTGGGGCCGACGCCGGGCAGGCTGCGCAGCGCCTCGATGAGGCGGCCGATAAGAGGGCTATGCGACACGAAGGAAATCCCGCTTCAAACCAACTAAAGGGTACGAGATACACGGGACAAGGTACGAGGAATGAACTCGCTGCGCCCGTGCCGTTGCAAACCGAACAACCGCGCGCGGCGCACTCCTTCCCTTGTACCTTTGCCCTTGTATCTGCTTTTTAGAACGGCAGCTTCATCCCGCCGGGCAGGTTCATTCCCGCCGTCACGCCGGCCATGCGCTCCTGGCTGGTCTTTTCGATCTGGCGCACGGCATCGTTCACCGCCGCCGCGATCAGGTCTTCCAGCATCTCCTTGTCATCCTGCATCAGGCTGGGATCGATGCCGACCCGCTTTACGTCGTGGCGGCCATTCATCACCACCGTCACCATGCCGCCGCCGGACTGGCCGGTCACTTCCATATTGGCCAGCTCTTCCTGCATGCGCTGCATGTCGGCCTGCATCTTCTGCGCCTGCCGCATGAGATTGCCCAATCCACCTTTCATCGTCGCTTTTTCCTCAACAGGTTTGTTGCCAGTTCGTTTGCTTAACTCATTGCGCCGTCCGCGGCACGGGTACAGACAGGATCAGATCACTCCACCGGCTGGATGGAGCCGGGCTCGATACGGCCGTCGAAGCGATCCAGGATGGACTGCACGGTGGCATCGCCCTCGATGGAGGCCTGCGCCTCCGCCTGGCGTTCCTGGCCACGGCGCTGCTGCGCGGCCATCGGTGTTTCGCTGCCGCCCGCGCCCAATTGTATGGTGAGACGGATCGCCTGTCCCAGATGCTCGGACAGCGCCTTGGCCAGGATCTCTTCCCATTTCTTGTTGAGCAGCGCACGCTGGCTGGGATCGAGTGCCAGCTCGACGGCATCGCCCTCGTGACGGAGCAGCGCGCAGTTGAGCGCCAGCTGCCGCGCCAGTCCGCCCAGGGGCAGGGCCGCCGCCAGGGTCGTCCAGTCCAGGGGACCGGCGGGCGGTGCCGTGGCCGGAGCCGGAGCGGCCGCGGGTGCGTGTGCCCGCGGCGGCGGTTCGGCCACCGCGTGCGGTGCCGGAGCCACGGCCTGAGGCAGCGGGGCGGCGCGCGGCGCGGGGGAGGCCGACACAACCGGCGCAGACGCGGCCGTGGCAGCCACCGCCTGTGTGCCTGCACCGGCAGGCCTAAAGGCCAGCATGCGCAGCAGTATCATCTCAAAGCCGCCGCGCGGCTCCGGTGCCAAGGGCAGATCGCGCCGGCCCGCCAGGCCAATCTGATAATAGAGCTGTACGTCTTCCGGGCTCATGGCCTGCGCCAGCCCGGCCAGCGCCGCGCGCTCCTCCACCTCGTCGCCCAGCACACCCGGCACAGCCTGCGCCAGGGCGATGCGCGTCAGGGCGCCGTTCAGTTCGTTCAACACTCCGCCGTAATCAGGCGAAAGCTCGGCCAGGGCTGCCGCTTCCGCCAACAAGGCCGCGGCATCGCCTGCCGCCAGGGCCCGCAGCAGGGCCACCACCCGGGTCCGGTCGATGGTGCCGAGCATGGCGCGCACACCGTCGGCTGCTAGCGTGCCGCCGCCGTGGGCAATGGCCTGATCCAGCAGGCTGAGCGCGTCGCGCATACTGCCGTCGGCGGCACGGGATATCTCGCCCACGGCGCCTGCCTCGGCGCTGATGCCCTCGCTGGCGAGGATGGCGTTCAGGTGGTCCCGGATCTGCTCCAACGGCAGGCGCTTGAGGTTGAACTGCAGGCAGCGCGACAGGATGGTCACCGGCAGTTTCTGCGGGTCGGTGGTGGCCAGCAGGAATTTTACGTGCGGCGGCGGCTCCTCCAGCGTCTTCAACAGGGCGTTGAAGCTGTGGTTGGAGAGCATGTGCACCTCGTCGATGAGGTATACCTTGTAGCGGCCGCGGCTGGGGGCGTACTGCACGTTGTCGAGGATCTCGCGCGTATCCTCCACCTTGGTGCGTGAGGCCGCATCCACCTCGATCATGTCGACGAAACGGCCTTCGTCTATTTCACGGCAGGCGCTGCACGTGCCGCAGGGGCGGGAAGACACGCCCTGCTCGCAGTTAAGCGACTTGGCCAGGATGCGGGCGATGGTGGTCTTGCCGACGCCGCGGGTGCCGGTAAACAGAAAGGCGTGGTGCAGGCGATCGTTATCCAGCGCATTGATCAGGGCGCGCAGCACATGTTCCTGTCCCACCATTTCAGGGAAGGAGCGGGGGCGCCATTTGCGGGCCAGGACCTGATAACTCACGGGTGGGCGGCTCTCTTCTACGATACGGCCGGGCTGTTGCCGGCGAAGGGCGCAGTATACCCGATCAGCTGGCGGCGGAAGGACACGAGGGGTGAATCAGGAAAGGGTGGCGTCCCGTACCAGCCACACCCCGGCGCCCGATTCCACTGCTGCCGCTGCTCCCTTCCGGGCCTGACGGGGTTCACAGCTTGTCGTCGCGAGGGGACCGGCACGGTCCGCCATTGAACTGGGTGGAAACCGCGCCGCAGACGGCGCGTCGGGATAACTGCAAAGCGGAAAGTGGCGGAGAGGAAGGGATTCGAACCCTTGATACGCTTTTGACGTATACACACTTTCCAGGCGTGCTCCTTCAACCGCTCGGACACCTCTCCGGAAAGCGCGCAAGGTTAAACCAGATTGGGCGGAGGCGCAACAGACAGGACGGCGAAAACCGCCCTTTTTACCGCCGGGCGCGATCAGAAACGGAAGTTGAGGTAGAAACCCACCGTATCCTGCTGGCTCTTGGGCTGGTAGATGCTGTACAGCGAGCCGCCCCCCGTCGCCAGCGTGCTGTCCGACGCCCGAAAACGGTAGCTGTCGTAATAGCCGCCCATGCTCCAGCGCGGATTGAAGCGGTAGCTCACCGTGGCGTAGAGGCTGTAGTCGGGCTTGGGCTTGAGGGTGGGGTCGCTGTCGAAGCCGATGCGCGTCAACCCCACCGACTCATTGGTATAGAACGGCAGTTTGACCCCGCCCTGCACCGACCAGCCGTTGCCGCCGCTATAGACGGCACCGAGCCGACCATACCCCACATCGTAACGCTCGTCGTAACCAGACACGCCGGCATTGTCGCGCAACGAACGCAGCCAGGAATCGTAGCCGAGGGAAAACGTAACGCCCCAGGAACTGGGGACAGCGGCGGCCGTGGGAAAGCGATGGGTAAAATCCAGTTCCGCCGTCCAGCCGAGATAATCGGTATCCGTGGTATGGGGCGTACCGGATTGGGTCTGTCCGTCGTAATCCACCCGCCCCAGATACAGGCGGCTGCGCAACCCGTAAACCCAGTTATCCGTCGAAGTCGACTCCGCGTTCAGGCCGACAAAATGGCGCAGTCCCGTCTCCTCCAGCAACTTGCTGTTGCCGTCGTCGTATTCCCGCCAGGAAAAATATTCGCCGCCAAAAGTGACCGCCAGCTGCTCGGCCTGGGCCGGCAACACGGCGAACAACAACAATATTCCGGCGGCAAATCGATGCATTCCAGACTCCGGCCCTGCCCCGCGGGAATCGCCGCGACGCTACCGTTAAAATGGATTCCAACTACACAAAAAACAAGGAACTCCGACACATTCCGCGCAGACCGTCGCCGGAACTTTTTTCGCGCGAGTGCTGACCAACCGGTAGCCGCAATCGCGAACCAGCTCACACATTGAGCACAACCGCCTGATTTCAAACTCTTTGTTGTTTGAGAGGCGTGGCACTGGGATGGGGCTGCGAAGAACACCGGTCCCCGATTCCCGGGCGGGCATCGGCAGGGAACGGTGTCATTCCGGCAGGGATAAGCTTCGATATGTGGCGGAGAGGGAGGGATTCGAACCCTCGTGGGGCGGTAAAGCCCCAACTCGATTTCGAGTCGAGCCCGTTATGACCGCTTCGGTACCCCTCCGAAAGGGGGCTAAAGATACACTTCCCGCCGGTTGGCGACAACCGGCAGGTGTTATATTTCCATCCCAGACCAAAACGGTTTCACTGCATGCACCGACAACGACGACGATATGCCGCCGCCTTTGGTGGACTGCTTCTGCTCCAGTTCCTTGGCGGCTGCTCCCAGCCGCGCAACGAACTGGAGCAGGTACTGGCCGACGGCGAGCTGGTGGTACTGACCCGCAACACCGCCACTACCTATTACGAAGGACCAGACGGCCCCACCGGCATGGAGTACGACCTCGCCCAGGGGTTTGCCGACACACTGGGGGTCAAATTGCGCCTGGTCGTGGCCGCCAACGTCGCCGACGTGCTGCGCCAGTTGGCGGAAGGAGACGCCCATCTCGCCGCTGCCGGCCTGACCGTCACCGAACCACGCCAGCACTGGTTGCGCTTCACGCCCGCCTATCAAGAAATCACCCAGCAGCTGGTATACCGGCGCGGCACCACGCGTCCGGCCTCCGTCGGGCAGATGGAAGGGCACCTGGAGGTCCTCGCCGCCAGCAGCCACGCCGAACATCTGACCCACATCAAGGCAGAACACCCCAACCTGGCCTGGACCGAAAACAGCGAGCTCAACAGCGAGGAGCTGCTGACGCTGCTGTACGAAGGCGTCATCGACTATACCGTTGCCGATTCCCATGAGGTGGCCATCAACCAGCGCTTTCTGCCGGAGTTGCGTATCGCCTTCGACCTGAGCGAGCCGGAACCCCTGGCCTGGGCATTCCCCCGTTTCCGCGACGACAGCCTGTATCTGGCCGCCGCGGAGTATTTCGACAAGCTGCGCAGCAGCGGCCGACTTGCCCAACTGGTGGAAAAACACTACGGCCACGTCAACGATTTCGATTATGTGGGCACCCGTACCTTCATGCACCACATCGGACAGCGGCTGCCGCAGTTCCGCCCGCAGTTTGAGGCCGCCGCCGAACTCAACGGACTGGACTGGCGCCTGCTCGCGGCCATGGCCTACCAGGAGTCGCACTGGGATCCGCAGGCCGTCTCGCCCACCGGCGTGCGCGGCATCATGATGCTGACCAAGACCACCGCCCGCGATCTCGGCGTGGAACGGCGCAGCGATCCGGGACAGAGCATCGAAGGCGGCTCCCGCTACTTCAAGTCGCTGCTGGAAAGGCTGCCCGAACGCATCGAAGGGCGCGACCGCTACTGGCTGGCGCTGGCCTCCTACAACGTAGGCTACGGTCACCTGGAGGACGCCCGCATCATCACCCAGCAGCGCGGTGGCAATCCGGACAAATGGATGGATGTGAAGGAAAATCTTCCGCTGCTGCACAAACGCAAGTGGTACGGCAAGTCCAGGCACGGTTACGCCCGCGGCAACGAGGCGGTGCGCTATGTGGAAAACATTCGCAGTTACTACGACATCCTGGCCTGGACCATCGAGCGCAACGAACCCAAGCCGCCGCCGGTAACCGTCCCTGCCGCGTTCATGCTGGCCAATCCGGCGCTTTAGAACCCCGTGTCTGTACGCCAGCTCGACCACTCACGCAGGAGCGCGCCGCCCTGGTAAGCGGCGTCTGAATCCTCGCGCTGCCCTCACGCCGCCGCCCCGGCAAAGGCCAACCGCAGCGAGTACGCTATATACATCGGCCCGAAGCGGCGCTGGACGGACGAGCGAAACCATGACGGTGATTGCGGCAGCATTGTGGCGCGGCGGCGCCTTTGCCCTGCTCTGGTGGGTTCTGGCGGAAGGCCGCACCGACAACTGGGGGCTGGGCCTGGCCTGCATCGGCCTGGCCACCCTGGCCAGCCTGCGGCTGCTGCCCGCCACCCCTCTCCGGCTGTCGCCCCTTGGGCTGCTGGGATTCGGCGCCTTCTTCCTCGCGCAATCGGTCCGGGCCGGCGCCCAGGTCGCGCTCATGGCAATGCGCCCTCGGCTCGACCTGGCGCCAGCCATCCTGGAACTTCCCATCACACTGCCGCCGGGAGCAGCGCGGATCTGGCTGGCCAACACCCTGAGCCTGTTGCCGGGGACTCTCAGCGTGGATATCGGCGCGACGCACCTGCGTCTGCACGTGCTGGACCGTCGCCTGTCTTTCACACGTGAGATGGCGCAGGTGGAGGCACACATCACCGCCGTGCTGGGGAGGGGAAAATGACGACATTGGAATGGCCCCTCGCCCTGTTCCTGCTGGCCAACCTGTGCGTCGCCCTGTTTCGTGCCGCACGCGGCCCCACCGCGGCGGACCGCATGCTGGTTGCCCTGTTGTTCGGTACCGGCGGCGTCGGCATCCTGCTGTTGCTCGGTCGGGCCGGCGGCAGCTCCGCCTTGATCGATGCCGCCCTGGTGCTGGCCCTGCTGGCCGCCATCGCCGGTGCCGCCTTTGCCCGGCGCGCCTGGCTCGAAGAGGATCGCCGATGAGCACGGTACTTGAAGTGGCCAGCGCCTTGCTGCTCCTCGCCGGCGCAGTGTTCTATCTCGCCGGCACGGTGGGGCTGTTGCGCTTTCCTGACGTCTATGCACGCCTCCACGCCCTGACCAAGGCCGACAACCTGGGCCTGGGCTGCATCGTGTTGGGGCTGAGCCTGCAAGCGGAGAGCCTGGCCGTCGCGGTGAAGCTGTTGCTGGTCTGGCCGCTGGTGCTCGCCGCCAGCGCCGCGCTCGGCTATACCATCGCCCGCCGCGCCGACCGCCTCGGGATCAAGCCGTGGCAGGGCAAGGGGGACCGATCATGATCCTGGCTTTCGACCTGCTGCTGGGTATCGCCCTGCTGTGGAGCGCCTGGCGCACCCTGGCGACCACCGACCTGATCCGTGCCGTGGTGTCATTCATCGTCTTCGGCCTGCTTATGGTGCTGGCCTGGGCGCGGCTCGACGCCCCTGACATCGCCCTGGCCGAAGCGGCCATCGGCGCCGGGCTCACCGGTGCCCTGCTGCTCGACAGCGTCGGCAGTCTGCGGGGCCGTCGCCGGAGCGCCGAGGAATGAACCGCGCCCTCCGCGCCGCCGTCTTTCTGGGCGCCGGCCTGCTGGCCGTCCTGCTGGTGATGGCGATACTGGCGCTGCCGGTCCCCATGGTGCGCCTGCCCGCCCTGGTCGCCGCCCATCTGCCGGCGAGCGGCGTGACGCACCCGGTCACGGCGGTATTGCTCAACTTTCGCGGTTACGACACCTTGTTGGAAGTGGCAGTCCTGGCGCTGGCCCTGGTGGGGCTGCTGGCGCAATCGCCGCCGCGGGAGCTGCCCCATGCCCCCTCGCCGGGCGAACCGGTGCTTCCCCTGCTCGCCCGGGCGCTGGTTCCCTTCCTGATCCTGGGCGCCGGCTACCTGCTCTGGGCCGGCGCCCACCGTCCGGGCGGAGCATTCCAGGCCGGCGCCGTGCTGGCGGCCGCAGCGGTCCTGTTGCATCTGGCAAGACTGTGGCCCGCCTGGGACAGCCCCGGGCCCGGTCTGCGTCTCGGACTGGTCGGCGGGCTGCTGCTGTTTCTCGCCGTGGCCGCGGCCCTGCTGGCCGGCGGCACCCTGCTACGCTTTCCGCCGCAGCTGGCGGGGATGCTGATCCTGCTCATCGAGGCCGGTCTGACCGTCTCGCTGGGCCTGCTGCTGGCGGGCCTGTTTCTGTTTCTCGCCGAACCGGGGCCCCGGTGATGAGCAGCGGCCTGGTCTATGCCGTGGTCGGGGCGCTGCTGTTCGTCCTGGGGGCGGCCGGAATGCTGCTGCTGTCGCACTTGTTGCGCAAGATCCTGGCCTTCAATCTATTGGGCAGCGGTACCTTCCTCGTCCTGGTGGGATTGGCACAGCGCGACGGCGGCGTCGACCCGGTGCCCCAGGCCATGGTGCTGACCGGCATCGTGGTCGCCGTAGCGGCCACCGCCCTGGCCCTGGCCCTGCTGCGTCGCCTGCACGCCTTGTCCGGCCGCACCCGGCTGACGGACGACTCCGCCGATGAATGACCCGGTCTACGACATCGCACCATGGCTGGTCGTCCTGCCCCTGGCCTGGGCCGGGCTGGCCTTTGTACGGGGTCCGGGGCGCGGGGCGCGACTGGCGCTGACCGGCACCGCGCTGCAACTGCTGCTGGCGCTGCGCCTGGCTGCGGAACTGCTGTCCCTGGGCGGTCGGCGCCACACGGTGGGGGGATGGGGTGCCCCGCTGGGCATCGACCTGGCGGTCGACGGACTGTCGATGACGATGCTGCTGCTGACGCAGGCGGTGGCCTTTGCCCTGTTCCTCTACGCCCGCGCCTATTTCGCCGGCCGCGGCGCCGCGGCCGGTGACGACGACCACGGCGCCCGCCGCCACTTCTGGCCTCTCGCCGGTTTCCTGCTGGCGGCCATGAACGCCCTGTACCTGTCCGCCGATCTGTTCAACCTCTACGTCACGCTGGAACTCCTTGGGCTGGCTGCTGTGGGGCTGGTCGCCGCCGGCGGTGATGCCGCCCAGGTGGGCGCGGCCCTGCGCTACCTGCTGGTCAGCCTGCTGGCCTCCGGTGCCTACCTGCTGGGAATAGCCCTGATCTACGGTAGCTACGGCAGCGTGGCCCTCACCACCCTGCCGTCCCTGGCGGCGGCCGACGTGCCCCTGGCAGTTGTTCTGGCGGCCACACTGATGGGGCTCGCACTGCTGCTCAAGACCGCCCTGTTCCCCTTTCACTTCTGGCTGCCGCCGGCCCACGGCGGCGCACCGGCACCGGTCTCGGCCCTGCTGTCGGCCCTGGTGGTGAAGGCCACCTTTTACCTGTTGCTGCGCCTCTGGCTCGGACCGTTTGCACCGCTGGGCGCCGCCATCGCCTGGCTGCCGGGCCTGCTGGGCAGCGCCGCCATTCTGTGGGGTTCCTGGCGGGCACTGCGGGCGCGGCGCCTGAAGATGCTGGTGGCCTACTCCACCGTGGCGCAACTCGGCTATCTGCTGCTGATCTTCCCGCTGCTCGCCCCCGACGGCCTGGCGTTGCAGGCCGGTGTGCTGCACGCCCTCTCCCATGGCCTGGCCAAGGCCGCCATGTTCGCGGCGGCCGGCGTGTTCCTGCGCGCGACCGGGCGCGATGCAGTCGACGGCCTGGCCGGGGTGGCCGGCCGGCTGCCGCTGACCGTATTTGCCTTCGGCCTGGCCGGCGTCACCCTGATGGGGCTGCCGCCCTCCGGCGGGTTCCTGGCCAAGTGGCTGTTGATCGATGCCGCCCTGGAGCAGGGGCAATGGGGCTGGGCCGCGGTGGTGATCGCCGGCGGGCTGCTGGCGGCCCTCTACGTATTTCGTGTCGTGCGCCAGGCCTTCTGGAGTTCCGAAACGACGCCGCAGCTCGCGCCGGTACCCCGTACGCTGGAATGGACCGCCTTCGTCCTGGCCGCCGCCAGCGTGCTGCTGGGGCTGCGCGGCATCGAGGTGCTGAACCTGCTCGCCGTGGGGATGCCGTCGTGAATCTGAGCCAACTCTTGCCCCTGGCGGTGCTGGCCTCCTCGCTCCTGCCCGGCCTGCTGATCTTTGCCCTGCCCGAAGAACGGGTCGGCCTGCGCACCGCCCTCAACCTGTTCGGCGCCATAGCCAAGCTGACGCTGGTGGTGGTGCTGCTGGCCGGGGTCCAGGCCGGCAACACCTATGGCGTCAGCTATCCGGTGCTGCCGGGGGTCGACCTGGTGTTCAAGGCCGACGCCCTGGCGTTGCTGTTCGTCTCGCTGTCCAGCGTGCTGTGGCTGCTCACGACCCTGTATGCCATCGGCTACCTGGAGGGTTCGCCGCACCGCAGCCGCTTTTTCGGCTTCTTCAGCCTCTGCGTCACCGCCACCATGGGCATCGCCATGGCCGGCAATATGTTCACCTTCTTCGTGTTCTACGAACTGCTCACCCTCTCCACCTATCCCTTGGTGGTCCATCGTGGCAGTGCCGCCGCGTTGCGCGGCGGCACCATCTACCTGGCCTACACCCTGGGCGGCGGGGCGCTGCTGCTGATCGGAATCGTCTGGCTGCACAGCCTGGTGGGGCAGGCCGAATTCACCCATCGCGGCGTCCTGAGCGCGTTGGGTCCGCACTATGCCGACCAGCTGCGCATGATCTTCCTGCTGCTCATCGCGGGCGTCGGGGTCAAGGCCGCCCTGGTGCCGCTGCATGGCTGGCTGCCCAACGCCATGGTGGCGCCGGCGCCGGTTTCGGCCCTGCTGCATGCGGTGGCGGTGGTCAAGGCCGGCGCCTTCGGCATCGTCCGCATCGTGTACGAGGTCTACGGGGTGGAGTTCGCCCAGTCGCTGAACCTGCTGCTGCCGCTGGCGGTGGCGGCCTCGGTCACCATCGTGTGGGGTTCACTGCGCGCCCTGGTGCAGGACGATCTGAAACGGCGCCTGGCCTACTCCACGGTAAGCCAGGTGTCCTACATCGCCCTCGGCGTGGCGCTGTTCGGACCGGTGGGCACCATCGGCGGCCTGGTACACCTGGTGCACCAGGGCATCATGAAGATCACGCTGTTTTTCTGTGCCGGCAACTATGCCGAAACCCTGGGCATCCACAAGGTAAGCGAAATGAACGGCGTGGGCCGGCGCCTGCCCGCCACGACCCTGGCCTTCAGCATCGGTGCATTGGGCATGATCGGCGCGCCCCTTACCGCCGGCGCGGTCAGCAAGGCCTGGTTGTCCGACGGCGCCCACGCCCGCGGCCTGGAATGGGTCGGCTGGGTACTGCTGGCGTCCAGTCTGCTCAATGCAGCCTATTTCCTGCCGATCCTCTACCGCGCCTGGCTCAAGCCGGTCCCCGCCCGCTGGCCGCAGGAACACATCGCGGCACGGGGCTGGCGCGAAACCTCCTGGCTGCTGTTGCTGCCGCCGCTGCTGACCGCGGCCGCCACCCTGGCTGCCGGTATTTTCGCCGCCAGCGAGTTCAGTCCGCTGGCGTGGGCGCGGCTGATCGCGCGGCGCGAGTATCTGGCGCCGACGCCGTGATGGGGCGCCGGCGTGTCCTGATCCCGCGCGATGGAATGTGCCTCCGGGCAGTCCGGCGGACCGGCCCTAGCGTCGCCGCATCCGGAAGAATTCACGCAATAGGGCGCCGCTCTCTTCTGCCAGTACGCCGCCGCATACTTCGGCTTGATGATTCAACTGCGCGGCCTGCAACAGATTGAATACGCTGCCCGCCGCGCCGGTGCGCGGATCAGGCGCACCGTACACCACCCGCCGCACGCGTGCATGCACCATGGCGCCGGCGCACATGGCACAGGGCTCCAGCGTAACGTACAGGGTGGTCTCTACTAGGCGGTAATTTCCGATGTGTGCGGCGGCCGCACGCAGCGCCTGAATCTCGGCGTGGGCCGTGGGATCGTGGGCGGCAATGGGCCGGTTCCAACCCTCGCCGATGATCTCGCCATCCTTCACCACCACGGCGCCGACCGGCACTTCGCCTTCGGCCGCGGCACGGCGGGCCAGTTCCAGCGCCCGCGCCATCCATGCATTGTCGTCGGCCGCCGCCATCAATCCGCCCCGCTGATATCGCGGTCGCGCATACCGAGCAGATAGAGAATGGCGTCCAGCCCCAGGGTGGCGATGGAATGCTGCGCCTGCTCCTTTACGATCGGTTTGGCATGAAAGGCCACGCCGAGGCCCGCAATGGACAACATCGGCAAGTCATTGGCGCCATCACCGACGGCGATGACCTGTTGCAGGGATATCCCCTCCTTCATCGCCAGCTCCCGCAACAAACGGGCCTTCATCTGGCCGTCTACGATGTCGCCTTTCACCTCGCCGGTCAGTTTGCCGTCGCGGAAATCCAGCTGGTTGGCATATACGTAATCAATGCCGAGCCGACGCTGCAAGTGCTGGGCGAAATAGGTGAAGCCGCCGGAGAGGATCGCGACTTTGTAGCCAAAGCGCTTGAGCGTGGAGATGAGCCGCTCCGCACCCTCGGTGATGGGCAGGCGCTCGGCAATCCCTTGCAATACTGACTCATCCATGCCGCGCAACAATGCCAGGCGGCGGCGGAAACTTTCGGCAAAATCCAGTTCACCGCGCATGGCGGCCTCGGTAATGGCGGCGACCTGTTCGCCGACACCTGCCACCCGGGCCAGCTCGTCGATGACCTCGGCCTGAATCAGCGTCGAATCCATGTCGAAGCACACCAGGCGGCGGCTGCGCCGATAGATGTCGTCCTCCTGGATGGCGATATCCAGTTCGAGATCGTGTGACACCTGGAGAAAGGCGGTGTGCAACGCCGCCAAATCCGGCGCCGCGCCGCGCACCGACAGCTCGACGCAGGCGATGCGCTTCTGCTCCGGGTGCTGCAGGGAAATACGCCCCGACAGGCGCGTGATGTTGTCGATGTTGAGGTCGTTGTCGGCCACCACCGCTGCGACCTTGGCCAAATGGCGCGCGCTGATCTTGCGTCCCAGCAGGGTGATGATATGGCGCGGCTGTCCCTGGGCCGCGACCCAGTTTTCATACTCCGCGGCGGTGATCGGGGAAAACCGAATGGTGAGATCGAGGCGATGGGCGCTGAACAGCAGGTCGCGGAACACCGCGCAGCCGGCACTGTCCTCCGGCATCTCCACCAGCAGCCCCAGCGCCAGGGTATCGTGGATTACCGACTGGCCGATATCCAGTACGTTGACGTCATATGATGCCAATACCTCGGTGAGCGCCGCGGTAATCCCGGGCTGGTCACGGCCGGAAACGGTGATCAGGATGACTTCGTGCATGACTCGTACTCAACAAACGGAAACGAACTGGAAACAACCGGAAATATTCCGCCCCGAAGCGGAAAAGGGATGGCGTGAGGTTCGCGCCATCCCTTTTCACCCTGCCCCGCCGGGTTGCCGACGGAACAATCATTCCCATTCGATGGTGGCGGGCGGCTTGCTGGAAATGTCGTAGGCGACGCGAGAAATGCCCTTCACCTCGTTGATGATGCGGCGCGACACCGTCTCCAGGAATTCGTAGGGCAGATGAGCCCAGCGCGCGGTCATGAAGTCTATGGTTTCCACCGCGCGCAGCGCCACCACGTACTCGTAGCGGCGGCCGTCGCCGGTGACGCCCACCGATTTCACCGGCAGGAACACGGTGAAGGCCTGCGAGGTCTTGTCGTAGAGGTCCGCCTTGCGCAGTTCCTCGATGAAGATGTGATCGGCCAGGCGCAGGATATCGGCGTACTCCTTCTTCACCTCGCCCAGGATGCGTACGCCGAGGCCCGGCCCCGGGAAAGGATGGCGGTACACCATTTCGTAGGGTAGGCCCAGCTCGACACCGATCTTGCGCACCTCATCCTTGAACAGTTCGCGCAACGGCTCCAGCAGCGTGAGCTTCATATGTTCGGGCAGGCCGCCGACGTTATGGTGCGACTTGATCAGGTGGGCCTTGCCGCTCTTGGCGCCGGCCGACTCGATGACGTCGGGGTAGATAGTGCCCTGCGCCAGCCACTTGGCATTCTTGAGCTTGGCGGCCTCTTCCTCGAATACCTCGACGAACAGATTGCCGATGATCTTGCGCTTCTTCTCCGGGTCGTTCACCCCCGCCAGCGCATCCAGGAAACGCTGCTCGGCATCGACCCGAATCACCCGTACGCCCATGTGCTCGGCGAAGGTGGCCATCACCTGGTCGCCTTCCCGATAGCGCAACAGACCGTTGTCGACAAAGACGCAGGTCAGCTGGTCGCCGATGGCCTTGTGCAGCAGCGCCGCCACCACCGACGAATCGACGCCGCCGGACAGCCCCAGCAGCACCTCGTCGGAGCCGACCTTCTCCCGCACCGTGCGGATGGCGTCGTCGATGATTTGATCCGGCGTCCACAGGGCGGCACAGCCGCAGATATCATGGACAAAACGGTTGATGATGCGCATGCCCTGGCGGGTATGGGTCACTTCCGGGTGGAACTGCACGCCGTAAAAGGCGCGCGCCTCGTCGGCCATGCCGGCGATGGGGCAGGAATCGGTGCTGGCCATGAGCACAAAGCCGGGCGGCAGGGCATGGACCTGATCGCCGTGGCTCATCCATACGTCCAGCAGGCCGTAGCCCTCGGCACTGGTGTGATCCTCGATCTCCTTCAGCAGGCGGGTATGGCCGCGGGCCCGGACCTGGGCATAGCCGTATTCGTGATGACTTGCTGCCTCCACTGCGCCGCCCAGCTGCTGGGCCATGGTCTGCATGCCGTAGCAGATGCCCAGCACGGGTACCCCCAGCTCGAACACCGCCTGCGGCGCCCGGGGCGTGCCTTCCAGCGTCACGGTCTCGGGGCCGCCGGAAAGAATGACGCCGCGGGGGTCGAATTCCCGGATCTCCGCCTCGGTCATGTCGCAGCTGTGAAGTTCGCAGTACACCCCGGCCTCGCGCACGCGGCGGGCAATGAGCTGGGTGTACTGGGAACCGAAATCGAGGATCAGGATGCGATCGGCGTGAATATTCATGGACATGGCGGGTGACGTGCTCGGCTGACGGAATCGTGGTTACCAGGGAGTGCGATCTTCCGTGATCTGGCGGCCCCGTTCAAGCCCGTTACCGCTTTCCCCCTAGCACCAGCTCATCCAGCGGTATCGGCTTCTCGATGATGTACCCCTGGCCGAAGTCCACCCCAATCTTGCGCAGCTTGTCCAGCGCCACTTCGCTTTCGATGTACTCGGCGATGGTGCGCTTGCCCAGGGCATGGGCCATCTCGTGTATGGACTTGACCACCGAATAATCGAATACATTGGTGGCGATGTTGCGGATGAACTGGCCGTCGATCTTGAGGTAATCGATGGGCATGGACTTGAGGTAGGAATAGGACGCGTGGCCGGAACCGAAGTCGTCCAGCGCCAGCTGGCAGCCGGCCTGACGCAGGCGGCGCATGTAGTACACCGCACGGTCGAGGTTGCTGATCGCCGCCGTCTCGGTGATTTCGAAACAAATCTGGTGACTGGGCACTTCGGCATCTTCCAAGCGTTGCACCAACTCATCCATGAACGTCTCATCGTCGATCGTATGGCCAGACAGATTGACCGAAATGGAATTGATGTTGTTGAGCTTGCTGCGGTTGGTGCGCAGCCAGTCGAACACCTTGTCCACCACCCAGCGATCGATGTCCAGAATGCGGTTATAGATTTCCGCCGACAACACGAATTGATCCAGCGACACCAGTTCACCCTGCTCGTTGTGCACATGCAGCAGGATTTCATAGCGCGGGTGTTCATGGGCGAACTTGAGCGAGGCGATTTTCTGGCACTTGAGCTGGATCAGGCCGGCGTCAAACAGCTTGTTGATGCGGCCGACCCATTCCATCACGCCCTGGCGCTTGATGATGATCTCGCTTTCCGGATCATAGAATTGTACCCGGCCGCGCCCCGCCTCCTTGGCGGCGAAACAGGCCGAGTCCACGGCGGCCAGCAGGGTGCGCACCGAGTCGCGCTGCGGATCGATGGAGGCCACGCCGAAGCTGGCATCGACCACGAATTCCTTGTTTTCACAGCGGAAGTGATAGTCGTTGATGGTGCGACGGATAGCCTCGGAACGTTTCATGCCCTGTTCGCGATCGCAGCCCTCCAGCAGGATGCCGAATTCGTCACCGCCCAGGCGGGCAAATACCGTATCCGGCCCCAGCTTGCTGCGCAGCAAATCGGCCAGATTACCCAGCAGTTCGTCGCCGGCTTCGTGGCCGCAGGTGACATTGATGACGTTGAAGCGATCAAGGTCGAAATAACACAGGACGTTATTGCTGCCGTCCCGCTTGGCACGGTTCAGCAGGCCTTCCACGGCGCTCTCGAAACCGCGCCGGTTCATAAGACTGGTCAGTGCATCATGATTGGTCTGCTCGATCAGCCGGTCATGAATCGATTGCAGCATGGTGTAGGTAGCACGATCCATCAGCGGACGATCCCAGCCTTCCAGGATCAGCATGCGGCCGCGCGACATGGCGCCAGCCATCTCCTCCGGCCGCACGTCGAGTGCCTTGTTGCCCTCGCGGTCGACGAAAACGTAGCGGCCCCACTTGCGATCGGACCAGACCAGCTTCTGCTGCTGCAAATCTTCCTTGTCACTCTTGTAGGAAACCAGTTCGCCGTCGCCCAGCGCCTCGGCCCGTTTCAGCCAGCGGCTCCATTCGGCCTTCGACAGCTCCACCGGCTTGAGTGCCAGCTTTTCCTGCTCCCAGGACTGCAACATCATCTGTGCGATCGAGCCCTTGCGAATCCGTCCGACCTTGGCCGGGTCCAGCTTGGCCTGCTCCAGTTCGGAGATCAGTTCCGACACCAGCACCAGACTGCGTGTATCGTCCTTGTTGAGGCGTTCGAGAACCTTGCTGACCTCCTCCACCAGTTTGTGATTCGGCCAGTCGGCCTTGAGACCTTTTAGCGGCTTGCCCTGCAGGCGCGTCAGCAGTTGCTCCATGGTGGCACGCGCGGCACGATAGCCGTCACCGGTCATTCCGTCGCGCTGGCAGTGACGCCACAACAGGTTCTTCCAGCCGGCATCGAGCAGCTCGAGTATCACCCGCGGGATCAGGCGTCCCTCGGCGAGGTCGAACAGGCGATCGATGTCCTGCAGCATGTCCAGGGTCATCTGCCGCTGGTTGGGTTCCGCCTGGCATTTGGCGATTACCTCGTCCACCTTGCGGCGGTATTCCTCGGACTGCTCGCCATAAAGCTTGTTGAGCGAATTGACGGCTTCATCCAGCACCTGCGGATCGCCGCCGGACTCCTCGCTCAGATTCTCCAGCGCCGCCTCCACCTTGCCCACCAGTTGCTTGCGCAATTCGGTCTTTTCCGGCGGCAGCATCTGGAACAGCTGATCGAGGGTATTGAACAGGTGATGCACGGGGTGGGAGCGGTCCTGCAACACCTGCTCGTTGTTGAGCGCCATCTTGATGAACGGCAGCTCGACGCTCTCGAACCAGTCCTTCAAACGGGTGTCGGTAATCGGATCGGTCTGGATGGACGACAGCAGGCTTTCCGTCACTTCCAGCTTGTCGTGCATCTCCAGCGGCAGTTGTTTGGACGGATCACCTGTTTGCTCGGCCAGAACCTCGGCCAGACGTGATGCCAGGCTGCCGCCCTGCTGACGCAGATTGCGGACGCTGACGCCCTGCTGCTGCAAACGATCCAGACCGCTGTTCAGTTCCTGCGGCGAGAAGTGCGCCACCGGGCCCGGCGCCGCCTGTGCGGCTTGGGCGCTTCCGGCCGTGCCCGCCGCGTCGGCGGCTCCCGCTGCCTGCCCCGCCACGCCGCGCGCCGCTACCGGCCGTGACTGCTGGGCGACACGCTCCAGTTGCAGCAGTTCATTGGCCGCGGCATAGGGCGATTGCTCTGCCACGTACCCGGTACCCGCGGCAACCCCTCCCGCACCGGCAGGTGCGGGCGCAACGCCCGCCGGCGCCGCATAACTGCCGCCGGCAGCCTGACCGCCGGGCGCTGCCCCCGCCGGCGCTGCATAAGCACCACCGGCAGCCTGGCCTCCGGGGACGGCCCCCGCCGGCGCTGCATGGCCACCGGCGGCAGCCTGGCCTCCGGGCGCGGCCCCTGCCGGTGCTGCGTAGCCACCTCCGGCAGCCTGTCCCCCCGGCATAGCACCGGCGTAATCTGCGGCGCCCTCGGGGTGAGCGGTTTCGGCGTCCTCGGCCTCGGCACCCGGCACGGGCGGCGGCGGCGGCCGGTGCGCAGCCCCCGGCTGCCTGACCAGGCGCAAATCCTTTTTCAAATCCGGCAGAACGCCCTGCTCCTTGAGATAACCGTTGATCTGTTCGTAGAAGCGGCCGGTCTGATTGAGAGTGAAATCCTCGAAGGCCTTGAAGACATAGGGCTGCATTTCCTCGTCCAGGCCGATGGCATCGAAGCATTCGTGGAAACGCTGAGCCAGCATGGCCGAACCGATGGGGTTGCTCTGCCGGTTGAGTTGCCGGTTCAGCACCAGCCCGAGGCGCTGTTCCAGTTCGAACAGCAGATCCTCGTTGTGGGCATCGAGCTTGGTCACCAACGCGGTAACGGTGAGCCAGGTCTGGAAATCCTGCTCCGCCACCAGGGAAAGTTCGGTCGCATCTTCCAGCGCAGGCTGTTGCTTGATCGGCTTACCCTTCTGGTCGAACTCGTCCATGATGGCCGCAACATAGCAGTCGATCAGCTGCTTGCGGCCGGCGCGCAGCTTCTGCTGCGCCTCAATGATGCCGCGCCAGTTCTTTTTCGACAGCTCGTCCGCCTTGTCCAGATTGGACGCGCCCTGAACGACGAAATCCTCCGCCAGCCGCTCCAGAAAAACCTTGGTTTTGTCCCGACAGCCGCTGCCGAGGATCCCGTAACGGGAATCGGGAGGAGTGGCACGGGAAGGTGCCGCTGCGCCCCCCTGCTGGACACGGCTCATCAGATACTGGAAGGCTGCGCCGTCCACCTGACTGAAACTGACGCCGACGCCGATGTCGACCACGCGGGCCACGGTTCCCCGCATTACATAACCGCGCACGGTCGGTCCCGCCGCCTGCGGAAAACGCACTTCGATAGAATCGCCGTTGCGCCAGTGCACCGCGTGGGCCGCCTGGGGATAGAAGGTGACGAACATTCCTCCCTGGCAGAAGTCCTCGACCACGCAGTTCAGGGGGCCGCCCTGGGGAGAAACCGCCTGGGCGTCGAGTTTCACCGGGAATCGTGGGTAGGCGCGCTTGTTGGCAACGGACGTCATGTCTCGGCGACTCCTCATGGTTTTTTTGCGAGTATACCGGAAAGCTAGGAATACGGAATTCCACCCCATACCGCTCCCTGGCCGGATGATATAATCCGCCCCCGCCCCGAAGATCACCCGCCATGAGCAGCGAACCCCGCAAGGACACCCTCTATTCCATCCCGCACGAACCGCTGGCGGACTTCGCCTTCGACGCGGGGGTGGCCGCGGTGTTCCCCGACATGATCCGCCGTTCCGTGCCCGGTTACGGCACCCTCAGCGGCCTGCTCGGCCTCATCGCCGGGGAATATGCCCAGGCCGGCAGCCGGCTCTACGACCTGGGCTGCTCGCTGGGCACCGCCACCCTGGCCATGCGCCGCCGCATCAGCCAGCCCGGCTGCAGCATCGTGGCCGTCGACAACTCCGCAGCCATGGTCGAGCGCTGCCGCGAGAACATCGAGACGGACAACGCACCGACACCGGTGGAGGTGGTGTGTGCCGACATCCGCGACATCGTCATCGAGCAGGCCTCGGTGGTGGCCATGAATTTCACCCTGCAATTCATCGAACCGGAGCAGCGCCTGCCCCTGCTGCGCCGCATCCATCAGGGCCTGCTGCCGGGCGGCGTGCTCATCCTGGCGGAAAAACTGCGCTTTGCCGACCCCGCCGAGCAGGCCTTGCAGGAACGCCTGCATGTGGCCTTCAAACGCGCCAACGGTTATTCCGAACTGGAAATCAGCCAGAAACGTGCGGCACTGGAGAAGGTGCTGCTGCCCGACACCGCGGACGAACACCGCCGTCGTCTGGTGGCGGCAGGCTTCAGCCAGGTCACCCCCTGGTTCCAGGCGTTCAACTTTGCTGCCTTCATCGCCTGCCGATGATCGACTATGACGGACTGTGGCGCGCATTGGCGCCAACCCCTCTTGCCGACTGGCGCGACAGGCTGGAACCGCGGCTGAGCCAGGCCCTGGATCCCGCCGGCCACGGCGACCTGCCCCACTGGTATGAACTGCTGGCTGCCCTGCCGCCCCTCACCCCGACAACAGTCGATCTCACCGCCGACTGCCTGGACATAGGCGCCGCCGACCCCGTCGAGCCGGCCGTCCGGCAGGAGCTGGCCCGCCTGCTGCAGGGGCTCCATCCCTGGCGCAAGGGCCCGTTCTGCCTGTTCGGGCTCCACCTCGACACGGAGTGGCGCTCCGACTGGAAATGGCAGCGCATCCGTGACCATGTGGATTTGCGCGGCAAGACCGTGCTCGACGTGGGCTGCGGCAACGGCTACTACGGCTGGCGCATGCTGGGCGCGGGCGCGGCCCTGGTGCTGGGGGTAGACCCCACCCTGCGCTACGTCATGCAGTACGCCGCGCTGCGCCGCTATCTGGGAGAACGCGGCAATTACGTCCTGCCGCTGAAGCTGGAAGACCTGCCGAAAGCCGGTGCCGCCTTCGACGTGGTTTTTTCCATGGGCGTGCTCTATCACCGCAAGGACCCCCTGGAGCACCTGCGGCGCCTGCACGGCCAGCTCAAACCGGGCGGCTGCCTGATACTGGAAGGACTGGTGATCGAGGGTGATGGAGACGCGGCGCTGCGCCCGGCAGGCCGCTACGCCAAGATGAAGAACGTGCACGCCATTCCCACCCTGAACCGGTTGCAGCGCTGGCTGCGGGAAAGCGGCTACGAGGACATCACGACGCTGGACGTATCGGCCACCACGGTAGCGGAACAGCGCCGCACGGAATGGATGCGCTTTGAATCGCTGGCGGATTTTCTCGATCCGGCCGATCCGGCCCGGACCGTCGAAGGCCACCCGGCGCCGATCAGGGCGAGCATCCGTGCCCGCAAGGCCTGAAGGCTTGGTGTTTAAACCGAGGTGAAGCTGGGCAACTGGGGAGTATCCCAGTCTTCCGGTGACATATCGTCCATCAGAAGCTCGAACAGTGGGTCTTCCGCGGAGTGTTCGGCCTGAGTCGCAATACCCGACGGGGCGAGGTTGGCTGGCTGCTGGTACCGGTTCATGTCATCTCCTGTCACGGGTGGAGATCCATATCGCTGAGAGTGGATGTACGCCTATTCCTTACAGGCATATTTTTCATACGGGACAATGTTTTCCCGCGCTGAAACACTACTCCGGCGATGCGACAATGTCCATACTCTTTGTATGATTAATTTCACGAATTGCCCAATATCGGTGCAAAAAAAAAGCCGCCCCAGGGGCGGCTTTTTTTTATCGCGGCGGCAGACCCGGTCAGACGCGGTAGTTCGGCGCTTCCTTGGTGATCTGCACGTCGTGGACGTGGCTCTCGCTGATGCCGGCACCGGTGATGCGCACGAACTCAGGCTTGGTACGCATCTCGTCGATGTTCCGGCAGCCGGTATAGCCCATGGAGGAGCGCAGGCCGCCCATCAGCTGGTGGATCACCGGCGACAGCGGCCCCTTGAACGGCACGCGGCCCTCGATGCCTTCCGGCACCAGCTTGTCGGCCTCGTTGCCTTCCTGGAAATAGCGGTCGGAGGACCCCTGCGAGGAAGCCATGGCGCCCAGCGAACCCATGCCGCGATAGGACTTGTAGGAGCGGCCCTGGAACAGCTCGACCTCGCCCGGTGCCTCTTCGGTACCGGCGAACATGCCGCCCAGCATCACCGAGTAGGCACCGGCCACGATGGCCTTGGACAGGTCGCCGGAGTAGCGGATGCCGCCGTCGGCGATGAGGGGCACGCCGCTGCCGGCCAGTGCCTCGGCCACGTTGGCCACGGCCGTGATCTGCGGCACGCCGACACCGGCGACGATGCGGGTGGTGCAGATGGAACCGGGGCCGATGCCGACCTTGACGCCGTCGGCGCCGGCCTCGACCAGGGCCAGGGCCGCGGCACCGGTGGCGATGTTGCCGCCGATGACCTGCAGGTCGGGGAAGTTCTGCTTGGCCCAGCGCACGCGGTCGAGCACACCCTGGGAGTGGCCGTGGGCGGTGTCCACCACGATGACGTCCACACCGGCGTCGACCAGGGCGGCGATGCGCTCATCGGTACCGGCACCGACACCGACGGCGGCGCCGACGCGCAGGCGGCCCTGCTCGTCCTTGCAGGCGTTGGGCTTGTCGGTGGCCTTCTGGATGTCCTTGACCGTGACCATGCCCTTGAGGCGGAACTGGTCGTCCACCACCAGCACCTTCTCGATGCG
>NPIF01000048.1_pt1 | contig 178313 bp, 162 predicted proteins | sample 8637461 | NCBI WGS metagenome assembly NPIF01 (sample SAMN07420641, study PRJNA396082) | bioreactor metagenome | isolation source: sample BR12 brine-fed electro-methanogenic bioreactor BR | place: Japan: Kochi | collected 2016-12-09 | reverse complement strand
CGCCCCCGCGAGGGGGGCGACCTAAGATGACCATGGACGACTGGCTCAAGACGAAGTTTCAATCCACGCCCCCGCGAGGGGGGCGACGCATCCTGGATCTGATACGTCCGGGCGTAGGAGGAGTTTCAATCCACGCCCCCGCGAGGGGGGCGACCACCTCCGGCACCATGGCAGACACTGCCGGGGCGTTGTTTCAATCCACGCCCCCGCGAGGGGGGCGACCGCACCACAATTTTCTTCTTGTGCCGCAAGGTTTTAGGCGATGTGATTCGCGAACGTCCCTTTTTTTGACGTGCTAAGCGAGGTAAGTTTAATCCACTTGGTCTAAGATTACGTTGTTTACTCTATTTTTTGCTTTGCGCGAAAGACCTGGAAAAATAACGTGAGCTTGGGGTTCGCGCAAGATGCTTGGGAGCTTTGTCAGAGAATAAGAGGGCCTTCCGCATCATATCCGGCGTTTGCTCCTTGGTGTTCTACGCGCCTTTTCCAGTTTGCTCCCAGGAAGTAAAACCGCAAACTGTCTTTTTCCGCATCATAGGTTTTGAGAAGATGGCCTCGCAGTTCTGCCCATTGTGCGGGATCCACAAGGCATTCAAAAACGGAATTTTGGACACGCTGGCCGTAGTTTTGGCATATTTTCGCTACGTGGCGCAGCCTTTTTTTACCTCCCTCGGAGACTGTATTGACGTCGTAGGTTATGAGAACCATCAAAAGTGTTTCACCCCCTATTTCCAGCGGAATGGAGGATAGGCATCCAAATCCCCTCTCAAAAAACGGGCTAAAAGCATTGCCTGGGCATGAGGGAGGAGCCCTAATCGAATTTTTTCTCCCAGAAAAGGATGCTCGATTTCCTCTTGCTTCCTTTTCTGCCAGGCGGTGAGAACCTCTTTTCTGGTGGCATCGTCCATTAAAACGGCTCCCGTTTCCGTTATCTCAAATCCCTTTGCCTTTACTTGCTGGCGGTTTATCAGGGTTAGAACGAGCCTATCCGCTAGCATGGGCCGAAATTCTTCCATCAAATCAAGAGCAAGGCTGGGGCGTCCGGGGCGGTCCCTATGAAGAAAACCTACTGCAGGATCAAGCCCAACCCCCTCGAGGGCAGATCGCACATCGTGAACCAACAGGGTGTAGACGAAAGAGAGCAGGGCATTTACGGGATCCATAGGGGGCCTTCTGTTTCTTCCCTGAAAAGAGAAGCTTTCTTTCTGGGCAACGATAAAATGATCGAAAACGTTGAAATATGATTTTCCCGCATCCCCCTCGATACCTCTTATGGAATCAAGGGATTTTTGATTTTCCAGAGACCGCAAAAGCTGAGCGAGGTGTGTCGCTTCTTGGGAAAATAACTCTGATTTCTCAATTTCTTCTTGTTCTCTTGCCGCCCGAAGAAGGGCGGTTCGGCTGTTGATGATTTTGCCGATTACCACGGAACGTGCAATGTCCGCAGATTTTTCCGGACTATCCGCATAGCGGTATTGGGCACGGCGAAGGAGTACATTTCCGGAAACGGGGCCCTGCACTTTTGCCAGAAAACGCCCCTGTTCCGTAAAGAATGATACCGCCACGCCGCGTTCGGCACAGAGGCCAAGCAAAAAGGGACTGCATGATACCTGGCCGAAACAGATAATGCCCTCCAGGTTGTGGATGGGAATGCGGAGTTTCGTTTCCTTTTCCTTTCGCAGTAATACGGTTTCTCCTTCCCGTGAGAGGTACGTCCCCTGAGTACTTACGTAGAGGGTGTTTTGCAGGTGTCTCACAGCGAGTCTCCCCCTTCGTCTTCCTGGTTTTCTGTGTGCTGACGAAAGATTTGCTGTATATAACGCCGAGCGCTCTTTTGCTGCCCCGCTGTTTGAGGAAGACAGATATCAAAAAGAGAGCAGTTTTTACACCGTGAGGAATATTCCGCAGAAGGCGTTTCTCCTCTTTCCGTAAGTATGTGAAGCTCTTCGGCGTATTTTTCTGTCTTTTGACGAAGTTCTTCGGTGAAAAGCACGTGATGTCTGCGGCGATGCTTACCATAGAAAAAGTCGCTTTCGGGTATCGTTACGTTTAACATTTCTTCCAGGCAGAGAGCTTGAGCGCAAAGCTGCACTTCATCGCAAAAATCAATTTTCGGCTTTCCATGCTTGTACTCGATGATATAGGGCTGCGAAATTCCATTTTCGTCTTCCGAAAATTCGACGACATCCGCTTGCCCTACGAGGCCAAGGCGAAAAGAGTGAAGTCGGAGGCCGCGGGCAATACGAATATTGCCGCGGCACTCCGAAGCATCGGAATCATGTACCCGGTCATGCATTTGCCTTCCCCCAACGGTGAGAACATTCTCCTGCCATTGCTGTTCCAGGTGGATCAAAGCCCATTGACGCTTGCAAAAGACAAGGTGCTGCAAGGCGGAGATGGGGAGAAGTTCGTCTTCGGTGTACATGAGGGATGGATTTATGCCTCTACGGGAACTACCGTGAAAATTTCCTGAAGAGGTTTCCCGTCCAAAAGAATTTTGTAATCTTCAAATTCTCGAGCTGGTCCCTCGGTGGTTCGTTCGCACGTTACCCTCTTGAAAAGTTGTTGCGTCGGGGCATTTCCCAAAGCGGTAGCATGCTCAAAGACGATAATGCGCCGAGAGCTCATGAGGCCCCGGGCAGCGGAGTGGTCGTGGTCGAACATGTTTTGCAGAGCCTCCCAGAAAAGGTTCAAATCTTCCTGAGAAAATCCTGTCTGCTTTGCGAGAGGAGCGGATATAAAACCATGACAACGGTAAAGTCCGTAGGGGACCGTGTATTTTCGTCCCATGGTGCGATTGTCTCCTTTTTGTTTTTCTGCTTCCGCTTCTGTGGCTACGGCCATGCGCGTAATGCTATGTTCCAAAGCTACTATGGGTTCTACGGAACGGGAGAAAGTTAGCTGAACTGGTCCGCGCACCTGGCCCGCATTTTTCCCGGTGGTAAGAACAGCTCCAAAGGTGCGTATGTCAAAATACTTTTTGCACATGAACTCCCGGGCCGCTTCGGTTTTCTGGGCTTTATCCTCGATATCTTTTACGCTCTCATGGGTGTGAGCTTCTTCGATTTTCGCATTAAGAATTGCCTTTTCTTTAATGAATATGTCGTATCCATTGCCATTCTCGTCCTTGGGGTGAAGAATTTGCACGTAGTTGCGGACTTTTCGCTTAAGGCACACGTCCGTCACAAGACCTCGACCCGTTTCTGCGTCTATTCTAGGAAGATTTCCCGCATCGGGATCTCCATTCGGATTACCATCCTGAACATCGAAATAAAAAATAAAATCGTATCGTTTTTCAACCATGGCACAATGCCTCCTTTAGGTTTTAGCAATTTGCAAGGGAATTTTTAGAGTTCTTCAGCGATGTTTTCCTCATCAGTCTCTTTTTTGGTAAAAAAGTTCTGCCTTTGATGGTAATACCCTATGGCAAAAAAACCTTGTTCTTCCATGGTAAGGTGTGCTGGGAACTGAGAAACCTCGCTTAAAATTTCTCCAAGTCGCTTTTCATGATTTACTACGATTCCTATGGCATCTATTTTCTTAAGGTGATGATTTTTGAGTTTGAGTAGTTGCGAGAAAACCGTGACAGGCGTGGAGGACGCAGCACCATAAAAACGATCTCGAATCGTAGCGTTGAGGTTCCCTTGGGTCTTTCCGGTATCTTTTTTAAATCCTTTTTTATAAGAATCTTCCTGAATTTTTTCAAGTGCCGCAAAAAGACGCCCCAAGCGATATCCAACATTTTTGTTTTTTTCATCAAGAGCCACGGAAATAACCTCCTCTTTTAGCCTTCCCGGTCGTCGATTGAGATACCCTTTGATAATGCCTGCTCTGATTCGGTTGATATGCCGTTCGGCCCGAATACGGCGCATGCACTGCTGAAACAGTGTTACAGGGTAGGGGGTGCCATCCAGAATGGCAGTCATGAAGGCTCCTCCCAATTTGGGCAATACGTTGCTTGCTTTAAACTCGAAAGCTGTAGCCCGAAGCATCTGGTGGAGAGTGACGTGTTCTGGTTCTTTAGGGCCATGGCAAACCGCAACGTCATCAAAGTGCTGTAGTATCCGAGAACTAAAATCTTTTACGGTTCCGGAACGCCAAAAGCGTACTGCTATACGGGCTGCATTGGGAGAAAGGCTTAAAATATAAAATTTGTCGTCGCTTTTTTCGGGTATATTCCCTGTTTTTGCCGCGGCATAGAGAGCTTGGATAGCCTCTACTCCCTTGTCGGGGTTATCTTTGGGCGGGTCTACCACGATGTCCGGCCAGAGTTGTTCCATGTCGAAGCCTTTTTCGGGAGGTTTGTGAGCCCAGAAAACTACAGAGTCATCTCCGAAGGAGAGTTTATTTTTTGAATTTTTGTCGAGAAGTATGTTCAGGGCTGTGGTGTAGCGGAAAACGGCTTTTTCGGAAACCGGAGCATTCAGATTCTGATCTTTGCCGTAGGACTTGAACGCTGCTAAGTTGAAAGAGGAAAGAGAAGCGCCTGCGGGCTGGGCTCCTCGAACACCTTTAATAGAAGGATGTATTCGTGCAATTTTTTCTTTTTCTCCGGTGATGAGACAAATGGAAGAGGTTGTGTTGTTTTGGGGTTTTCTCGAATCAAGAGCGGTTTTCAAGGTCTCAAAAATTGTTTGATCCGGGGAGCCCGCGATGCGAAAAGCGATAAAACTGTTGGTTTTACAAAGCTCCTCCCAGGCCTCTTGGCTTTGAGGGTTCTTTTCAATTTGTCTTAGGGGGTTTTTCTCTAAAAAAGCGAGGACCGAACGGACTGGAATAGTGCCAACAAGGTCTTGTAGTTCTTTGTAAATACGTTCTTTAAATGCTTTGTGCCGTTTTTGTATGTCCTCTCGCCCTCGAGGATTTGCTCCAAGAACATATTCCGCGTTGTCCCAAAGAAGGTTGGCTTTAATGCCGTTAGCACGTTTTTCCGCTTGGGGAACAAGGAAACGCCGAGAGACGAGTTTTTTCCCCTCTTGTGTGCGGGTGTCTTCGAGATGGCAAAAATTACCCTGTTCATCAATCACGACAAGAAAGGGCAGTTCCTTCCATTCCCAGCCCTGAGGTGCGGTGGTGCTGTCGGGTTCGGCGGCTTTTCTGGAGTAATAATCACAAAGAGATTGTAAAATCATCGACGCACCTCCTCGCTTGCCCAGCTGGGAATGCTTAAGATGCCTTCTTGCAGTGAAGCTCTGAAAAAAGCCGGCTTAGGATCTTCGGGATTTGAAAAATCGAGGTCGTAAAGCATGAATCCCAAATCCCGGCTTTCCCGAATCGCCGAATCTTCGTTTTCCAGATCATCAACTAATCGGAAATCACAACTAAATTCACGGCATCCCAGATAAGGTTGATTAAAACATTGACCTTTACGAGCCCGGCGTTCGAAGATGGCATTGTATTTGCCGGGGTTTTCGCTCTCGCGAGACTCTTTTTCCTCTTGGAGGACTAGCTTTTCCGGGATCTTGCGCATGTTTTTTGCGTGAGGCTTGCGTTTGTGAGGGGGGATAAAGATAAGCTCTCCGTGAAGACGGTATCGCACATCTCGCAGAAAAAGCCCTGCCCGTTGTTGCCGATTGTCTTCAACAAATATTTCGCGTGTTCGAGGGCTCATGGTAGAAGCAAGCTCGTTACGGCGAACAGAGATCCACTTTATCGGATTGAGCACCTCGATTTTCTTGATTTCCCATCGCAAAGCAGGTTTCCAGAAAATCGCTTCAAAAATTCCCCTTGCAGCAGAGGGTGTTATAACATCGTAACTAACTCTTTCCGCTTTCATTTCCGGTCTTGTGAAGCACGCATAGTCTCCCCAAACTTCGAGGCAAAAAACCTTGTTGTAAAATTGTTCCGCAATCATGGCCTCCCTCCTTTTTTTTGCTGTTGTGGCATTGCATGGCATTTGAGAAATTCCCTAATCCACGCTCCCGTAAGGGGAGCGACGTGCTATTAAAATGTTGAATTTTGCTTAACAAAAGTTTCAATCCACGCACATGCAAGGCGGTTTTGATATGAGCGATCATATCATTTTTTCTTTTGATAAGCAAAATAAAAATAGATTTCTAGATCTTTCGAGAAATTTATCTTTATGTCAAAAGCAATATTTTCTCCCATTCCTCCTCATCCAGAACAAGTCCCAACCCAGGTTTATAAAGTTCCGGTGATGTTTGCACCACGTAGCCTTCCATATCTTCAACCATGCCTTTGCGTCGCAATTGCTCCACTGTATATGCCGGAACGGAAACGGAAAAACGTTGGAGTTTACGGAGAAGGTTACGGCTGGGGCCGGCGTAGCGGAGTTGTTCGATAAGTTTTGAACTATTTTTTTGCTCTCCTTCGTAGCGGACGATAATGGATCGATATGCGGTGTTGTCGATAAGTCTGAAATTTTTGTCGAACGTGCGAAACTGAAATTGGAACTTCCCGGCGTTATCCAGAAGATGACGTTGAAAATCCGCCGTGTCGAAAGTGTGTGTTTTGGCGTAGAAAAGACGGAAATAATCGGTAAAATCGTTTGGTTTGAGAGTTTCCATGTCTCGGGTTTGGAGCATTTCTTTAGCGGTATTTTCGCCTTGAAGCAGAAATCCTTTGGGAGAAGGATCGGGAGGGAGAAATATGACTACTCTGCCTTTGCCGTCAAGGCGTCCCTCTCTATTGCAGCGTCCTCCTGCTTGAGCGATGGAGTCCATTCCTCCGAGGGCTCTGTAGACAATAGGAAAATCTATATCTACCCCCGCCTCCACAAGTTGAGTACTAATAACCCTTATCGACTTTCCCTCTCGTAAATCTTTCTTTATGCGGTTTATTGCCTCGCTCCGTTCTTCGGGGCACATGAAAGCCGAGAGATGTACGGTTTCCTCAGGCATGAGTTTATGTAATTCTCGGCAGCTTTTGCGTGTATTCACTACGCAAAGAACTTGTTTGTGCTGGGTAAGTTCTTTTGCCAGATCTTCCCATGTTTGAGGAATCCACGGTTTTTGGGGAAAACTGAAGGTTACGCGTTCCAGATTTTTGGTGAGATCCTCGGGGTTGTCCACAATTTCTGTACAGTTCTCGATTCCCGAAAAAACAGCTTCTCCGGAACCGATTTTTCCGGTTAGAGCCGGTTGTGTGGCAGTACAGAAAACCACAGTAACTCCGAGATGGTGCACAAGGTTTTTCAGTGTTGAAAGAATGGGTTTGAGATGTTCCGGTGGTAACATTTGAGCTTCATCAAGAATAATGACGCTGTGGGCTATGTTGTGCAGCTTGCGGCACCGGGAGCTTTTGCTGGCAAAGAGAGATTCGAAAAGCTGTACGTTAGTGGTGACAATAATGGGAGCGTCCCAATTTTCCGAAGCGAGCCGGTTACGTGAATTTTCTTTTTCGGGATCTAGGTTGCTATGATGTTCAATGACATTGTGTTCCCCAAAAAGCATTTTGCCGCTGGGTAAATTTGCAATTTTCTCATCGTCGTCAGTGCCATACTTAAAAACCTTGGCATTTTGCTCGATGATACTCGTGTAGGGGATAGCATAGATAATGCGCTTTTGTCCGTGCTTGAGAGCGTGGGAAAGGGCAAAGGCCATGGAGGAGAGTGTTTTTCCCCCTCCCGTGGGAACTGTGAGAGTGAAAAATCCCGGTTCCAGGAACGCTTTTTCCCGGCAAGTCTGGAGAATTTCGTTGCGGTACTTGTTAACGGGAGTATCCGGGGCAGAGGCCGTTTTTTCATTCATGAAAGCGTCAAAGCGTACTTTCAGAGATTCTAAAGAGTCGTAACCGCCTCGGAGATTTGCTTTTTCCGGGGTCATATATTGTTCCGTATCCAGAAAATCAGCGTCCACAAGGCATGAGTAGAGCATGCGTATCCAAAAGTGATATGCTTCCGGGGTGATGGTGTCGGGAGGTTTTGTCCCAAAAGGAGTTGACCATGGGAGAGAGCTTCTCAAAAAGGGGGAAGCCTCTTCAATACGTAAAATTTGGTCAAGGTCTTTTGTGTATAATCTATTGTCTTCCGGATTCTGGTATACCCGATTGGGAAGAGAATTTCCACGAGCGCAATCTTCCCCATACTGGAACCAATCCGGCAAACCCACATGATGTCCCGCTATGGCATAGCTTACAATGTGAGCAATATTTTGATGTATTTTCTTGTCCTCTGCGAGTTTGAAGGCCCACACGGCACCGGCCTCACTGTGATTTACCGAATCATTTTCCGTTTCTATATGAGCCTCGGTATCGTACCCGGAGCTTTTGCGGATTCGGTTTTTTTGCCACCAGGGCACGTATTTCCCGAGGTCATGCCATAGCCCCAGTAATTTTCCCCAATCTTCATTGCCAAAAACAGCTGCAAATTCTGCCGCTAATTTCGCCGTTCCTTCCAGATGATTTTTTAAGAGTTGCGGGCTGTCCCAACTGTCATCTTTTTTCTTGCGAACATGCGCTATATATTCCATGCTTCTCTCCTCGTGTTTGTGTACGCCAGCGTTAGCATTGTTTCCCCCCATGCCTCCTCCTCACCCCCTCCGCCAGCTCCGCCACCCTTTGCCGCAGTTCCGCAGGCTCCAGTACCTCCGCGTAGGGGGCGCTGGCGAGTACCCATTTGGCCACCTCTTCCAAATGGGGTACTTCGGCAGAAAGAAGTATGCTGCCGTCCGGGCGTTCTTCGATCTGCTGCGATACGTGCCATTCCGTTTCCGCCACTACCCGGGACATGGGAGGGTACACCTTCAGGAGCACTTTCCGGCGTTTGCCTCCCGAAAAGGCGTACCAGGCCCCTCCGGCGTAGGTGGTTACGCTGTGGCCTTCGGGAACGCTCCGGGCGGCTTCGTCCGTCGGGGTTGCCTGGCCGAACCGGGAGATGCGGAAGGATCGTTCTCCCTCGGGGGTGGAGGTGTGAGACCAGGCCCAGAGATACCAGGCATGCCCCACAAAGTAGACTCCCCAGGGGGAGAGCCGGTAATGTTCGGGTTTGGGATGAAGGTCGTAGGGCTTGGTGTACCATGCATCTATGGTGCGTTTGCGCCCCATGGCATGGAGAATGTGGGCGAAGATTTCCGAGTTCAGGGTAGATACGGGAAGAGCCATTACCGCACTTTGGGCAAGCTGGCGGGCCTGGGATGCCAGGTTTTCCGGCAGGGCGGACTGCATTTTTTGCCACAGCGAATGGCAGTCTTTCGTAAGGTGCGGAAGAAAGTGCGCCGCCATGCCCAGCCCCGCCACCAGGGCGGTGGCTTCGCTGCCCGAGAGATCCAGGTGCATTACGAAGGTTCCGCTGTTTTCGAGGACGTACCCCTTGTATCCCGGATCCCAGCGGATTTGTGCGTCGAATTCGTTGCGAAGATAGGCAAGGTCGCGTTCGAAGGTGCGATTGGTGGCGTAGTCGAGTTTTTCGAAAAGCCGCTCTTTCGAGAGAAAGGGGGTTGAAGCCAAAAGCTGCAGTAGTGCGTTGAGTCGAGCGAGGCGTGCCGAAGAGAGATCCCTGGGCAATTCATCACCTCCCAATTTTTTACCGCTTGGTTACACTTCTCATTATAGCAAAGGGAGGCGACAATTTAAGACGGTGAAAAGAAAATTTTGTAAAAATTTCGGGATCTTCCGTATTTTTTCGAAGGGAGCTTTTTCCAAAGCGTAAAAGGCATAGAAGAGATCAGGTTTTTTCTCCCCAGCTTTTGCCCGAGAGTATTTTGGCTTCCACGGGAACCCGAGAGAGCAGTTTGGCTCCGGCTTCTTCCATGGTTTCCTTGAGAATGGTTTTGAGCTCTTCTTCCCGGTATTCCGGGCATTCCAGCATGATTTCGTCGTGTACGCACCCTATGAGGTAGTCCTCCTGGGGGGAGATGCGCTGAAAGAGCATCCCCAGGGCGAGCTTCAGCATGTCCGCTGCGGTGCCCTGGACGGGGGTGTTCAGTCTTCCCGGCAGGGTTTCCGAAGAGGAGGGGATGCGCCGGCGTCCTCCCAGGGTGCGGAGCTCTTCCGAGGGGGAGACTCTTTCCCGTTCGTGCCATGCGGCGATTCCCGGATAGGCCTGGAAGAAGCGTTTTCGAAAGTCTCGGGCCTCCTGGTCGGTCATGGGAATGCCGAAGGTTCCTTCGGCGTAGCTTTTCAGCCCCGCCGCTCCCATGGCGTAGATGAGGCCGAAATTCACTGCCTTGGCGAGCTGACGTTCTGCGGGAAGTATCTGCTCCGGGGATTTTCCCGTGAGGAGCGCCGCCGTGAGGGTGTGGAGGTCCGCTCCTTCCCGATAGGCCCGGATCATGCGCCCGTCTCCGCTGATTTCCGCCGCCACCCGGAGTTCGATCTGGGAGTAGTCTCCCAGTACGAGCACTCTTTCCGGAGGAGCTTCGAAGCAGCTCCGAAAGCGGAGATCCCGGGGAATCTGCTGAATGTTCGGGGCGGAGCAGGTAAAGCGCCCCGTGGGAGTCTGGATCTGGCCGTATCGCGGATGGAGGCGCCCCGTAAGAGGATGCCGGAACCGCTCCAGGCTTTTGCCGAAGGCCTGTACCGCCTTGGCGGCGTGTCGGTATTCGAGAAGAAGTCCGATCACTTCGAACTGGGGGGCCAGTTTTTCCAGCTCTTTTCGAGAGCTGCTTTTCAGGGGAATGCCTTGCCACTGGAGAGCTTCGAGAATCTGCTTGGGGCTGTCGGGATTGATGATTCGGGAGTCCTCGAAGAGGGTTTTCTGGCCCGAAGCTTTGCCTCGAGGGCCTTCGTCGAGTTTGTCCAGAAGTTTCTGCCGTGTCGTTTTCTGCTCTTCTTCGAGTTCCTTCGCCAGGCGGGAGAAGCGCGCCTTGCTCAGGGCGATTCCTCGGTATTCCATGGCGGCTACTGCGGGAATGCAGTCGAACTCGATTTTGGCGATTTGGATGAGTTTTTTTTCTTTGAGTTTGGGAATGAGGGCCTCCCGAAGGGGAAGAAGCACCGCCGCATCCCGGGCGGCGTACAGAAGCTGCTGGGGAGTGAGGTGTGGTGCGCTCCAGTTGCTCAATTGCATTTCTTTGGGGAGCGATTCCCCCAGATAGCGCTGTACAAGATTTTTGAGGCTGTGGCTTCGTTTTTCCTCCGAGGCGTCCAGAAGTTGGGCGGCGATCATGGTGTCGAAGAGAGGCCCCCGGGGAAAGATGCGGTGTCGGGCGAGGAATTTAAGGTCGAACCGGGCGTTCTGAAAAATGAGAAGCCGCTCTTCCCGAAAGAAAAACTCCAGTAAATCCCACTCTTCAGGCGTGGAGAGGGCGAACAGGTCGATGAGCAGTACCGGCTGATCCTTTCCGGCTATCTGGAGGAGCCGCATGCGGTTTTTGTGGGGATCCAGGCCGGTGGTTTCCGAATCCACTCCCAGAACGACGGAGTCTTCGATAAGGGCGAGGCCGTCTTCCAGAGAGACCCGCTCGGGAATTCGCATATACATCACCTGGGGCTCCTCCTGGAGCGGAGGAGCGAAGAGGGTTTTTTGATCCGGGGATTCCCGCTTTCGTCTCATGGCTGCGATCTCGCTTTCTTCACATATGAATGGTGTTTCTTCTCCGTAGGCTATCGGTTCTTGCGGGGCCCGTCAAGCGCCAGCGCAGGAGCAAGGCGTTTTTCTCTTCCAGGAGAGTCCTGGGGTTTGACAAAGGAGCTAAAACATGCAAAAATGCCAAATGTCACGCATCACTGATGAGTGGCATGGTGCCCCTTTTCCCGCCCGGACCCCCCTCTTTTCGAAATTTTTCCATCCTGAGGGGAGAGAGACGAGAATTAAGGCCTGGGGGCTACTCAAGAGTGATCTGTGCAGGTGCGCGGATGAAGGGAGACGTGATGTCACGTGAAGGCAGGGCGCATTCTTCTTGAAATGTTGCGACAGTACGAGGTGGAGACGGTTTTCGGGCTTCCCGGAGAGACCACTCTGGAGCTCTATCGGGAGTGGAAAAACTTTCCTCATATAGAGCATGTTCTCGTTCGGGACGAGCGTAATTCGGTTTTTATGGCCGAGGCATACGCCAAGGTTTCCGGGCGTCCCGGAGTGTGCGAGGGCCCCAGCGTGGGAGCCCCCCACATGCTCCCCGGAGTTATCGAGGCTCGGGATTCCTGCGTGCCTCTTATCGTGATCACTTCGGATATTCCTCTTCACTACGGAGAGAGAAACATGCTTACCGGAAGCGATCATAAGGCTATTTTCGGCCCCTTCGTAAAAGAGAGCCTCGAAGTCCGCCGGGCCAGGGATATTCCCTTTCTTATCCGCCGGGCTTTCCGGCTTGCCACCACGGGACGTCCCGGACCGGTGCATCTGCGTTTTCCCATGAACGTCTTCCGGGAGAATGTGGAAGTTTCCGATCTCTATGTCCAGAAGGCCTTTGCCACCTATCCGGGACAGCGTTTTCAGGCGGAGGACGAGGATATTCGGCAGGCCCTGAAGGAGCTTCGGGGAAAAAGCCGGGGGGTGCTTTTCTGCGGTCAGGGAGTGCATCTTTCGGGAGCCTACGAAGAAGTGCGGAGCCTGGCGGAACTTTTGGGCTACGGCGTGGGTACCACCATCGGGGGCAAGGGAAGCCTGGAGGAGACGCATCCCCTTTCTCTGGGGTGCATCGGAGCCCGGGGGGGCACCAGTTTTTCCAACAAGGTGGTGGCAGAGGCCGAGGCCCTTCTCTTTTTGGGGTGCAGTACCGATTCCGCAGGAACCGACGGATGGAAAAAACCACCCCTCGCTACGGAGCAGTGTATTGTCCAGATCGATGCCGCGGAGGCCGAGCTGGGCAACAACTACCCCCAGGCGGTAACTCTCTTCGGAGATCTCAAGGCGACGCTGAAGCGCATGCTGGAGATTCTTCGGGAGGAGGGCTTTCAGAAGGATGCGAGCTGGACCGACCAGATTCGGCACAAACGGGAGGAGTATGCGGCTCTCTGTGCCAAACGGCGGGAGTCTTTCGAGTCTACGGTGCACCCCGTGAAAATCGTGAAGGCTCTCCAGGAGACGGCACCGCAAGATGCCCTCTACGTGGCGGATCCGGGCATCAGCGCGGTTTATCCCGCAGCGTTTCTCAAGCTTGCCTCGGCGGGACGATCTTTTATATCCAATTTTTCCCAGGGAGCCCTGGGATATGCCACCGCCGCTTCCATGGGGGCCTGGAAGGCCGGAGGCGGGCGCAAGGTGGTAAACCTTACGGGTGACGGAAGCCTGGGATTTTGTGCGGGAGAGCTCGAAACCATGGCCCGGAACGGGGCGGATATCATGGTGGTGCTCTTTCATAACCGATGCTTCGGATGGATTCGGGGAACCGATGCCTACGAAGGAGAAAGTTCCTTCTTTGCCACGGACTTTTCCGAAACCGACTATTGTGCCGTGGCTCGGGGCTTTGGTTTTACCTCCTTCCTCGTAAAAGAGGGAGAGGATCCCCGGAAAGTCCTGGAGCAGGCCTTTGCCCTCAAAGGGCCGGTGTTCGTGGAAATCGAAAGCCTGCCGGAAGATAAATGTTTCCCCCCCGTGCCGGGCTGGACCGAGGCCGCCCGGAAAAAGGGCATGGAGAACTGTTACTAGATAATTTTTCTCGTTGCTATATCCCTCTTCTCGTGCCCGCCATAACGGGCGTGCGAAGGAAAACCACACCACATGTTTTCGGCCCCGGCGGTATCTTCGCCGGGGCCGAAAACATGTGGCTCCGTATTTTGCGAAGAAATCCGTAAAATTACCCACTTGAAATATATACCTGTAGGGGGTATATTCTTTTTCGTGAAGCGAGGGGCGTTTTTCTTGAAAAAAGTTGTTTTTCAAGGGAGGCTCCCAAGAAATAGACGAAAGGAGTGTTTTGTATGAACGTACGTGTTTTCAGCACCAAGACATGTCCCTGGTGTGACAAGGTGAAGGAATATCTTGACGGCCTTGGAGTGGCGTACGAAGCCATCGACGTGGGAGCGAATCGCGAGATGGCTATGGAGATGGTGAACCGCACGGGACAGCGGGGGGTTCCGGTGATCGAAATCGGAGATTCCTTCGTGGTGGGCTTCGACAAGCCCCGGCTGGACGAAGCGCTGAAGGCGGCGGGGGTAGTTTCGTAGGCGGAAGCGTTTGAAGATCTGGAGGATTTCGAGAGATTTTGCCGTGCTGTTACTCCGGAGTCACGGGTTTGTTACTTCCAGAGGGTAGAGTATGTGGCGTTCCGGCCCGGAACTCTCTCCCTCGAATAGAGCGAAGCGCACGGCTGTTTCCCTGAAATGCAACCTCCTACCGAAGGCACACACTCCGCAAGGGNNCCCTTGCGGAGTGTGTGCCTTCGATACCGCCAGTTTCGGCAAGGAGTATTCTGCATTTTTTTCGGGGGTTCCTCAGTTTCCCCGCATGAGGGTTTTCGGCTTTCTCATGTTGTTGTGGGCTTCCTCCTTTTTGAAAGAGCTCGATTTCCGGCCTTTCTGAGTGGTTTCAAGGCGGGAGCGTTTGGACAGCGGAAAGGCCCCTGTGATACAATGTATTCCGTTCCGTGGAAAGAAGATGCCCAATATTCATTCAGGCGGCGGTATTTTTCTTCGGGGCATATTTTGGCTCTCTCTGGAGGTTGAGATATGCAGCTTTTCATCGAGCAACTCCTGAATGGAGCGGCCATGGGGGCCATCTACGCCCTGATCACGTTGGGGCTGGCTTTGGTGTACGGTGTGCTGCGCATATTGCACGTGGCCCATGCAGGAGTGTACACCGCCGGGGCCTATGCGGGGCTGTACGTGTACTCCCTTACGAACAGTCTTCTCCTGGCCGTGGCGGGGGCCGTGGTCTTATGCAGCCTTTTGGGCGTGGCCATCGAGCGTTTTGTCTATACTCCCCTTCTCAAGTTTCCCCCCTTCGTTCCTCTCATCGGAAGTATCGCCGTTTTTCTGGCCCTTGAAGAGGTTTTCCGTCTCGTGGGAGGCCCCTATATCCATGCCTTTCCCGCGGAACTTCCTTTTTCGGGGATCACTCTCCGGGGAGTGGTGATTTCTCCGGCGATTATCTCTATTTATGTGGTGAGCGGAGCGGTGCTCCTCTTTCTTTGGTTTGTGGTGACCAAGACGGAGTTCGGCCTCGCCATGCGCGCGACCTCCCAGGATCGGGACGTAGCGGGAGCCATGGGAATGAACAGCTCCTTCGTCATCAGCATGACCTTCGTCCTCGGCTCCGCCGTGGCTGCTGTGGCGGGAATTCTTGTGGGTATTTACTTCAATCAGGTTTATCCTACCATGGGGGCGGTGCCGGCCTACAAGTGTCTTGCCCTGATCGTGGTGGGAGGGCTCGGTTCCCTTCCCGGGGCGGTTCTCGCCTCTCTGCTTCTCGGAGTGGGAGAGACCCTGCTGATCGGTTACGCGAATATTCCCCTTCCGAGGGATTCCCTGGCGTTTATCGCCATGATTGCGGTGCTGCTCTGGAGGCCCGGGGGCCTTCTGGGTAACAGGTAGAGGAGGAACTGGGGTGAGCGACTACGTCATTACAATTCTCAGCTTCATTGCCATCCAGGCCATTGTGGCGTGCGGCCTTAACGTTATCGTGGGCTATGCGGGGCAAATTTCCCTGGGACATGCGGCCTTTTTCGGTATCGGAGCCTACGCTTCGGCTCTTCTGACTACCAAGGGGGGGCTTTCTTTCTGGGCGGCCCTTCCTCTGGTGATTCTTCTTACCGGGGCCGTCGGCTTTGTCCTCGGTATGCCGAGTTTGCGGCTGCGAGAGGATTTTCTCGCAGTTACCACCATCGGCATCAACTTTATCGTGGAATCCATTTTCCTGTACGTTCCCTTCTTTGGAGGGGCCCTGGGAATCGGGGGAATTCCGAGCATTTACTTCTTCGGCACCCGCCTTCGGGGAGTGAATTTCCTGTATCTCTGTCTTTTTTTTCTTGTTCTTACCCTGCTGCTTTCCAGGCGTTTTGCCAAGAGTTGGGCAGGATTGGCGTGTTTTGCCCTCCGAGAGGAGGAGACCGCGGCTTCCAGCATGGGGGTTTCTCCCATGCGTTTCAAGCTGCTGGCCTTTGTCATGGGTACCGCCATGGCGGGGTTGGGGGGAGCGCTTTACGCACACCAGATGCGTTTTATCAGTGCCACGGATTTCGGTTTTCCCCTTTCGGTAATGATGATGTCCATGGTGGTACTGGGAGGCATAGGTACTCTCTGGGGGCCTGTGCTGGGAGCTTTGATCCTGGGAATGCTTCCGGAAATTTTCCGGCCCCTGGTGGACTATAGAATGCTTCTCAACGCGGGCATTCTGCTGCTGATGATCCGCTTTCAGCCCCGGGGGCTTCTCGGGGAGGGGAGTTTTCTGGGGCGTATCTTTTCCGTAAGGAGGGAGACCACTCATGGATGATGTGCTGCTGCGCCTTGAGGAGGTTTCGAAGCACTTTGGAGGACTCAAGGCGGTGGATGGAGTTTCCTTTTGCCTCCGCAGAGGAGAGATTCTGGGGCTTATCGGTCCTAACGGTGCGGGAAAAACTACTTGTTTTAATCTCGTTTCGGGGGTGTACACGCCTACTTCGGGAAAGATTTTTTTCGAAGGGATTTCTACGGGAGGATATGCTCCCCATAAAATGGCCGCCCTCGGAGTGGGGCGCACCTTTCAGGTAGTGAAACCCTTTGCCGCTCTTTCGGTTCTGCAAAACGTGATGGTGGCCCTTGGGTTACGGCGATACGGGAGCGTTTGCGCCTCCTTTGCCCGGTGGAAGACCCGTCAGGTTTCGGAAGAAGCCATGGCTTTGCTGGAGGAGGTGGGCATCGAGTCTCTGGCGGAGATCCCTTCGGGAAAGCTGCCCCTGGGAAATCAGCGGCGCCTGGAGCTTGCCCGGGCCCTGGCTCTCAAGCCCAAACTTCTGCTTCTCGACGAGACCTTTTCCGGTCTTCGTCACGAGGAGGTATCCCTTCTTTCCAAGCTGGTGCTTCAGGTTCGGAACAAGGGAATTGCGGTGCTGCTTATCGAGCACAACATGAAGGTCGCCATGGGGCTCTCGGATCGCCTGGTGGTGCTCCACCGCGGGGGGCTCCTCGCCGAGGGGAGTGCGGAAGAGATTCGCTCGGATTCTCGGGTTATCGAGGCCTATCTTGGAAGGGGGGCATCCGCCCATGCTTCTTGAGATTTCGGATCTGTCCATATTTTACGGGGATATCCGGGCGGTGGACGGCCTTTCTCTCTCCCTCCGGGAGGGGGAGCTGGTTTCGGTAATCGGTGCCAACGGTGCGGGAAAGAGTTCATTGTTGAACTGCATCATGGGCATCGTTCCGTCCAGGAGCGGCGCTCTGCACTTTTCGGGAAAGAATATCTCCGCATTTCCCGTGCATCGGCGGGCTATGGAGGGTATTCGTTTCGTGCCGGAGCGGGCGCGGGTTTTTCCCCGTCTTTCGGTGTATGAGAATATCCTCGCCGGGATGTACGGCCTCCGAAGGAAGATCAATGCTGTCGAAAGGCTTTCATGGCTCTACGGTCTTTTCCCGGTGTTGAAGGAGCGTCGAAATCAGATGGCATCCACCCTTTCCGGAGGAGAGCAGCAGATGCTCGCCATTTCGAGAGCCCTGATCTCAGAACCGAAACTGCTTCTGGTGGACGAAATTTCCATGGGCCTCATGCCGGTGCTGGTGGATAAAGTTTTCGAAGTGCTGAAAATGCTGAACCGAGAACACGGCCTTTCCATTCTCCTGGTGGAGCAGAATGCCCTGGCTTCCCTCGGCATATCCCACCGTTCCTACGTTTTGGAGACGGGGCGAATCGTTCTCGAAGGAGCTTCTTCGGATTTGCTGCGGAATTCGAAAATACAGGAGGCCTATCTGGGGCTCTAGGGGATGAAGCGAATCCCGAGGGTTTTTGTTCCGGGAAGGAACTGGCAACTATACCGTGGGGGTAACGCCATAGGCGGAGGGGGTTTTTCGAGGGCTTCCTCCGAGTATGGAAATTCTATATTTTTGTGTGGAGGTGGAAGGAAATGCGAATTTTTAAGGTGATGCTTTTTGGTTTGTGTGCGGTGCTTCTCGTGGCATCTCTGGCGTGTGCGGCGGATACTGTGAAGATAGGGCTTCTCGTCCCCCTGACGGGGCCTGCGGCGGCGGACGGCACCAGTGCCCTGTACTCCGTCCAGATTGCTCTCGATCAGGCGAACGCCGCAGGAGGCGTGCTGGGTAAGCAGATAGAGCTGGTGCATTACGATGACAGGGCCGACGCCAAGGAGGCCGTAGCCCTGGCCTACAAGCTCATCGAACAGGATAAGATAGCTGCCTTCGTGGCGGGCTCCTATAGCCTTCCCACCCGGGCGGTGGCTCCCATTTTCCAGGAGGAGGAAATTCCCCTCGTGGCGGCCTACGCCATTCATCCCGATGTCACCACTGCCGGGGACTACTGTTTCCGGAACGGTTTTCTCGGCTTGGTGGAGGGTAAGGCGGCAGGGTATGCCTCGCACAAACTTCTGGGTGCCAAGACCGTCGCCCTGCTTACCAGCGATAACGATTTCGGCCGCACTCTCGTAACGGGTTTCAAGGAATACGCCAAAACCTACGCCCCGGATCTCGAAATCGTGAGCGAGCAAGCCTATCCTTTCTCGGAGAAAGATTACAAGCCCTACCTCTCGAAAATCAAGGAGCTGAATCCCGACGTTATCTTTGCCAGCGGATACTATTTCCAAACTGGTCCCCTGCTGCGCCAGGCCCGGGAACTTGGTATCGAATCCACCATTCTCGGCGAGGAGGGAGCGGATTCTCCGAAGCTCGTGGAGATTGCCGGAGAAGCTGCTGAAGGATTTTACATCGTTACCAATTTCGACCGCGACGATCCCCGCCCGGTGGTGCAGAATTTCCTTGCGGAGTTCCGGGAACGTCACAAGTTCGAGCCCGACATGGTGGGGGCTTCGGCGTACGATGCTTTCATGATTATCATCAATGCCATGGAGACGGCGGGCAGCACCGAAGGAAAAGCCGTTCGCGACGCCATTGCCGCCACCACCGGATATGACGGTCTCACGGGCGTCATGGGAGGCTTCGACGCCATCGGCGAAGTGGTCAAGCCCGTGCAGGTTCAGGTGGTCAAGGATGGACTTTTCCGCCACTTCGGCGTGGTTTCCGATCCCGAACTGATCAAGCCATAAGCCGTAGTTTAGGGATTTCGGGTTTTTCGTGTACCTTCCAAGGCCCCCCTTCACGGGGGGCTTTGTCGTTGTTTTTGAAGAGGAGGAGATATTGTGAAGGGCCTTTGCCGGGATTTCCGGCAAAGGCCCCGGGGAGCATGTCAGTATTCAGGGAAAGGGGGGGTATTTTTTTTCGAGATCAGTTTCCCCGCATGAGGTTTCCCGGATCCTCCGCCGCCGAAGCCTCGGCACCGCAGGCGCGGCAGTAGGGAAGCAAGGTTTCCCGAAGGGCGCCGCACTTTTCGCAGGGGCTGTACAGCAGGGTGCCGCAGGAAGGGCAGGAGTAGGGCTTTTCCGAGGTGTCCGGAAAGGAGAGCGTTCCCGGAGGCGAGAGCCGGAAGATGGTCTTTCGGGTCCAGCTGAAAAAGCGCAGAGGCCCCCGGCGGATGGGATATTCGCAGACAGGGCAGAGAAAGTGCCGGTATCCTTCCCGGTAGGTTTTGAGCAGCGAGGATTTTCGGGGCCGCTGGATGCTCCGTGCGATGAGCACCATGAGAGCCCAGGCTACGAGAATTCCCGCTCCCAAAAGGGTGTATTTCATGTAGAAGAAGGGGAACGAGGCGTGGGCCGTCATGGCGGTACGAGCAAAAACCGCTACGGTGAGAGCTATTCCTCCGGGGCGGTAGAGGGAGTTCCAGCTTTTTTTGGTTATGCCGATGCATGCCAGAAGCAGGGGAATCAGGAAGGCGAGCTGGTAGATTCCCCGGCGGAAAGCTTCTTTTTCCCGAAGGGCATCGTAGGAACTCCGGATCTCGTTTTCTCTGTTTCGGAGCTCCTTTTCCAGAAGGCGCAGTTCTTCCTGGGCGATATTTTCCTTTTCCGCCAGCATGATGCGTTCTTCGTTGTTCCGCTGGTAGTTTTCCTGGCTTTCCAGAAAGGAGCTCAAAGCCTTTTCCAGGCTGGCCCGCTCGGATTCGCCCAGGGCGGCGTTCTTCTGGATGCTGAGCTTCTGCATCTCCGCAAGCTGCCGCATGGTGGCCTCCAGCGTGCGGATTCCCTCTTGGGCCATTCCCTGCCGGGCCTCCAGCACCCGCAGATTCCTGCGGATTTCCTCCAGCGAGAGCCGGGTAGTCTCCAGACGCTGTTCAAGATCCGGTTCGAGTTCCTTCTCCCGAAATTCCTGGTAGGAGGGAGAGAAGGGAAGAGTGCGGATGTCGGTAACCACAAATCCCAGAAGCCAGAAGAAGAGCACTCCCAGAAGTATTCCCAAAAGGCGGATTCCCAGGTGAGGGAGCCACCATCCTGCGGTATGGCGTGAAGGTCGCTTCGAGGGCATGAAGAAAGCACCGTCCTTTCGTGTATGGGCGCAGCATGCGCAGATAGAAAAGCCGTTTTTGCGGTTTGGGAGCCGTAAAGAGGGCGGCGTGGCGGCGTGGCCCGCTACGCACGAGGGCCACGGAAAGGCCTTCGTGCTTCTCGGGCTCTCTTAGTTCTTCGGACGCTAGGAGGCGTTTTTCTGGAGATACCGAAGAAACTCTTCCGGCGGCAGGGGAGGCGAGAAGAGATAGCCCTGCACCATGAGGTCGTCTCCCAGGGACTGAATGAACTGAAGCTGTTCCTGGGTTTCCACTCCTTCCACGGTAAGCTCCAGCCCGAGTTCCCGGGCCATGAAGGCCAGGGTGGAGATGATCGCCCGGGTATCAGCATTGGTGTGGAGGTCGAAGGTGAGGGAGCGATCCACCTTGATTCCCGAGAGAGGAAGATGGTGGATGTAGGAAAGAGAGGAGTACCCCGTGCCGAAGTCGTCCAGAGAGAACCGGATGCCCTCCTTCTGGAGGTCTTTCATGATCCGCACCGCCTTGGAGAGGTTCGTCATGAAGGCGCTTTCGGTAATCTCCAGCTCCACCGTGGCGGGATCCACCTGAGCCTTTTCGATGGCCTCCAGTACGGAGGCGGAAAAGGCGTTATCCGAAAACTGCTGGGGAGAGACGTTTACCGCGATCTGGAGCGGATGCCCCTGGGCGTTCCACTCCCGGGCCTGTTTGCAGGCGGTGGACATGGCCATTTTGCCTAAAGAGACGATTTCTCCGATCTCCTCCGCCAGAGGAATGAAGGTTACCGGAGAGATAATGCCCTTTCCCGGACGAATCCAGCGCATGAGAGCCTCGGAACCTACCACCCGTTTCGTGGCGGCATGGAGCTTCGGCTGGTAGTACATGAAGAACTCCTGTTCCGAGATGCCCTTGCGAAGCTCGTTCTCCACGTCGTGCCGGATCTGCATGTGTTCGTTCATGTCTTCCGTAAAAAGCTGGTACCAGTTGCGGCTCTCATGTTTTGCCCGTCCCAGGGCGAGAGAGGCGTTCTTCAGAAGATTCTCCGGAGCGGTGGCATCCTGAGGATAGATGCTGATTCCCGCGCTGGCGGTGATGCGTACCTCGTGTTCCTGAAGGGTGAAGGGAAGACGAAGAGTTTGAATAAGCTCCTCCGCAAGCCGGAGAGCCTGCCGAATGTTTTTGGGGAAGGGGATGCAGGCCACGAACTCGTCCCCGCCGAAACGGGCCAGGGTGGCGGTTTCCGGAAGCACCGTCTCCATGCGGGAAGCCGCCTGGATGAGAAGTTCGTCACCCGCGGCATAGCCCAAGCTCTTGTTGATATGGCTGAAGCGATCCAGCCCCAGGAGCAGCACCGCCAGATTCGAGCGGGATTCCTCCGCATGCCGGCACGCCATGGTGAGGCGGTCCAGAAAGAGCACCCGGTTAGGGAGCTTCGTGAGATTGTCGTGCAGGGTTTCGTGCTCCAGCTCTATCCGGCTCTGGTGAATTTCGCTTCGGTCCTGAACAACCCCGATGTAATGCGTTACGTTTCCTCCACGGTCCGTAAGCCCCGTAAGAATGAGGTACAGGGGGTAGGGTTCGCCGTTTTTGCGTCGTCCCCAGAGTTCGCCCTCCCAGCAGTGTTCTTGCTGGAGCCGGCGATCGATTTCCTCGTAAAATTCCGGTGTATGCAGATCCGCCCGAAGAACGCTGGTGCCCAAGGGATCCAGGTCTTCCAGGGAATATCCCGTAATGGTGGTAAAGGCGGGGTTTACGGTGAGAACATGTCGATCCTTATCGGAGATATAGATTCCCTCGCTGATGTGTTCGAAAGTTTTGTCCAGAAGGGCCATCTGATGCTGCACCTTCTCCACCATGTCCTGGCGTTTTCGGAGCAGTTCGTCCAGGTGCTGCAGATCCCGGGAACGGCTTCGGATTTTTTCCTGAAGTTCCGCATTGCTTTTCGTAAGGAGATGCTGCTCCGTCACATCCACGGTAACTGCGATGGCCAGAGTTTGTTCTTCCAGGGCCAGGGGTGCCAGAGAGTAGAGGATGTGTCGTTCCTCCCCCGAGGCGAGATGGATTGCATGGGATGCGTTAAGTATGGGGTATCCTTCAAGAAGCCGGGTCAGGGTAGATCGAAACGTTTCTTCGTCAAGTATGGTTCCCATTTCCATGGGGGTTTTCCCCAGAAGTTCCTTGGGAGATACGCCGAGAATCATTCCCAGGGCGTGGTTCGCCTCGATGACCGCTCCGGTCTCCAGGTGGTGCAGGCTGATGCCGTAGGGAGCGGTGTCGAAGACCCCCCGGAACTTCTTTTCGTTGTCCTGAATTTTGCGAAGCGCCTGGAGCTCCCGTTTCTGAAGCTTCAGAGCCCGAAGAGAGAGGAAAAGAGCCACTCCGCAGGCGATGGACATGAGGAGAACTCCCGTTCCTACGAGGCGGTTTCGCCAGGCGGCAAGCTCTGCCCGGATATCCTCCACGTAGACTCCGGTACCGATAATCCAGTTCCAGGGTTCGAAATGCTGTACGTAGGAAATTTTGGGTTCCACCCGATGAGGATCGTCCATCCATTGCCATTCGTACTGGAGAAAGCCGCCGTTTTGGCTTTCCACCACCTCTCGCATGCGGAGGAGAAGCTCCTGGAGCAGCTTGCCCCCAGGGTCGTGAACCGTGGCGGGATCCCGGTTTTCCATGTCGTGCCGGTAGGGGTGCATGAGCAGATATCCCCGTTCGTCGATGATCCAGTAGTAGTCCTTGAGGCCCTCTCCGAACCGGAGATGCCGCATGCGGTGTATGGCCCGCTCCTGGGCATCCTCGAGAGTGTCCCGGCCGTCGAGATAGTCCTGGTGCCGGGAATGGAGGCTGCTTATGACAGATTCCACCATGCGGCGACAGAGGTCGTATTTCTGCCGGGTGAAGGTTTCTTCCAGGAGGGGAATGAGAAAGCCGAAGCCGATGACGAGAAAGAGAACGAAGATGATGAGCGGGGGAAGCGCAAGGTTGCTGAAGATACGCAGGAAAAGGTGCGTACTTTCTTTGGGGGAGCCCGAGTCTGGCCGATGTTTTTCCCTGAGCTGATTCATGCGAGCCGGATCCTTTCGAGGAAGGAGATTTTCCTCGCCGTATACTCTCATACTCTCGAGATTTTTTGAAAGAAGCCTCAGCGCTCGTGTTGCGGAAGGCAGTTCATTGTACAATGGAGCCGGATGGATCGTTCCTTCCGTAGGTCTATTCTTATACGAGAGGAAAAAATTGTAAAGTCCCCCGGAGAAATTCCTTTTCGGGGCCTCTCCGACGAGACGCGCGACGGGGAGCCTCGTTGCTATCCACACAAGGGGAAGAATATTTTCACAAGTACAAGGGAGGTAGACAGATGAAGGGAAATTCCGAAAATCTTCTCGAACAGGCCCGGGAACTCCAGGAACGTATGGTGGAGCTGCGCCGGGATTTTCACCGGTATCCCGAGGGATCCTTCGAGGAGCACCGGACAGCGGAAAAGGTGGAGGCGGAGCTTCGCCGTCTCGGCCTCGAACCGGTGCGCATAGGAGGCACCGGGGTGATGGCGGATATCGTGGGAAAACCGGGAGGCACAATCTTCGCCCTCCGGGCGGATATGGATGCCCTGGAGGTGGGGGAGGAGACCGGCCTGGATTTTGCCTCCCAGCGCGAGGGATACATGCACGCCTGCGGGCACGATGTTCATACGGCGGCACTTCTTGGGGCCGCCATGCTTCTGGTACCTCGAAAGGAAGGTTTTCGGGGTACTCTGAGGCTTATCTTTCAGCCCGCAGAGGAGAAGGTGGCCGGGGCGGAAGTACTCATTCGCGAGGGAGTTCTTCAAGGAGTGGCGGGCATTTTCGGTCAGCACATCTGGGCATCCCTGGAATCCGGAGCCATCTCCATCGAGCCGGGGCCCCGCATGGCCGGGGCGGACGGCTTTACCATCCACATTCGGGGAAAGGGGGGTCACGCAGGACTTCCTCACGAAACGGTGGATGCCACGGTGGTTACCTCGGCGGTGGTGATGGCCCTGCAGTCTCTGGTGAGCCGGGAGATGAATCCCCTGGATCCTGTGGTGGTCACCGTGGGGGAGATGCATAGCGGCAGCCGGAACAACATTATTTCCGACAAGGGAATTATCCGGGGCACCATACGCACCTTCAGCGAGGAGGTGCGACGGCAGGTGCCCGGAGCTCTCGAACGTATTGCGGTCAATACCGCCCGGGCCTATCGGGGGGAGGTGGAGATGGAATACGAGCCGGGAGTATCCGTTACGAAAAACGATCCCTCCATGGTGACTCTTGCCCGGGAAAGTGCCCGAAAGCTTTTCGGGGAGGAGCGTTTCCGGGAGCTTCCTCCCGTGGGAGGAGCCGAAGACTTTGCCCGTTATCTGGAGCAGGTGCCGGGAGTCTTTGCCTTTTTCGGCGGCCGGAGCGCCAATCCCCAGGCCTCTTCGGCGCATCATCATCCCAAGTTCGATGTCGATGAAAGCCGGATCTGGGAGATGGCGGCCCTTCATGCCCAGGTGGGGCTGGATTATCTGGAGTGCCACCAATGAGCCCGAAGTCCCATTCTCAACGCCTCGGAGGGGATGTCTTCATCCGGGGGGCCAGGGTGTACACCATGGGAAAAGCGGGAATTTTGGAGAACGCCGACGTGCTGGTGCGGAACGGAAAAATTCTCCAGGTGGGAGAGGCCTCTCCCCGGGGAAACGAAAGAGTCTTTTTCGGCGAGGGGTTGGTGGTTACGCCGGGACTCATCGATCCTCATACTCACGTGGGGCTCTGGGAAGAGGGATATCCGGAAAGCGAATCCAGCGGTAACGAGGCCACGGATCCCCTTACGCCCCAGCTTCGGGTGCTGGACGCCTTCAACCCCGCGGATCAGGCCTTCGAGGACGCCCGGAGGGCGGGGGTAACCACCATCCAGATTCTGCCGGGGAGCGCCAACGTGTTGGGAGGCGAAGGGGTGGTGGTAAAAACCGCGGGAGTTCTGGCGGACTCCATGGTGCGCCGGGCTCCCTCGGGAATGAAGGGGGCCTTTGGAGAAAATCCCAAGAACCTTTACAAATCGCTCAAGAAATACCCTTCCACCCGGATGGCGGTGGCTGCCTGCATGCGGGAGGCTTTCACCGAGGCCCGAAACTATGAGAACGCTGTCCGGAAAGCCCGGGAAAAGGAAGAGGAGCCGGAAAAAAATCTCAAGCACGAGGCCCTGCTCCGGGTGCTGCGGCGGGAAGTGCCCCTTCGGATTCACGCCCATCGGTGCGACGACATGGCCACCGCTCTGCGCATTGCCCGGGAGTTTTCCCTGGACTGCACCCTGGAGCACGGTACCGAGGGGCACCTTATGGCGTCCCTTCTGGCGGAGGAGAAGATCCCCGTGGCCTACGGTCCGGTAATTACCTCCCGGTGCAAGCTGGAGCTTAAAAACCGCAACGTGGAAAATCTGCTCGTCATGCTTCAGGCGGGGGTGTCCCTTTCGCTTACCACGGATCATCCCGTGGTGCCTCTGGAATACCTTCTTCTTCAGGGAATGCTTCTCCGGCAGAGCGGCATGTCTGCCCTGGAGGTGCTGCAGCTTCTTACGGTGAATCCCGCGGCCCATCTCGGACTTTCTCACGAAATCGGCTCCATCGAGGAGGGCAAGCGGGGAGATCTGGTTATCTGGAGCGGAGAGCCTCTGGAGCCTCTTTCCAAAACCGTGGCTACCATCATCGACGGAGATGTGGCGTATCACAAGAAGTAAGAGAATATCATTCTTTGCAGGTCTTCGGGGCTGTTCCGGGTTTTTTCCGGAGGAGCCCCGAAACTTTTTCAGGAGCTCAGGAGGGAGAACATGACAATCAGGGCGAAGGTGAGGTAAAAGACGTAGTGCCGGATCTTGCCGGAGTGAAGGTGCCGCAACTCCTTCAGGGGTTTCCGGATCATGGCCGCCCCGGGTTCCAGAAGATCCTCCGCATCGGGAAAGTGGGTGCTCTTGGGGCGGAAGAGCTTGGGGAAGAGCAGAAAAAGCCCCGCCCCCGCTCCCAGGGGAAGAAGGGCGCTTCCCAGGGATTCCGGAGACCAGAACTTTGCACATTCCCCCGAAAAAAGAGGCGTTCCCTGGGGATGTATTCCTAAAAGAAGAAGAGGAAGGGCCAGGAGGATTATGGATCCCCAGGTGGCAGGGGGGAGGCTCCGGGCTTTTTCCGGTTCTTCGGTTTTTTCTCCGAAGGGGCCGAGAAAGGCGTAGCGTCCGAACTTGCAGAAGGAGAGCACCGTGCCGAGTCCGGCAAGCTGCAGTCCCCAGAGCGGAGCCGGATAGGGCGCCAGGGCGGACTTCACCAATCCCTTTCCCGCATATCCCGCAGTGCCGGGAACTCCCGCAATGGCTCCGGCTCCCAGGAGGAAGAGGACGAAGAGAAGGGGAACCTTTCGGGCGGCTCCTCCCAGAAGGTTGAGATCCCGGGTGCCGAAGATCTTTTCCAGACTTCCCGCGGTAAGAAAGAGAAGCCCCTTGAAAAGAGCGTGAGCCACCAGGTAGAAGAGGGCCGCCTCCCGGCCCAGGGGGGTTCCCGTGGCGAGGGCGGCCACCATGAATCCCAACTGGCTCACGGTATGACATGCCAGGAGACGCTTCGCGTCATGCTGCATAAGAGCTTGAAGCACTCCGTAGAGTGCCATGATTACCCCTATCCAGAGAAGTCCCGGCGAGGGATGATCCACCAGGCGGAGAAGGCCGTAGATTCCCATCTTTACCGCATACCCCGAAAGAAGCAGGCTTCCCTCGGTGGGTGCCCGGCTGTGGGTGGGGGGAAGCCAGAAGTGAAGCCCCGGAAACGCCGCCTTGAACCCCAGGGCGAAGAGAAAGAGAGGATACCAGGCTTGAGGAACCGGCCCGAGAGGGGCGGGATTGCCGGGGGTGGAAAGAAGAGCGGCGCCTAAAAGGAGGAGAGCCCCTCCGGTGAGCTGGGAAAAAAGAAAGATCTTTGCGGTTTTGCCATCCGCCGAGGCCACCAGAAGTGCGAGAAGCAGCGAGGAGAGCTCGAGAAAGATCACGAAGCCGAACCAGGTGGAAACCAGGGCGGCCATACAGGCGGTACCGCAAAAGAGAAGCAGCGTCAGAGGCTTCCAGGCTCCCTGGAAGGAGCTTGTACCGAAGAGGAGGGCGGCTATCGTAAGGAGCCCTGCCAATCCTATCATGGTCAGAGAAAGGAGATCCGGGGTCATGGAGCCTTTCTCCCGGACAAAAGAAAGGAATTCCTTTTCTCTGGCGTGTTTACGTACATATTTTTCATGAAAAACCCCCTTGGGTATCGAAAAAATCTTTGCCGGTCCCGGAGCGGCATGGGTCTTGGAGTTTCTCCTCTCCTTTGGATGTTCCTAAAGGGAGAGGAGCGCGAAAATCCCTAAAAGCGCCAGAAAGTAGAAGCAGAAGAGATGCCGGATTTTTCCCGAGTGGATCTTTCGGAGCATGCCCAGAGAGGGAATCAGGAGGGCCGCTCCCGGAACGAGAAGATCCTCCGCATCGGGAATGTGATCGTTCCGGGGGCGGAAGAGCTTTGGAAAAAGGCCGAAAAGTGCTCCTCCGATTCCCAGGGGGAGAAGAGCGCTTCCCAGAGATCCGAAATTCCAGAGCTCCGGAATTTTCCCTGGGAAAAAGGGAATTCCCCGGGGGAAAAATCCCAGCAAAAGCAAGGGAATTCCCAAGGTTCCCATGGCCCACATTCCTGAAGAGGCAAGGCTGCGAGAGCTTTTGGGAGCGTTTTCGAAGGCCCCCGGAAGGGGACGCAGAAACGTATAATACCCCAGCTTACAGAGATACAGCACCGTGAAGATTCCCGCAAGCTGAAGGCTCCAGAGCTCCATGGCATGGCCCCTCAGGGCGGCCTTGAGCATTCCCTTGCCCACGTATCCCCCCGTACCGGGCACTCCTCCGAGAGAAACAGCCCCCACCAGAAAAAAGGCGAACACCAGAGGCGCCCTGGAGGCCATGCCGCCGAGAAGGGACAGGTCTCTGGTGCCGCAGAGCTTCTCCAGGCTTCCCGCGGCAAGAAACAGAAGTCCCTTGAAGAGAGCGTGGATCACCAGGTAGAAGAGTGCCGCCTCACGGCCCAGGGAGGTTCCCGTGGCGAGAGCCGCCACCATGAACCCGAGCTGACTCATGGTGGAGCAGGCGAGAACTCTTTTGAAATCCTTCTGAAGGAGAGCCTGGAGGCTTCCGTAAAGGGCCATGAGAATGCCTATCCAGAGCAGTCCCGGAGAAGGCTGATCCACCAGACGGAGAAGACCGTAGATTCCCATCTTTACCGCATACCCCGAAAGAAGAAGGCTCACTTCGGTGGGTGCCCGGCTGTGGGTGGGGGGAAGCCAGAAGTGAAGCCCCGGAAACGCCGCCTTGAACCCCAGGGCGAAGAGAAAGAGGGGTTGCAGGGTTGCCGGAACCGGCCCGAGAGGGGCGGGATTGCCGGGGGTGGAAAGAAGAGCGGCCCCCAAAAGGAGCAGGGCTCCTCCGGTGAGCTGGGAGTAGAGATACATTCGGGCGGTGGGGCCATCCTTGGAGGCCACCAGGAATGCCAGAACGAGAGAAGAGAGCTCCACCCAGATGACGAAACCGAACCAGGCGGAGGCCAGAGCGGCCATGCAGGCGAAGGAGCAGAAAAGGAGAAGAGCCAGGGGCTTCCAGGCCCCCCGAAGGGAGCTCTTTCCGAAGAGCAGTGCCGGCAGCGTAAGAAAGCAGGCCAGAAAAATCATGATTTTCGAGAGACTGTCAGGAGAAATCATGGAACAACTCCTTCAAAAAAGTTCGATTTAAAGGAAATCAAAGGGAAAACAGAAAAAAGATGCCCACCAGGGCGGCGCCGAAAAAGGCGAAGGAAAGCCGGAATTTTACGGAGGAGGAAGAAAAGCCCCAGACTCCCTCCGAGGAGTAGGACCGGGATTCCCGGAGAGCTCCAGTTCCGGAGTATTTCCGGGGAGAAAGAGAGTATGAAGGCGCTTTCCGGAGACATCCCCAGAAAGAAAAGGGGAATTCCCAAAAGAATCATGTCTCCCGGAAAGGAGAAGGACTGCACCAGGGTTTGCCGGGTTTTCTCCGGGGACTCTTCTCCGCAGGAGGGAGCGAAGAAAACTACGTGGCCGAGCTTGCAAAGATAGAGCATGGTTCCCAGCCCCGCAAGCTGAAGAGCCCAGAAAACCGGAGAAAAACCCAGGGAGGAGAGCACCGCCTTCTTGGCCAGATATCCCGCAGTACCGGGAAAGCCCGCCATGGAGAGAGCCCCCAGAACGAAAAAGAAAAAGCTTCTCCGGCAAGTGCGAAGATCCCCGAGAACGGTTTCCGCCATGAAGAAAGGAAGAGCCTTCTCGGTGGAGCAGAAGAGAAGTCCCTTGGAAAGAACGTGCACCACCGCGAAAAAGATGGCCGCCGCCCTTCCCGGAAGGGTTCCCGTGGCAAGGGCGGTTACTACGAATCCGAGCTGGCTCATGGTGGAATAGGCCAGAATTCTCCGGGGTCTGCTCTGCATCAGGGCCTGGAGGGCGCCGTAAAGAGCCATGACGGCCCCGGTTATCATGATTCCCCGGGAGGGTTCCGTCAGAAGGCGCAAAAGGCCGTAGATTCCCATGGTGGCGGTATAGCTTGAAAGAAGAAGGGCCTCCGCCGGAGCGTGTTCGTAGGTTCGGGGGAGCCAGAAATGAAGCAGGGGAAAAGCGCATTTCATTCCAAGGGCTACGAGAAAGAAGGGAAAGGCCTTCTCCGAGACCGGCCCCAGGGGAGCCAAGGCGGAGGGAGTGGACATCAGGGCGTTTCCCAGGAGAAGTATGCCCCCTGCGGCGATCTGAAGGTAGAGATAAAGCCTGGCGGCGAAGCGATCCGTAAAGGCTATCAGCATGGCCAGGGATATGGAGGCAAGCTCCGCCCAAATAACGAAGCCGAACCATGTAGAAGCCAGGGGGGCCATGCAGGTGGAACCGCAAAAAAGCACGAGGATCAGAACTTTCCCCCCTCCCCGAAAGGGGGAAGAGCCGCAGAGGAGGATCGGAAGAAGGAGAAAGCAGGCCAGACCGATCATGATTCCGGAAAAAGGATCCGGAAGAGGAAACATCACGGAAAGAACCTCCCCGAGGAAAGAATCAGCAGGAACTTTTTCGTAAAAGGCAGCCAGGGAAGAAGGGCCAGAAAAAAAGAGAAGGCTACCAGAAAGGCTACCACCCCCTGGGTAATTCCGTGGGTTCGGTGATGGGGAGGCGGCGTCTCTGTGGGGGAGCAGAAGGCTCCCAGGGCTTTGAGATAGTAGGCTGCGGAAATGACGGTGCCTCCCAGAAGAAAGATCGCCGGAACCAGATATCCCTTTTCGGTACAGGCCAGAAGAAGGAGCCACTTGCTCTGAAAGCCGCTGAGAGGGGGGATGCCTGCCAGGGATGCCGCAAAGAGGGCGAAGGCCGCCACCAGAAAGGGGCGGTGTCGCAGAAAGCCCCGCATATCCGAGATTTTGTGAACCTGCCGATCCTCGAGAAATATTCCCGCCACGAGGAAGAGCCCCATCTTGGAGCTCATGTGGGTGAAGACGTGGTAGAGGGATGCGGTGATTCCCAGAGAAGAGGCGCAGGCTATGCCCAGCAGAATGGTGCCGATCTGGGCCACCGTGGAGTAGGCCAGCATGCGCTTGATCTGCTCCTGCTGGATCGCCATGAGATGTCCCACCCCCAGGGAGAGGGTGCCGAAAAAGAGGAGAAGCGGGAAAAACTTGGGAAGAGTGGGAAGAAAGAAGAGCATTCCCAGACGTAACAGGGCATAGAGAGGAGCCTTCACGAGAACTCCCGAAAGAAGGGCGCTTATGGGAGGCCGGGCGGAGGAGTGCGCATCGGGAAGCCAGAAATGGGCGGGCACGGTGCCGCATTTCACCAGAAGTCCCCCCAAAAGGCATCCTCCGATAACTGCCAGGGTAGGCAGGGGGATGGCGGGGAAGAGATCTTTCAGAATTTCCATGTTGAGCTGTCCCGTGGCCATGAAGGTATAGGATATTCCCAGGAGCAGAAAGAGGGCTCCCAGGGTGCCGAAGACGAGGTATTTAAAGCTTGCCTCCACCGCCTGCCAGGAGGAGGCGGGAAAGGAAACCAGCAGATAGGCGGACACGGAAAAAACTTCGAAGAAGACGAAGAGATTGAAGATGTCCCCTGCCACGAGAATACCGTTGGTGGAGGCCCAGCTGAGAAAGAAAATTACGTAGAATCGCCAGGAGTTCCACCCCAGCCACTCCGCGGAGGAGAGAAGAGCCAGAGGAAAGCCCAGGGAAGTGAGCACCAGAAAAGACGCCGAAAGGGCGTCCACCTGAAGGGCTATTCCCAGTTCGGGAGTCCATCCTCCCATGACTACCGAAATTCCGGACCATCCGAGAAGGGCCACGAAAAAACCTCCGAGGCTCGAGAGAGAGGCTCCGAAAAAGACGAGAGCCGGAAGAGCCTTTCGGAAGAAGATAAATCCCAGAGGAATGATAAAGGCGGTGATCAGGGGAAGAAGAACTGCAAATACGGGATTCATCCTCGGAGCCCCCGGATCTGGTCCACGTCTACCGTACCATAATGCCTATAGATTTTAATGATGTACGCCAGGGCCAGGGCGATATCGCTGGCTCCGATGACGATGGCCGTGAGGGTGAAGGATTGAGGAAGGGGATTTACCGCCTGCTGTCCCATAAGGGGGAGCAGTGCGGGAACCCCCTGGGGGATGTATCCCAGGCTGGTGATAAGCAGCAAAACGCCTCCCTCCATAAGGGCCAGGGCGATGACCACCTTGAAGAGATTTCGCCGGAAAAGAAGCGTATAGAGGCCGATGGCGAAAATGATAATGGCCGTACCGTAGCTGAGGAGGATCACGAAACAAACACCTCCGGAGGAGGCCCTTCCGTGGGGGCTTCGAGAATTTTGATCATGCTGTAGAAAAGGGTGGAAAGGCTTGCTCCCACCTTCATTCCCACCGCCATGTTGAGAAACGGTATGGTTCCCGCACTGTAGAGGCTTCCCGGAGTACCTGCGGGAAACCCCGCTCTCAGATTGGCGAGAAAGCCCGCTCCCGCCAGCATCCCCAGGAGTCCCAGTCCTACAAAGATGAGCCCCCCGCAGGATTCGAGGATTTCTTTTTTATGCGGATCTATCTGGGCGGCCTCGAAGCGGGAGCCGTAGACGATGCAGAAGAGTACCGTTACGGTGGCGAAAATGACCCCTCCCTGGAATCCGCCTCCCGGGGTGAGGTGCCCCATGAGAACGATGCTGGAGGCGTAGAGGAGAATGAAGGGAACCATGAGTCCCATGCCCCGTTTTACGATAAAGGAAAGTCCCTGCCGGGAGGCTCGGTAGCGACGTCCTGCAAAGAGCAGGGCCACGCCGCAGACGGTGGTGTAGATCACCGTCACCTCTCCCAGGGTATCGAAGGCCCGGTAATCGAAAAGAATGGCCGCCACCACGTTGGAAGCCCCGGTCTCCGAGGCGGTATGGGCCACGTAATGCCCGGCGGTGCTCCCCAGTTCCGGTTCCGAAGGAACCAGAAGGCCCCGCCAGAGAAAAAAGGCCACTCCCAGGGCGAAGAGAATGCCCGGAAGACGATCGACAATCCGAGTGGAGGAGAATGTCATAGGTTATCCTCATCCTTTCGCGGAGCGGTTCGCTTATATTTTTTTCTAGTCTGGCTATAGGCCACCAGAAAAAGAGACGTCACCAGGCCCGAATTCACCACCGCCTGGGTGAGAGCCACGTCGGGGGCTTGAAGAAGGGCAAAGAGGATGGCCAAAAGAATGCCGAACACCGAAAGGGCGATGACCGCACTGAGCATATTCTTGGCCTCGGCGGCGGTGAGGGCGGTAAAAATAAGAAAAAGATGCAGGAAAACGAGAAGAGAAAAGGGAAGGTCCATTATTTTTTTCTCCTTTTTCGACGATCCATTTTTTTCTTTTTCAAACTCGAAGCATAATCGTCCGTCAGAGTTCCCTTGGGGAGAATCCCATGGCGGTAGCAGGCTCGGGCAATGGCGTGGGATGCCAGGGGATTGGTGCCCAGAAGAAAGAGGGCGATCATGAGAATCTTGGCAGATCCCTGCCATCCCTCCATGCGCAATGCCACTCCGAAGAGCACCAGCACGGTGCCCCCCGAAAGAGCTTTGGTTCCCGCATGAAGCCGGGTATAGACATCGGGAAACCGGAGTATTCCCACCACCGAAGCGAGGGAGAAGAAAACCCCTCCCAGCATGAGGGTTCCCGAAAGGTAGTACAGAAGCAGGCTCATTTATGCAGCTCTCCGTGTTCGAAATACTTGGCCATAATGAGCACGTCCGCAAAGGAGAGCACCGCGAAGGCCAGGGCTACATCCAGAAAGACGGGGTTTTCGAAGAAGAGGGAGAGCACCACCAGAAAGGTGGTGAAAATGGTGGCCACCGTATCTGCCGCCACGATCCGGTCCGGCACCGTGGGGCCCACCACTACCCTCCAGAATCCCAGGCACGCCGCCAGCAGCAAACCCCAAAGCACGAGGATTATCAATGCATGACCCCCCTTAAACGATCTTCCAGTTTTGCCACATCCTCCTGAAGAGCCTCTTTGGAAAGTTCCCGGGTGTCCAGGGTGTGAATATAAAGGGCATGGGTGGCGGGGTCTCCATCCAGGGTGAGGGTTCCCGGAGTGAGGGTTATCTGGTTGGCGAGGAAAACCAGGGCGTTTTTGTCCTTTAAAGTGGAGTTTATCCGAAAAATTCCCGGGGTAATACCCATGCGAGGTTTGAGCGCCAGAAGAGAGACCTTCCAGGTGGCGACGATGAGATCCATAATAAAGTGAGGAATGAACAGGGCGAGGCGGAAGAAGTTGATCTCCCGGCAAATGTTGATGGTTCGGGGCTCCTGAAGGCCGAGAAAGAATACCCGCCAGACAAGCTTGAGGATGATGAAGCTCGTCAGGGCTCCCACCAGAAGAAAGAGGGGATCCCCCCGGCCTGTGAGGAGGATCCATATACCGAAAAGAGAGAAAAAGAGCAGAATACTTTTTTGACAAATCCGCATGGATTGTCTCCTTTCCGGGATGTTTCACAGGTGTATGTGGTGACCACTTCCCCTCTTACGATACCATTTTTTCAAAAAATCCGTAACCGTGGAAACCCATATTTTCGGTTTCCGTACGCTCTGTTTTCGGGCTCCCTCCGGGCACGTCGTTTAAAAAATAGCGCAAAGGCGAACCTCGAGGTTCGCCTTTGCGGAAGGTCTTGCAGAGTCACCGAAAAATCAAAAAATTTTTCGAAACGTTTCGCGTATTTCGGCTTGTACTGCCGGAAAATCCGGTTTTTTCTGCTAGGCTTGGGTGCTCTCCTGGGTGGGCATGTTCCGGGCCACCACATCTTCTCCGTTGGGCAGACGCCAGTAGACACCGATCTTCATGTAGGAGATGAGCACCGACACGATGGGGTTCAGATAGTTCAGGAATGCGTAAGGGAGATATTCCAAAGTGGGTACGCCCAGGGCGCTGCTCTGGAAGGCTCCGCAGGTATTCCAGGGAACCAAGGCGGAGGTGAGGGTGCCCGCATCCTCCGTGGCTCGGGAGAGCATCCGGGGAGCCAGCCCTTTTTCCTCGAACTTGGTCTTGAACATACGTCCGGGAACCACGATGGCCATGTACTGATCTCCCAGGAAGAGGTTCCCCACGAAGCAGGAGACGATGACGGAGCCCATAAGACCTCCCACGGTCTTCACGTTTTTCGTCATGACTCCCACGATGGTCTCCAGGAAGCCGCAGGCCTCCATGACGCCGCCGAAGAAGAGGGCCGCAAAGATGAGGGAGATGGTCCACATCATGGAATCCAGGCCGCCCCGGGATACCAGGTCGTTGATCATGTTCCCCACTTCCGTCACGATTTCCGGGGTTCCGTGAATGCCATGTTCCGCAATGAGGGCCACCAGGGCCTCTCCTTCCGCCGCGCCGAACTCTGCGGAAATGGTGCCGCCGTAGCCGTAGTGCAGGGCTTCCACGATGTCGCCGATGGCGTTCCCCTGGAAGAGAGACATTCCCAGGGCGATGATAACGCCCATGAAAAGGCCGGGAATGGCGGGCATTTTCATGGCGGCGCAAAGAATAACCACCACGGGAGGCACGAAGCCGAGGTAGCTGATGTCGAATTCCGCCTGAAGCATGGTCTGCATGGAGAGGATCTTGGATGCGTCAAGCTCGCCCCCCGCAAACTGCTGGCCCAGATAGTAGCAAATTCCCGCCACGATAATGTAGGTGGGGCCCGTGGACCAGATCATGGCCTTGATGTGATCGAAAAGATTGGCGCCCGCTACGGCGGGGGCGAGGTTGGTGGTGTCCGACAGGGGGGACATCTTGTCTCCGAAGTAGGCTCCCGACACGATGATACCCGCACTCAGAGGGGCGGGGATTCCCAGGCCGAAACCAACTCCCATGAGGGCCACACCGATGGTGGCCGAGGTGGTCCAGGATGAACCCGTGGAAAGGGAGATCACCGATGTAATGAGAAGGCAGGCGAGAAGGAACATGCCCGGAGAAAGAATTTTCAGGCCGTAGAAAATGAGTGTGGGCACCACGCCGCTCTGTACCCAGATGCCGATAACCATGCCGATGATCATGAGGATAACGATGGCCTGCAGGGCGATGGCAATGCCGTTCAGCCCTCCCGCTTCGATCTCCCCCCAGGGTTTTTTGATGATGAAAACCCCTACAAGGCATGAAAGTACAGCGGAAAAAATGATGGGAATATGGGCATCCACTCCCAGCGAAAGTACGCCGTAACTGATAATTGCGGCGGAAACGACGAGCACGAGCAACGAAAGTCCCAGTCCGGGGTTGTTGTTGTTTTCAGACATACGTATATCCCTCCTTAACGATTTTGTTTTTTGCAAACTCCGCTATCTACGATGATTTTCGAATTTATTCGAAGCTCTCACCTCCCTGGAAAAAGCGTGTTTCTTCCGCCTTTAAAAATAGCGTAAAAATAAGGAGAACTGTCTTTTTGCTACGTACCCCTGGGGGTCAAGCACATTGTATCAGAATACGTAAAATATTCATGCTTCCCTGGACCTATTAATAATGGCATTTTCTTTTTTTTGCAGAAAAAATTTTCTCCGTCGTTTTTGAGAACCTAGAGATTTGGAGGAAGGCTTTCTTTAAGAAGTCCTTCGGGCTTGTAAAACGCGAAAGCCCCCGCCTTGGGGGCGGAGGCTTTCGCAGGGAGAGGGGCTGTTGTGAGGGATTTAGCGAGGGCTGACGGAGAAGGTGAGAGTGGCGACCAACACTAATTCGTCCGCCTTGGTGGGATCCTCGTGGGGAGATTTATGACTCACCTTGGCGAACCAGTATCCCTCTTTAAGAGGAATGATGTCGATCTTTCCGTCAAGATCGGTACGCCCGTAAAAGGCCTTGCATTCCTTATCGGAAAAACCTCCGAAGGTGGCATAAACCTCGGCAGTCTTCAGGGGCTTGCCGTCGAAGAGAACTTGGATGGGAAAGGGATCACCGGCCTTCAGAAGAGCTGGATTTTCCAGAGGCACGATCTCCAGCAGATCTCCCAGGGGCTTGCTGATGAAGTCCTTATCCCGGCTTTCGTCCACGTTGAGAATGGCCTTGGCGAACATAATGGCCTCCTGGGCATAGGTGGCATCGGGCCTCTCCAGGCGGCTCTGCTGGGTCCATCCGCCGGAGCCGTTGGCCCAGAAGGTAGGACGATATCTGAGACTGCCGATGTAGCTTCCCTTGGAAAGTTCCTTTTGAATCCGGTAGGAGTAGTTTTCACCCATCTGGGCGGATTCGAAAGCTCCCTCGGGAGTTATAAGCTGAGGGGGATTGAAGAGATGGGTGCGATCCTCGGGAATCGGCTCGGGATTGGGAAAGTCGTGCCCATATCCTATGTTTGCAAGAACCGTTCCCTTTTCGGGGGCGGATACGTTCAGCCACATATCGTGGGCACTTGCCCCGGATACTCCCATAATAAGCGAGAAGACAAAGGCCGCCGCAAGATGAAGAGAAGCGCTTTTCCGGAACTTCTGAAACATGATGGTCTCCTTTCGAATAGTAAATAATTGTCGCCTTCGCATAAAACGTGTAAAGCATCTTTAGGATGACGAAACGGCTCGTCTCTGCTTCCATGCACGTTCTTCCATTTTCTTCCCATTTTCTTCAAGGGGCCCTCTCGAAGTTTTTGTAGTCTAACTAAATGCCTTCTCGTTGTCAATGGGTTCTTGTGAAAAAGGGCCAGAGCATTAGAGATGTGTGCCTTTTTTGGGCACGAAGGGGCGTTTTTTCGGGGAAAGCATTTCGAGAGGTTTTAGGGCAATAAGTTTTATTGCCCTAATTAAATGTTTTGAAAATCCTGAGAAGGGCCCTCGGGTTTCCGTACTTTCTCAGGCGTTTCTTGTGAGAGAGAGCAGGAGTATTCCCGCTCCCGCAAGAAGCGCAAGATCTGCAAAATTTACGAAAAGATATCCGAAGAAGGGAAAGGGGAAGCCCGCATAATCCGTGACGCTGCCCAAAAAAAATCGTTCTCCCAGATTGCTCAGGCTTCCTGCCAGGAGAAGAAGGCTGCCCCAGGAAAAAAGCCCCCCGGAAGGGAATTTTTTTCTTTGAATAAGGAAGAAAATCCCCATGCCGCAGAGAGAGCAGAGAAGGGCAAGGCGAAGGTGTTCCGGAGAGGAGGCGAAGAGGGAGAAGGAAATTCCCCGGTTGTGGTGCAGACGAAAAAGAAGGAGCCCCCTCAGAAAAGAAATTCCTTCCGGAATGAGAAGGTGTTCCATGAATATTCGAAAGGCCTGAAAGAAGAAAATGAGCAGTCCGAGGCATGGCAGAAAGAAAAAGGTTCTCAAATTTCCAAATCTCCTTTTCTGGAAGATGGAAGTATCCGGGGTGGGAACGGTTAGATGTATCCTATCACGTTTGAAAAATTGAACGATACGAGACCCTGTGCCGTAAAGCCTCAAACTTTTATATGACTGAAAACGGATTGATGGGAAGGGGTGTCTCGAATCTCAGGATGAGGCACTTTGTGCAGGCGAAAGTTTCGTTGCCACAATCTACGGAACTCCCGCTACCCTGACCCTCCATGCAAAACAGATGGTGCTCAAAATAGGGGGAAAGATAGGCAAAACGCTCCAGGAAGGGCACTGAAAACTTTTTCGGTTCCATTACAAATTAGGATGAAGAAGGAAGGTGCCTTATGGTCTTCATAAAAGAGTGAGAAAATCGATCCACTAGGAAGCTCTGGACTATTCCCTCTCCTGTCCCAAAGCACAAATTATCAGGGGGTTTAGGTTTTTGTACCCGCAATTCCGTTTTCAAAGTGTTAGCAAGTACGCATTTACACTTTAAGTCAATGTTTTTTGGGACGGAATTCTTCAAAAATGAGATATCTGTGTTTTGGAAGTGCTCCGAAAGTTCAACCTGCGGATTGAGGTTTTTCATCCTCAGACCTTCACGGAATGTAGAAAAGCTTTATAATATGCAGAGTGAAACTCGTATCAATACATAGACAGAAAAGGAGCCCTGTTCATGCCTTTCGATTTTCCGGAACCCATAAAAAAACTTCCCTTGGCGGCCATACCTCTGGAAGGAGTTACGGCTTATCTTTCCCAGGCGGAGACGCATCAAATCATCTTTATGCATTTCGAAAAGGATGTGGATTTACCCGAACATTCTCACGGAGCTCAGATAGGTATCGTTCTGGAAGGATCCATAAAGCTTGTCATCGGCGGAAAGGAACATCTTTTTTCCAAAGGAGATCAGTATTACATACCCGAAGGGACACCGCATTCGGGTAAAATCCACGCAGGATATGCGGATATTACCTTTTTCGCAGATCCCCACCGTTATCACCGGAAATAATTTTCCTAAAAAGATCCGAAAATCTTAAACACCGGAAAATATTTTTGGAGAAACTGCCCAGCTTTTCCCCGGGCCGCCGTATCAAAATCGCGCACGGGCGCATAGAACACCACCCCATGGAACTGAAGGAGGATATCCGGCCTTTCTTGTGAAAAATTTCTTTCATTGGTATACTGCGAACCGCACGGAAAGAAATTTTTATTCAAGGAGAAACCGCATGCCCTATAACGAAGAAAAGAGACCCAGCGATTTTTTCGAAAAATTGCGCCAGGGAGCCCGGGAATTTTCCCAGAGGCAACGCATGGTCTGCCTCTTCATCATAGCGGAATATCAGCGGGTGGCCTTTCTTACGGTGGAACAGCTCGCGGAGGAGGTTGGAGTGAGCGCCGCCACGGTGGTCCGCACCGTGGCCCATCTGGGATACGATTCCTACGGAGCTTTGCAGGACGAGATTCAGAGCCTCCTTCTGATGACCCGCACCTCTCTCTGGTGGCAGCTTGAGGAGTCCTGGAAGGAGGAGGCCACGGAGTTTTCCTCCGAGGAGGGCACTCTCCTCTTTCGGGTTGTTGCGGCGAATGCGGAGAGCATACGCAACACCCTTTCGGCTCACCTGGCGGAGGAGTTTACCCAGTCCGTGCAATGCCTCGCCTCGGCGAAGCACATAGCGCTTCTCGGAATGCGTTCCTCCCGGGGAGCCATGCTCTATGCCTTTTTTTTGCTGCAGCAGTTTCGCAAAAATGTTTCCTGCCTTTCTCTCCAGGGAGCCGACGAAATGTATGCTCCCCTTATGGATCTCACTTCCAGGGATGTGGTGCTGGCACTTTCCGTCGGGGGGCCTCACTATGCGCTTTCCACCATCGAGGCGGTGCGCTTTGCTCACGAGCGTTCGGTAAAGGTGGTGCTTATCACCAACGATCTTGCCTGCCCCGCCGTGGCCTGGGCGGATCATGTGCTCTGCGTGGGGGCCACCAAGGAACACTATTCCATCGTTCCCGCCGTTACGCTTCTGGAGGCCCTGGTGGTGGCCCTGGGAAAGGATTCCCGGGAAGAGGCGGTGGAGAAGCTTCGGGCTCTGGAGAAGGTGTCGGGGGAGAAGAAGCATACCCTATGAGTCTCTGCCGAAGGCATCCTTGAAGATCGGACTTCGGGGTGTTTCGGAAGCCCCGGAAAGGAGAGAATGGCATGATTGAAGAAGGAAGCGGAGCCCCCGAATTTACCCTCCTCGATTCTCGGGAACGGGAAGTCTCCCTTTCGGATTTTCGGGGAGCATGGCTAGTGCTCTATTTTTATCCCAAGGACAATACCTCGGGGTGTACCCGGGAGGCTCTCGATTTTAACGAGCTCCGGAAAGAGTTCGAGAAGGAGGGGGCTGGCATTCTCGGCATCAGCCCCGACAGCCCCGCATCACACGGTAAATTTGCGGCGAAGCACGGTCTCGAATTCCCCCTTTTGAGCGATCCCGAAAAGTCGGTGCTCCAGACCTACGGTGCCTGGGGAACCAAAAAGAATTACGGCAAGGAGTACCAGGGAGTGATACGTTCCACCTTTCTTCTCTCTCCCGAAGGAGTCATCGAGGCGGTATGGCGGAACGTGAAGGTGCGTACCAAACGCAAAACCTGCGAGGTGCTTCATGCGGCTACGGTGCTGGAGAAGCTCAAAACCCTTCGGCAGTAAGGGCTTGCAAGCTTGCCGGACAGATATGGGGGAATCCCTTTCTGGAAGAAGCAGAAAGGGATTCCCCTTTTTCTGAAGGTCTTTTGTTCAGGAAATTCTAGAAACTCTTTGCTTCCAGTGTGTCTCTGAGATTTCCCGTTATCTCTCCCATGCAGACCAGAAAGGTGGCTCCTTCCAGAAGTACCCGGTGCAGCCGGGGTGACGTTTCCAGAGGAAGAAGATGGGCCCGGTTGATTCCTCCGGGATTGCGGACCGGCACGATTCGGGATGTGCGAGAATCCTCCCCTCTCATGTATCCCAGGGCGGCGGCGCTGGCGATGGAGCCGGTGCCGCAGGAAAGAGTGAAGTCTTCCACTCCCCGTTCGTAGGTGCGTACCAGGATTGACTCTTCCTCGAAAGAAAGAAAGTTCACGTTGGTTCCTTCGGGAAAGGCCCGGGCCGCATACCGGATCTCCCGCCCCAGGTGGTGCAGCTCCTCCAGGGAGAGATCCTTCAGCTCGTTATCCTTCAGGGATATCACCGCATGGGGAACCCCGGAGCCTCCGGCTTCTCCCACCCGGACGAAACGGTATCGTATCTCCCGGCTTGGCAAAGAAAGGGCATGTTCTTTTTCCAGGGGGGTAAGGTCCATAATTCCCAGGTCGAGAAGAACCGAGGAGCCCGAGGCGGCGGCGAGCATATTCCCCGCTTTGGTGTGAAAGCGGATCTCCTCGGGGGGGCAGAGCTCTTTTTCTGCAAGATATCGGGCGAAGGAACGGGCTCCGTTGCCGCACATCTCTCCCTCCAGACCGTCGGCGTTGAAAATCCGCATTCCCAGAGAAGGAGAGCGCTGGGAGTTTTGCTCCAGAAGGAGCAGTCCGTCCGCTCCCAGGGCGATACGTCGGGAACAGAGAGTCTGAGCTAAAAAAGAGTAGCGGGATTCTTTGAAATATCCCTTTCGGTTGTCCATTACCACAAAATCGTTGCCGTTTCCGTGGATTTTCATGAAAGAAAAAGGATGGTCTTGGAACGTCATTCGGGGAGCTCCTTTCCCGGTATGGAATGATTTCAAATCCGCTTAAAGCGGAAGAAGGGCGCTCCGTTTTTCCGGAGCGCCCTCGGAATGTGGTCGAAAAGGTTTTATGCGGCGGGGGTTTCCAGGGCGGGGCCGTCTTCCACTCTCTTGGAGAGCATCCAGAAGATGAGTACCGCCGCCAAGGCTCCCGCAGCGAGGTTCACCGGGGCGGAGTAGCCCAGAGCCACTCCCGCATAGCCCACGCAGGCTCCCAGGGCCGCCACGATGGCGTAGGGGGCCTGGGTATTCACGTGGTCCATATGATCGGATCCGGTAAACATGGAGGACATAACCGTGGTGTCCGAAATGGGGGAACAGTGATCTCCGAAAACGGCTCCACCGAAAACCGCTCCGATGGTGGGAATGATGGCGGTCATGGGGTCCATGCCCGCCGCGAGGGAGAGGCTGTGCGCCAGGGGTACCACGATGGGCATGAGTACCGCCATGGTGCCGTAGGAGGTGCCGGCGCAGAAGGAAATGGCGGCTCCCGCCAGGAAAGAGAGCATGGGAAGCCACATGGGGGAGAGCACGTCGCCCACCACGGAGGCTACGTAGAGAGGAACTCCCACGGCCTTGATGGAGGAGCCGATTCCCCAGGCGAAGATAAGAATGAGGGTTCCCACGAAGATGGAGCGCATGCCGTCCAGGTATCCCCGAAAAAGCCGTTTCCAGGTGGTCACTTTCTGGAGAGCGTAGAAGAAGATGGTGAACCACACCGAAGTGAAGGCTCCCCATACCAGGGCGGTGGAGCTGCTGCCTTCGCCGATAGCCTCGGCGATTCCCACGTTGGGCCAGCCTCCGGTGATGATGAGAAGGGTGAAGATGGAGCCGATGAGCACGAGAAGAGGAATGACGAAGTTGTGAAGTTTCCGGGGGCATTCCTCGCAGGGTTCCAGATTGTCCGACTCTTCCGCCACCAGGGGTTCCGCCCCTTCCCGGAGAATCTGTCCCGTGGTGCGTGCCCGGCGTTCCGCGGTGAGCATGGGGCCGAAATCCCGCAGGGAGAGCACGCAGAAGGTCATAACCACGAGAGTGATGATATTATAAAGAATATAGGGAATGGAATGAAGATAGGCCACGTAGGGGGAGCTTTCGATTCCAAGAGCGGTGAACTGGCTGCCGATCTGCCCTACCATGTAGGCGATCCAGGAGGAAATTCCCGCGATGCAGGCCACGGGAGCCGCGGTGGAATCCACGAGGTAGGAGAGTTTTTCCTTGGAAATTCGGTACTTCGCAGTGATGGGAGTCATGGTGGTGCCTACCACCACGGTATTCACGTAGTCTTCGAAGAAGATCACGAAGCCCGCGAGTTCCGTCATGAGAAGAGCTCCCCGGACGCTGCTGATCTTTTTCGTGATCCATTGAACCACTGCATCCACGCCGCCGCCGACCCGCATGATTCCCACCAGGCCCCCCATGGTAAGGCTGGTGAGTACGATCTTGGCGGACCAGGGATCGCCCAGGTTGTTCCAGAGGGCCTCCACGGCTTTGCCGAAGCCGGTGATGGGGTTCCATCCCGTCAGCATGGTTCCCGCCACCCAGATGCCCAGGAAAAGCGAGGGAATAACCTCTTTGGTAATAATGCAGAGCCCGATGGCGATAATCGGGGGAAGCAGAGAGAGGGCTCCAAAATCCGGAGTGCTTCCCTCGGCGGCCCAGGCGGCTCCTCCCAGGGCGAGGAGCCCTGCGGCGAGAAGAGCTCGGGAAGCCCATGCGCATGCTGTCTTGCGAATTCCTTCCATGATACACACACCTCCATAGACATGAAAATTTGCTTTAGAATAACCACTAATCATGTAGGATGATTGTAAGGTATGAAGGAGGCATTCGTCAACACGTATATTCTTTTTTTACTTGTTTATAAAGATCGATTTGCCCAAAAAAGCTTGCAGAAACTATGTTTTTCCAAGTTTATATTTTTTTATGTTGACACAAAAAAGGAAGGCATGTAGGATGGTTTTCAGTCACTAATCATGAATAATGAGTCGCATTAAGGACCAAGCTGCAAAAAATCCGGGAGGGGGAAGGATTCTCGACTTTTTTCTAAGAAAAGATCTTTCCAAATACGGCAATCTTGGAGGGCGAATGCCGGGGAAATTCTCCTCGCTCGTCCTTTCCGGAAAAGGAGGATACTATTATACGATATTCCGATCTGCTTCGATCCGCCCAGGAGATTCTTCCCTGGATGATCGAAATCCGGCGGGATTTGCACGAGCATCCCGAGATGGATTTCGAGCTGCACCGTACTGCAGAAAAGGTGGAAGAGCGTTTGCGGGAACTCGGTATTTCCTCGAAACGCTATGCCAAAACCGGCATGGCGGCTCCCCTGGAGGGAAATGCTGCGGGGCCCTGCGTGCTGTTGCGGGCGGATATGGATGCTCTTTCCATTCAGGATACCAAGGAAGTGCCCTATAAATCAAAAATTCCCGGAGTGATGCACGCCTGCGGCCACGATGCCCATACGGCCATTCTGCTGGGAGCGCTTCGGCTTTTGCGGGAATTGCCGGAGCCCCGGAGAGGAACCTTGCTGGGAATTTTTCAGCCCGCCGAGGAGTCTGCCGGAGGTGCGCTCCCCATGATTAGGGAGGGAGCTCTCCGGGAATATCCTCCCCGCTATTGCCTGGGGCTCCACGTAACGCCCTCGCTTCCTGCGGGGACGGTGGGATATCTTCCGGGAAAGCTCCACGCCGCTTCGGAGATGTTCGACGTTACCATTTACGGTAAGGGAGGGCACGGGGCATCTCCCGAGGAGGGCATCGACGCCATTGCGGTGGGAGCTTCCTTTGTGGGGGCCATTCAGCAGATCGTGAGCCGTCGGACAAATCCTCTGGATTCCGCAGTGGTCAGCATCGGCAGGTTCGTGGGAGAAGGAGCCCGGAACGTGATCTCCTCGAAGGTGGAACTTTCGGGTATTATACGAACTTTGGAGCCCTCCGGTCGGGAGCGGGTGAAACGGCAACTCTCCGAGGCGGTGTACCATTGCTGTGCCGCCCTGGGTGCCCGGGGAGAGGTGTGTTTTACCGAAGGGTATCCCTGCCTCGTGAACGATGCGGAAATTACCCGGCGGGGAGTTGCGGCGGGAGAGAAAATCCTGGGAGCGGGAGCCATGCGCCTCCTTCCACAGCCGAATATGGGGGTGGACGATTTTGCCTACTTCCTTCAGGAAGCTCCGGGAAGCTACTTCAAGCTGGGGACTGCCCGGGAGGGGGAGGAGGATCGTTTTCCCCTGCACACATCGAATTTCGACATCGACGAAAGGGCTCTCGCCTATGGTGCGGCCTTTCTTGCGGGATGCGCCCTGGATCTCTGGAATACGAACAATTCCTGAAATACAAATTCTACAATGCATGGATGTGCGGAAAGGACGAGATTTATTATGACGAACATGAGGAGTTCCAAAAAACGCATCGCCCTGGTGGGGTTCGGCAACGTGGGACGGGAGGTTCTGGAGGCCCTTGAGAGTGCTCCGGATTTGGAACCCGCCGGAGTGATTCTCCGCAATCCTCAGAAGGCGGAAGCCTTGAGAAAGCAGGTCTCGGTTCCCGTGGTGGGCCATGTGGAGGAGCTTTCTTCGGTGGATGGAGCGGTGCTTGCCATCGCCAGTCGGGCGGTTCCTCAGGTGGCTCCTCTGTATCTTGCCAAGGGCATACATACGGTGGACAGTTTCGATATTCACGGAGAACCGGTGATGGAGATGCGGAAAAATCTTCGTGAAGTGGCGATGAAGAACGGTTCCGTGGCGGTGATTTGCGCGGGGTGGGATCCCGGTTCGGACTCGGTGGTCCGGGCTCTTCTGGAAACCATCGCTCCCCGGGGGATTACCTATACCAATTTCGGCCCCGGCATGAGTATGGGCCATACCGTGGCGGTGAAGGGCCTTCCGGGGGTACGGAACGCTCTTTCCGAGACGCTTCCCAAGGGGGAGGGGCTTCACAAGCGGTATGTTTACGTGGAGCTCGAGGAGGGAGCGGTTTTCGAGGACGTGCGGAAGGCCATTCAGGAGGATCCCTACTTCTGCCATGACGAAACTTATGTCTATGCGGTGGATTGCGTGGAAAAGCTTCTGGACCAGGGGCACGGAGTGCACATGATCCGCCGGGGTGTTTCGGGAAACACCCACAATCAGCGCATGGAGTTCAATATGACGCTTCAGAACCCCGCAGCCACCGCCCAGGTGATGGTGTCTTCCATGAGAGCGAGCTTCCGCATGGCTCCGGGGTGCTATACCATGTTGGAAATTCCTCCGGTGGATTTTCTGGAGGGAGATCGGGAGGGATTGCTCCGCCGGCTGGTGTAGCTTTTGAGGTATGTCCTTTCGGGGCAGTTCGAGGATAGTCTGAAAAAGAAACGTTTTGGGGATGAGCCCGGAAGGCCATCCCCTTTCTTTGTTTTTCTCGGTTCTCTTGGAGGGCCGGTCAGGATGAAGGAGAACGGGAATCTTCTTCCAGGAACCACCGGCGTACGTCCCCGATAATGTTGTCGATGTGTCGAAGCATGGCCTCTTCGGCCCCTCCCGGATCGTTTCGGGCGATGGCTTCCGCGATGGCCTGATGATCCACTCCCAGGGTGTACTGGGGGTGCTCCGAGCGGATTTTGGCGAGGAGAGTGCGGATGTTGCGGTCCTGGCGCACCAGCCGGAGCGCCGCCGAGAGCACCTCGTTTCCCGCGGCTTCCGCAATGGCTTCGTGGAAATTTCGGTCCTCTTCCAGTACCTTATCTATGCTGAAATCTTTCATAGGCTTGGCATGGGCGAAGATGGCCCCCATGGTGCGGTCCGTGGCGGAAAAGGCCGCGAGGCGGCTCGTCTCTCGTTCGATGGCTCGTCGTGCCACGAGAACCTTGAGGATTTTCTGGGGATCCTGCCCTTCCAGGGTGTGCAGAAAGTGTTCCGCCAGATGGAGCTGTTCGTTCTGTTTCCGAATCTGTCGCAGAAGGCCCTTTCCTTTTTCCGAAAGGGTTCTCCCCTTGTTGCTCACCTGGAGAACGTATCCCCGCTGTTCCAGGTTCCAGAGAAATCTTCCCGCCGTGGCCATGCTCACGTTGATGTTGTCCGCTCCCAAAGCCGCCATGATGGCGCTGGCTCCCATGGGGCGATCGGATTGTCCGAGAATGAGAAGAATTTTTTCCTCTTCCTCCCGGTTTGTTCCGTTCATCATGCATATCACTCCTTGCGTTGGCCTCGGGGAAATAGAGGAACTCCCCGGAGCATGGCTCATCATACCGAGAAAAACTGCATAACGTCAATGACATGTATAACCTTCGCGTCATTGACAAGGGCTTTCCCGGAATGGTAGGGTGAACCGGAAGGATCCGGAACTCTCCGTTTCCCGGAGGGATGGAAGATCCAGGATGGGGTGAAAAGGCGATGCTGAAGGATAAAAACGTAAAGACCCGGATGAAGCTTCTGCGGAAAAGGGCGGAGGATCTTCGGGAAGATCTTGTGGAGCTTCGCAGAGAGCTCCACCGATATCCCGAGGTGGGATTTTCCCTGGAGAAGACCGCCTCTCTGGTGGAGGCGGCTCTGAAGGATGCGGCTATCCCCTGTCGACGTTGTGCGGGCACGGGGATAGCGGCGGTGGTTCGGGGAGATCTTCCCGGTCCGGTGGTGGCCTTTCGGGCGGATATGGATGCCCTCTCCATGGATGACGCCAAGGATGTTCCCTATCGATCCATGGTGCCCGGAAAGATGCACGCCGCGGGGCACGACGCTCATACGGCGATTCTGGTGGGCACCGCCCGGCTTCTTCGGGAGATGCGCGGTGAGTTTCGGGGCACTGCTCTTCTTCTTTTCGAACCCGCCGAGGAGACCGAGGGGGGAGCTCTTCCCATGATCCGGGACGGGGCCCTGGAGGATCCCGTGCCGGAATGCATCTTCGGATATAACGTTTCTCCGGAGCTTCCCGTGGGGAAGGTGCGCATATCTCCCGGAAGGGTTTACGCCGCCTCGGACATGTTCGATCTTCACATTGTCGGCGAGGGATGCCATGGAGCCTATCCCCACAAGGGGAGAGACGCCCTTGCCATTGCCTCGGCCCTGGTGACCCTGCTGCAGCAGGGCATAAGCCGGGAAGTGGATCCGGTGCAGCCTGCGGTGCTCACCGTGGGAACCTTCAACGCCGGAGAGGCCCGAAATGCCGTGGCCCGGGAGGCGTTTCTTTCGGGAATCATCCGTACCCTCGATCCGGGGGTGCGCAAGCATCTCCGCACATGGCTCCAGAGGACCGTGGAAGGCGTGGCCGCAGGCATGGGGGCCCAGGGAATCGCCAGAATTCGGGAAAGCTACCCCTGTGTGGTGAACTCCGAAGAGTTGGTATCCTACGTGCATGCCCTGGGAGAATCGCTGTTGGGAAAGAGTTTTGTCCGCACCTCGGAGGAGCGCCCCTCCCTGGAGGTGGATGACTTTTCCTACTTTGCCCAGCGCATTCCCGGAGCTTTCTACTTTCTCGGCACCGGCAACGAGGCCCGGAAAAGCTCGTATCCCCTGCACTCTCCTCGCTTTGACGTGGACGAAGACGCCCTTCCCCTGGGAGCCGCACTGAATGCGGGATTGGCGTTGTGGTACGCCGAGCTCCGGGAGAGCTCCAAATGAACAAATCCGACACGAGAGCCCCGTTATAAGGGGTTTCGATCCTGGAGATTTCCCTGAAAGAGCCCCGGAAAGAGCGGATTCGTCCGCCTTTTCCGGGGCTCTTTCAGGTAGAGGGGATAGAGAAAGAATTATTAAATTATTTTTTTTCGGTTTCCCGCAGGGCCTCTAAATGTGCGAGGGCCACATCTCCCAGATCCTCTCGAAGGATTTCCATCTCCGCTTCGCTCCGCTCAACTCGGGGACTCATAATTTTTCCTCCTTTTCCTGAAATCTTCTCGTGTGAACACATCTTTCTTTTCTCTCCGTCCGCATAAAAATTCTGCGAATCAAGCCACTTTTTTAATGCGTACCGCCTTGCCCGCGGACCGTTCGAGGACTCCGGGTTCGAAAATCCGGAGTCCCACCCGAACTCCCAGAAGATCCTTCAATTCTGTGGCGGTCTGGCGGATAAGCGTACCCGCCGCCTCTTCCGAGAGGACGGTTTTGCTTTCGCAGCATACCGTAAGCTCTTTCATGCCGCCCTTTTCCGAAACTTCCAGAAAGTAGTGGAGCGAAAGCCCGGGCACTCGTCCCAGAGCCACCTCCACCTGGGAGGGAAAGACGTTGACTCCCCGGATGATCAGCATATCGTCGCTGCGTCCCAGAATGCGGGCTATACGCTTCTCTCCGCATCCGCAGGGGCAGGGCTCCGAGTAGAGCCGGGAAAGATCCCGGGTGCGGTAGCGGATCATGGGGAGAGCCTCCTTGGTGAGGGTGGTGATGACGATTTCTCCGGTCTCTCCGGGGGGGAGCACCTCTCCCGTTTCGGGGTTTATGATCTCCACCAGAAAATGATCTTCGTCGAAGTGGAGCCCCTCCCGAAGGGGGCATTCCATGGCCACTCCGGGGCCGATGATCTCCGAAAGCCCGTAGGAGTCGATGGCGGTGATTCCCAGGGTTTGCTCCAGGTGGATTCGCATTTCCTCGGTCCATGCCTCGGCTCCGAAAATGCCCAGCCGAAGCCGGAGGTTGTTCTTCTTTCGGGAGTTCAGCACCTCCGCCAGATGCAGCGCGTAGGAGGGGGTACTGGTAAAGGCGGTGGTTCCCAGATCTTCCATGAGAAGTACCTGACGCTCCGTAAAGCCCCCTCCCGAGGGAATTACCAAAGCTCCCAGTTCTTCGGCTCCCCAGTGGAATCCCAGGGCTCCCGTAAAGAGGCCGTATCCCAGGGCGATCTGAAAGACGTCCTTCGAAGAGAGCCCCGCCACGGTAAGGCGATGGGCCATAAGGGAGGACCATGTGGCGATGTCCTGCCGGGTGTAGGCCACCACGGTGGGTTTTCCGGTGGTTCCCGAAGAGGCGTGAATGCGTACCACCTCTTCTTTGTCGCATGCCAGAAGACCGTAGGGATAGGTATCCCGAAGGTCGTTTTTGGTGGTGAAGGGGAGCCGGGAGAGATCCTCCAGGCTGTGGATGTCCCTGGGGGAAAGCCCCAGATCCTCCATCTTGGCCCGATAGTGAGGTACCCTCTCCCATACTCGCTGTACAACCCTCTGTAACTGACCTGTTCTCTGCTCGTCCTTGCTCTTCTGCATGCTTCTGGCTCCTCCTTCCAGAGTTGGCGTATCATAATTGTAGTGCGGCATAGACGCGAAGTGCGAAAAAGAGGGCCCCCGCCTGAAGCGGGAGCCCTCTGGGGAATTTCCGTGAGCACGTACGCCTAAACGCCGGCCCACCCCCTGAGGGATCCCGCGTTGCTAAAGGCGTAATAATAAAAAGACGATACCGAAAGACTATGCTTACGGAACATGATTTTCCTCCAGAAAAGAAAAATGAAAAAATGTATCTTGGAAGGCTTTATATCATGGGGCTTTCCAAAAGTCAAGAGAAAATATGTCTCACCAAAAAATCATTTTTCAGGCATCCCGAGTTTTCGGTTTGGAAAGCGGGAGTTCCCCGGTGCCGGCACGCCTCTGCCGTGCATTCCATACGGCAGAGGCGAAGGTCGGAAGATGCGTAGGGCCGCATCAGGATGCCGAAGGCAATGCCCGGGATTCGTCGAAGTGAAACTGTTCCAGCAGTGATGCAATTTCCTGCGCGCGTTCCGTAAGATTTATGGCATGAGAGGCCACGGTTTGGGATGCTTCGGAGGTGATATCCGTGGCTTCCCGGATGGCGTGAAGCATGGCGGCGGTTTCTCCGGTGCGGGAAACGATGCCGGAAAGTTCCGTGCCGATCTCCTGAGTGAAAGCCGCCTGCTGCTGGCTTACCGAGGCCACTTCCGCAGAGGTGGCGGAGCAGGAGGATACTTCTCGTAATCCTAATCCCAGCTTTTCCCGGGCTTCTCCGGTAAGGGCCGAAGCCTGAAGAAGCACCTTGGAGGAGCTTTTCGCGGAGGTCAGGGTTCTCTCGGTGTGCTCCAGAAGCGTGGCGGTAATATGGTTGATCTGGGATGCGGAAGATCCTGCACCCTCTGCGAGATTTCGAACCTCTGCGGCTACCACCGCGAAACCCCGCCCCACGTCTCCCGCCCGGGCCGCCTCGATGGCGGCGTTCAGCGCCAGAAGGTTGGTCTGATCGGCGATATCCTGAATGGCGCTAACGAAGGTCTCGATGGCCTTTACGCACTCTGCCAGCTCCTCCATACTCTGATTGCTCTTTCGAAACTCTTCCTGGGCCTCTTCCACCGCCGTCAGGGTTTCTTCCAGCCGCAGGGAGGAGTGTTCCACCAGAGAGAGAGCCGAAGAAGAAGCCTTTTCGCCCCGAAGAACGGAATTCGCCAGCATACTTGCTCCCGAGGCCACGTTCTGGGCTGCGGCGGAGGTGTTTTCGAGGCTGCGGCTGTTGATGTCCGAAAGACTCTCGATCTCCTCCATGGACTGGCGGATTTCCTCCATGGAGGCAAGCTGTTCCTCCGAAAGGGAGGCCAGGGTTTCCGCCACCTCCAGATTGTTCCGGGAGATTTCCCGGGTGGATCCGATGAGATGCCGGAGGGTTTGTTTCATGTGGATGAGGCTTCGGGCCATGTCACCGAACTCGTCCCTGGCCTCGGCTATCCAGCGGTTTTCCTGGGGTACCGTGAAGTCGAATCGGGAGGCTCGATCCAGGGCGTCCACGAGAAGCCCGGTGCCCCGGCTGATTCTTCGGGTAAGATAGAGGAGCCCTGTCACGATGATTGCTGAAATGCCTCCCAGAAGAAGCAGAAGCTTTCCCGTGAAGGCGAGGACGAAGGCGGAGACGGAGCGTTCCGGAACTGCCATGGCAAAGGGATAGCCCGCCAGGGTGTTTTCATGATAAAGAAGAAACTCCTCTTCCCCGTTCCGGTAGCTTCCCCGGCCGGAAAGTCCTTTCGCCATTCGGCGGGCAATCTCTCGGAGAGATTCGGGGATGTCCCCATCCGAGAGGAGGTTGCTCTTGAGAACCCGGTTTTTTTCAGGAGAGGCGAGAAGAGTGCCTTCCGGAGAGAGGAGAAGCCCCCATGAGCCGGGAAGAAGGGCGAGGCCGGTTACGAAATCCTGGATATGCTCCATGAGAATGTCCGTCCCTACTACTCCGATAAGGGAACGGTTCCTATCGTAGAGAGGGGTGGCCACGGAGATGGTGATCTTTCCCGTAATGGCATCTTTATAGGGCTCCACCGCCACGGTACTTCCCGCCTTTACCGCCTGGACGTACCAATCCCGTTTTCGGGGGTCGTAATCCTCCGGGGGGATCCATCCACTGTTATTTATCAGCTCTCCCGTCTTTTGAGAGCCGAAGAAGATGCCCGTTACGCCGCCACTCTTTCTGCGCTCCGCCTCCAGGGCGAAGAAGGCCGCGAGATGTTCCTGAAAATTTTCGGGGAGCCCTTCCGGGGAAAGCATGCTCCGGATATGGTTTGCGGCGCCCTCGGTACTGTCTTTCATGCTTTGAAAATAGCCGTCGAGAATCGTTCCCGAAGCTTCCATGAACTGCCTTCCCGTATCGTCGAGGCGGGATCGCAGCTCCCGGTCGAGAAGAAAGAACGTGCTTCCTCCGAGAAGGAGAAAGAGAAAAAGAACGCCGCCTAACATGATCCACAGACTTTTACGCAGAGACACAGAGTACCACTCCTTTCTGAAAAAACGTGCTGCCTTTTCCCCGTTCCGGGTTTCCCCGGAAATTTTGCCGTCATCTTCTCCCGTATAAATGCGGGGTTCCCTCTCTTGCGAAACCCGAACGTCCAGGCCTTCTCCATGACATGTCTCCAATATCCCTCAAAGATGTAACGGTTCTGTGACTGTAGGGTATCAATTCCCGATAGTTTTTCCAGACTAACTTATAAGTTAGTCTGGAAAAACTATCGGGAATTTTAGCAGGGTTTTCTGGTTTGTCAATGAGACGAAAGTCTCCTTTATGGCTTTTATGGCAAAAACGTCCCGGAAAGAGGGTTTTGAAAGCCTCTTCTCCGGGACGTTTTCAAGTGGTGGTTGCATAGTTCGAAATCTCCTCCATAATGGAGTTCTTCGGGGAGCCTTCGGAGCCCCGTGCTCCGGAAATTCGTGGTTTCCCCCTTCGGAAAGGATGAAAGCATGACCTTCGTGACGTTATGTGTTCTTGCCCTGGGAGGAGAAACTTTCTGGAACCTTTTTCTGGTCTTCCGGAATATTCGATATTACCGAAGGCTCCGGAAAGAGGGCGTTCCCGATTCCGTGAGGTGCTTTTTGCCCGAGGGGTACGATCCCTTCCGGGAGATGGCGTACTCTCTTGACCGGCTCTCCTTTGCCGCTTTTTCTCAGGCTGCGGGATTTTTCGTACTCGGGGGGTTTCTCGTTTTCGGGGGCCTCGGAGCTCTCTGTCATTGGGGGGTTCGGACGGGAGGAGCCGGATGGGGCGGAAGTCTGCTTTCCCTGGGAGTCTTTATCGCGGGGAGCGCTCTTCTGCGCCTTCCCCTGGATGTCTATGCCGATTTCGTGCTGGAGACCCGGCACGGTTTCGGCACGGGGAACGTGGAGGTTTTTGCGGCGGATCGCCTGAAGTCTCTGGGCATCCAGATGCTGGTGATGCTTCCCCTCTTCGGCGCCCTGGTTTCGTTGACTTCGCTGCATTACTGGTATCTCTGGGGAGCTCTTTTCGCGGCGGGAGTGCTTGTGCTGTTCTCCTATCTGGCCCCTCAATGGCTTCTCCCCCTTTTCTATTCCCTGAAACCTCTGGAGGATCCTTCCATGGTGGCACAGATCGAAGGGCTTCTGAAAAGAGCTTCCCTGGAGTGTTCCGGGGTCTTCGTGGGCGACGAAAGCCGGCGCTCTCACCATGCCAATGCCATGGTGCTCGGTTTTGGAAAGGCCAAGAGAATTCTTCTCTTCGATACGTTGCTGGAAAAAATGGCTCCCCGGGAGCTGCTTGCCATAACGGCCCACGAAATCGGTCACGGCGTGCACGGGCACACGCGCAAGCGCCTCCTCTGGGGAATCTTGAGCGTCTTCGTTCTCTTCGGCCTTATGGGGTTGCTTTGGGAGATTCCTCTGGTTATGGATGCGGCGGATACCGCCGCCACGGCGCAGGGAAAGTTTCTGCTTCTCTTCTTGACGGTAAGTGCCGGAGGCTCCCTGATATCGGGATTTCTCTGCCCTCTCTTCCGAAAAGAGGAGTTTCAGGCGGATGCCTACGGAGCGAGCCTGGTGGGGAGGATTCCCATGATGGGGGCTTTGGATAAACTTGCCACCCGGGAATTGCATTGGATCGGAGGAGATCCTCTCTATCGGAAATGGAAGCACACGCATCCCACAATTCCGGAACGCCTGGAGAGGCTCCGGGAGGGAGACTTTCCCGATGAAAAGGCCCTTGAAACGCCCTGAAGAGGGGCATCGACACTCTTCCGACGGATGAAAGGCGCTTTGATCCGGAGCGCGGTGTCCTTTAGACTTTTCCGGAATCAAAGAAGGTTTTTGAGGTTTTTGGAACAGGAAAGGGAGTTGCGGGAATGGATGAATTCAAGGCATTGCGGTCGGTGGTTCACAAAAAATGGCAGCGTCAGGAAGAGGCCCAAGGGGAACGCCCTGCTACGGTACGGCTTCCCATGAATGTCTATCTGCGAATAGCCGCCTATGCGGCGGATCGCAGGAAAAGCGTCGCCGAGGCTCTTTCTGAAATTGTGGTGGCCTATTTGGATGAAAAAAAGCCCCCCTCGGGGCGTTCGTGAAGGGGGCCGGTATTATTTCCGGAAAAGAAGCACCTGGTAAACCAGGGATTCGGGATTTTCGGCAAGGTTGAAGGGGAGTGTAAAGGTGTAGCCCTGCTCCTCCGGAAGCCGGAGGGTTTTGATGTTTTCCCCCGTAAAAATCTGAGGGGGAGTTATGTCCATACCCTCGAACCCTTTTTGAGAGAGGGCAATCACCGCATGACCGCTGATCATGTTGGAAATCTCTCCCGCCACGCTGAGGGCGGTGTTGTCCGATGTGGAAGGGGCTATCATGCCGTGGGTCATCTTGTGCACGTACTCCGAAAAGCTGGGGATATCCATAAAGAGGGACACCGTGCCATGGCAGCCCTCACCGTGTACCGATATGAGGGATGCCACCTTGCTTCCGGGGGCGTTTATGCCCAGGCAGGCCTTTCTCTTGATGAAGGAGAGAGAGATGCCCAGCTTTTCGCTGATTTCCATCATGCTCTTGCCGAAGCTGTTTACGAGAAGAGTTATTTTTTCCAGATCCGAACGATCCAGTGCCATGGATACACGCCTCCTAATTCCTACCGTAATAGAACCTGGTCATGGTAGCATACTTTTCTTTCGGGAGAAACGATGAATCATGAGAAAAATACCTTATCTTCTCTTTCCTTCTCTGAGGCGTTCTCCGAGGGTGGTTATTCGATTTTTGCTCTCTCCCCGTTTCAGGCAAAGGGCGAGAGCTTTTTGAGTGCCCAGAAGAACCACCAGTTCCTTTCCCCGGGTTACCCCCGTGTAAAGTAGATTGCGCTGCAAGAGCATATAGTGCTGGGTGTGTACCGGGAGAATCACTCCGGGATACTCGCTCCCCTGGCTCTTGTGAACGCTTATGGCGTAGGCCAGGATCAGTTCGTCCAGCTCCTGGAAGGAGTAGGAGAGGCTGCGATCGTCGAAGCGCACCAGCAGCTCCTGATCCTCCGGAGAGATCTTTTCGATGTATCCCATGTCTCCATTAAACACGTCCTTATCGTAGTTGTTGATTACCTGGAGCACCTTGTCTCCTTCCCGAAAGGTGGAGCCGAAGCGCTGTATCGAGGGCCCCGAAGGGTTGAGCCCTTCCTGGAGACATCGGTTCAGGTTCAGCACCCCCAGGTGGCCCCGCATCATGGGAGAGAGCACCTGGATGTCCCGCAGGGGATGAAGTCCGAAGCGTCGGGGAATGCGCTCGGTGATCATGCGGAGAATGAGATCCGCTCCCCGTTCGGGATCCTCGCATTCCACCAGGTAGAAATCCGAAAGCCCCTTGGCATTCCTTGAAGGAAAAAGCGGATATTGTCCCTGGTTTATCCGGTGGGCGTTGGTGATAATGGCGCTGGTGGAGGCCTGGCGGTAGATGGTGTCCAACCGGGCAACCGGAAGAACCCCCGAAGCGATGCAGTCCTGAAGCACCTTGCCGGGCCCCACCGAGGGGAGCTGATCCGCATCTCCCACGAGAATCAGAGAGCTCTCCCGGGAGATGGCCCGAAGAAACTGCCAGGCCAGCACCACGTCGATCATGCTCGCTTCGTCCAGAATAAAGACATCTCCCTCCAGAGGATTCCCTCCGTGACGCTTGAAACCTCCCGTGCGGGGGTCGAACTCCAGAAGGCGGTGCAGGGTCTTGGCCTCTTCTCCGGTGGCCTCGCTCATGCGTTTTGCGGCTCGCCCCGTGGGAGCTCCCAGAATGATGTTCTTTCGGGCAGCCCGGAAAAGGGTGCGGAGAATTTTGATGATGGTGGTCTTTCCCACTCCGGGGCCTCCGGTGATAATGCACACTTTGTGCCGAAGAGCCGTGAGAAGGGCCTTTCGCTGGGATTTGCCGAGGGTGAGGGAATGCTGCCGTTCAGCCCATTCCAGGGCTTCGGCGTGATTGAATGGAATGGGGAGGGAACCCGTGGCGAGAAGAGAGTGCAGATGCTCCCCCAGGCGAAGTTCGCACTCGTCCAGGGAGGCCAGATAGACCAGAGGATTTCCCGGAAGAGCCCCCTCCCGGATATCCGGATGTTCCCGGAGCCGTTCCGATCGAAGGGCTTCATCCACGGCGGCGTGCACTACCTCCGGAGGAATTTCGAGGAGGGAGGCGGTTTTTTCCTCCAGCTCCCGCCGAGGATAGGCGCAATGTCCCTGGCCGGTAAGCTCCTGGAGGACAAACTCCACTGCAGCCCTTCCCCGAAGAGGGGAATCCTTGGGAATTCCCAGGCGTTCCGCCATGGCGTCGGCGCTTTTGAACCCCATGCCCCAGATATCCCGGGCGAGACAGTAGGGATCCTCCCGAATCTTCTGGATAGCCTCGTCTCCGTAGCTTTTATAGATTCGGAAAGCCCGGCTGGTTCCCACTCCGTGGCTGTGCAGAAAAACCATGATATGCCTGATTTGCTTCTGTTCTTTCCAGGTCTCCACGATCCGGGCGGATCGGGTGGGGCCGATGCCCTCCACCTCCTCCAGCCGAGAAGGTTCTTCCTCGATAATCCGGAAGACCTCCATGCCGAAGGCCCGGATCAGCCGGGCCGCCATGGCCTTGCCGATACCGCGGATCATTCCCGAGGCGAGGTACTGCTGCATGCCCTCCAGGCTTTCCGGGGGGGTTGCTCTCAGGGTTTTCCCCTGGAACTGCCGGCCGTATCGGGGGTCTATCCTCCACTCTCCCTCCGCCTGGATCCACTCGCCGGGATGCGCCGAAGAGAGCGTGCCCGTGAGGGTTACAAGATCCCGGAGGTTTGCGACCTTGACACGGAGAACACAAAAGCCCGTTTCCGGGCTGTGAAAGGTGATGCGCTCGATGGTTCCCTGGAGAACTGTATTTTCTTGAGGCCCCTGCATTGGCATGAACTCCGGAATCCTCAGTACATTTTCGGGGGGAGGAGGGGAGTGTACTTCGAGGGCAGGAAGGGTGTTTTTGCGAGAGAATGGAGCGGTAGAGCCTCGAGAGCCACGTCCACCACCCGGGGGTCGTAGAGAATTCCTTTACAGGAGAGCAGGTGTTCCCGCACCTCTTCGGGGCTCCGGGGGCCGTGGTAGGGGCGCTGGCTCATCATGGCGTCCACCACGTCCGCCACCGCCAGTATGCGGGATTCGAGAAGCGTTTCGTTTTTCGAGAGTCCTTCGGGATACCCCGAACCGTCCCAGCGCTCGTGGTGCTCCCGAATGATCCGGGCCAGGTGATGTTCTTTAAGAATGTTCTCCACCATGTCAGCTCCGTCTCCGGGGTGTTGTTTGATCACGTCGAACTCCTCCGGAGTAAGCTTCCCCCGTTTAAGGAGAATTGCATCGGGGGAGAAGAGCTTTCCAAGATCATGGAGAAGTCCCGCCCGCACAAGGATGTCCTGTTTTCGGGCGGAGAGCCCCAGAGCTTTTGCGATGACCCGGGCGTTGTCCGCTACTTTGCAGGAGTGGTGGGATGTATAGGCATCACGCTTTTCCAGCACCATGGACATGGTGAAAAGCTGGGTTTCCAGGGCGTGATGCCGGGTGAAGAATGTGGCAATGCTGTAGACCAGGGCTCCTACGAGAAGAAAGGAAAGAAGAAGCAGGTTGCGCACCACGGGATCCCTGAAAAAGCTCTTGAAAAACTCGGTTTCCCGAAGATAGTATTCCCCCGCAAGAGGAATGCCCTCGCGTTTCGAAGTGATGGTGATGTGGGAACCCAAAAAGGTGTTGACCGTATGGAGAATTTCCACGTTGTCCGTTCCCAGAAGGGCATAGTACTCCGAAAAAGTGCCGTCCTCGAAAACCAGGGGAATTTTCTGCACCAGATAGAAGCCCCCGTTTCTGGGAAAGATCTTGAGGGTTCGGGGGGGCAGGGAGGTCAGTAAGGTGGCGTCGAGAAAAGGGGTGCCGAATCGGTAAAGAAGATTCTCTTCCTTTCCCAGAAGCCACTCCTGAACGCCGTAACTTTCATTCATTTCTTCGAACTGTTCTTCGAGAAATTCCATATTTCCCCTTATGGTGGCGTTCATCATGGCGTCCCAGTAGAAAAAACCCTCGAAAAGGGTGTCGAAGCGCTGAGAAATATCTTTGAACAGAAGTTCCCGGGCAAACTTCAGATTTCTTTCCAGGGTTTCCCGGTGGGAGAAAAAAAGAATGCCCCCCACCAGGGCGGAAAGTACGAGGGATATAAAGATCGATATAAAGATCCGGCGGCTCCATCGCTGCATCACATGCAAACTCCCTTTCTCTGATAATCTGCTTGTGGAAACTTTCGACCGAAAGAGTTTGGAAGGTCCGATACATTTCTTCCATTCTGATTCCATGATACTACGGAAGATCTTTTCTGAAAAGAATCCAAAATAGTCCCCCGGAGCAGCCCTCTTTTCTGAAGGTTGAAAGATGTTTCCTCCAGGAGCGGAGGTACGTGTCATATGAGAGTTTTGCATGGTGGATTTTTGTGTTTCCCATGATATATGCTTTCATCCTGGGGCATTTGTGTGGTTTCTCAAAATGACCAGATGGGGAAGGCGTTAAAATCCGTCCAGGGGCCTGAGAGATTTTGACGGAAAAGGGCGTATCCGGATTCGGGATTTTTGTTCTTTGAAAGCGAGAAGCCCCGAACTTCCGGTTTGCCCTGCTGGCGGATATCCTTGAAAAAACGGTGTCCTTCCTCCGCAATTCCCGGGAAAGGGAAAGTTTGCCCTCTTGTGGCGCATCAGCCCTTGCAGCACGTCTTTTCCGGGGTGCTTCGAAAAAGGCATGTTTCATTGCGGAAACCCCCATGTTTATGATACTCTCACTTCCAGCAGAAAAACTGAAGATTTTTTTAAGGAGGTATGGATTTATGGCAGCGGTGGTTGATAAGGATGTCTGTGTTGGCTGCGAAGCCTGCGTAAGCGCTTGTCCCGTGGAGACCATTTCCATGGTGGACGGCAAAGCCGAAGTGGGCGATGCCTGTGTGGATTGCGGGGCCTGTGTAAGCGCCTGTCCCGTGGAGGCCATCTCTCTCTAAGAATTTTCGGGAATTTCCCGTATATGTTCAGGAAAACTCTTTTCCTCTTGTGCTGTCCATAAAAGGACGGAAGGTGGAAGGCGTTGTAGTGAGGATCTCTATGGAGGAGTTTCCTCTTCGAAAAAGAGATCCCGGTTTTTTATTATCGAAGGAGGTATGAACTATGGCAGCGGTAGTTGATAAGGACACCTGTGTTGGCTGTGAAGCCTGCGTAAGCGCCTGCCCCGTGGAGGCCATTTCCATGGTGGACGGCAAGGCCGAAGTGAGTGATGCCTGCGTGGATTGCGGAGCCTGCGTAAGCACCTGCCCCGTGGAGGCTATCTCTCTGTAGCAGTTTTAAACCGCTCGTATGTTTCGCGTGTAAAAGGCGACCCTTTCGGGTCGCTTTTTTTGTTGACTTTTTCGGCATCCTGGCTTACTCTTGAAGAGCAAGTATTGTTAGGCGATTGTAACATCACGGGAGGAAAAACATGAGTGTTTCTTCAAGAGTGGAAGACTATCTGGAGGCCATTCTGGCCATGGAGATCGAGAAGGGAAAGGCTACGGTAACTGAGCTTGCCCGAAGAGTGAGCGTTTCCAAGGCTACCGTGGTGGCCACCTGCCGCAAGCTTGTGGATGCGGCCATGCTGGAGCATGAGCAGTACGGTGATTTGCGGCTTACCGAAGAAGGGCGATCCCGGGCTCTCAAGGTCTACCGGAGGCACGAACATCTTACCTATCTTTTCTCCGAGCTTCTGGGTATCGAGCGGTCCCGGGCCCAGGAGATTGCCTGTGTTATGGAGCATGAACTCGATCAGTCCGCAGAACATCGGCTTCTGGGATTAGTGGACTATATCGCCAGGGCTCGCCGGGAGAAACATCCCTGGGTACAGGAACTTTCCCAGAGCATGGAGGCCATGGAACGCAAGGAAGAACTTTGCTTCCCCCTCATGCTGACGCATCCGGGACAGGCCTACCGGGTCATGAGGGTCACCGCGGAACAGGAGCAGCGTCTTGCCCTGGCGGAACAGGGAGTGTATCCCGGTTCCATGTTGGAATATCTTCGTCGCAATGAAGATGCGGAGAATCTTTCTCTGGATGTTTCCGTGCACGAGCGTCCTTTTTCTCTGGACCGAGAGCAGGCTGTCTCCATATGGGTGGAGGAGGTGTGATCCATGTTTCCTCTCTGTTTTGCCGAAGAAGGAACGGAAGTGAAAGTTTTGCGCCTTGCCGGAGGAGAATGCATGCATCGAAGGCTGGCGGATATGGGTATCATACCCGGGGTGGTGCTCCGGGTTCTCCGAGGCGGCGGCGCCGAGGGCCCTGCCATGGTGGCACTGGGAGAGAGCCGCTTTGCCCTGGGACATGGCATGGCCAACAGAATCTTCGTTACCCACAAGGATGTGGCCTAGCCGAAAGCCGGAAAAAATGTGAAAACGAACAAAAGGATCTCCCTTCTTCAAAGAGGGGAGATCCTTTTGTTCGTTTTCCATGACGAGATTTTCAGGAAATTTTTCAAAAACGGGGGTAAGATCGAAGGATGTTGTTTACGTAAAAACGCCGGAGAGTGTACTTTCTTCAGAGGACATACAAGAATTTTCAGTGCCTCCTCCCGGGAGAGCTCCGTTTCGAGAAGGTCGCAGCAGATATGACACCCTCCGCTGACAGAGACAAAGCTTTTTTCTGCAGAAGGCACTCTTTCGATGCAATCCCCCGGCAGGAGCCCCTTATTCGTCATGTTTCGTTTGAATTGCTGGTTTCCCTCGATGCGCACGATAAGAGCGCCGCTCCCCGGAGGAAGGTCCGCCAGCCTGCAGAAGCCCGAAGGAGTTTTACGTGCCAGAAGCCCCGCCTCCCGAGCTTCCCGGGCCGTGGGAGAGCACGAGGGAGAGGACAGGGTTTCTCCGAAGGCGTAGATCATGGGCGCCGATCCTCCTTCCAGGGAAGTACGTGTATCTTCGTGTCCCAAGGGTGCTCCAGGGTGAGGCTGCCTCTTTCGCAGCCAAGAATCGTATTATGGCAGGTCTTTCTGCGTACGGTGATTCGGGATCCCGGGAGGAGCCCCAGTTCCCGAAGCCGTTGAGCCGAGGGGGCGTGTCGGGAGAGGCGGAGTATTTCCACGGTTTTTCCTTCTGCAACGTCTCTCAGGGTGCACATGTTTTTCGCTCCTTTCATCGACATCTCTTTGAAGATTGATAAAGCCGGCAAAAGAACGTTCCTTTGCCGGCTTGTCGAGGGGTGTATAAATATAGAGGTGGTTACATGTCTCGAACCTGAACCCAGATGACCGCATCCTGGGAAAGTTCCTTGCCCTTGTATTCCGTCTGGGGCCCTACGCCGAGAGCGGCAAATCCCCACCATCCCGCCTTTGGCAGGGCGTAGACGAAGGTGCCGTTGGCGTCAGCCTTGATGGTCTGGGTGACAAAGCAATCCTGAGGAGCCTCCACAGCGGCTTTCTCCTCGAAGCAGTCCTTTTCCTGGTTGGGGAGATGGTTTAGATACTCCACTTCGATTTCCGCAAAGGGCACGGGTTCCCCGTCGCAGCAAACCACGCCGGAGAAAGCGTTCCCCGTCCAGAGGCCGTAGGGTTTCGCCAGGGGCATAATCTCAGCGGGAAGCCCCATGAGAGCATCCCAATCCGTGGGAAGCCCCGCCACGTTCACGATCATCTTGGTGAACTGCTGCATGTAGGCCCCTTCGGATTCCTCGAAGTACACCGCCGGGGCGAGGCAGAAGACGAAATCTCCCATGCCTTTCAGGCGGTACTCCGATTCATAGGCCTTGCCGGTATTGGTGAGGCTGGTCCACATAATGGGTTTCATGGTTTCCAGAAGGTTCGTCTTTTCGCCTTTATTTACCACGAAAAACTGCTGAGGGGTTCCCATGTCCATGGTATGTCCCGCCTCGAAGGGGTGGGTGAAGACCATTTCCAAAGGAATGGTGCCGCCCTTTTCGAGAGCCGACTCCGGGGTATAGATCGTTTGAAAATGTGCCAGTCCGGGAGCTGCGGAGAAAGCGAGAAGGGCGCCGACGCAAAGGCAAAGACGAATCAATCTTTTGTTATTCATACATATCCTCTCCTTTTATGTTTTGTGAAGGTGTTTTCGTGTTTCCTGCATGAAAGATATTCGGAATTCCATAATTTCGAGTAGCCTTGTCTGTCGGGTTTCCGAAGCGAAAACTTCCTAAAAGACGTCCTCTCCCTTGATCTCGATAGAATGCCCCGGGCCTGCATCGAAGAGCACCACGTAAGGTACTTCGGGAATTTCGAAAACGAAGGTGGAATCGTCCCCCATGGCACCTTCGATGAGAACGTTTCTTTCGGTATCCAGAATCTTTATGCTTACCCCAGCGGCGGAGGAGCCGTCGGAAAAGCCTCCTTCGCACGTGGCGGTGCCGTCCATGTTGTCGTAGCACGTACAGAGGGGAGTGTGGGCCAGGGCAGCGGTACCGCAAACCATCATTCCCAGGGCGAGAACCAGGGCAAAACCTTTGCGAAAAATGGCGCTGTTCATGAATTTCTTCCTCCTTATTGCGGTTATCGATCCCGTCCCTGCGGGACGTTTCAACGGATCGTGGGAGCATGAGAACGGGGGTTACCGAAACGTACTGCCGAAAAATCATCACCTTCCTTCCATGCCATACGCATTTTTATGTTCTCGGGGCTCTATGCGGGAAAGAACCAAAGCTCCTGCAAGGGCGAGGGCGTAAAAGATTCCCATGGCCTGAAGCCCCGTAACCTGAAAGAGACTTCCCAGAGTGAAAATTCCCGAGGCGAAAAGAAAACCGAGACAGATGGGAAAGAAAAGTGAGAGAAGCATCCACCGGGTACCCTTCTTTCCCGCCTCCAGGCGCACCATGATGAGGGTGGCGATGCAGGGAGGATAGAGGGCCATGAAGATCATCAGAGCGAGAGCGTGAAGCTGGGTGAATCCCTTGGCCTGACTGCTCATGCGCTCCTCCAGAGCTGCCCCCTCCTGCCCCTCTTCGGGCTGATAGAGCGCTCCCAGGGTGGCCACGGTATTTTCCTTCGCCGCCAGAGCGCTGAGAAGAGAGACGTTCACCTTCCAGTCGAATCCGGCCCAACGGGTGATGGGTTCCAGGGATATGCCCAGGCGTCCCAGAAGGCTGGAGGAGATAACCTTCTCTTTGTAAGAGCGCTGCAGGGTTCCCCGCTCGCTCAGCAGAGTCTTGAAAGCTCCCTGTACCGCCTTGGCGTCCTTGTCGCGCCCCGGCAGAAGAACGGCGAAAAAGTCCGGATTCTGTTTTTTGTATTCCTCCAGAAAGGCTTTCTTTTCTTCCTTGGAACTCACTTGTTTGATGCCGTTCTGATAGCTATCCCAGTAGGTGATGAGGGCGTCTATGGCTCTCGAATCCTCCATAAAGGGTTTTCCTGCGGGATTTCCGGCTATTTCCTGCAGAAAGGCGTTTTTCAGGGTTCTCTCCCGATCCTCGAAGCTTTGCCGTGCTTCTCCGGAAAGACCGGGAAAGCTGGTGAGTCCGTAGATAACGATGGCCACCAGCATGATGATGGTGCCCACTTTTTTGACGAAGAGCCAGGTGCGCTCCACCGTGCGGGTTCCCACGCCGAAAAAGGTGGGAAGGTGGTAGGGGGGCATCTCCATGACGAAGGGGGAGCGCTCCTTGGAGCGGAGCACCGTAAGGGTAAGAATCTTTGCCGCCATGAGGGCCACGATGATGGTGATGGTGGAGATGAAGAACATGGCGAGCCCCTTGTGATCCGCGAAGTAGACGTTTACCAACAGGGTGTAGAGGGGGATCTTGGCCATGCAGTTCATGAGGGGTACCACAAGAATGGTGGCGAGCCGGGCCTGTTCGTCCGAAATAACCCGGGTGGCCATAACTCCCGGCACAGCACAGCCTCCCACGAAAACCCCTCCGAGAATGAGGGGGAGGGTGGATTGACCGTGAAGACCGAATTTCCGGAAAAGCCGATCCAGAATGAAGGCCATGCGAGGCATGTATCCCGAATCTTCCAGAATCGCGATGCAGGCGAAGAGAATGAGAAAGATGGGCACGTAATTCAGCACCGAAAGCACCGCATCCACCACGCTCAACGTGAGAGCCCGGAGCAGAGGTTCCGAGTAGAAATGTGCCGGAGGAAGAAGGGATGTCACCCAGGAGCGAAACCCCGCAAGGTAGGGCCAGGTGTATGCGGTAAGCTCGTACCCCTTGACGATGGCAAGCTCGTACAGCAGATAGATAACGCCCGCAAGCCAGAAAAGGCTGAGCCCTCTATTCAGTACCACCGAATCGATCCGGTCCGTCAGGGTCTTCGTGGTGCTCTTCGTAGCCACCACGCATCCTTCCGCAAGCTCCTTTGCCGCAAGATGTCGTGAAAAGGCGATATGTCCTTCGGGGTCTTCGTCGTGTTCTTTGCGAAAATCCTCCGCCAGAGAATTTGCGAGTTGACGAACCTCTTCTCCCGCCTCTCCCCGGCGGGCAAGCTCCGCAAACAGGATTTCGTCTTGCTCCAAGAGCTTCACGGCGCTCCAGCGAAGGGGAAAAATCCAGTCCGGACACGCTTGTTCCAGTTTTTCCTGAATGCGAAGGATAAAGGGTTCCAGGGTGCCGTAGGGAATAATGCGGGGTTCCGGAGCCCGGAGGGTTTTCAGAATCTGGCGAAGTTCGCGCTTTCCTTTGCCCTGGCTCGCTACGGAGGTGACCACGGAAACTCCCAGGCGTTCTCCCAGAATCTTGGGGTCCACCTGAACTCCCCGGGCATCCGCCACGTCGGTCATATTGAGATTCAGCACCACCGGGGCACCCATTTCGAGAAGCTGCAGGGTGAGGTAGAGATGACGCTTGATGTTCGAGGTGTCCACCACGTTCACCACGAGATGAGGTTTCTGGTAGAGGATGAAATCCCGGGCTATCCGTTCCTCGTTAGAAAAGGAGGAAAGTCCGTAGGTGCCGGGAAGGTCTGCCACTCGAATGCGCTTCCCTTCGGAGGAAAGGATCCCTTCTTTGATATCCACGGTAACCCCCGGATAGTTGGCCACATGCTGCCTCCCTCCGGTAATCATGTTGAAAACCGTGGATTTGCCGCAATTCGGCTGCCCCGCCAGGGCTACTACCAGTTCTCCGGAACCTGCCATTATTCCGTCACCTCCACGCAATGGGCCTCTTCGTGACGGATGCTTACGAAGTTGCTTTCCACAAGGAACTCCACGGGATCCTTGAGGGGGGAACATCGGAGAACCTCTACTTCCACGCCGGGAAAGAAGCCGAAATCCCGTAGCCGCTGACTGATCATCCCTCGAGCATGCACCTTTTTCACAAAAGCCTTCGTTCCGGGGGAAAGTTCGTTGAGACGCATGTAGATTCCACCTCTTTTTAAGAAGAAAGTGTTAGTTTGGTTTTATAAACAAAACTAACGAGTGGAATGTTAGCTCAGATAAACAAGCTTGTCAAGGGAAAGAAAGAGCTTTTGTGTTCCGGAATGGGAGGCGTTTTACCCTTGCGTTATCATGGGACATGCATAAAGCATGTCTTGCAAATGTTCTTGTCATCTATCTAAGGGCGGAGGGGGCGTGAGGGGATGATGGCGTTTCGGTCATGTCATTTTGCATCAGGAAAAAGAGGAGGCGGCTTTTCCAAGAGATTTCCTCCGTTCTTTTTTTTCTCGATACATAGTGCTATCCGCCAGAGCTATGGCTTCCTGAAGCGAAGAGGCGTCCAGGGGAATCGCGGCGTGCCCCGTACTGAATTCAAGAGGGGGACGAGGGGAGGGGTTCCCCTTTTGGGATTCTTTCATGTGTCTCAGGTACTCCAGGATTTCCTCTTTCTCCGGAAATCCCGGCCCTTCCTCTCGAAGGAGAAGGAATTCGTCTCCCCCGTATCGGAAAAGGGGACATTCGGGAAAACGTTTTTGCAAAGCCGAAACGAATTCCTGGAGGAGAGCGTCTCCTGTTTCGTGCCCGAAGGAGTCGTTGATTTCCTTGAAGTTGTCCATATCGAAAAAGAAGACGTTTCCCCGGAAAGTTTTTTGGGGTGTTGAGGCGAGCATGTTCTGCAGTCTGGTTCGATTGAGGGCTCCCGTAAGACTGTCCCGTTCCGCCTGGGAGAAGAGGAGTTCCATGCCAAGTACCACGGTCATGCTGTCCGCCAGAAGGGATGCGGTTTTTTCGAGCATCCGCAGCTGTTCCGTGGTAACTCCGTGACGGTGCTTCCAGGAAATCCCCAGAATACCTCCTACGGAAGCCCCTCCGAGAAAGGGAATGCCCGCCCAGGATCCACGAAAGCCGTAGCCCGGATAGGGAGGAGAAAAACGCACGTCCTCCACGAAAAGGGCCTTTTTTTTTGTGACTATTGCATCCAGGGTAAAACTTTCAAGTGGGATGTCGTTGGGATTTCCTTTCATTTCTTCTCGGGATGAAAGATAGCAGGTCCAGGCGGCTCCTTCCCGGGGAAGCAGAAAGATCCAGGAGTCCGCGGAGAAAACCGAGGCGAGAATGGAGAAGAGCGCTCCGAGAAGCTCTTCTTTCTCTTCTCTTTTTTTCAACCCCAGGAGAATTCGCTCGTACAGAGCGGCTTTGAGGAGATTTTCCATAAGGCTCTGTCGTGGATTGTTCCAAAAAAAGAGGGGATTTTTCCGTTCCCTGAGAATGAGGCGTTGGTAGCGGGAAAATTCCAGACGAGTCCGGAGCCATAGCAGAATGCCCCAGAATCCTCCGAAACAGCAGAGAAACGCAAGAAAATCCACGAAAACATTCCTCCTTGGGAAAGGCCGATTGTTATGGGAGAAGGGGCAGCTTTTCGAAGCGCCGGATCTCCTCGTCCGCTCGCTGCAAATGTTCGGAAAGGACGTGACGGAGATCCAGCAGGGCATCCACGGTTTGGGGGCAGAATTGGGTTCCGCTGTGATGCCGGATTTCCTCGAAGGCCTCTGAAAGAGATCGTCCCTTGCGGTAGGGGCGATCCGAGGTGATGGCGTCAAAGGCGTCCGCCACTCCGATGATGCGGGATTCCAGGGGAATTTCCTCTCCCGATATTCCCAGGGGGTATCCTCCGCCGTCCATACGTTCATGGTGGCAGAGGACGATCCGGGCGATGTTTCGTAAAAGAGGAAACCGCTGCAGAATGTGGTAGCCCTTTTGGGAGTGCTGTTTCATCTCCCCGTACTCTTCCTCCGTGAGAGGTCCTTTTTTCAGAAGAACCCGATCGGGAACCCCGATTTTGCCGATGTCGTGAAGATGTGCCGCATGGTGGAGCTGGGCGATCCGGGGGGAAGAAAAGAGCATTTTCTTTCCCAGAAGCACCGAGATGGCGGCTACCCGCCATGAGTGGGAGAAGGTAAAGGGATCCCTGGCGTCGAGAATGCCGATGACAAAGTTGATGAGATCGTGCATGGGAACCCGGGAGGAGTTGTCGGTGCGGTGCGGCGGCAAAGGGAGTTCTTCCGAAAGGGAAAGAAGAAAGGTGTCCTTCCCGCCGAGGGGAAGTACGTCGGGCTTATGCACGGTGAGAACCTCCGAAGTTAGTCTTTAATAACTTGCCAGGTCATTCTAGCCGGGGTATTTGAGGTTGTCAAGGAATGCTTTGTGAAGAAAAAGGCAAATCCCGGCGGTAAAAGGGGTATCAAATCCTTTTGCCGCCGGGATTTGCAAGCGTTGCTGCATGAAGTTTAGGGAGTTGCAAGGAGTTCTTCTATGGAAACTTTCTTGGGGAGCATGTGGTTTTCGTAGAGGAAGTTCTGGGTTTTTCTGAGATCCTCCACATCCGAAGAGAGGATGGTACTGGAAAAATCGTAGAGCGGTACCATCTGGGCGACTTCCTCCGGACTGAGTCCCGTGGCTTCCGCCGTATAGGTCAGAGCCTTTTCGGGGAATGTTTTCATGAACTCCCGGGCCTGGGCGTCCACTGCCAAAAAGTCCTTTACCACCTGGGGGTGTTCTTCGAGAAAGCTCGCCCGTACCGCCATGAGGGTAAGGCCGTCCACCAGCCCCGTGCCGTCCGCAAGAACCCGGGCTCCCTCCTTTTGGGCCTTGAGAGATCCCGGTCCTGCGGCAAGACAGGCCTCCACGCTTCCCCGGAGCAGGGCGGCGATGCCTTCGTTTATTCCCATGCCGAGAAAGTCCACATCCTCCGCGTTAAGGCCTTCCCGATTCAGGGCGCTCACCAGAAGCTGATGAAGAATGGTTCCCTGGGGGCCTGCCACCTTCTTTCCCCGGAGGTCCGCCACGCTCTCTATGGCGGGATCCGTTACGAGAATTACGAAGGCCCGGGGAGCCCGGCCGTAAATGCCGATGATCTTCACGTCCAGGCCGTTTGCCGCCGCCAGAAGCACCGAGGTTCCTCCGATGCAGTTGGCGAAGGTCACCGCTCCCGAGGCCATTCCCGCAGTCTGTTGAGGCCCTGCGGTAAGCTCGGGATGTTCCACTCCTATTCCCTGGGGATGAAACTTCTTTTCGAAAAGCTCCAGCTCTTTTTCCACGATGGAGGGAATGTTGAGAGGAGCCTTGACGTAGGTAATGCCTATTCTTTTGGCAGAGGCAGCCGCCTCGGAAAGCGAGGGAGAAGCCTGCAAACCGAGGAGCAGGGTGCAACAGAAAAACAACGCGAGCCACACTTTTTTCATGAGTACGACCTCCTGGAAAAATGGATGTCTCCCTTGGGAGAGGAGCGAGAAATTATGCACTGCAAGCCTCGGAAGGTTGCAGGAGATGCAGGATGTCCCGGCGGAGGGGCTCCAGGGAAAGGGGAAGCCCCTTCCGGGGGTAGGAATAGGGTACGGAGAGATCCCCTTGTAAAGATCCCTCCCGGAGCACCAGCACCCGGCCTCCCATACGGAGAGCCTCCTCCACGTGATGGGTAACGAAGAGAATGGTCTTTCTTTCCTCCACGTAGAGCTCTTCGATGGTGTTCTGAAGGCTTTGACGGGTAAAGTAATCCAGGGCGCTCAAAGGTTCGTCCATGAGGATGATGTCCGGTTCGTAGCAGAGGGTGCGCCCCAGAGCCACCCGTTGGGCCATGCCTCCCGAAAGCTGGGAGGGATAGGCGGATTTCCAGGATTCCATCTGAATTTGCCGTAGCGTTTTGGCCAGAAGTTCCTCCTGACGGGCTTTATCGTGATGCAGCATGGCCATCCGGAGGTTTTCCTCCACCGTCTTCCAGGGAAGCAGCCGGGGTTCCTGAAAAACCATGCCTATCCGGGGAGAGGTGGTTCCCCGTCCCCTCGCAACGATATTTCCCGCGCTGGGCTTTTCGAGGTTTCCCAGAAGCCGGAGCAAGGTGGTTTTTCCGCTGCCGCTTTTGCCCACCAGGGAGAGGAACTCCCCCGGCGCGGCGGAGAAGGAGATGTCCCGGAGGGCTCGGATCGCACCTTCTTTCTTCGGGTAGGTCTTGCATAGCCCCGTTACTTCAAGCGAGAGGATCATGATGTGCTCCTTTCCAGGGAAGCAGATGCCGGGTGAGGGTAAAAAAAAGCCCGTCCATAAGTGAACCGAGGGCTCCCATGAGCAGCACTCCCACGATAACCACGTCGGTGCGGGAAAGCTGTTCCGCATGATGAATCATGTAGCCCATGCCCGAGGCCGCCGCGATGAGCTCCGCCCCGATGAGGGAACGCCAGCCGTATCCTAGCCCCAGGCGCAATCCCACCAGTACCGAGGGAAAAGATCCGGGGAGAAGGATGTGGCGAAAGGTCTCCCAGGAGGAGAGTTTCAAGCTCGCCCCTACTTCGAGAAGCTGCCTGTTCACCTGGGATATGCCGCTGAGGGTGTTCAGAAAAATGGGAAAGAAGGACGCCAGAATAATGACCATAAGTTTGGAGGTCTCTCCGATACCGAACCAGAGAATCAGAAGGGGAAGGACGGCCAGAGGGGGAATGTGTCGCAGGGCTTCCAGGGACGGAAGCACCAGGGAGCGCAGCAAAGGAGATCTGCCGCAGAGCGCTCCCAGAGGAAAGGCCATGGCAAAGGCGAGACTGCATCCTCCGAGAACCCGGAAGAGGCTTGTTTTTATGTGTGAGAGCAGTATTCCCCGGGAGAGGAGATCCACCGCCGCAGCCCACACTCGGGAGGGAGAAGGGAGAATGAAGGCATTCCACCATCCTCGGGAACTCCCCCACCACCATATACCGAAGATCAGGGCGGGAAACAAAAGCCCGGAAAGGGATTTCTTTGCGAACATACGTATCGCTCCTTCGACTCCGAAAGGTCATCGTCGTCAGAGATTGCGGAATTTCTCACAAGGCCCCCGCAGTGCCACAGTATAGGTGAAGATGCCGAGAGGGTCAACGGTAAAAGCCGGACAAAAAGAGAGTTTTTTTGTCCAAAGAAATGAAAGGGGGGTGGCAAAAGCTTCCGCCGAAACGAAAAAGTCCGGGTACGGCTGACCGGAGGAGGGCCTTTTGGCGCAGAAAGAAAGGAAAAGTACGCTATAATAGTCTTGAGAATCTTCTGTGATTATCCGGGGAGTATGTTTTTCAAAGCCCCGGTTCGGGAGAAATTTGTGTGCGGGCGTTCTTTTCCGTGGTGTAAGAGGTGTTTTTTCCGGGAGATACCTGAAGCAATCGGAGTGCAGGAGGTGGTGTGCCATGACCCAGGCAGCGGATATTGTGGATTTTGCCATGAGAATGGAGCAGGAAGCGGGTGATTTCTATGCCCGGTTCGCCCAGGAGGTGCGGCGGGAGAGTGTACGAGTTCTTCTCCTGTATCTGGCGGATTGGGAGCGGGGGCATTTCCGTTATCTCCAGGCCCACAGAAACGCTCTTCGCGAGAAGGGGCGTTGGGGAGAAAATCTTTCTCCTCCTCTCGATGCCCGGGAGGGAAAAGATATTTTGGAAAAAGCCCGCGGAGGAGAAGGAATAGAGCTCCCCATCCAGGAGTGTGCCACGGATCTCGGAGTGCTTCGCATAGCTCTTTCCATGGAGAAGGATTTTGCCGCCTTTTACGAAAATGCGGCGGCAAAAATGGAAGATCCCGAGGCCCGGCGAATTCTTCAAGAGCTTGCCCGGTGGGAGCAGGGGCATATGGATATGATCCTGGAAGAGCTGGAATCCCTGCAGAAGGATTTCAAGGCTTCCATGGGGTTCGAGCCCTTTTAAGTCTCCTCCTGAGCGTTCGGTCGAAAGGCTCCCCCGAAATCCTTTTCCCTTTGGAAAGGATCTCGGGGGGGTCTTTTTGCGTGCTTTTCTCGGAAAAGTTCTTTCGGGGTGGCGGAGGCTCTTGACGAAAGGCTTTGATTCGATAGGGTTTTTTAGCCCAGAGTCTCTTTGAGAAACCGGAGATAGTTCCCCCCGGCGATCTTTGCGAGATCTTCCTCGGAATAGCCTTTTTTCCGGAACGCCTCCAGGAGGGTGGGCACCTCACCGTGATGCTTGAGTCCGTCGTAGGAGTGAATGCTTCCGGAGAAGCCCAGGTCCGGAAGATGGTCGCATATGTCGAAGCCGAAGCAGGGACAATCGATTCCCGCGATGGAGATGATGTGCTCCACGTGGCGAATCATATCTTCCGGGGTGATCCGGCGTTTCTGATGATCTTCCGCAATGAAGGCGCTGCAGACGTTGAGCCCGATAATGCCTCCCCGATCTCCGAGAGCCCGGATCTGTTCGTCCGTGAGATTGCGCATGGAGGGGGCGAGGCTGCGGCAGTTCGAGTGAGAGGCCATGACGGGTTTCGTGGTGAGGTTCATCACGTCCCAGAATCCCGGATCGTTGAGATGGCTCACGTCGATAAACATTCCCAGGCGCTCCGCCTCGGCGAGCACTCCCACGCCGAAGTCCGTAATGCCTCCGGGGGTGCCGCTGTCTTTGGGAGAGAAAAAACATCCGTCTCCCACGTAGTTTCTCCGGCTCCAGACGAGGCCTATTCCTCGAACTCCCAGGGAGTGAAAGATCCGCAGCAGATAGGGATCCTTCCCCAGGGGTTCCGCCCCTTCGAAGGAGAGAAGCATGCCGATCTTTCCCTCCTGGCGGGCCTTGAGAGCCTCCGCAGAGGAGGTGCAGAGAGATACGGAATCCTTCTCCTCTTCGATTTCCTGGAGAAGCACGCTGATCTGATCCAGAGTTCCCCGAAGAGCCAGCTCGGGAAGATAGATGTCGTTCAGGAAAAGAGAGGATACCACCAGAGAGATTCCTCCCTCCCGAAGGGAGGGGAGGTAGCGCTCGGCAAGGATTTTTCGCTCCCCTCGGACGTGGCGGTACCAGAGATCCGGGGCAAGGTCGAAATGGGCGTCCGCAATAAAGAGCTGCGGGTCATGCGAGTTTTTCATAGTAAAGAAAGCACCTCGTTCGTGTGAGATAAAAAATCCTAAAACATCAATTTTTCGGGTCTTTTCGGGGGAGTACGGAAAGGAAGCGTTCCATCTTTCCCCGGCAGTGCCCTTCGAGATCCAGGGCCACCACACCGAAACCGAGAGCGAGCAGATCTGCCGTGAGCTCTTTGCGCTCTTCCAGGGCCCGGGGAAGATCGTCTTCGGGAAACTCCAGTATCCCTGCACCGGGAGGAAAGAACCGGAGTCGTCCCCGGGAAAAGCCGTATTTTCGAAGAATTTCCTCCCCCCGTTGCACCAGAAGAAGATTCGTTTCTTCCAGGCTCACCCCCGGAGGAAATCGGGTGGCCAGGCATGGCCGGGGAGGGCGGTTCCAGTGGGAAAAGCCTGCCTGCCTGAGGCATTCCCGGATGTCTTCTTTGGAAAGCCCTGCCTCCTCCAGGGGATGCCTTATACCGTCTTCCTCCGCCGCTTCCAGACCGGGGCGGTATTCCCTGCGGTCTTCCCCGTGCACGCCGTCCACCAGAGGCCCTTTCCGGTGCCGCTGAATCCACGCGGCGGCACGGGCATGCATGGTCTTGCGGCAGAAGTAGCACCGCCTCGGCCCGTTCTGCCGGACCTCGGAAATTTCCAGGGTGGGCACATCCAGGAGATGCCAGGAAAGGCCGAGTTTTGAAGCCGTTTCTCGGGCGATGCGGCGTTCCTCTTCCTCCACCAGGGGGCAGGTGAGGGTGAGAAGTTGTACTTTCGAGGAGGGAAGGGCTTCGGTTGCCGCCCAGGCAAGGCAGGCGCTGTCCACGCCTCCCGACAGGAGTACCGTGACGGTGCCCATTTGTTGGAGCAGTGAGCGGAGTTTCGAAAGAGGAGCGTTTCCGGAAAGGTTTTTTTCGGGAGATTGTTGTTCCCCCACGTTTTCGAAGGTCATGAAGAAAAGTCTTTCTAAGCCGTAAAGGAGAGGTAGAAGAGGATTTCCATGCCTCCGAAGAAATCCGGAAAAAATCCGCAGGATCGAAAGCCCATGGAGTGAAATTTTTCCGCAAAAAGACAGGTCTGGGGTTTTTCCAGAGGGAGCTTCAGGAGCACTCCGGGAATGCTGAGTTTTCGAAGGTGCTGGAGGGCCTGGGGGATCCGGAGAAAAAGATCCACTCCGAAGTGGAGCACCCGGATCTCTCCCCGCTGTTCCGAAGGAGATGCGGTGATGTGAAGAACGCTCCGGCCTGAAAGGGGCGTATCCGTCTGGGGCCGTGCGAAGACCGGGGCGAATCCGGCATTTTCGAGGAGCGGAGCCACCCGTTTCTGATCCTCCCAGCTTGCGAAAAACGGAGGAAACGTGGGTTTTTCGAAGATATGACAGAGCAGATCTCCGGGTCTTCCCGGGCTGTGCCGGGTAAAGCCGAAGGCATCCGGAATCCGGGCGCATCGTGCAAAGCCGTGGCTTGCGAAGAGTTTCAGGGTCTCCTCTTCTTCCGAGGGAAGCCTGGCGGTTACGCCGGAGCATTGCCGGGATGCCGCCCGATCCAGAAGCCATGCGAGCATCTGCCCTCCCGCTTCGGAAAAGGAAAGGTTGTTGTGTACCCTCGGAGAAAGCATTTGGGGTGCTTGGGGAGTTTCTTCTTGAAAAAGCAATCCGGAGAATCCCAGGATCTCTTCGTTGCTGTTTCGGATGGTGCACGGAAGAAGTCGTTCCGAGACGAGAAGGTTCCGGAGCTTCTCCGGAGAGGTCCATGGAGCTCGATCCGATTCGGCCGGAGCCATCTCCTGCATAAAGGCGGCGGCCTTGTGGGTTTCTTCCGCAGCGAGGGAGCCCACCTGGAATACCCGAAGTTCTTCCGGAGGAAGGTATCTGTCTTTCCGGGGAGCTTCGGAGGAAGTTTTTTCTTCAAGGGAAAAGAAGAGATGGTAGGTGTTTCCCTCGTCTCCCTGCTGATGGAACGAAACGAGATCCGCCATTTTTCTCAGGAGAAAGAATCCGAGTTTCGAATCCATCTCCTCCAGTTCGGGAGAGAACTCATCCTCGAGAGCTGCGGCAGAGAGCCCTTCTTGTCGGGGATCTGTAACGGTTATCCGCATTCCCAGGGGAGCCCGGCGGAAGGAGATTCCCAGAGGAGGCGCTCCGGCAGAGGATGCCTTTTCCTGGGAGAGCATAACGAAGATTTCTTCAAGAGCGAGCTCCATACGGAGACATCGTTCCCGGGATCCTCCGGAGTTTTCGAAAAACCATGTCCCCATCTTCAGAAGCGGGGGGAGAAATGCGGCATTCCTCGGTACGGTTACCGAAAGAGGTTCCTGAAAGGGGATCATATGTAAACGCTCCTTTCCCTAAGGAAGTTTCAAACTTTAACGAAGAAGTCTTGCAGTGTCGTTCCTGTGCTTTTTAGAAAGCGTTTCGGAAAACCCTCGAAGGATCGTAGCGTTGAGATGGCTTCTTTTCCTCTTCCGAATATCCCAGAGCGATGAGGGCGAAGGGAACCAGGTTTTCCGGGATGTTCAGAAGTTGACGCATTCCCGTCTTAAGTCCCTCGTGGGGATGGAGGCCCATCCAGCAGCTTCCCAGTTCCTGGTGGGTTGCCTCGACGAGAACGTTCTCTACCGCGGCGGCGCAATCCTGCTCCCAGAACATTTCGGCTTTCAAGTTGTCCCTGGTGCCGCAGACGAGAAAGGCCAGAGGGGCGGTGAGAAGCATTTTGGAGTAGGGGTGGAAACCGGGAATGGCATCCAGGATTTTGCGATCGTCTATCACCACCACGGCCCAGGGCTGCTGGTTGTGGGCGCTGGGAGCCGCCATGGCGGCCCGAAGAAGAATTTCTATTTTCTCCTCTTCCACGGGGCGGGGAAGGTATTTCCGAATGCTTCGCCGCAGAAAAACCGGGCTTATATTCATAAGGTACATCCTCCTCTTTTTACAATGTGTGAGCTTTTTTGCTGGAAAATTCGCTCCAAAAAGCCCTTTCCTCAATTGTATCAGGAAAAGGGCTTAAGGGGAGGGGCGTTTTTTTCGGAAGTTCTTGGAGAAATTTTTTATGGAGCCTCTCTCCAGCAGGCTACCAAGTGATTTTTTCCCACTTCCACGAGGGGAGGTCTCTTGTAATGACACTGTTCTCCTTGTTTACGATGGCAGCGGTTCGCAAAGGGGCAGCCTTCGGGAGTATTGACGGGAGAGGGAACGTCTCCTTCCAAAATAATGCGCTCCTTTTTGTGTGGTCCCACTTCGGGAACCGCCGAAAGCAGGGCTTCCGTATAGGGATGCTTCCAGTTTTCAAACAGCTCGTCCGTGGCCGCCATTTCCATCATGTGGCCCAGATACATCACTGCTACCCGATCCGAGATGTGCCGCACCACGGAAAGGTCGTGAGCCACGAAGAGATAGGAAAATCCTTTCTTTTGCTGAAGTTCTTGAAGCAGATTGATCACCTGAGCCTGGATGGAGACATCCAGGGCCGAAACCGGCTCATCGCAGATGATAAGTTCCGGCTCCATTACCAGGGCCCGGGCGATGCCCAGCCTCTGGCGCTGTCCTCCCGAAAATTGATGGGCGTAGCGGTTCAGAAATTCCGGCCCCAGCCCCGCTTCGGCAAGAGCCCGCCTTACCGCATGCTCCCGCTCAGCAGGTGTTCCTATGCGGTGAATCTCCAGTCCCTCCGCCACGATTTCCCGGGCGGTCATACGGGGATTGAGAGAGCTGTAGGAATCCTGAAAGATCATCTGGATTTTACGGGAAAGCTGCCGTCGCTCTCCTTTGCGCAGACTTCCCAGATCCCGGCCTTCGAAAAGTATGGTTCCTTCCGTAGGCTTTTCCAGCCCCGCGATCATCTTCGCGGTGGTGGTTTTGCCGCATCCGGATTCTCCCACGATTCCCAGGGTTTCTCCCCCTCGGAGAGAAAAGGAGACGTCTTCCACCGCTTTCAGAAGGATGGGCTTTCTCCAGGAGCAGCTCAGGGGGAAATATTTTTTGATATGCCTTACCTCCAGCAGCATCTCCCCGGGTTTTTCCGTAAAAGAGATTTGGGATGTTTCGGGAGAACGAAAGGCCTGGGAGAAATCCACTTCCGAGGATGTTTCGTAAAGCCAGCACGCCACGTCGTGTCCCGGCGAGGGGCTGAAAAAAGGAGGCTCTTCGGAAGTGCATCGCGGGGTGGTGAAGGGACATCGGGGATGAAAGCGGCATCCCCGGGGCATGGCAAAGGGGGAGGGGACCATGCCCGGTATGGCGGCGAGATGTTGTCTTTTTTCGCGGGATTCCCGAAGCTTCGGCATGCTTTCCAGAAGCCCTACCGTGTAGGGATGGAGAGGTTTTTCGAAAAGAGCGCCGGTTCTTCCCTTTTCAACGATTTTTCCCGCATACATTACCACGATATGCTGGGCCATATCGGAAACCACGCCGAGATCGTGGCTGATAAGAATAACTCCCATGCGGAGCTTTTTCTGCAAATCCTCGAGAAGCTCCAGAATCTGGGCCTGGATGGTAACATCCAGGGCCGTGGTGGGTTCGTCCGCGATAAGGAGCTCCGGATTGCAGGCCAGCCCCATGGCTATCATCACCCGCTGTCGTATGCCCCCGGACATCTGATGAGGATAATGAAAGAGCCGTCGTTCCGGATCGGGAATGCCCACCAATTCCAAAACTTCGATCATTCTCTTATATCGTTCCGCCTTTGTTGCCTTCGAGTGAATTTTGAGGGTTTCCTCAAGCTGGTAGCCGATGGTAAGGACCGGATTCAGGGATGTCATGGGATCCTGGAAAATCATGGCCATTTTACGGCCCCGCCAGGAGCGCATGGTGGATTCTCTCAGAGGAACCAGGTCTTTTCCCCGAAAAAGTATCTTTCCCCCCGCTATCTGTCCCGCGGGTTCCATGAGGAGCCGCATTACCGAAAGAGCGGTTACGGATTTGCCGCATCCTGATTCTCCCACGATCCCAAGCATTTCCCCGGGGCGTAAATCGCAGGAAATTCCGTCCACCGCATGCACCATGCCGTCTTTCGTGAAAAATCGGACTTTCAAATCGTGGATTTGCAGTAATGTATTCATGGTTTTTTCAATCCTTCATGCGAACATCCAGGGCATCCCGCAGACCGTCTCCCAACAGGTTGAAGCCGATTACCGAGAGCGTTATGGCCAGGCCGGGAAAGATGACTGCCCAGGGGGATACGAGAAGCAGGGTTCGGCCATCCGCGAGCATGGCTCCCCATTCGGGGGTGGGAGGCTGAGCTCCCAGTCCGAGAAAGCCCAGGGCTGCGGCGGAAAGTATGGCGGAGGCAAACTGAAGGGAGGTCTGCACGATCAGAGGTGAAAGGCTGTTGCGCAGAATGTGCCGGGTAATGATGTGGAGATCGCTTCCCCCGAGAACCCGGGAGGCCTGAACGTATTCGCTTTCTTTGAGGGTGAGCACGGATCCCCGGGTTATTCGGGTAAAGCCGGGAATGGAGACGATGCCTATGGCGATCATGGCGTTGGTGAGGCTAGGGCCCAGTATGGCCACGATCAGGATGGACAGGAGGACGTAGGGAATGGAGAGAAGAATGTCCATGCCCCTCATGATGATTTCGTCGAGTATGCCTCCGTAAAATCCCGAGATGAGTCCCAGGCTGACGCCGAAAAAGAAACTGATCCCCACGGAAACGAATCCTATGATTAACGAAAGCCGGGCGCCGTGGATCACCCGGCTGAAAAGATCCCTTCCCAGGTCGTCGGTGCCGAAAAGATAGCGATATTGCGGTACCCGGAGAGCATCTTCGTCGCCTTCCTCTTCACCGAAGGAGATGCTGAAGGTGCCGAATTTCCCCATGCCTTCCTCCGGCCCCGGAAGGGGCGGCGTTCGGGAAAGGCCGGAGCTTTCCTGCACGGAGCCCGGAGACACCGCGCCGGACCACCAGAAAGGAGGAAAATCGTGTTCCTTGAGCTCTCCCTTCACGGGGTCGTGCTGAGTGATAAGGGGAGCGAAAAGCCCGAGAAAAATCAAAAGAGATATGATGAAGAACCCCATGAGGGCGTTGCGGTTTCTTTTGAAACGCCTCCAGGCATCACCCCAGAGAGCTCCTTTTTCTGAAGAATTCATGCCGTCTTCTCCTCAATATCGAATTCGGGGGTCCAGAAAGGCGTACAGAACGTCCACTCCGAGATTGACCACGATGAAAAGGGCGGAAACCATGAGGGTGCCTCCCGAAATAACCGCATAATCCCGGGCAAGAATGCCCTGAAGAAGCCAGGTACCCACTCCGGGCCAGGAAAAGACGGATTCCGTCAGAATGGCTCCTCCCATGAGCGTTCCGAACTGGAGCCCCAGAACGGTGATAATCGGAATGGATGCGTTTTTAAAGGCGTGTACTCCCAGAATTTTCCACGTTCCGACACCCTTGGCTCGTGCGGTCCGGACGTAATCCTGATTGAGAGCTTCGAGCATGGAAGATCGCGTCATACGTGCGATGGTTGCCATGGGAACCGTGGCGAGGCAGAAGGAGGGCATCACGAGGTGGGCCAGAACGTCCCGGAAGGCGTGCCAGTCTCCCGCCAGAATCGTGTCGATACAGTAAAAACCCGTAACGGGAACCAATGTCAGAGTGGCGGTGATGCGTCCCGACGTGGGAAGCCACCCGAGATGGAGGCTGAAGAAGATGATCAGGAGAAATCCGAGCCAGTAGATGGGCATGGAAACCCCCAGAAGAGCTCCCATGGTGGAAAGATAGTCGAAAAGGCTGTTCTGCTTCCATGCGGCGAGAAACCCGATGAGAGTACCCAGAATCACCGCGATGAGAAGGGCGAAAACCGAAAGCTCCATGGTGGCGGTAAGCTTGGCTTTGATTTCCTCAATTACCGGTGTTCCCGACATGAGGGATTCTCCCAAATCTCCTCTGGCGAGATTGCCTAAAAAGATACCGTATCGGGTATACCAGGGGTTATGGAGCCCCATGTCGGTACGAAGTTTTTCAAGGGCCTCGGGGGTGGCATGGTCTCCCAGAATGATTTCCGCAGGATCTCCGGGAATGCTTTCTATCATGAGGAAAATAAGGAGGGAAAGCACGAGAAGCACCGGGATGACGAGACAGAAGCGTCGAAGTAAATATTTTTTCACCTTTTCACCCCCTCGTTTCGACGTTTTGAAGAAGAAGCGCGGGCAGCTTTTGCGGTGCTCCCCGCGCGTGAATGATTTTGTTTTTCGGAGCCCAAACCTCAGGGTTTCAGATCGACCTCACAATAGGAGTTGCTTCCGGTGGGGAGGAAGGTAAAGTTTGCAACCTTCTCGTTCACGAGAACCATGTTAAAACCGTGAGCCAGAGGAATGGCGGGAACGTCTTGATGGAAAATTTCCTGGGCCTTTTTATAGAGAGCGCTTCTTTTGGCCACGTCCGATTCTTTCTGGGCTTCCATCATGAGCTCGTGATACTCTTCGCCCGTGTAATTGGAGTAGTTCTGGGCGCTTCCCTTGACGGTGTTATCCTTATCGAAGAGAACGTAGAGGAAATTGTCCGGATCTCCGTTATCCCCCATCCAGCCGCAGAGGCACATGGGGTGTTCCAGGTTGTGGAGCTTGGAAAGATAGGTTCCCCAATCGAAGGTAACGAGGCTCACCTTGATTCCCACCCGGGCGAGATCCCGCTGAATCACCTGGGCCACATGTTTGCTGTTGGGCATATAGGGGCGTGAGACCGGCATGTACCAGAGCTCCGTCTCGAAGCCTTCGGGATATCCCGCCTCCGCAAGGAGCGCTTTTGCCTTCTCCAGGTCGTACTCGTAATCCACGATATCTTCGTTGTACCCCCAGAGAGAATCGGGAATGATGTTTTTCGCGGGTTTTCCCATGTTCTGGAAGATTTCCTGAACGATCTGACTCTTGTCGATACAGTGGGCGATGGCAAGGCGTACTTTCCGGTTGTTCAGGGGTTCTACCGTAGTGTTCATGGCCAGATACCCCGTGTTCATGCCGATGTTCGCCACCACCTTGATGTCGCTCCGTTTCTTCTCTTTCAGAATTTTGATGGTCTCCGGAGTGATGCCCCCCATGCCGGTAATTTCTCCCGCCATGAGAGCCATGAGCCGAGCGGTATCATCCGGAATAACCCGGAAGATGAGCTTGTCCAGATAGGGGCCCCCCTTTCCGCCCCAGTAGTTCTTGTTGGCTTCGAGAAGAATAATGTCGTTTTTCCGCCATTCCACGAACCGGAAAGGGCCGGTGCCCACGGGATGTGTGCGGAAATAGGCCACTCCCTTTTCCGTCATGGCGGTGGGAGAAACTATCCGCCCGGGATAGCAGGCGAGATTGGAAAGAAAGGGGGCGTAGGGCTCGGTGAGCTTGATATCCACCGTATAGTCGTCCACTTTCCTGGTGTACTCCACGTTGGAGAACATGTAATCCCAGTACACGAATTTGCCCTCATGAGCGGGGTGCTCCTTGTCCCGCTGGCGTTCGAAATTGAAAACCACCGCATCCGCATTGAAGGGAGTACCATCGTGAAAATGTACATCCTCTCTGAGATGGAAAGTCCATGTCAGTCCGTCTTCCGACGTTTCCCAACTCGTGGCGAGGGCGGGAATGATTTCGGTGGAATCGTCTCTGAAGGTTACCAGGTTGTCGAAAATCTGCTGAGAAACCCCGTTGGAAGGACCGTCCGTGGAGTCGTGAGGGTCCAGGGTAAGGGAGTCCGTCGCACGTCCCTCCACAAAAACTTTTTCCGCTTCCGCTGCGGCACCCCAGCATAAAAGCGTTACCGCCATACATCCCGCTAAAATCAAGCACATACTTTTCCGCACCATAGTTCCTCCTCTCTGAAAATACGATACCTGCACCATGAAAAAACGGAGATCCCTTTGCCTCCATGCCCCTGCAGGGAAGGGCACGGAGCTCGTACAAGGTTTGTCGGATGTGCCGTATGGAAAAATTGGGATCTCCCTTTGTATATTTGTATGATAAAAAAAAGGCCCTTTCCTGGACATGCTATACGTTCTGACTTTTTGGACCGAAACCCGTTCTTTGACCTTCGGGGATGGTACAATTTTGGAATATTTATGCAGCCTGGGAAGCTATAATATGGACTGGTTTTCGGAGCATTCGGAAAGACGGATGTTTTCTCCGAAAGGACAAACACGAAAAAGGAGCGGATATGCATGGCAGAGAAAGAGACCTTTGCGTTCAAGAGCGAGGGGAAGCAGCTTCTGGATCTTATGATCCATTCCATCTATTCCAACAAGGATATCTTTCTCCGGGAGCTCATCTCCAACGGTTCCGACGCCCTGGACAAGCTTCGTCTCGAAGGGCTGGGCAACGAGAATCTCCGGGCTTTCACGGAAGATCTGCACATTCGTCTTGAGGTGGATAGGGAAAAACGGATTCTCTGGGTATGGGACAACGGCATCGGCATGACTCGCCAGGAAATCATCGACTTCATCGGCACCATCGCCAAGTCCGGCACAAAGGAGTTTCTTGCCCTTATGGAGAGCCGGGAAGAGAAGGAGCTTTCTCCGGAGCTCATCGGACAGTTCGGAGTAGGGTTCTATTCCAGCTTCATGGTGGCAGACCGGGTGGAGCTGGTGAGCCGCAAGGCGGGAGAGGAAAAGGCCTGGCGATGGGAATCCTCCGGAGACGGTACCTACAGCCTGGAGGAGGCCTCCCGGGAGGCTCCGGGAACCACGGTGATACTGCATCTCAAGAAGGCGGACGAAGAGGAGAGCATGAAGGACTATGCGGATCCCTTCGTGCTTCGAAGCATCGTCACCAAGTACTCGGATTACGTCTCCTGGCCCATCCGCATGAAGGGAGAGGGGGAGGATCCGGAGGACGAGGTGCTCAACTCTCGGAAGGCCCTCTGGATGCGCCCGGAGAGCGAGGTCTCCGGAGAGGAGTACGCCGAGTTCTACCACCATATCAGCCACGATTGGGGAGATCCCTGGGAGCGGATACTTTACTCCGTGGAGGGAACCACATCCTTCCGGGGGCTTCTCTTCATTCCGCAAAAGGCTCCCATGGATCTCTTTATCCGGGAGGCGGAACGGGGAATTTCGTTGTATATCCGGCGCGTTTTCATTATGCAGGATTGCAAGGAGCTCATTCCCGAATATCTGCGTTTTCTCCGGGGAGTGGTGGATGCGGAGGATCTCTCCCTCAACATATCCCGGGAGATTCTGCAGCAGGATCGGCATATCCGCATCATCCGGCGCAGCATCACCCGGAAGGTGCTGGATGTTCTCAAAAACATTCTTGCCTCGGACCGTTCGCGGTACGAGGAGTTCTGGAGGGAGTTCGGCCAGGTTCTCAAGGAAGGGCTGGTGCACGACGAAAAGAACCGGGAGGCTCTTCTGGGGCTTGCCCTTTTCGAATCCAGCAGCCAGGAAGGGCTGGTGACTCTGGAGGAGTATCTGGGGCGCATGCGGGAAGGCCAGGAGGAGATCTATTTCCTCGGAGGGGAACGTAAAGAGGCCCTGGTTTCCTCTCCCCACCTGGAGGCCTTCCGGAAAAAGGGGTACGAGGTGCTTCTGCTTTCTCATCCCGTGGATCAGGTGTGGACCCAAACCTTTCCGGAATTTCAGGGAAAGAAGTTCGTCGCCGCAGGCAAGGGGGATGTGGAACTGGGCACTCTCGAGGAGCGGGAAGAGGAAAGACGGGAGAGGGAATCCCAGAAGGAAAGCTATGCCCCTCTCTTTGCCAAGATGCAGGATTGCCTGGAGGATCGGGTCAAAGAGGTGCGGCTCTCCTCCCGATTGGTGGATTCTCCCGCATGCCTGGTGGGGGATACCCACGATATGACCCCCCAGTTGGAGCGGATGCTCGCCGCCATGGGACAGAAACTTCCCAAGGTAAAGCGCATTCTGGAGCTCAATCCGGAGCATCCTACGGTGAAGGGGCTTCTGCGGCACCTGGAGGACGAGGCCTTTTCGGAGTATGCCGAGGTTCTTTATGGAGAGGCTCTTCTTGCGGAGGGAGAACAGCTTGAGGATCCTGGTTCCTTCAGCCGCAGCGTCTCTCGCCTGTTGAGCCGTATTTTGGGGGAGGTCTCATCCTGAAGGGGCAGGAGCACTTTCAGGAGGAAAAAAGGGAGGGCTGTGCTCCTCCCTCTCCCTATCCCTGGCAGGAGGAGGCGGTGGAAGCCCTCTGGAACCGGAGCGGAGTTCTTTCGGCTCCCACGGGATCCGGCAAAACCTGGGTGGCCTACCGGTGGGCCCATCTCCTGAACGCTGCGGGAATGCCGGGACATCCTCGGGAGCGGGTTATCTTCACCGCCCCCATCAAGGCTCTCTCCAACGAACGGTATCTCGACTTGCGCAAGATGGGGCTGGACGTGGGAATCGAAACGGGGGATTTCAAGAAAAACGCCGATGCTCCGGTGCTCTGCTGTACCCAGGAGATCTACACCCTCAAGTACGCGGGAAGACGAAACATCCGCCTGGTGGTGGACGAATTTCACTATATATTTTCGGATCCCCCCCGGGCCCGGACCTATATGGACGGATTGCGTCTCACGGATCCCGAGGTGCCTCTGCTTATGATGTCCGCCACCTTCGGGGATGCTCCCCGGGTGCAGTCTTATCTGGAAAGGGTGCTGCAAAGGCCCTTTACGCTTTTCGAAAGCCATGCCCGGATTACCGAGCTGACCTTTTCGAAAAAGCCCGTCTCGCATCCCGCGGACATCCGAAACGCCCTGGTCTTTCTCTTTTCCCGCCAGGGAGTGGAGGAGATGGCGGAGCAGACCGCCCTCTGCCGGGAGCGGCTTCCCCGGGAGAAGATAGATCGGATTCGTTCCATCGGAAGCATCCTGGGGGTGAAGAAAATTCCCGCATCCCTTTTCTCGGGAGTGGGGCTCTATCACGGCAGTCTGCTTCCCCGGGAAAAACTCCTGGTGGAGACCGCCTTTCGGGAGCGTCTCCTCGATGTGGTGGTAGGCACCGATGCCCTTGCCCTGGGGGTGAACCTTCCTGCGGAGTATGTCATCTTTGCTCAGCTTGCTTCATACCACGACGACGCTCCCATTTCGAAAAATCACTTTCTACAGATGGCCGGCCGGGCGGGGCGTAAGGGACTCTACGATCGGGGATACGTTACCTGGTTCGATCGGAGCCCTTGGGAGAACCGATTCTACGATACGGGGGAGCTTTACGGACAACTTCTTGACAAGCCTTCGGAGCCTGCCACCATAGATCTCTATCCGTCCTACGGCGGGCTTCTTCGGGAGGAACGTACCCTCGAGGCGGAATCTCGGATGGTGGCGGAGTACTCCCTTCCTCAGAGGGACTACTGGGATGTGCTTCGGGAAATTCGTTCGGTGCTCCGCAAGGTGGGAAACCTCTCGAAACGCTTGGTAAAGCCGCACCTTCGCAAGAAATACCGGGACATTCTCGGAGAGATCTGGTTTGACGAGATGGAGCTGGAGCAGAATATGAAAATGGCCCGGCTTTTCTGCCTTCAGGAGATGCCTCACGCTCTCACGGCGGTGCGCCTTCTCGAATCCTACGAGCGAAATCGCCTCCAGGCGTTGCTTCGGGTGAAGCGGCTCGCCAATGCCCTTCCCCGGGGATACGGTTTTCAGGGTATGTCGGTGCTCGAAAAGGAGATTCGCCGGGAAGACGCCACGGTGTTTACCTTCGAAGAGCGCCTTCGGGAAATCGAGGAAAGCCGCTCCTTCTGAGCATTTGCTCCGGAGCGGCTTTTCGGGTTGCGTACGGTGTCCCGGGGTTTTCAGATCCTCAGGAACGTTCTTCCCGAAGAAGCTCTTCTTCAAACTGCACCAGCTTTTCCCGGTGCCGGGCATCCAGGTTTTGAAGCAGCTTCGTTCGGCATTCCCGGGCGAGCTCTTCCCGGCTCCGGGAATTTCTTTTTTTCGATTCCGTCCAGCTCAGGCCTTTTTTCTTTCCCAGCCGGATATCGAGATCGCAGAGCCGGGAACCGTCTTCGGCATACTCCAGCCCCATAAGAATTTCCTTGATCTCTTCGGGGAGAAGGAAGGTGAAAAGCCGGATCCGATACGCCTGGAGGGGAAGGAGCACCCGGCCATAGTCTTTCTCCCAGGATTCCCCGAGAACGAGCCCCACTCCGAGATCCATGAGAACCATCATCACCCGCTTGTATTGGAGAAGGTAGCGTTCGTACTTATCGTAGATCATGATGTTCACTTCATGCCAATCCCGGTTTTCCATCCCCTGGTTGACGTACTCCAGAGCCCGGGCCCGGAGCTGCTGGTAGAGGGTGGAGTACGGCACGGGAATATCCAGAGCCTGGGGATAAAATTCTTCCGGTGCAATGTTTCGGTTGAGTCGGGAGGGGGTAAAGCATACTCCCACTCCCCGGAGCTCCGACCGGTGGGCGGCGACCTTCTCCAGAGGCACCAAGGTTCCCGCAAAGTCCTCCCGGATCTGATCCACCACCTTGGGGAGATTTCCCGGAACCCTCATGAGAATTATTCGGGGGAGGAGGCGCACCTGTTCAACGCCTTCTTTTTTCCCCTGGTTTATGAGAAGGGCCAGAATTTCCTCCGGGGATGCCTGGGGCAGGAGATATCCCTCATCCCGCTCCCTTCCTCCGGGGAGAATGATTACCGTATCTCCCGCCGTGGCGGTTCCCAGAAGACAGGGGAGCTTGTTTTTCGTTACGGTCCACTGGGATCGGGCAAGAGAAACGAGAAGCTGTTCGGGCATGTCTATTTCCATAACCCGGCAAGTGCCCCGAAGAAGGGGAAGCATGAGGTTCAACTCCTTTCGGTATTTCCAAAGATGCGCAGGCTTACAAGCCGATGCGGAACTTTCTGGAGCGGGCATGGCGCACGTAGGAAGGGTAGTCGAAAAAGCGCCACTCTCCGGTGCGCAGATTGCAGCAGTGAATTTTTTCCAGGCCGTTGCGGCATAAATCCGCTATCTTTTCGGGAGGGGAAGCGTCGTTGTGGCCGTAAAGATAGAAATCGGCCCTTCTCTCAGGGAGATCTTCCACCCGATGACTTATGCCGAAAGTGACTCCTTCCAGAGAAAGAATTCTGCTTTTGGCGAAGAGTGTGCTTTGAGGAAAGGCCCGGGCCGCCTCCCGGAGGTTGTCGTGGTTTCCGAGAACGATGTAGGTGCGGGGGGAATCCAGAAAGCTTCCGAGGGTGTGAACGCGCCGCCGGTAGAGAGGAAGATCCTCCGGAGAGAGGTCGATTTTCACGTTGTCTGCCAGATCGCCGGTATGGATGATTGCCCGGGGAGCGAGAAGCCGAATCAATTGCTTCAGAGGACGGTAGAAGCTTACGGGAGTATCCGAGACGTGAAGAAGCCATGGATCTCTCATAAGCCGCATTTCCCGAAGGGATTGCGCCTCCCCTGCGGGAAAGGGCAGGAGCGGAGCGATCTTCGAGGGAGCGTGATACATCCAGGCGTACACTCTTTCCAGGGAAAAGGGGGGCTTCACGAAGGATTTCCTTCCGAGGAAGCGTCCCTTTGTTCTTCGAGAAGGCGTATCTTTTTTCCCATCTCCCGAATATACTGTTCCATCTCGATCTTGTGCTGCCGGAGGAGGCAGAGCTCTTCGATGAGCCGGGTGTTGTTCTCCTCCAGGCTTTCCATGTTCTTTTCCTGCCGGGAAATTTCCTGGTACGTGTAGCCCAGGAGCTGCTGAAGGGATGCCGAGAGCTGCCCGATTTCGTCTTTGCGTTGCAGAAGTCTGTTGTTTTCCGGGAGGACATGTTCGAAGCAATCCTCCCGGGCGGCGGCATTTTCTTTTATCCCTATTCTTGCCTGGTGCCGCCACCGGGAAAGGGTGTTTTTCCCCATGAAAGAATCCAGATCCTGTCGGATCTTGCGAAGAGGATGCCCGAGAAGGCCATGGAGAAGCAGCAGGAGAAGGAGTATCAGAAAAGCCGCAAGAAAAGAAAGGGTATAGAAAAGGGTGGTGCGGAAGAGGCGGGTTTGTTGCTGTGAAGGAGTGATGGCAACATAGGTCTCCACGCGTCCCTCGAAAACTCCTTCGTGAAAAAGACTGTTGTTGATGGAGTAGCTTTCCCGGGGAAGGGTGGATCGGAAGAAAAGGAGATCCCCAAGGGGAAGAAAATCTCCCGCTTCGGTTCGCCGTATGCTGGCTATAACGGTCCCCTGGGGATCATAGAGGACGATTCCCAGGAGGCTGGGGTTGTTCATGTAGGCGTGGAAAACTTTCTCGATCTGCGCAGTGTTCCGATGCCGCACGCAATGTTCCAGCACCGCCCCGAGTCTCTGCACGTTCCGGGTTACTTCGGTACGGGCGCTATACACCAAAGCCTTCCGCAGCTGCTTCTCCGTGAAGAGGGCAAAGGGAACGGCGGTAATGCCGAAAAGGATTGCCATGAGTGGCGCTAAGAGAAAGAGAAAACTTTTCGGGCGCATGGTTTCGGTCTCCTTGCCTGGAATGTCCGCATATATTTGGGAAAGAAAAAACATTCCTGGCGCATATCTCTGCGAAGCCGGAAAAGCCACAAACCTCGTCGGAAAAGGTCTTATACGTTTCACGCATAAGTATACCCCTATTCATCGTTGAGAGAGCGTGGGAAATACGAAATTTATCTTTCCTTGAAGGTATGATAGAACAAGAAAAGAGGCGGAAACAGTCCCCGGACTCCCCTCTTTTTTTGGGGAATTGATGCCTGAGGAGGAGACGGAAACTCGTGGAGCGAAATTGCGGAGATCTTTTGCACGGGAGAGCTTTCTCCGGGCCGGCAAAAAGTGTGGTAATTCCCGCAATAAGGGGGAATCTTTTTTTTCGCCCCTGTGGTATTGTAGGGGGAGAAGCGATTTTTTGATGGATCCGGAGTATGACTTTGAGATTCTCGGTCTTTTCCCCCCCGGGAGTCCCGGAGACGTTTACGAAAAATTCCTTTTCATGGGAGGGATATGAAGATGGATGCGAACAAAATAGAGGAGCGGGTTATCAAGATTATCCGCCGGGAGCTTGATGTGGATCCCTCCAGAGAGGTGCTTATGTCTACCACCCTGGAGAGCCTGGATTTCGACTCTCTTAACATGATGGACGTGGTGCTGGAGATCGAGCAGGAATATGCCGTTCGGGTGAGCGAGGATGAAGTGGAGTTCTTTCTCTTCGTGGGAGATCTTGTGCGGTACGTGCAAAAGAAGGTGGGGGAGCGGGAGAAGACCGCATCCTGATTTCCTCCTGTTAAAAAGCGCAGGGCTCAGACAAAGCCTGTGGATAATGTCCATATGCTACGAAGAGGCTCCCCTTTCGAAAGGGGAGCCTCTATGCTTCGGAGCGGAGTGCCGTTTGCACGTCCCGGATGAGGTTGTCGATGTGTTGGAGCATGGCCTCCTCCGCCTGCCGGGGATCTTTCCGGGCGATGGCCTGGGCAATGGCCTGGTGATCTCCTCCCAGTACGTATTCTCCCTGGGCGCGGATGGAGACGAAAAGATTGCGGATTGCCGCATTTTGCCGCACCAGGCGCAGAGCCGCCGCAAGAACCTTGTTTTTTGCGGCCTCTGCGATGGATTCGTGGAAGGTGCGGTCCATCACCGCTACCTGGGTGTTTCCCCGGGTGTGGTTATCCAGAATATCTCCGTAGGTAAGAATCTTGGCGATATCCTCTTCGGTTCCCCGGAGAGCCGCAAGGCGGCTGGTTTCTCGTTCGATGGCCCGCCGGGCGAGAAGGACGTCGAGAAGCTGTTCCGGAGAATGCCCCTGAAGGGTCTGGAAAAATGTTTCCGCCAAAGATCGCTGGTGTTCCTCCTGGTTCCATTCCCGAACCAGGGCGATTCCTTCTTCCGAGAGGATGCGTCCCTTGTTGCTCACCTGTTGTACATACCCCTTCTGTTCCAATGCCCAGAGAAGCCTTCCCGCGGTGGCCATGCTGATCTCCACCCCCAGAGACTCCAGGGCCAGAGAAAGGGCACTGGCCCCCAAGGGTTTTTTGGAATCCTGAAGAATGGAAAGCACCGCATGCTCCAGGGATTTTGATTGTTCTTCCATTTTCATATCCTCCTTGCGCCCGGGGGATGAAAGATCGTTTTCAAAGAAAACTTGTCATTGATGATGAGTGTCTATACTCTACTAAAGTCCCTCCGAGGCGTCAAGAACGTTTTATCCAAGGAGAGATAAGGGACATTGTCTCCAAAGAAATTTGGTCGAAAAGCCTTGAAAATAGAGAATTTTTTGGGAGCCCTCTAAAAAGGCGGGCCTTTTTTTACGGAGATTCTTGATGGTATATTGCCCGAATTTTTTGCCCCTTCACGAAAAAAACCCTTTCCAAAGGAGCGTTTTTTTTCTATAATCAACTTCGGAAGCTCCAGAGAGGCCCTCCTCGATAGTCATCTTTGATGAGTAAAAATTGAAGAAAGGCTTCTGCAGGCCTCTTCTACATGAGGAGGTAAACGAGGGTCGGAAAGAGCATTTCTTGAGCATTGCGGCGGTGTGTGTAGGTTTTATGGAAAGCATCTTTAATGGATGTATCCCGGAAAGGGGGAAGCGTATCGTGAAAAATCGTAAGGTTTTGCGGATGTGGGGTATGGCGTTGCTTGTTCTTCTTGTGAGTGCCTTTGGAGCTTTCGGAGGAGAAAAGATTATTCAGATTGCCGGTTTCGAGCCGGGCACGTGTGACGTGCAGAAGACCACTTCGGAATACTTTGTTCCCATCAACTGTTTCGACCGCCTGGTGGAGTGCATCACCGGAGAGAACGGGTATCCCGAACTGGTGCCGGGTCTTGCGGAGAGCTGGGAGGTTTCCGAGGACGGCCTGGTGTATACCTTTCATCTTCGCAAGGGCGTGAAGTTCCACAACGGCGAAGAGCTCAAGGCGGATGACGTCATTTATACCTTCGATCGTATGCTCGACCCGGAAACCAAGGCGTTGAATACGAACAATTTCGATCATGTCCTCGGTGCCCAGGCCCGGATGGACGGGGAGACTCCCGCCACCGAGGGATTCAAGGCTCTGGACGACTACACCGTACAGATTACTCTTCGGGAGCCCTTCGCACCTTTCCTCGCCCGGCTTTCCGATTACGCTTCCAGCGTTTATAATCGTAAGTTTACCGAAGAGGTGGGGCAGGATTTCGGCCTTTCCGCAGAGACCGTCTGCGGTACCGGTGCCTTCAAGCTTGCGGAGTACGTGCTGAACGACCATCTCGTTCTGGAAGCCTTCGACGACTACTATCAGGGGCGCTCCAAGCTGGATAAGGTGATAGCCAAGATCATTCCCGATGCGGAGACCATGCGGATGATGTTCGAGACCGGAGAGATCGACATTTTCGACTGCGATCAGGCCATCTCCCAGCTTCCCTACTTCCTCGGCAATCCCAAGTGGAAAGATCACATCCACAAGGGGCTTCGGGTGGGGATTTACTACGTACACCTCAACCAGATCAAACCCCCCTTCGACAACGTGCTGGTGCGCAAGGCCTTCCAGATGGCGGTGGACCGCCAGAAGATCCTCGAGAGCATGTTCCACGGTGACGGCGTGCTGGCCAATGGTCTCATGCCCAAGGGACTTATCGGATACAATCCGGATATTCAGAAAATCGAATACAACCCCGAAAAGGCCAAAGCGCTTCTCGCGGAGGCGGGATATCCCGACGGAGTGGATATGGCCCTCGTGCAGGTTTCCGGCTGGTCCAACAAGTGGGTTCGGATGAACGAAATTATCCAGGCCATGGTGAAGAAGGCTGGATTCAACGTGGAGATCAAGCAGATGGATGAAGCTTCCTACTACTCCATCCGCAACAAGGGAGACATGGATCCCTACACCCAGAGCTGGTCCTTTGGCGTGAACGATCCCGACAGCATTTTCTACATGTTCTTCGCGGATAACGACGGAGGGCGTCATCGCTCCTGGAACAACCAGAACAAGCAGTCCATCGAGGATATCAAGCGGGCCCGCACCATTATCAATCCCGAAGAGCGCCTCGCTCTCTACCGGGCCATCGAAAATACTCTGGTCCACGAGGATGCGGCGATTCTTCCCCTCTTCTCGGTGGATCACCTCTACGTGGTGAATCCTCGCGTCAAGGGTTTCCAGGTCCCCTGGACAGGCTGGAGCGACATGAGTTACTTCGGCATGGACGTGGAGGAGTAGTAGTTCTTGCCGGAACGTATCCGTGGCTTGTAGCGGGTTGTAATAGAGAAGTCAAAAATACGAATCGGGAACCAAGAACCGCTGTATAAAAGCCACGAATATAAAGTCGGAAGGCATGGGGAGCTCCTGATTTCTTGGTTGAAAACGAGAAAATTTCCCCCTTTGCCGGGTAGCATGAAGGCGTCGCAGGGAGACTCCCCGCGGCGCCTTTTACAAAAGACGAAAAAGTAGGTGAATCCATGGGGCGTTACATTCTTCGGCGAATTCTCATTTCCATTCCCGTTCTTATCGGCATCACCCTTCTGCTCTTTTTCCTTCTCAACGTTATTCCGGGAGATCCCGTGGCCCTCATGCTCAAAGAGAAGGCGGATCCCGACGTGATTGCCCGGGTGCGCACCCAGATGCATCTGGATGACCCCTGGCCGGTACGGTACGTGCGGTTTCTCGGAGGAGCTCTCAAGGGCGATCTAGGAGTCTCCTACAAGCTTCGGAGGCCCGTATCCACCCTCATCCTGAAGGCCTTTCCCAACACCTTGATGCTTGCGGTTTCCGCAGCCATCGTGGCGTGGATTATCGGCATACCTGCGGGAATTCTCTCGGCGGTAAAGCAGTATTCCCTGCCGGATCATTTCTTTATGGGTTTTTCCCTTCTGGGAGTCTCCATGCCCGTCTTCTGGTCCGCCCTGCTTTTCCAGTACGTTTTCGGGGTCAAACTGGGGATTCTTCCCGTGGCGGGCTTTTACGGCTGGCAATACCTCATTCTTCCCGCCATCGTTCTCGGTTGGAGCTCCTGCGGTACCGTGGCAAGGCTTACCCGATCCAGCCTTCTCGAGGTGATGCGGTCCGATTACATTCGTACCGCCCGGTCCAAGGGAGTGCGCGAGATTATGGTGATTTCCGGGCATGCCCTCAAGAACTCCCTGCTCCCGGTGATCACCATCATGGCCATGCAGGTGGCCTTTCTCCTTTCGGGATCCGTCATTACCGAGAGCATTTTCGGCATCCCCGGAGTGGGACGCATCGCCATCATGGCCATTCAGAATCGGGATATGCCCCTTTTGCAGGGGTCCGTGCTTTTTACCACGGTGCTCGTCATTCTGGGTAATTTGGTGGCGGACTTGCTCTATTCCACCCTGGATCCCCGGATCCGGTGCGATCGCTAGGAGGTGCGGACGAAGATGGATACCGTAAACAACATGGCTCCGGAAAAGGAAGTTGCTCCCCAGCCTTTGGAGGAACGCCTGGGAGTTCCCTCCCTTTTTCAGGATCTTCTCCGGGCTTTCCGGCAGAACCGCATGGCTTCTCTGGGTCTCGTGGTCGTATTGATCCTTACGGTGCTTGCCGTGGCGGCTCCGGTGCTCACTCCCTACGATCCCTACGAAGTGGATCTCGACAACCAGCTTCTGGCTCCGAGTTGGAGCCACTGGTTCGGTACGGATATGTTCGGCCGGGATCTGCTTACCCGGGTTATCTACGGCGCCCGGATATCCCTGGTTATCGGTTTGGTACCGAGCTTCTTCTCCATGTTCATCGGCACGGTGCTGGGTATTCTGGCGGGATATTACGGAGGGTGGACGGATTTCTGGATCATGCGCCTGGCGGATATGGTGCTCGCCTTTCCGTCGCTGCTTCTGGCCATGTGTTTCATGTATACCCTGGGAGCCACCCTCTTCAATATCTTCATCGCCCTGAGCCTGGTAGGTTGGGCCACCACCGCCCGGGTGGTGCGCTCTCAAACCCTCTCCTTCAAGGAGAAGGAGTTCGTCGAGGCCGCCCGGGCCATCGGGGTGCGACGTCGCACCATCATGATCCGGCACATTTTCCCCAACTGCCTTCCCGCTCTGGTGGTGCTCTTTACCCTTCGCATACCTCAGGCCATCATGTCCGAGGCTTCCCTCAGCTTTCTCGGAGTAGGAGCCCAGCCTCCCACCCCGAGCTGGGGTCTTCTGGTCTCCCGGGGCAAGGAGTTTCTTTTTTCCGCTCCCTGGGTGGCGATTCTTCCGGGGGTGGCCATTCTCGTTACAGTGCTGGGGTTCAACTTCATGGGAGACGGCCTGAGAGATGCCATCGATCCCTACATGAAGGACTAGGGAAAGGAGGAGGAGCAGTGACGAACCATACTCTTGAAGTGCGTAATCTGAAAACCCATTTCTACACCAGCCGGGGAATCATTCCCGCGGTGAATGGCGTGTCCTTCCATGTTCCCAAGGGTAAAATCACGGGGCTCGTGGGAGAGTCCGGCTGTGGCAAGAGCGTGACCTCCCTTTCCGTGATGGGACTGGTCTCTTCGCCGGGGCGTATCGTGGAGGGAGAGATTCTTTTCGAGGGCACCGATCTCGCTCGCAAAACTCCCCGGGAGATGTGCTCTATTCGGGGAAAGGATCTCTCCATGATCTTTCAGGAGCCCATGACATCCCTGAACCCCGTGCATACCGTGGGCAAGCAGGTGGGAGAAGTGCTGCGGCTTCATACGTCCATGAAAAAGAAGGAGCGCCGGGATGCGGTGATCCATATGCTCGATCTCGTGGGAATTCCCGAACCTTCTTCCCGGTGCCGGTGCTATCCGCATCAGCTTTCCGGAGGACTCCGGCAGAGAGTGATGATTGCCATGGCCTTGATTTGCGAGCCGAAACTCCTCATTGCGGATGAGCCCACCACGGCACTGGACGTTACCATTCAGGCCCAGATTCTTCAGCTTATGCTGGATCTGCTGCATCGAATCCACACGTCCATTATTCTCATCACTCATGACCTTGGAGTGGTGGCGGAGGTGTGCGATTACGTGAACGTCATGTACGCCGGAAAGGTGGTGGAATCCGCCCGGGTCTTCGAGCTCTTCGAGAATCCCATGCATCCCTATACTCAGGGGCTTCTCCGATCCATTCCGAGCATCGAAAACGGGAAAGAGCGGCAGAAACTGTACACCATCGAAGGTTCCGTGCCGAGCATGCTTCATCTTCCCCGGGGGTGTGCCTTTGCCCCGCGATGCGACCGGGCTCTTCCCCGTTGTTTCGAAGAGGCTCCGGAGTTGGAAAACAGGGAAGGAGAGCACGGAGTTCGTTGCTGGCGGGCTTCCAAGGTAGGAGGGAGCGCGGCATGACGCCTCTTATCAGAGTGGAAAATCTGGTGAAGCACTTTCCCGTCTCTCCGGGAATCTTCGGAGGAAGCGGCGGTGTGGTCCATGCGGTGGATGGGGTTACCTTTACGGTGGAACCTAGGGAGACCTTTGCTTTGGTGGGAGAGTCCGGATGCGGCAAAACCACCCTGGGGCGGCTTTTGCTCCGGCTTCTCGAAAAAACCGACGGAGAGGTGTTTTTCGAGGATCAGGAAATTTTTTCCCTTTCCATTGAGAAAATGCGCACGCTCCGAAAGAAAATGCAGATTATCTTTCAGGATCCCTATGCATCTCTAAACCCCCGCATGAGGATACGTTCCATCTTGTCGGAGCCTCTGGAAACCCATACGGATCTCTCTCAGACCGAAATCCGCTCTCGTGTGGCGGAGCTTCTGGAGCTCGTGGGGCTTTCTCCCGAGGCCATGGCAAAGTACCCTCACCAGTTCAGCGGAGGCCAGCGTCAGCGGGTGGGCATCGCCCGGGCCCTGGCGCTCAATCCCGAATTTATCGTGTGTGACGAGGCGGTATCCGCCCTGGATGTTTCCATTCAAGCCCAGGTGCTCAACCTCCTCAAGGATCTTCAGGAGCAATTTTCTCTTACGTATCTCTTTATCACCCACGATCTGAGCGTGGTGCGGCACCTGGCGGATCGGGTAAGCGTCATGTTTCTGGGAAAGAGTATGGAGATCGGCAATACCGGAGAAATTTTCGCCTCCCCCCGGCATCCTTATACGAAGTTCCTCATTTCCGCCGTTCCCGTGCCGGATCCCCGGAAACGGAACCGGGAGAAGATGATTCTCCAGGGGGATATCCCGAGCCCCATCAACCTTCCTTCGGGATGCCGCTTTCATACCCGGTGCCCTTACGTACAGCCCCGATGCAGGAAGGAAGAGCCCCCCTTCATTTTTTCCGAAGGCCGCGGCGTGGCGTGTCATTACCCTCTGGGGTAGGGAAATCTTTCCGAGAAGCCATAGGGCGATCAGGAACGATTTGCCCCATCATGCGGATGGAAAGAAACATCAGGAAAGGACGATGTGCAATGCGAAAAGTACCGGCCCTTCGGCCAGGAGATACTCTGGGATTTATCGCTCCTTCCAGCCCGGTTCCCCGGGGAAAACTGGAGCAGAGCATCGAAATAACCGAAGCCCTGGGATTTAACGTGGTGGTGGGAGAGAGCTGTCATGCCTCCTGGGGATATCTTGCGGGGCCCGACGATCTGCGGGCCAAGGATGTCAATCGCATGTTCGGGGATCCGGATATTCAAGGAATCTTCTGTGTTCGGGGAGGAGACGGGGCCACCCGGATTCCCGAACGGATCGATATGTCTCTTATCCGGAACAATCCCAAGGTCTTTCTGGGATACAGCGACATTACGGTGCTTCATCTCATGATTCTTCAAGAGGCGGGGTTCTGCACCTTCCACGGTCCCATGCCGAGCACGGAGTTCGGAAAGGAAACCTTTGAGGGATACGTGAAGGATTCTCTTCTTCGGGCTCTCACGAACCCCGAACCTCCCGGAGAAATTCTGCCCTATCCGGGAGCTCCCGCCATGCAAAACCTCGTGCCGGGGGTGGCGGAGGGAGAACTCACCGGGGGCTGTCTTTCACTTATCTGTGCCCTTCTGGGAACTCCCTGGGAAATTGACACCAAAGGGAAAATCCTCGTTTTTGAGGATGTCAACGAAGAACCCTATAAAATCGACCGTATGCTCTGTTCTCTTCGCATGGCGGGAAAGCTCCGGGATGCGGCGGCGGTGGTGGTGGGACAGATCGAAAAGGCCGAGGCCAAGGATCCCGCGAAAAGTCTCACTCTTGAGGAGGTTTGGGAAAGTCACCTGGCTTGTCTCGACAAGCCGGTCCTCTTGGGAGGATGCTTCGGACACGGAGAGAAAAAAGCCACCCTTCCCCTGGGAGCCCGGGCTCGGGTGGATAGCGTCAAGGGGGTTTTCTCGGTTCTGGAATCCGGGGTATACTGAGAAAGAGAAGGGAGGTTCGTTTCATGAAGCTTTACATAAGCTGTGACATGGAGGGAGCTACGGGGGTGGTGCATCCCGATCAGTGCACTCCCGGCAAGGAAACCTATGCCTTCGGACGACACTGGCAGCTTCGGGATACCCTGGCGGTTCTCCGGGGTGCGGAAAAAGCGGGGGTTCGGGAGGTATTACTGAACGACTCCCATAACGGCATGAAGAACCTCGATATCGGAGCTTTTTCCGGAAAAGTGCATCTGGTGAGCGGCACTCCCAAGCCCTTCAGCATGATGGAGGGAGCCCGGGGGTGCGACGCCGTTTTCTTCGTGGCCTATCATGCCAAGGCGGGAACTCTCAGGGGCGTGCTGGACCATACCATGAGCATGGCTCTTTCCGAGGTTTCTCTTAATGGTCGTTCCGTGGGAGAGCTCGGAGTCAACGCCGCCCTGGGAGCGTATTGGGGAGTGCCGGTGCTTCTCGTTACGGGGGATGATGCGGTTTGCGAGGAAGCTCGAAACTTTTTCCCCCATGAGGTCATGACCTGTTCGGTAAAAAAGGGAGTGGGGCGCCATGCGGCGGAGCTGTGCAATCCCGAAGAAAGCGCTTTTCTTCTGGAGGAAGCCGCCTGCAAGGCCCTGGAAGCATCCCGTATGGATCAGGCCCGGAGGGCCCTGACGAAGGAGCGAAACTACTCTCTTCGGGTAACCCTGGGATCCACGTTTCAGGCGGACAAGGCGGATCTCTTTCCCGGGGCTCTGCGGGTGGACGGCCGTACCCTGGAATATTCCAGCTCCTCCATGGAGGATGTCTATACATGGTTCCGGGGAGTTATCTCCCTGGCGAGCTAGCCTTTTTGGAAAAACCCGGTTTTTGGAATACCATACTATGGAAAATAAGCGAGGGAATGTATCGTGACACGACCAGTACTTATCGGAATCGGGGGAAATGAAACCCGCTCTCCCAAAGGGCAGATTCGATGCGATCTTCCCTACGCCTATGTCAAAGCCGTGGAGGAAGCCGGCGGAATTCCCCTGGTACTCTCTCAGCTGCGGCATCTTGAAGGCGTGGAAGAGCAGCTCAAGAGAGTGGATGGGGTGCTCCTTCCCGGCGGAGGCGACGTGCATCCTCTTCTCTGGGGAGAGGAGCCGGAACGCGGGCTGAAAGAAACCTTTCCCTTTCTTGACCGATTTCAGATCGCCCTCGCTCGGAAGGCCCTGGAACGAAAGATGCCTCTTTTGGGAATCTGCAAGGGAATCCAGGTGCTCAACGTGGCCCTTGGTGGTACTCTCATACAGGATCTTTCCTCCTGCTCCTGGGTAGCTCTGCAGCATGCCCAGGAGACAGCTTCCCGATATGCCTCGCATTCGGTAGCCCTCGAAGAGGGGTCTTTGCTCTCCGGGCTTTGGGGAAATCGGGTGGAGGTGAACAGCTTTCATCATCAGGCGGTGCGAGAGCCCGGGGAGGGGCTTGTGATCACCGGTCGATCTCCGGACGGGGTCATCGAAGCCCTGGAGATGAAGGACGCTCCTTTTGTGGTGGGGGTGCAGTGGCATCCCGAAGAAATGGTGGAGGAACATGAGGAAATGCATCTTCTTTTTCGCCGTTTTGTAGAGGAGGCAATCCGCTTTTCCCGATCCTAAGAATCTCGAGGTGGTAGGAATGTGTACCCATGAGGAGAAGGGCCACGGCCATGGCGTGGTTGAAGAAATTCGGACGTTTCTGGATCGCTGGTTTTCTCACTACGAAAAAGGAGACGTGGTTTCTCTCGCCTCCATGGGGCTCCCCTCCTATGTCAGCCTGGGAACCGGACAAGAGGAGATCAGCTTTACCCTCGAGGAGTATGAAAAAGCCCTCATGCGGGATATGGATCAGCGCACGGCCTGCACCGTCCGCAACCGGTCTTTTCACATCCGAGGGGAGGGCTCCTTTGGCTGGGCCCTTGTTCTGGCCGATTACTCCTGGGATCTTCCCGGAAGCCAGAGCCATTTGGAGATGCATGGACGCCGAACCTTTGTCCTGAGAAAGGTCCGGGGGGAGTGGTTCGTGGAGCATAATCATTTTTCCCTTCCCGCTCTGGGGCAGGAAGAGGGATCTTCCTATCCCAGCCTTCGGCCCCTTCTGGAGCGCTACTTTCTCTTGGAAGAGGCCACCCGAGATATCATTCTCTTCGTGCAGCTTCAGGATGGCCTCATCGTGGAGGCCAACCGGGCGGCCCTCAGGGAGTTCGGCTATTCTCAGGAGGATCTTCTCCGCATGTCTTTGGAGGATCTTCTCGAAAAAGGTTCTTTTTCGGAGCTTCTTCTCGCGTCGGAAGCTACGGACTCTCTGCTGGAGGTTGCCTGGACGACCCGGGAGGGAGGCTCCTTTCCGGGAGAAACCTCTCTGCAGAAGGTGGCCCTCGGAGAGGCACCTCTGTGTCTCGTGATGGTGCGGAATATCTCTCGCCGTAAGGAGATCGAAAGAAAATATTATCTTGCCGCTACCCGGGATCATCTTACGGGAATTCTCAACCGACAGCATTTCGAGGAAATTCTCGAGGCCCGGATGGAGTATGCCCGGGAGAACGACATTTCTTTGACCTTCGTCCTTTTCGATGTGGATGATTTCAAAAAAATCAACGATTCCTACGGGCATCCTCAGGGAGATCGAGTTCTTATAAGGCTCGGGGCCCTGGCGGAAACGTCTTTCCCCGAGAAAAACGCTTTTTTTGCCCGATGGGGGGGAGACGAGTTTACGCTTCTTCTCGAAAGATCCCTTGCGGAGACGATTGTCCGAATCCAGGAGTTTCAGCGGGTTCTCAAAAAGACGGAAATTTCTCCTCTTCCGGCAGGAGGAGTAACCCTCAGCTTGGGCATAGTATCCTATCATCCGGGAGAATCTCTCGGAGATTTGTTGCGCAGAGCGGATGAGGCCCTTTATCAGGCAAAGCGAGAGGGGCGAAATCGCCTCTGCGTTATGGACTGAGATCTGTCTGTATCATACATGCATATAGACGGACGAAGCCCCGGAGAGCATTTGCTCTCCGGGGCTTCGTCCGTTTGGCTATGGCATCGGAATTGCTGCCGGGAAAAAGCCTATTCCCAGGGCATATCCGCCAGGTACTTGTACATCTTCCAGTTCTTCTTGATATCCTTCTGGGCGGTCTCGATGAGAGCCTTGGAATCCTCGGGGTGAGCCCGCTTCAGCATGTTGTAACGATTTTCACCGTAGACGTATTCTTCCAGGGATAACGTGGGTTCCTTGCTGTCCAGAGAGAGGGGGTTCTTGCCCTCCATAGCCAGCATGGGGTTATACCGCATGAGAATCCAGTGCCCTGCATCCACTGCCTGCTTCTGATGGAGCAGCCCCGTTTCGAGAGCGAATCCGTGGGCGATACAGTGAGCGTAGGCGATGATGATGGAGGGACCGTCGTAGGCTTCGGCTTCCCGGAAGGCTTTGATGGTCTGAGCGTCGTTGGCTCCCATGGCAACCCGGGCCACGTAACAGGATCCGTAGGTCATGCAGATCCGGGCAAGATCCTTCTTGCCCATGGGCTTGCCCCCTGCGGCAAACTTGGCTACTGCGCCCATGGGAGTGGCCTTGGACATCTGTCCTCCGGTATTGGAGTAGACTTCCGTGTCGAGAACCAGAATGTTGACGTTCCTGTTCGATGCTACCACGTGATCCAGCCCGCCGTATCCGATATCGTAGGCCCAGCCGTCGCCGCCGAGAATCCAGACGCTCTTCTTGACGAGGTAGTCCGCCACGCCGAGAAGCATCTTGGCGTCGGCTTCCTTGGAGTTTGTCAGTACCTTGCGGAGTTCCTCCACGTTTTTCCGCTGGGCTGCGATGCCCTCGTCGGCGCTCTGGTCGGTTTCGAGAAGAGCTTTGACAAGCTGTTCTCCGATGACGTCCTTGAGTCGCACCACCAGTTCCCGGGCGAACTCCTGGTTTTTATCCACCGCCAGACGCATGCCCATGCCGAACTCCGCATTATCCTCGAAGAGGGAGTTGGACCATGCAGGGCCGCGGCCTTCGTTGTTCACCGCCCAGGGAGTGGTGGGAAGGTTGCCGCCGTAGATGGAGGAGCATCCCGTGGCGTTGGCGATAAGAGCCCGGTCGCCGAAGAGGGTGCTCAGAAGTTTTACGTAGGGAGTTTCGCCGCAGCCTGCACAGGCGCCGGAGAATTCGAAGAGAGGCCGCAAAAGCTGTACGTCCTTTACCGCATTGAGGTTCAGTTCTCCCCGGGCGGCATCGGGAATGTTCAGGAAGAACTCCCAGTTCTTTTTCTCCTCTTCCCGGATGGGAGGCTGGGGAACCATGTTGATGGCCTTCTTGCCCTCTTCGGTCTTGTTCTTGGCAGGGCAGTTCACCACGCAGAGGCCGCAGCCGGTGCAGTCTTCCACCGCTATCTGAAGAGTGTATTTCTTGCCCTCGAACTGCTTCCACTTGGCATCGGTGGATTTGAAGGTCTCCGGGGCATTTTTGAGGAGTGCCTCGTCGTAGACCTTGGCCCGGATGACCCCGTGGGGGCACACCAGGGAACACTTGCCGCACTGGATGCAGACGCTGGGATCCCAGGCGGGAACTTCCAGGGCCACGTTTCTCTTCTCCCACTGGGTGGTGGCGGAGGGGAAGGTGCCGTCGGGAGCGAAGGCGCTTACGGGAATGGAATCTCCCTCCAGGGCGATGATGGGCCCCACGATATCCTGTACGGCCTTGGGAGCCTCCGCAGGTACCGGGGCGAGAAGGTCGAAGCTGCTGGTGACGCTTCCGGGGGTCTTCACTTCGTGGAGATCTTCCAGGGTGGCATCCACGGCAGCGTAGTTCTTCTGAACCACCGCTTCGCCCTTCTTGCCGTAGGTCTTCTGAATGGCCTTCTTGATGGCCGCAATGGCTTCTTCCCGGGGGAGAATGCCGCTCAGGGCGAAGAAACAGGTCTGCATGATGCCGTTGATGCGGACGCCCATGCCGGTTTTGCCTGCCACCTTGTAGCCGTCGATGACGTAGAATTTGATCTTCTTGTCGATGATCCTCTTCTGGGTCCGCTTGGGAAGATGATCCCATACTTCCTCGGGGCCGTAGATGCTGTTGAGCAGGAAGGTGGCGCCTTCTGCGGCATCCTTGAGTACGTCCAGCTTCTCCATGAAGGAGAACTGGTGGCAGGCGATGAAGTTGGCGGAGTTGATGAGATAGGGGGAGCGGATCTTGTTGGGGCCGAAACGAAGATGGGAAACCGTAACGCCCCCGGACTTCTTGGAGTCGTACACGAAGTAGCCCTGGGCATGGTTTTCCGTATTGCCTCCGATGATCTTGATGGAGTTCTTGTTAGCTCCCACGGTTCCGTCGGAGCCGAGGCCGAAGAAGAGGCACCGGGTGGACTTGGGATCCGCGGTGGAGAAGTCGGGATCGTAATCCAGGCTCAGATGCGTGACGTCGTCATTGATTCCCACGGTGAAGCGCTTTTTGGGGTTCGCCTTGCCGAGTTCGTCGAAGACCGCCTTCACCATGGTGGGGGTAAATTCCTTGGAGGAGAGGCCATACCGGCCGCCGATGACGGTGACGTCGCAGCGCTCTTCCCGGAGGACATTGGCCACGTCGAGGAAAAGGGGCTCCCCTTCGGCGCCGGGCTCTTTGGTGCGGTCCAGCACCGCCACGGATTTGACGCTCTTGGGAAGCGTCTTGAGGAGATGTTTCGCCGAGAAGGGGCGGAAGAGGCGAACCTTGATAAGGCCGACCTTCTCGCCCTGTCCCACGAGGTACTCCACCGCTTCGTGAGCGGTTTCCGCGCCGGAGCCCATGAGAATGACCACCTTCTCGGCATCCGGAGCGCCTACGTAGTCGAAGAGATGGTACTCCCGGCCCACCACCTTGGCGAACTTCTCCATCACCTTCTCCACGATCTCGGGACAGGCGTCGTAGAAGGGGTTGCAAGCCTCCCGGGCCTGGAAGAAGTGATCGGGATTCTGGGCGGTGCCGCGGATGAAGGGCTTTTCGGGGTTCAGCGCCCGGGTCCGGAATTCCGCCACTTTCTCGTCGTCGATCATGGCGCGCACATCTTCCCGGGTGACTTCCTCCACCTTGTGGACTTCGTGGGAGGTGCGGAAGCCGTCGAAGAAGTGGACGAAGGGGATCCGGGATTCCAGGGTGGATGCCTGGGCGATGAGGGCCAGGTCCATGACTTCCTGGACGCTATTGGACGCGAGGAAGCCGAAACCCGTGCTCCGGGCGGCCATCACGTCGCTGTGATCGCCGAAGATGGAGAGGGCGTGGGTTGCCACGGTGCGGGCGGTAACGTGGAATACCGTGGAGGTAAGTTCTCCCGCGATCTTGAACATGTTGGGGATCATCAGGAGAAGCCCCTGAGATGCGGTGAAGGTGGTGGTGAGAGCTCCTGCCTGAAGAGCTCCGTGAACCGCGCCGGAGGCTCCGCCTTCGCTCTGCATCTCCGTTACCTGGGGCACTGTTCCCCACAAATTCGTCCGATTTTCGGAAGACCACTGATCGGACCATTCTCCCATGGGGGAAGAGGGGGTGATGGGATAAATGGCGATAACCTCGCTCGTCATATGAGCAATATGCGCCGCAGCTTCGTTCCCATCAACAACTACTTTGGGTCTGGCCATGCTGCCTACCTCCTTATAGATAATCCGGCTTGTGGAACGCACCACAAAAAACCGCCGGAATGAGTCTGCCTCGGCAGAAAAACGATCGCTTTGGTTCGAGCCAATTGAGGGAAAATTTCACAAAGTGGGCGACACAGAAAAACCTTCGCCCTTCTTCAACGGATGTTTTTTGAAACTTCGTAAAATGTCCTTTGCTTTCAAGCATTATACGGCACAATGCTAGAAATGTATAGACGAAACCGACAAATGCATTTTTTGAGAAATTTTCCTTACGAGATCGCTGTTTCCTTGAAAAAAGTCGAGGGAAAAAATGGTTTTTCTCAGTTTTCAGGGGAGGCAATAAAAAAATCAATTTCAGAAAACCTTTGCTTTTGGGTATTTCCAGGAGCAAAAAATTCAATGGTTGTTGATATTTTTGGAGAAAAGTGCTTCGAGGCGGAAAGGGATATTTTCCGAAGAAAAGAATCTGGCAGAGATTTCCCCCGAACAAGGATCTTTTTGCATTTCCCCCTCTCCACGTCCCGGTTTTTGGGGATTGAGAGGGCGCACATCGAAACGTTCAGTTCTCCCGAAGGATCTCTATTCCTCGAAGCAGGCGCCAAATGCTTTCCGTGTGGGGCACCGAAAAACCTCCTCTTCGGGCCCGCAAAACCACCTGGCCGCTGATGGCATCGTTTTCCGTGAGGCGTCCCGCTTCCACGTCTTGGAGCATGGAGCTTCGGTTGGCCCGGGTTTTCTCGCATATGGAAAAGCATTTTTCCAGACATGCTTGATGGTCGAGAGTGATTCCCTCGCTTTGAGCCACTTTCAGGGCCTCCCGAAGAAGAGCTTGCATAAGCTCTCGGAGATCTTCCGAGGCGAGAAGCTCCCCGTTGGGTTGTTTTGTCAGCGCCGAAAGGGGATTGATCGCGGCGTTTATGGCCAGTTTTTCCCAGAGGGAGGGCAGGGGGTCTTCCCGGAGATCCGTCCGGAATCCGGCGCGGCGGAAAAGGTGCTCTAGGGGAGCGAGATCCTCTCCTCTTCGGAGGGGCCCCAGCACAAGTTCTCCCTCTCCCGCCTCATGTACCGCACCTTCTGCATCCACCCAGGCGCCGTAGGTACAGGGAGCCAGGACAACGCGGCGTTCTCCTGCGGTTTTCGCGAGGATTTCGGCGTTTCCCAGGCCGTTCTGAACTGTCATTACGCGGCTTGTGGTGTTCTCCTCCAGGAGATGGGGAATCAGGGGGGCCACGGAAGAAGTGGCGTGAGCCTTTACCGCCACTATCACGAGGGGAGAGGGGGGGAGATTTTCCGGAGAAGAGGCGAGGGGAGGACGAAAACCGTGATGTTTTCCCGAAGCGTCCAGGAACTGCAATCCCCTTTGGCTCAGTTGGTCGAAGCGCCTTCCCCGATGTTGGAGGATCTGGACGTTTTCTCCTTGCATGAGCAACCGGGCGGCGAGAAGTCCTCCCAGGGCACCGCAGCCCACCAGGGTTATTCTCACGAATCCCCGACCTCCTTCAGCACTTCCCGATCCATGCCGAAGCAGTGGCTTTCCCGGGGAAATTCCTTGCGGCGAACCTCTTCGACGTGTTCCTTCAAGGCATCCCGCAGAAGAGCTCCCCCCTGGATATAGCGTTTCACGAAACGGGGCTGAAAATCTCCGTAGAGTCCCAGTACATCGTGTAAAACCAGTACCTGGCCGTCGCACCCTCCTCCCGCTCCGATGCCGATAGTCGGTATGGAGAGGTCTGCGGTAATGCGTTCCGCCAGGGGGGCGGGAATACATTCCAGAACCAGCAGCCGGGCTCCGGCCTCTTCCAGAGCCCGGGCATCCTCCACAAGTTCCCGGGCCTTGGAGGGCTCCTTGCCCTGTACCTTGAAGCCCCCCAGGAGCGTGGCGGATTGGGGAGTAAGTCCGATATGCCCCACCACGGCTATTCCCGCCCGGGTGAGAGCCCGTACCGTATTGGCCTGCCTCGTGCCTCCCTCCAGTTTCACCGCGTCCACTCCGGCTTCCTTCACGAGCCTTCCGGCGTTACGAATGGCTTCGGATTCGCCGGTCTCGTAGGAGAGAAAGGGCATATCTCCTACGATGAAGGGTTTCGAGGCTCCTCGGGTCACTCCCTGACATGCGAGAATCATCATTTCAAGGGTCACCGGAAGGGTTCCCGAAAAACCCTGTTCCACCATTCCCAGAGAGTCCCCCACGAGAATCATGTCCGCCCCGGCCTCTTCCACCAGCCGGGCTTGCCAGAAACTGTATGCGGTAAGCATGGAGATAGGTTCTTTTTGGGCCTTCATCTCCTCGAGACGATGTAGGGATATCTTTTTCATCTTCTTCCACCTTTCTGCCCTTGGGCTCCTACATCTGGAAAATTCGGCAGGGATGGTTCGAGGAGTCCAGCTTTACTATCCGGGGGTGAAAATTGCGGGCCTCTTCATGGGAGAAGAGCCCCCAGGCCATGATGATTACTCGATCTCCCGGAGAGCCCAGCCGTGCGGCGGCCCCGTTGAGCCCGATGATGCCGCTCTTTCTGGGGGCCTCGATGACGTAGGTTTCAAAACGCCCTCCCGTGGACATGTTGGCCACCAGAACCTTTTCTCCCTGGAGTAGCCCCGCCTGATCCACAAGATCCCCGTCAATGGCGATGCTTCCATCGTATTCCAGGTTCGCCTCGGTAATTACCGCTCCGTGAAGTTTCCCCCGCAGCATTTGTATCTGCATTACCGGGAGGTCTCCAAAAGGCAGTTGTCGATGAGCCGGGTCGTGCCCACCCGTACCGCCAGGGCAAGGAGAGCGGTATCTTCCACCCTTTCCAGAGGTTCCAGGGTTTCGGAATGTCGGATTTCCACGTACTCCGGTTGTGCCAGGGGGCTTTTTTCGAATCGCTTCAGCACCATTTCCCGAAGGGCGGCAACGCGGTTTTCTCCATCCTGCAGGGCTTTTTTAGCCATCTCCAGGGAGGCGTTCAGAAGCAGGGCTTCCCGGCGCTCCTCTTCGGAAAGATAGGTATTGCGGCTACTCTTGGCAAGCCCGTCAGAATCACGCACGATGGGACAGGGGCGAATTTCCACGGGGACGTTCAGATCCCGTGCCATGCGCTGAATCACCTTGAGCTGCTGATAGTCCTTCTGGCCGAAGTAGGCTCGGTGAGGGCGGGCCAGATTGAAGAGTTTCAGCACCACCGTGCATACTCCTCGAAAATGTCCCGGCCGGGAGGCTCCGCAGAGATCTCGGGTCAGGAAACACTCGTCCACGAAAACCGAATGATCTTTTTCGTACATTGTTTCGGGTTCCGGAGCAAAAAGAAGATCCGTTCCCTCCGCTTCGAGAAGGGCCGCATCCCGTTTCATGTTCCGGGGGTAGCTCTGAAAATCTTCGGAAGGACCGAATTGAGCAGGATTGACGAAGATGGAAACCACCGTGAGGTCGTTCTCTTCTTTGCACCGCCGCACAAGGGAGAGATGTCCCTCGTGAAGGAAACCCATGGTAGGAACCAGTCCTATGGTCTTCCCCCGCTCCCGCTCTTCCTCGACTCTTCGGGATATAACCCGGGGATCTTTGACAATAACCGTCATATCCTACACCTCCAGAAGGCCTGATTGGAAATCTCCTCATGTAAATATGAAGAAAGTCAAGACACCATACCCCAAGAAAGGCAATCTTTCAATCATCTGTCAAATTCGGTGGTCATGAGCATTTTCCATGTCCATTTTTCCCGTGGTTATGCAATTTGTTTTGTGCGAAAGAGGAGGCCGAGTTTAGTTTTTCCTCATGGCTTTTTACTTTTTCAGGAATTTTTGCCTCGTGGAGAAGGGACGGTATTTTTTCGAAATTTTAGTTCCCGCAACCCTTTCTCGTTTCGGCACAGCTGCGAAAGAACGATGGCGCTCTTTTTCGGATATCTTTCCTGGTGAAACTTTGGGGTGTTGATTTTAGACTCCAGAGGAGTAAAATAGAATAAAAGAAGTTTTTTTGGACAATGATGTAAGCCTAGTTCATTTTTGCTGCAGAAATGAAGTCGCAGGATCAGCAAGTTTGCGCTCCAAAGTTGCTGGAAATCTTTTCTTGGTTGCAGGCCGTGCCTTGTAGTTCCCCGTTGCCCGAGGCAAAGTACGTATTACGGATCGATTTTCCTGGATGCCCTGGTATTTGTTTAGCCGGGCTTTTTCAAGAATTTTTATGGGTTTTTCGTATTCCCCCGTGTCCGGGTAAATTCTCCGGGAGCTCCATCCGGCATTTTTTCATTTCATGAAGAAGGAGCCTGGCAGTTTTTCGATAACGCATCTTGCTTCGGGTTCAATGAATGTGACAGTACAGTATGTGAACTCTCTCTAGGCCAATGTTTCTTTTGGGGAAATTTCGTCGAAGAAGCTTGGAATGTCCAGTTTGTTTTTCGATTCGAGAAAGGAGGAATGAGTAGGAAAAGAGCTGCGCGGTACGAGGGAGAATGCTTTATATCGATGTATGAGGAGGGAATTATTTTGAGAAAGAGTTTTTTTGCAGCGTTTATTCTTGTCCTGACCCTGGTTTTCTGTGGCGCCGCTTTCGCGGAAGCGGATTTCCATATCGGTATCTGCACCGGTACGGTTTCTCAGTCCGAGGATGATCTCCGGGGAGCGGAGAAACTTATCGAGCTTTATGGAGACGTGGCAAACGGCGGTATGATCAAGCATATCACCTATCCGGACAACTTCATGCAGGAGATGGAGACCACCATTTCCCAGATCGCCAGCTTTGCGGACGATCCCAAGATGAAGGCGGTTATCGTGAACCAGGCCATTCCCGGCACTACCGAAGGTTTCCGCCGCATCCGGGAGATGCGGGACGACATTATCCTCATTGCCGGCGAGGCCCATGAAGATCCCGGGGTTATCGAATCCATAGCGGACCTCGTGATCAACTGCGACAATATCGCCCGGGGCTATCTCATCATCGAGGCGGCGAAGAAACTCGGTGCCACCGATTTCGTACACATCTCCTTCCCCCGGCATATGAGCTACGAGCTTCTTTCCCGGCGGCGCAACATCATGAAGGTGGCCTGCGAGGATCTGGGTCTGAAGTTCCACTTCGAGACCGCTCCGGACCCCACCAGCGATGTCGGCGTAGCGGGAGCCCAGCAGTTCATCCTCGAGAAGGTTCCCGCCTGGCTGGATAAATACGGCAAGGACACCGCTTTCTTCTGCACCAATGACGCCCACACGGAGCCCCTTCTCAAGAGGATCGCCGAACAGGGTGGCTATTTCATCGAAGCGGATCTTCCCTCCCCCCTCATGGGATATCCCGGTGCTTTGGGCATCGAGCTTTCCGATGTGAAGGGCGACTGGCCCGCCATTCTCGGCAGAGTTGAAGAGGCCGTGGCGGCCAAGGGCGGCGCTGGCCGCATGGGTACCTGGGCTTACTCCTATGGCTACACGAATTCCGTGGGCCTCGGGGAGCTCGCCATCGAACTGGCTAAGGACGGCGTTACCCACAACAACTTCAAACGTTCCTTCAAGCCCGAGATGGTGTTCAAGGCCTATGCCAAGTGCACCCCCGGCGCCCAGTGGAACGGCAGCATCTACACGGATATCAACACCGGCGTGGAGAAGAAGAACCACATCCTTCTCTACCAGGATACCTACGTGTTCGGCAAGGGCTATATGGGCATGACCGACGTGGAAGTGCCCGCCAAGTATTTCGGCGTGAAATAGGCTTTTACGGATATCGTCCGGGGAGAATTCTTTCTCCCCGGATTTTCTTGCCTTTCCGTTCCGTGCGGCTTTTGGTCAAAAGCCGCCATTCCACTTGAACAGTATACAGAGCATTGTCCATGACCCTCTTTAAAACGGAACCACCGGGCTTTCTTGATTGTTTCGAAAGAGATGCCGGTGGAAAGATGGGGTGTGGAAAGCGCCAGGGTTCCCATTGAAAGGATGACAATTTATGACAGCCCAGGAACCACTATTGAAAATGGAAGGGGTAGGAAAGTCGTACTACGGCAATCGGGTGCTGAAGAACGTCAATCTTACCCTGGGAAAAGGAGAAATCCTCGGACTTGTAGGAGAAAACGGGGCGGGTAAATCCACCCTGATGAACATTCTTTTCGGTATGACCGTTATCCGGGATACCGGAGGCTACGAGGGCAAGGTGTACATCGACGGGAAGGAAGCAAATTTCTCCAACCCCTTCGATGCCCTCGATGAAGGCATCGGTATGGTGCACCAGGAATTTTCCCTCATTCCCGGTTTTACCGTGGCGGAAAACGTGGTGCTGAACCGGGAACCCATGAAATACAATCCCCTGGTGGAGGCCTTCGGAGAACGCCTCAGTACCATCGATCGTCTCGAGATCAGCCGTCGAGGTAAAGATGCGGTGGCGAAGCTGAACGTGGTGATGGATCCGGAAACCCTGATTTCCGAGCTCCCCGTGGGACACAAGCAGTTTACCGAGATTGCCCGGGAAATCGACAAAAAGAAAACCCGGCTTCTCGTGCTGGACGAACCCACTGCGGTGCTCACGGAGTCCGAAGCGGATATTCTGCTGAAGGCCATGAAGCGTTTGGCGGGTATGGGAATTTCCATTATCTTCATTTCCCACCGGCTTCACGAGATTATCGAAGTCTGTGACAAGATCGTGGTCCTCCGGGACGGGGAAATCGTGGAAGAGACTACTCCGGATAAGACCGACGTGATGGATATCGCCTCCCACATGGTGGGGCGGAGCGTGGCGGATGCTTTTCAGCGGGACGAAGCCCCCCGGGAAGAGGGAGAAACTATTCTCTCGGTTCAGCATCTCTGGGTGGATATGCCGGGAGAATTGGTGCGGGACGTCTCTCTGGAGATCCGCAGGGGAGAAATTTTTGGCATCGGCGGCCTCGCCGGACAGGGAAAGCTCGGTATCGCCAACGGCGTTATGGGAATGTTCCCCGCGGGAGGCAAGGTCTTTTTCGAAGGGGGGCCGGTACCACTCAACCATCCCAGGGAAAGCCTGGGCACCGGCATGGCGGCGGTTTTCGAGGATCGCCGGGGCGTAGGGCTTCTTTTGGAGGAGCCCATTTCCTGGAATATCATCTTTACGGCTCTTCAAATGCAGGACAAATTTTTGAAGCCCCTTATGGGAGGTCTCTTCCGAATTCGGGACGAGAAGGCCATCGCCGAGGAGGCCCGATCCTACATCAAGAGCCTGGAAATTCGCTGTGTGAACGAAAACCAGCCGGTACAGGAACTTTCCGGAGGAAATCAGCAGAAGATCTGTCTTGCCAAGGCCTTTGCCACCCACCCCAAACTTCTTTTCGTGGCGGAACCTACTCGGGGGATCGACGTGGGAGCCAAGAGAGTGGTGCTGGAAACTCTCAAGGAATATAACCGACGCAGGGGAACCACGGTGGTGATGATCTCTTCGGAGCTGGAAGAACTGCGCTCCATTTGTGATCGTATCGCCATCATCAACGAAGGCAAGGTGGCGGGCATCCGGCCTGCCAGCGCACCCTCCACGGAGTTCGGTCTCCTCATGCTCGGCGAAGTGAATGCCAAGGCGGAGGTGGAGTCCCGGTGAAAAACATCAAGAATTTTCTCGAAAAGGCGGGGTGGCCCCGAGTTATCATCGCCCTCTTCCTTTTGGCTCTTTTTGTCATCGCCCCCTTTGTGGAGGTTCGGGTAGACGCTTCCATAAGCGATACTCTGGTCCGTTTCGGCATGAACGGGGTCATGGTGCTTGCCATGGTTCCCATGATTCAGTCCGGATGCGGTCTCAACTTCGGCCTTCCCCTGGGCATCATCGCGGGGCTTCTCGGAGCGGTGACGAGCATTGAAATCGGTATTCCCGGCGTTCTGGGCATTCTCATCGCCATGGCAGTGGCGGTGCCCATCGCGGTGATTCTCGGATGGGCCTACGGGCTTCTTCTCAACCGCGTCAAGGGCGGAGAGATGATGATCGCCACCTACGTGGGATTCTCCTCGGTGGCCTTCATGTGCATCATGTGGCTGGTACTTCCCTACAAGAGCTCCAATATGGTATGGGGTTATGCCGGAAAGGGATTGCGTACCACCATCTCCGTGGAAGGTTTCTGGCACCAGGCCATCAGCGACATCGGCTCCTTCCAGATAGGGGATTTCTTTTACTGCCCCACGGGAATGTTTCTCTTCTTCGGGCTCATGTGCCTGGGGATGTGGCTTTTCCTGAAAACCAAAACCGGTACCGCCATGACCACCGTAGGATCCAATCCCGAATATGCCCGTTCTTCCGGGGTGAACATCGACAACATGCGTACCATCTCAGTGATTCTCTCCACGGTGCTGGGAGCCATCGGTATCATCATCTACGAACAGAGTTTCGGATTCGTGCAGCTCTACATGGGCCCCTTCTACATGGCCTTCCCCGCTGTATCCGCAATTCTCATCGGAGGCGCTTCGGTGCATAGGGCCACCATCATGAACGTGATTATCGGAACCATCCTCTTCCAGGGGATTCTTACCATGACTCCCTCGGTTATCAACAGCATGATCCAGACGGACATGTCCGAGGTTATCCGTATCATCGTTTCCAACGGTATGATCCTCTATGCGCTGACGCGAGTTATGAGGGTGAAAAAATCATGACCAAACAATCCAAGTTTTCCAAAAACAACCTTTCCCATCTTCTGGCGGCCAATGCGGTACCCATCGTGTTTATCCTCATCAGTGTCATCGGCATTCCTCTCTCCAAGTTTTCGCCGGGGTATTTGATTCAGGAGATGCTGGTTCGCCTTTCTCGGGATTCCTTTCTCGTTTTGAGCCTTCTCATTCCCATCATGGCGGGAATGGGACTGAATTTCGGTATGGTTCTCGGAGCCATGGCGGGGCAGATCGGGCTTATTTTCATCAGCGACTGGAATATCGTGGGAATCCACGGCATGGTGCTGGCCATGCTTATCTCCACTCCTCTGGCGATTTTCCTGGGGTGGATGTGCGGAGCCATTCTCAACCGTGCCAAGGGACGGGAGATGGTTACGGGATTCATCCTGGGATTTTTCATGAACGGAGTGTATCAACTGGTGGTGCTTTACGGCTTCGGTAAGGTGATTCCCGTTCAGAACGCCAAACTGGTACTTTCCCGGGGTTTCGGAGTGCGTAACGTTACCAATCTTGAGGGCATACGGAAATGTCTGGACAATCTTATTCCTTTTGAAATTTCGGGGATTTCCGTGCCTCTGGCCACGTTCCTGGTTATCGCGGCCTTCTGCGTTTTCGTGGTGTGGTTCCGGCGTACCAAGCTGGGGCAGGATATGAGAGCGGTGGGGCAGGATATGGAGGTGGCCCGGTCTGCTGGAATTCCCGTGGAGCGTACCCGGCTCATTTCCATCATGATCTCCACGGTGCTCGCCTGCTACGGCCAGATTATCTTCCTCCAGAATATCGGTACCATGAATACCTACAACAGCCACGAGCAGGCAGGAATGTTCGCCATCGCTTCGTTGCTGGTAGGAGGAGCCAGCGTTTCCCGGGCTTCCATTCTCAACGTTTTCGTGGGGGTGGTGCTTTTCCACCTGATGTTCGTGGTTTCTCCCATGGCGGGCAAACATCTTATCGGAGAAGCTCAGTTAGGAGAGTATTTCCGGGTCTTCGTTTCCTACGGCATCATCGCCATCGCCCTGGTGCTCCACGCATGGAGGCGTTTTAAAGAACGCGAACGTTCCCGGAGCGCCCTTCGAGGCGAAGCCGCCTAAATAAGGAGGAGAGAAAATTATGAGACGCATACTGGTGAGCGCTCTTCTTCTGGTGGCCCTGGTGGGCCTGGGGTTTTACTGTTACGATGCAGGGAGGGCCTATGATCTTCTGGTGGATAATCACGACATTACCCTGGGAGAAAACACCTACTCCGGAGAACGGGACGTCAACGTGATTCTGGATGCGAACGAGCCTCTGGAAATGGCCCCCCAGGATACCATGGTTTCTACCGTGGCAGGAAAGAAACACACTATCACCGTGGAAATCCTCGACGAGAACTACGAGGTGGTGGAGACCGTGACGGGCAAATTTACCCTCAAGGATCCCGAAAAGCGTTTCCTGAGCATTCCCGCCTTTCTCGGAAAAAATACAGAGTGGATCATCGAGAATCCTCAGAAGCAGAAGTAACCTACACTTAAGGCATTAAAGACGTTTCTTCCGGAATTTTTCGGAGGATCTCACCAACGGATAAAGGCCGGGGTGTTTTTCCGTAGAAAAACGGAAAATTCCGGCCTTTATCCGTCTTCTTTAATGTGTTTGGCATGGAGCACCAAGGGAGTTTCTCCTTTCAGTTTTCTTGAACGGACGAAAACAATATGAAAGTCCATGCCGTTTTTTTGTCCTTCTCCCTTGAAGGATCCCCTATTTCTTGGTATTTCTTGGTATAATGACAATGCAGCATGGGAAAAAAACGAAAAAAGCATCCTTCCCAAAGGGCTGTTATGTGGCATAATACTATCAATAGAGATAAATCTCTACGGAGGGGTTTTCCTAAAGAAACGGTGCGGAGAGGAGGGGCTTATGCATGGCGGATCGCCCGGATGTGTTGATATGTGACGATTCTCTTCTTATTCGAAAACAGTTGCGGGATATTCTTGAAAAAACCTGTGGCCTCAAAGTGGTGGAGGCGGATAACGGTGTGAATGCAGTGGCCATGTTTCGCGAGCACTGGCCGAAAATCGTTATCATGGATATCGTCATGCCCGCAAAGACGGGCTTGGAAGCACTCAAGGAGATTGTCGAGATCGGGGGAGATCGACATGCCAAGATTATTATAGCGTCTTCCGCAGGAACCGAGGAAAACATCAAAGAGGCTATCTTTGCAGGGGCGTACGATTTCGTTCAAAAGCCTATCCGCCGGGAGAGAATCGTCTCCCTGGTGATGGATATACTGGACAACGAAGAAAGGACGGACCTCTGATGTTTATGGGGTTGTTCGGGGAATTTCTCCTCCAGAAGGGCTATATCAACTCCAAACAGCTTCGCCTTGCTTACGGAGCAGTGGATCATGTGAGGCCAAAACTCGGAACCCTGGCCATGAACGAGGGATATATGACTTCGGATCAGGTGGAGACGGTACACGCCATGCAGGTACACGAAGACCGGCGTTTCGGAGATATTGCCATAGAGATGGGATATCTCGCTCAGGAACAGCTCGAATCGTTGCTTTCCGTTCAAAAACAGGGGCATGCCGTACTCGGCCAGGCTCTTATGGATCAGGAAATCCTCACCATGAAAGATTTTAACGAAGCCATCGAAAAATACAAAAAGGAATATAACCTCGGGGGAGATGTCTTCGAAGCCCTTACCAAGGATGACGTGGATGTAACGGTGCGTTTCTGCCTTCAGGGAAAACGTATTCTGGAGCACGAGCTGCTTACGGATTACGTATCCCTTTTTGCAAGGAGCATGATACGTTTCGTTGATCGTTTCGTGGTTCTTTGTCCGGCCTTTCCCGAAGAGGATGATCTCGCCTCGGAATACCTTGCCCTTCAGCTCGTTACCCAGCGGGATAAAGAGTCCATGCTTACCGCCATTTCCGGAAATGCCCTCTCTCTGGCTGCCCTGGGCAGGGCCTTTTCCGGAGAGGATATCACCTCTCTGGATGCTCTTGGCAAGGCGGCTACCGAGGAATTTCTCAACCTCGTGAACGGCCTTTTTGCGGTGAACATGTCCGATTACGGTAAAAACTTCATGATGCACCCTCCCCTGGGAGTTTCGGCATCGGTTCTCGAAGGCCTTGAGAAGGAACTCTTCGCGGTGCTCTTCCGTTTTGGAGATTTCTCCATGAAGCTCTTGGTGATGGAGGGGGTTTCTCCGGTGCTGGAAAAGCGGCTTCTGGAAGAGTAGTTTATTTTGGAAGGTTTTTCTCGTTACAAAAAGTTGTACCGTACAAGGTACAGCTAAGAATAGAAGATGACAAAGACCCCGAGAGGTCTCTTTTGGAGAGACCTCCCGGGGTCTTTATGATGGTGCAGGTACAGTTTTTATTTTCTATAGAGAGGTCTTCTGAGGGGCGATCCCCCGCTCTTCCGGAGTGCCGGGAATCAGCGTGTCCCAGAAGGCCGCACAGATCCCCGCCACTGCCATGGGAGTTTTCAAAAGTGCCCAGAGGATCTGGCCGGGAACGGAGAGGGCGAAGAAGGCTTCCTTTTGCTCGCTCACCCATCCGGGAAGTCCCAGGGCCATGAGAAAGGCGAAGCCCACGATGAGCACGTTCCGCTGGCTTCCCATGTCTGCCCGCATGAGCACCTGGATGCCCAAGGCGCCGATGGTGCCGAAGAGGGCGATGTAGGCGCCTCCGATAACCGGGCTGGGTACCGTGGCGATAAGAGCTCCGAGTTTGCCCACCATGCTCATGACGATGAGAAGCATGGCTCCGGTGCGCACCACCCAGCGGGAGGCCACTCCGGTGAGGGTGATGAGGCCGATATTTTCCGTATAGGATGTCGTGGCGGGAGCACCGAGAAATCCCGCGATGGCACAGTTCAGCCCTTCCGCGCCGATGCCCCGGCTGATGGTTTCCTCCGAGGGATCCGGGAGCCCCGCAGCGTAGGAACAGGAGTGGTAGTCACCGATGGATTCGATCATTACCGCGAAAAAGCCTGCCGCGATGGCTCCCAGAGAGACCACGCTGATCTTGGGCATTCCCCAGGGAATCAGGCCGGTGAAGCGAAACCAGGGAGCCTCATGCACAGCTCCCATGGAGACGAAGCAGGGGTGTCCTTCGCTGAAAAAGCCAGTAAAGGAGCCTCCCAGGCAGAGCAGGTAAGCCAGTACCACCGAAGCGAGGATGGAGAAGATCCGGCAATACTTGTTTTTGCTGATGAGGCCGAAAAAGAAGATTCCCACCACCACCAGAAGCGAGATGGGCCAGTATTGGGCTGCATTGAATTTTACCGCCGTGTCGTAGAGGGAAAAGCCGATGGCCATGATGGTGGGACCGATTACCACGGGGGTGATGAATTTGCGGATCTTTCCCACCAGCTTGCTGTAGCCCAGGAAGGAGAGTACCACGCCGCCTGCCACGAGACCCCCTCCTACGTACTGCATGATTACGTTGGGGCCCAGGGCTTCGTAGATGCCGATGATGGTCATGATGGGGGGAATGAAGCTGAAGCTGGATCCCTGGACGATGGGGAGTCCCGATCCGAGTTTCGGGTGGGTCTGAATGAGGGTGGCAATCCCCATGGCAAGATAGACGCAGGAGATAAAAAAGCCCATCTGGGCGGTATTCATGCCCATGGCGGGGCCCAGGATGAGGGGAACCAGGGTGGTGGCTCCGAAAAGGGTAAGTACGTGCTGGGCCCCTGCAAGAAGGAGAATGGGAAAAGGGGGAACCGCATCCACGCCGTAAACGAGTCGCTTCTGTTCGCTCAAAGGGAACACCTCCGAATAAATATGGAAAAACGATACTGCCGTAGCGCTGTTTCCTTCCGGAGGATCTCCGGAAGGAGTCTCGGGAGAATCAACACCTTCCTTTCAGGTAAAGATATGGAAAAATCCTGAAAAGCCGGAGGGTTTCCGAAAAACCCCTTTTCCACGAGAAGGCTCCTCCGGAAAAGGGGAAAATACCGAGGTTACCAAGGAAGTCTTAGAAAAGGTGGTTTTCGTGATGATGTTTGCCCCACCAGAATTCCGGGTTTTGCCGGGCCTCTTCGGCGATGCGTTCAAGGACTTCCCGCAGCTCCGCCGCGGTGGTTTCCTCCGGAACATCCAGAAGGGCCTGTACCACCACGGGGGCCGGGGGGAGGCGACGCCACGCATCGCAGGAAATCGAGTCCTCCATCAGAAAGAGATATTCCCGGTAGCAGTGAGGGCAGAGAACCGCCGCATTATCCAGAGTGTCTTTCCCACCTTTGGCGGGGGCGATTTTGTAGTATACACGCAATCCCTTGAAGGTGCCACATTTCTCGCAGCGCCGCTCTGCCCGGTCAAGAGATTCCTTGCGCAGTTTTAGATTTCGCACTTCCATATACATTCCTCCGGTAGCCCTGGTTTTGTCCCCCCGTATCCATCGTCGAAGCCCTTTGCCCCGGGAGCGTCCCGCTCCGCCGTATTCGAGTTTACCCTGCGAGCTCATGCATGGCCGCTGCGGTGATCCGTATGCTTTCCATGAGGCGGGGAATCGGGCTGCATTCGTTCGCCTGGTGAATTACATGAGGATCCCCGGGAAAAGTCGGACCGAAGGCCACGATGTTGGGCATGGATTTGGCATAGGTACCTCCGCCTATGGCGAGAAGCGTGGCTTTCTGGCCGGTCTCCCTCTCGTACACTTTCTGGAGGGTGCGCACCAATTCGGAGTCCGCCGCCACGTGTACGGGGGAGCCCTGTTTGACGGTTTTCGTGGAAAATCCCAGGGGGGTCAGGGATTTCTGCATTCCCGCCACGATGGAGAGGGGGTCTGCCCCGACGGGATGACGAATGTCGAAGGTGAGATTTATGGCAGAGTTTTTCCAGGAAAGAAGCCCCAGATTGCAGGTGAGTTCCCCCGAAAGATCGTCCCGGGTAGCAATTCCCAGTTTATCTCCCCGGGTGTCGTCTTCCAGGAGATTTGCCACGTTTTTGAAGAGCTTGAAGAGGGGATCTTTTTCCTCCAGGGTTCCCAGAAGGGAAAAAAGCCGGACCACCGCATTTTCTCCAAGCTCCGGAGTGCTGCCATGGGCGGATTTTCCCTTGGTGGTAAGGCTCAGGGTGTTGCCCCTCTGCTCCGCTCGAAGGCGCCAGGATCGTTCCGCTCCGAGGGCTCCCAGGGAGGCGTCCATGTCCCGGAGATGATCCGGAAGAACGATTCTGAGGGAGGCCTCTTCGGGAACGGCGTTGACTACGGTTCCTCCCCGGAGTTCCAGGATTTCCATCCGGGAATTTTCCGGAAAGGGTATGGAGGCTTCAATTCCCAGGCTTCCCTTTTCTACGTTGATAATGGGATATTCCGCGTCCGGAGTGAAGCCCATGACGGGGTGTTCTTCATGTTTTGCGTAGTAGGCGGCACCCTTCATGCCGCTTTCCTCGTTGGTGCCGAAGATGATGCGGATTCTCCGGCGCAGGGAAAGCCCCAGATCCTTGATGGCTTTGAGTCCCCAGAGGGCTCCGATGATGGGGCCCTTGTTGTCCAGCACTCCTCGGCCATAGAGAATGCCGTGATGAATCTCTCCGCCGTAGGGAGGATACGTCCATCCCTCTCCTTCGGGAACCACATCCAGGTGGCCTAGTACGGCGATCATTTCGTCTCCTTCACCGTATTCCGCATACCCTATCATGCCGTCCAGATTCACCGCACGGAAACCCATGGATCGTGCGGTTTCCAGGGCGTGCTCCAGGGCACTTGCAACACCTTCGCCGAAGGGTTTCCCCGGCTGCGGAGTGCCCTCTACGCTGGGAATTCGGATGGATTCCTGGAGGGATTGTATAATTTGTGGTTCCAGGGACTGTACATATTCGCCGAGATTCATTCGTTCGTATCCTCCTCTTTATATGGTGGGGGAAATCGGTAGTCGAAATCGCAGAAGCCGTGTCCTTCCATAAGAGTGTGGGGGCGGAAGAGCCGTGCTTGAGGGTTGAATCCTTCGAGAAAGGCGAAATCTCTCTGGCAGGAGAGAATAAAGCCCCATTCTGCCAATCCCAGGCCTTGGTACATTTCCGCAAAGGCGCATCGCGAAACCCTGAAGGCAAGCCGCTGGGGGGATTCTTCGATCATACTGTATTCCAGGCTGTCTCCCCGGTTCCATCCTGCCACTACCTTTTGCAAGGTTTCACATCCGTTGGAAGGGGCGTTTTTTCGGAGATGAGAGCCCTGGTTGCGCGCTTCCTCCAGAATGGCTCGGGATACGGTTTGCCGCACGTTTTCCTCTCCGAAGTCCCTGCACAGGTGGGGGAGGAGTGCCTGAAAATAGAGGGCTTCGATCTCTCTCCGGAGAATGAGGGGTACCGAGGAAACCGGGGGGAGCTCCATCTTTAGGTGTTTTGCCATGGGAGAACCTCCTTTCACGAAATATATTGTAACATCCTCCGGGATTTCGGGAATACGGGGAATCCTTCTTTTTACGTTATTCCTCAAATTGCTCGAAGTGTCCGGACAAGAACTCTTGAGTCTTTGGGCGTTCCATGGAATACTGAGGGCGGCATTTTGCCGCGAAAGGGGTGTCTCGTATGTCGCAATATCTTCGAATAGATCGAGAGAAACTCCTCCAAAGCATATTCCAGGACGAGGAAATTCTCAAGGAAATTTGTCATGCTTTTCGGGATGATGCGCTCCGGCTCCACAAGGTTCTGGCTGCCGCCGAGGCGGAAGGATCTTTTCCGGAGGCGGGAGAAGCCATGCATGCTCTCAAGGGAGTCCTTGGTTCCGTCATGGCTTTTCGGGAATCTCGGGAGGCGGAGTTTCTGGAAAAACGTTTTGAAAATCCTCAAGAGGGGGATGGCGAGAATTTGTGGAAACGCGGAAAGCACCTTTTCGAAGAACTTCCGGAGATTCAGGAAGAGCTTCGGCTGCTTCTGGAGGAGATCCGAAGAGAATGACCCTTCTCTTGTTCGTTACAGTGAAGTAACAGTTCGGGTTTTATCCTTTCGGAAACCTTCTTTTCTGCGGTACAATCCGAGAGTTTAGGGAAAAACGCCCTGAAAACGCGGAACGGCTTTTTTTAATAAAATATTGAGGTGATGTGTCGGTGTCGGGACAGGTTCTTTTTTCCAGGGCTTTTCGAAAATCTTTCGGCGTTTTTTGGGGAATCTGTGTTCTTTTTTGGGGAGCCTTTGCGGCTTTTGGGGACGATGCGGCTTCAGTGATGGAGGGTGTGAAGGGGTGCGCTCTGGTGATGGATCTCGAAACCGGGGAAATCCTGGACGGCTATAACGTATCCCGGGCCCTCTCCTTCGAGTACCCTTCCAGCAGCGTGCTGAAGCCCATTGTGGCTTTCGGTGCCTTGCGCCACGGTTTGATGGCCTCCAAGGAAGAGATCGAAGGGCCCCGAAAGGAGCTTCTCGAAGAATACGGCAACGAACTTCTCTCGTACATGCGGGTGGATAGGGGAGCGTTGACTTTGGATAAGGCCATGGCTCTGAGTGATAACGTTTATTTCTACGCCCTGGGTTTCCGCATGGGAGAGGATGTGGTGCGAACACTCTACCAATCCTTCAATTTGGGAAAGCCCACGGGGCTGGATCCTAAAACGGAGAAGCCGGGATTTCTTCCGGAAGAGCTTTCGGGAGCCGAGGCTTTGCATTTTCTCGGATGGGGAGGAAAAACCACCCGGCTTACGGCGGCCCAGATGATGGTCATCATGGCGAGTTTCGGCAACGGAGGCGAACAGCTTCGCCCCTTTTTCCCCAACTCCGGAAAGACGAAAAAGGTGGTGGCCCGCATCAAGGCCCCCGAGGAGTTCGATTTGGTACGGCACTCTCTGCGGAGCGTGGTGCTTGAGGGAACCGGAAAAGATGCCAACATTCCGGGGTGTGACGTGTACGGAAAGACGGGATCCATCAATATTCCCGGCAGCAACGTTCCCATGGGAGTCTTTGCGGGATTTACCCGGGGGCTGGAGCGGGATGTGGCTTTCGTGGTGGTGGTGGAGGGATCCTACTCCTCCCGGGCGGTACGCCTGGCGGGCAGCCTTTTGGAGAGCCTTCAGAAGGTTGCCCGGGAAAATTCCGCCTCCGAAGGAGCCTGAAGAAGCGGAAAAACTCTTGTGAGAGAAGTGCTCGGAGCGTTCAAGGAAGGATTGTGGAAAAGATGAATCGGGAAGAGAGATCTCGACAAACTGTTTCCGAAGAGGAGCAGCTTTTTAATCGGGAGCTTCAATGGCTCGCCTTTAACGACCGGGTTCTGGAGGAGGCTGAAAAGGCCTGCCACCCTCTTCTGGAGCGGGTGAAGTTTCTTTCCATTTACGCAAGCAACCTTCAGGAATTTTTCATCATTCGCTTTGCGGGAGTGTTCCGTCAGGTCTGGCGAGGTGTTACCGTGCCTTCCAAGGACGGCCTTTCTCCGCTTGAGCAGATCGGCCTTATCCGGGAGGCCATCGCCGAGTCTCTGGTACGCCACCGAGCCTGCTGGATAGACGAAGTCTTTCCCCGTCTTCGGGGAGAGGGAATTCGCATAGAAGAATACGATGTTCTCGGGGAGACGGAAAAAGATGCGCTTCATGCCTACTTTCGCCAGGAGATTTTACCGGTGCTCACTCCCCAGGGAGTGGATATGGGGCGCCCCTTTCCTCACATTTCCAGCGGAAGCCTCAATTTGCTCGTGCAGATTCGGGACGGAGACGGAACGGAACATTATGCCCGCATAAAAGTTCCGAAAACCTTTCCCCGTTTCGTTCCCGTGGAGACCCCGGAAGTTCCGGCGCCCTTCTCTTCCGATCCTCTGCGAAAACAGAAGGACTATCGTTTTGTGTGGCTTGAGGACGTGGTGATGGCGGGAGTGCCCTCTCTCTTTCCCGGGTATGAGGTGGTGGGGGCATGGCCTTTCCAGCTTCTCCGGGATGCGGATCTCGAAATTCAGGAGGATGAGGCTCCGGACCTTCTTGAAACGGTCTCCGAAGTGGTGGAACAGCGGTTCTTCGGGGTGCCCGTGGCTATTCTTCTGGACTGGAGGATTCCCGAAAAGATTCAGCATTTCCTTCGGAAGCATCTGGAGCTTGCCCCGTATCAGGTCTATCCCGTGGATGGCCGGGTCTGCCTTTCGGATCTCATGGAGCTCTATGGAAAGGTGAACAGATCGGATCTCAAGGACATTCCCTTTACCCCCAACCTTCCCCGGGCAGTAAGCCTGAACGTTCCGTTTCAGGAAATCCTGCGAAGCGACGATCTCCTGCTTTTTCATCCCTACGACTCCTTTTCTCCGGTGACGGATTTCCTCCGATGGGCCGCCCGGGATCCCAAGGTGCTGGCTATCAAGATGACCCTTTACCGGGTGGGAAAGAACTCCCCCGTGGTGGAAGCGCTCATGGAGGCCCGGCACAACGGCAAGCAGGTGGCGGCCATGGTGGAGCTCAAGGCGCGGTTCGACGAGGAGAACAATATCGTCTGGGCCCGGGCGCTGGAGCGGGCGGGAGTGCATGTGGTCTATGGCCTGATGGGGCTCAAGGTGCACGCCAAAATGTGTCTCGTCATCCGGCGGGAGCAGGGAGGGATCCGGCGGTACGTGCACCTCGGCACGGGAAACTACAATCCCTCCACGGCGGGAATCTACACGGATATCGGACTTTTCTCGGAGGATCAGGTTCTCGGAGAGGATGTGGCCTCCCTTTTCAATGTCATCACGGGATACGGCCACGGGGTGCGGTATCAGAAGCTCCTGGTGGCACCGGAGCACCTCCGGCAGGGCATGCTCTCCCGGATTTCCCGGGAAATTCGGCGGCATCGGGAGCACCGAGACGGTTACATCGCCTTCAAAATGAACTCCCTGGTGGATCGGGAGTCCATTTTCGCCCTTTACGAAGCTTCCCGGGAGGGAGTGCGTATCGATCTTCAGGTTCGGGGCATCTGCTCCCTGGTTCCCGGAGTTCCCGGCATGAGCGAAACCATTCGGGTTACCTCCATGGTGGGGCGTTTCCTGGAACACTCCCGGATATATTATTTCCGCAACGGCGGAGAAGAGGAGATTCTCCTGGGAAGTGCGGATCTCATGGAGCGGAATATGGATCGCCGGGTGGAGGTGCTCTTTCCCGTGGAGGATCCGGAGCTTCGGAACGTGCTCAAGGAAATTCTCCGGGTACATCTGGATGACAACGTTCAACTCCGGGAGCTTCTGCCGGACGGTTCTTACCGCCCCATTGCCCGGGGGAGGGAAGAGCCTCGGATAAGCGCCCAGGAGTGGATGCTCGAACAACGGGGCATGTGGAACAGGCGCAACGATGGAGGATCCTCCAATGTCTAAGACTGAGGATCGTCTTTCCCTGCCGGGGGGAGGAGGAATCTGCCTTTTCGGAGCCGAGGAACTTCTGGTGCGGCTCCGGGGATTTTTTTCGGAAATTTCCGGAGTGCTTCTCTCGGAAGATCCGGAAAATCTTCACCGCATGCGGGTAGCCTCCCGGCGGATCCGCAGTGCCCTCCCTCTCATGGAGGAGTGTGTGGATCCCCGGGAATACCGGAGCTGGAGAAAGAGTACCCGTCGATTTACCCGGGCCCTTGGAGATGCCCGGGATGCGGATGTGCAGATGATCTTTCTCCAGGATCTTCTTACGAAGAAAATTCTTCCCGCCGAAGGTACTTCGGGAATAAAGCGCCTCCATCTCCGAATCGCCCAGAAACGTGAGAGCCTGCAGAAGGAAGTGGAACGAGCCCTGCAGGGAGAGGATCGGAATCAGCAGCTTCACCAGATGGAACGGGAACTCCGTCGACTGGTGGTGCATCTGCGCCTTCGGGGAGAGGGGCAGGAGTCCCGGAGTTTGCGGGAACGGGCCAGGACCATGTCGGAGCTGCGTTTGGAAGAGGTGCTCGCCCTGGGATACGTCATGGGAGCTCCGGATTTTTTCGAGGGACATCACGATCTGCGGATCGCGGTAAAACGTCTCCGATATACTCTGGAACTTTTCCGTTCGCTTTTCGAAGAAGAACAGGAGAAGAACTTTATCAAAACTCTCAAGGATCTGCAGACTCTCCTGGGAGATCTCCACGACCTCGATGTATGGGGGGAAATGCTTCCCGTGCTGACAGAGGACGAGCGAAAACGCACCCTGGAATACTATGGTCATTTGCGTTGTTTTCCCCAGATGGAACGAGGAATACTTTTGCTGGAGGAGTACGTTTCCGAAAAACGGAAACAGCTTTTTCAAGAGGCGGGAAAGCTCTGGCAGAAGCTTGAGGAAACCTCCTTCTGGAGAGATCTCTATAAGGCTCTGGAAGATCTCCCCCATCACGAGGAGGTTGTTTCTGGGGAACGTACCTCTTTCCCGGATGGCGGGGAGAAAGCTTGGAATGCATAAAAATACGAAAAAAGAGGAGGTTTGAACTCCCATGAAAGTTGCTCTTTTTGCGGATATTCACGGAAACTTTCCCGCTCTTTATGCAGTATGGCATCACGCCCGCCGATTTGGGGCGGAGGACTTTTGGAATCTCGGAGACAGCGTGGGATACGGCCCCTTTGCTCCGGAGGTGCTGCGGTTTTTGCGAAAGGAATACGTGCTCAGCCTTCGGGGAAACTACGATTCCAAGGTGCTCCGGCTTCCCGAAAAAGGAGAGAAATGGCTTGCCGCCAAGCGACCCGAAAAGGCCCTGGCCTTTCAGTCCTGCTGGGAATCTCTTTCGGAGGAAGATCTGCTCTACCTGGGAAGCCTCCCGGAAACGCTGCGTTTCCGCTACGGAGGCAGGGCCTTTTTTCTCTGTCATGGAAGTCCGGATTCTCCGGGGGAACATCTGGACTGTACTACCGGCGAAGAGCGTTTTCGGGAGATCGGAGAAGCCACCGGAGGAGACTGCATTCTTTGCGGACACTCTCACGTTCCCTTCGATCGCACCGTGGAGGGAAGACGCTTCATCAATCCCGGAAGCGTGGGGCGTCCGGATGACGGAGATCCCCGGGCGTCCTACTGCCTCCTCGAGGTTCATAAGGATGGAGTGAAAACTTCTTTCTATCGGGTGGGATACGATGTGGACCAGGTGCTCTCGGGGCTCCGAAGTCAGGGGCTTCCGGAGATTTTCGGCCGCATGTTTCTTCAGGGAGCGAGCCTGGATACGGTGCTGGGAGGAACTGCGGGAAATGACGGCACGGCGGTTCGCCGGGCCATTCTGGGGGTTCTCGAAGAATATGCGGATGTGAGGGATCATGCGGAACAGGTGACTTCTCTGGCGCTCTCTCTCTTCGACTGGCTTCGAAACCTGCACGGATACGGCAGGGAGGAGCGAGATCTCTTGGAATATGCGGCGCTTCTGCACGACATCGGCTGGTGCGAAGGGCGCCGGGGACATCACAAAAACTCCCGGAAGCTCATTCTCGAAATTCCGGATCTTCCCTTCTCTGCCCGGCAAAGGCGGCTGGTGGCCTGTATCGCCAGGTATCACCGGCGTTCTCTGCCTTCGGAGAACCATCCGATTTATCGAGATCTTCCCCAGGAAGAAAAAAAACTGGTCTGCGCTCTCGGGGGCATTCTCCGGATAGCGGATGGCCTGGATTGCAGCCATTTGGGGCTCGTGGAGGATATCTCCTGTTCCGTGGACCCGGAGAAGGTTTCCATAACCTGCCTCGCGGTACAGCCCCCTCAGGGGGAAGACGAGTCGGCGGAGAGAAAAAAGAGCCTCTTCGAAAAGCATTTTGAGCGAGAGGTGCAGATTATATGGGTTCTCCAGAAATAGACCGCTCTTCCGAGCCCCTTCAGGAAGAAGTCCTGGGCTTCGTGGATCTCGGAACGAACTCCATCCGGCTTCTTCTGGTGCGTCTCAATCCAAACCGATCCTACTCTTTGCTTTTGCAGCAGCGCCAGATGGTGCGCCTTGGAGAAGGAGCCCAGGTGGAGGGGTATCTTCAAGAGTCCGCCATGGAGCGTACCATAAGGGCCGCCCGAGGTTTTGCGGAGATTGCCCTCTCCTATGGAGCCCGGGAAGTCGTTGCAGTAGCTACTGCAGGAACGCGGAACGCTCTGAACGGCGAGGCCTTTCTGGAACGTCTCCGGGAGGAGACGGGGCTGGATATGCGTATCATTTCCGGAAGAGAGGAGGCCCGGCTCATCTATCTGGGAGTTTCCGAGGAGATGCAGCTCGGAAACCGCCGGGGATTCTTTATCGATATCGGAGGAGGAAGCACGGAGATTTCCGTGGGAAACCAAAAGGAATATTTTTTCCTCGATAGTCTCCATCTGGGGGCTATCCGGGTGGCCTCTCTCTTTTCCCCTTTTTCGGAGACGGGCCCCGTCGCTCCGGACCGTTTGAGCCTCATGGAAAACTACGTGCGTAACTCCGTGGTTCGATCCATGCAGAAAATCCGGGAACTCAAGCCGGAGATCGGCATCGGCAGCTCCGGAACCATTCTCAACCTTGCAGCGGTGGCGGGGCGGCGAAGGGGAAATTCCGGAGGCGCTGTTTCTCGCAGCTTCAAGTTGGAGGAGCTTCAGGAGGCTGTTGGATATCTCGCTTCTCTTTCCCTGGAGGAACGGCGCCGGGTGCCGGGACTCAATCCTGAACGGGGAGACATCGTGGTGGCGGGAGGAATGGTGCTGGTGACCCTCATGCAGGAGGCCGGGGTCTCGGAGCTTCGCACCAGCGAGAGGGGGCTTCGGGAGGGCCTTCTGGTGGACCATCTGCAAAAGATCGGTCTTTTCGAGGGCATGTCCATACGGGAAAAAAGTATCTTTCAACTGGGGAGAACCTGTCGTTTCAACGAAGAGCACGCCCGGCGGGTGGCCTCCATCGCCACGCAGCTTTTCGACGAGGCCCGGCGCATAAAGCTTCACCCCTTCGGAGACTGGGAAAGAGAACTCCTCTACTATGCGGCGATTCTCCACGACGTGGGCATGTTCATCTCCTTTTCGGGCCACCAGGCCCACTCTCACTACATCATCCGCCACGCGGAGCTTCTCGGATTCGACCAGACCGAAATAGCCATCATGGCGGCTCTGGCCTTCTATCATCGTAAAAAACTTCCCCGAAAAAAACATGAGCCCTTTGGCATGCTGGACCCGCGCTCTCAAAAGACCGTCTTTTCGCTCTGCGCCTTTCTTCGTATGGCGGAGAGTCTGGATCGAGGGCATGCGGGAGTGGTTGCCTCGGTTCGTATGAAACGAGGCAAAAAGGAGATCCGGCTCCTAGTGGAGGCTCTCAAGGATTGTCCCCTGGAGCTTTGGGGGGTTCGGGAGCATCTCAAGGATTTTCGTAGAATTTTCGGCAAACCTCTCGGAGTGGACTTTTCCATCCCCTCCTGAGAAAATTTTTCGGAAGGAACGAACGACGGCGGCAAATTCCCTTGATTGGAGTTTGCCGCCGTCGATTTTATCTTGGCCGGGAGCCGTTTTTATGGTGACTTTCGGGGAGTTATTGTTTTTGTACCAACCCCGTAAAGGAGCCTCCGTGGGAGCCGTCCTGGAACTGCCACTTGCCGATGAAACGTCCGATCTCGTCGAAGGTGCCATAAAAATGACGGGTTCCGTCCAGGGTTTCGAAGGATCCCAGAGATCCCTGGGCCTCTCCCCGTACTTCGAGGGGAAGGGGATTATCTTCTTTGGCGGAGACGATCATACCGGAAATGCTTCCTTTCTGTCCCACCACGATGCGGAAGGTGCCGTAGTCAGGTTCTCCCGTGTAGGTTCCCCGGAGGGCCTGGGAGAAGGGAGCCGGGCCGGGAAGGGAAAGAGCTCCCTGGGGTTCTCCTCCTGCATAGGTGGTTTCAAGCCCCGTAAAGGAGCCTCCCCGCTGATCTCGGAAGCTCCAGTTTCCCATGAGCCTTCCCGCTTCGTCGAGAGTTCCCTCGAAAAGGTAGATTTTCTGAGAATCCTCGAAAAGATAGATGCCGTCGGGGGTTACCTGCCCCTGAACCTCCGTGGTGCTACCGTCGTACTTGGCGGAAAAGAGGGTTCCTCGAATTGCTCCCTCGGAGGCGTCGATAAGGAAGGAACCGTAATCCGCTGCACCGATGAAGGTTCCTCGAAAGAGTCGTTCTCCTCCCCGAGCCTGGGAGGGGGCTCCCAAAAACACGGCCAGCATAAAAATCCCTGCGAAAAAGAAGAACTTTCGGTAATTCCTGAACATGGCGTATCCCTCCTTGAGTTTCGATAAATGCGGTACCGCCGCAAAGGCTTTTTCGGGCTGAAAAAGCCGCTCCACGTATTGTAACACGAGGGGTTTCTTTCCGTACTTTTCCTTCGGAGAATGTTTGCGGGGGGGGCTGGAAGCGTCTGTCGTTTAGGATAGGAAGAGGTCGCACACCAGTGGAAGATGATCTGAAAGGGTGATTTTGGGTACCTCGAAGGAGCGTACGGAAAACTCGGGGGTGGTGAAAATGAAATCGAGCTGCCGTTGAGGGGTCAGACTTGAGTAGGTGGGGATGTTCCGGGGATCCGTGGAACGAAGGTTCGACGCTTCGAGAAACTCTCGAAGTTCTGCCGCTCCTCCGAAGGTGTTGCAATCTCCTCCGAAAATCACGGGTTTTTTTATCCCCTTGAGGAGGGTCACAAGATCCCGGAGCTGCTGATGCCGGGCGCTCCTTCCCAGAGAAAGATGTACCAGCACGAAGACGAACTCTCCGAAATCCACCTCCATAACCGCACGCTTCATTCCCCGGTTGAGTTGATGTAAAGAGGTACTTTCCATGGCAAGGCTGGAGAGCACCGCATTGCCCTGGTGTCGGAAGAGGGGGAACTGCACCACCGGACTGTCCGGGGCGTATTTCACCGCTCTTTGGGAAGTCATGCCGAGAGCGAGCCCGAGGCTTTGAGCCTGGCACGAAAAATTGTGGCGGAAGGAGCCGAAGTCCACCTCCAGAAGCCCGAGAATATCCGGAGCCTGACTCTCCAGAAAGGAGGTTATCTTTCGCATGCGGTGCACCGTGGGATGCAGGCATCCCGCAAAAGGAAAGGGCACGTGATAATGCCATCCCGTTCCCGTGCCGTACCGGATATTGTAAAGCAACACCCGAATATCCCCCTTGACGGGGATAGGAGCGGGGTTTAGAAAGAGTGTTCCCGGGCGATCTGCCATTTGAACCATTTGTATTTATCCTTGGGAAGAATGCGATAGCCCCGAGTTTCCTTGGTGATCCAGATAAGGTAGTCCTTCACGAAGGCTTCCTGGAGCCCCGTATGGGACTTTCCCTTGTTGTCCTTCAGAGAAGCGTAGGTATCCTTGAGCTCCCGGTCTTCATCCGCATCCCAGCGCATAAGGGCGAAGGCGTGTGCCACGGTTTGGGCTGTGGAGCGGGTGGGAACCAGGGGAAAGAGCAGGGAGTGTTCTTCCCAGTCGTAAATGCCGTCCCCCTTGCCTGGAACCAGGCATATCCGGGGATATCCCCGGGCACGAAGGCGAACGGTACGAAAAACCTCCGGATCGAGTCCGGGCATTTCACTCAGATGGGTATCCAGCTCTTCCAGGGAGAGTATTTCGTGAGGAGAATCCTGGAAAAATGGTGAGGGCACCAGGCGGCTTCTTCGGGCGGACATCTCCGAGAAGGAGCGGATTTGTTTGATCTTTTCCTGGATTTCCATGCGGAGTTCCGGAGAGCCCTTGCCCTTGTACTTGGCAGCGTAGCGCTTGCGCTTGTCCGCATCCTTGGCCTGCTCCTCCCGAATGGATACCGCCAGCTCCTTGGCTTCTTCTATCCGGTTGGTGAGGGTAAGGATTTCTTCGGTTATGGTGAGAAGATGTTCCCTCTCTCCCAGGGCTTCCCGGAGAAGCTCCAGCCACTTGCGATAATCCTCCCGGCCTTTGTCGTACAGAGCCGCGGCCTCTCGCATCTCGATCTGCACTCTGTCCGGGGCATAGCGAAGATTCTGGGTGCGCAGAGCCACTTCGGTACGGTGAAGGAGTTTCTCCTCCAGGCACTTTAAAAGTTTTTCTCCCTTTTCCGAATGATGGGGCTCGTTCAGGTTCTGGAGCAGGATGTTCTGAAGTGTCTGGCGGCGTTTCTGGTGTTTCTCCACGGATTCTTCGGTAGCCTTGATTTTGGCGTCTCGGGAGCAATCTACGGAGGAGTCCGGAAGAGGTCGATTGAAGTAGCAGGAATGAAGATCCTTGAGGTAATCCGTAAGCAGATAATATTGATAGCGGCTTAGAGGGGCCTGTTCCATGCTTTTTTTGAGAAACACCTCGGGTTCCGCCGAAGAGAGTTGGGGAGTCAGATAGCCGTAGTTGATCAGCAGGCTGTCGGTGGTGGAGAAGGAAGGAGCCTGGGTGCCTTCATCCACCTTTTGCATGCGATGGTTGCAGAGTCCCTGAACTATGGTCCAGTAGGAGGTGCGCAGCTTTTCGTTCAGCATGCGCAGGGCTTTTCTCTCCTCGGGGTCTGAAGAGTCCTGGGGGATTTTTTGATGTTCCTCCAGAATATCCTTGGCCTCTCGCAGAGACTCGAGGAGATCCTTGGGAAGTTCCGCCCCGAGATACTCTGTAAGAGGAGAATTTTGTTCGGAATTCCGAAAGTTTTCTGAGGGTTTTTGTGTCATAATGAAAGAGAGCCCTTTCTTTAGCATTTCGTTCCTGAAAATCGGCAGGAATGTGATTTTCGGAAAATACAGCCCCTCCATTATAGAGTCTCGCGCCTAAAACACAACATGATAAAACGCCTCCGAAAAAACATGCAAATGGTTCTCCAAGATCAATAAGATCAATATAAGTCAATAATGCAATGCAAATATTCTCGATATATTTTGTGGTATACTACAAAAGCTCAACTGGCTTTTTTCGGAAAATATATTGGATGGCAAAGGAGGGATGTCGGAAGGAAAAGAGAGAAAAGCCTTGAAAAAGCAGAAACGTTGGTGGTGTTGGAGAAAAAGGGAAGCATCGAGTTTGCCGGGGAGGTTTTCGTGCGTTTCCCGGTGGAAAAGAGCATTTATGTATGTAAAGGGGGTACTTTCGTTGCTTAAGAAATCCGTATGTATTCTTTTGACCGTAGTTTTTGCCGTGGCTTTCTGTGGAATGGCCTTTGCGGGCCCCGCCAAGGTGGGTATCATGACCGGCACCACCTCCCAGGGGGAGGAAGAGTATCGGGCGGCTCAGGAAATGATCAAAAAATATGGCGAGGATAGAATCATTCACGTGACCTATCCCGACAAATTCATGGACGAGCAGGAGACCACCATCCAGCAGATCCTCAGCATGGCTGCGGATCCCGATGTGAAGGCCATCGTGCTGGTTCAGGGCGTTCCCGGCACCGCTGCCGCCATCGACAAGGTGAAGGAAATTCGTCCGGACATGTTCTTCATCAACATCGTTCCTCACGAAGATCCCATTCTTTCCGCCCAGAAGGCAGATATCGTCCTCGAGACGGACAACCCCGCCCGGGGAATTACCATCATCGATATCGCCGAGAAGATGGGTGCCAAGACCTTCTGCCATATCTCCTTCCCCCGTCATATGTCCTACGAGCTGCTCTCTCAGCGCCGGGACATCATGAAGGAAGAGTGCGAAAAGCGGGGTATCGAGTGGGTCTTCATCAACGCTCCGGATCCCACGGGAGATGCAGGCATCGCGGGAGCCCAGCAGTTCATTCTCGAAGATGTACCCCGACAGGTGGAGAAGTACGGCACCAATACCGCATTCTTCTGCACCAACTGCGGCATGCAGGAGCCTCTCATCAAGTCCGTGCTGAACACCGGGGCTCTCTATCCCGAGCAGTGCTGCCCCAGCCCCTACCATGCGTATCCCGGTGCCCTGGGTATCGAGATTCCCGAGGGTAAGGCGGGGGATGTGGCGTTCATTCACCAGGCCATCGAAGAGAAGATTCTTGAGGGCGGCGGCGCTGGCCGTTTCGCTACCTGGAAAGTGCCCATCAACATGGCTTTCGCCTATGCCGCCACGGATTATGCCTTTGATATCGGCGAAGGCAAGGTAAAGGGCTACGATCGGGCTCACATGGAAGATCTTCTTCGGTCCCATTCCGGCGAAATCCGCACTTCCACCTACGAAAAGGGTGCGGAGAAGGCGGATAACTTCATCCTCGTGGTGGGCGAATCCATCATCTATGGAGCCGACAAGGCCGGTAAGTAGTGCATTGTAATCTGCTTGTCCGTATCGTAGTTCATACGTACAGGTAACGAGGCCCAGGGTCGCCCCGTCAGGGGCGGCCCTGCACCCTGTTTTAGGGGAGGGATCTATCGTTGGCGGAGCGTCGCCTTGAAATGCGCAACGTGGTAAAAGAGTACTTTGGAAACAGGGTGCTGAAGGGGGTCAACCTCACCGTGGAAGCCGGGGAAATTCATTCCCTGGTGGGTGAAAACGGTGCGGGAAAATCCACCCTCATGAACATCCTGTTCGGCATGCCGGTGATCCACAATACCGGCGGTTTTGGAGGAGAGATTCTTTTTGATGGAGAGCCCGTGGTTATCCAGTCTCCTCAACATGCCATGGATCTCGGCATCGGGATGGTGCATCAGGAGTTCATGCTTCTTCCCGGATTCAGCATTACCGAAAACATCAAGCTTAATCGAGAAATAACCTCAAAGACCCTGGCGAGCCGGATGTTCGGGGGCAAGCTCGAAAAGCTTAACATGCCTGCCATGCGAGAAGATGCCCGGAATTCTCTCAATCGCCTCGATATGGGGTTGGACGAAATGCTTCCCGTGGCGGGGCTTCCCGTGGGATATATGCAGTTCGTGGAGATCGCCCGGGAGCTGGATAAGAAGAATCTCAAGCTCCTGGTGCTGGACGAACCCACCGCGGTGCTTACCGAATCCGAGGCGGATCGTCTTCTCGCAGCCATGAAACGTTTGGCGGATCAGGGAATATCTCTTCTGTTCATTACCCATCGGCTGGACGAGGTTCTTTCGGTGTCTGACAATATTACGGTGCTGCGGGATGGCGAGCAGGTATCCAGCCTTGCCACTTCGGAAGCCTCGGTGGAGAAGCTGGCGGAGCTCATGGTGGGTCGTAAGCTCGATATGACCGCTCGGGATCACGCCAAGGAAGAGTCCGTGGAAAAGGCGGAAATTCTCCTTCGCATGGATAATTTATGGGTGCATATGCCCGGCGAAGAAGTTAAGGGCGTGTCCCTGGAAGTTCGCAAGGGGGAGATCCTCGGCCTGGGGGGCCTGGCGGGGCACGGCAAGATTGGCATCGCCAACGGTATTATGGGATTGTCTCCCTCCACGGGAAAGCTTTACAAGGGGGGTACGGAAATTCCCCTCAACAATCCCGTGGAAGCTCTCAACGGAGGTATGGCCTTTGTCTCCGAAGACCGCCGAGGTCTCGGGCTTCTTCTCGATCAGTCCATCGAGCTGAACATCGTGGTTCAGGCCATGCAGAGCCAGGATAAGTTTCTCAAGAGATCTCTCTTCAAGATGATGGATTCCAAAAAAGTGCGGCAGCACGCTCTCAAGATGATCGAAGATCTTGATATCCGCTGCACCGGGCCGGAGCAGCTCACGAGGCGCCTTTCCGGAGGCAATCAGCAGAAAGTCTGCATCGCCAAGGCTCTTACCCTGAATCCGGATATTCTTTTCGTCTCCGAGCCCACCCGGGGAATCGACGTGGGGGCCAAGAAAATCGTGCTGGATCTCCTGGTGCATCTTAACCGAGAGTACGGAGTTACCATTGTCATGACGTCTTCGGAGCTGGCGGAACTTCGGTCCATCTCTGACCGCATCGCCATCATCTATGAAGGTAAACTGGAGGGCATTCTTCCCCCCGATGCGAGCGATAAGGATTTCGGGCTTCTCATGGCGGGAGAGGGTACCCACTCTCGAAAGGAGGCATCTTGATGCTTGCCATTGAAAAAGATTGTGAAAGCATGGGAGATCGTCTCCGGGATCTGGTACGCGATTTTGGTGTCGCCCGGCTTATCATTCTCATCTTCCTGGGAATTCTTATCGCATCCGCCTATTTCCTCAAGCTTCCCATGGGGCAGATCCTGAGCAGTATCCTCACCCGATTCGGCATGAACGGCGTGCTCGTGCTTGCCATGATTCCCTCCATTCAGTGCGGCGCGGGACCGAACTTCGCGCTTCCCCTCGGAGTTACCTGCGGCATCGTGGCGGCCACCCTAAGCATCGAACTGAATCTAGTGGGATTTCAGGCCTTTTTCTTCGCCCTTCTCGTAGCCACTCCCCTGGGAGCCCTCACGGGGTACTTCTACGGCCTGCTTCTCAACAAGGTGAAGGGGCAGGAGCTTACGGTGGGAACCTATTTCGGTTTTTCCATCGTCTCTCTCATGTGCATCTTCTGGACTTTGGTGCCCTTCAAAAGCCCGGAAATGATCTGGCCCTACGGAGGATCCGGGCTCCGAGTGACCATCTCTCTTCAGGATCGGTTCGACAAGGTGCTGGATAGCTTCCTTTCCTTCCAGATCGGAGAGGTTACGATTCCCACGGGGCTGCTTCTCTTCTTCGGAGCTCTTTGCCTTCTCATCTGGCTTTTCAATCGGTCCAAAACGGGGATCGCCATGCTTACGGTGGGGAATAATCCCCGCTTTGCGGAATCCTCGGGGCTGAACGTCAATAAGTACCGGGTTATCGGCTCGGTGCTCTCCAACGCTCTGGCAGCGGTGGGTATCGTGGTTTACGCTCAGAGTTTCGGTTTTCTCCAGCTCTACATGGCCCCTCTCTTCATGGCCTTTTTTGCGGTGGCCTCCATCCTCATCGGAGGTGCCACCCTGCGGCGGGCTACGGTATGGCACGCCATTATCGGCTGTTTCCTCTTCCAGTCCATTCTGGTGGTTTCCATGCCGGTGGCGAACGTGGTGGTGGCGGATAATCTCGCCGAGGTAGTGCGTATCATCATCAGCAATGGGATTATCCTCTACGCTTTGACACGCAGAGAAGCGGGGGGTGACGTACGGTGACGGATAAATCCATACTCGAACAGAACATGAATGGCGATGGAACGCCGGAACTTCCGGTGCGGCGCCAGGGTTTTGAACTGGGAGAATTCCTGCAGCGGAACGTGGTGCCCATTTTCTTCCTCATCGTGTGCATTTTCGGAGGATACCATAGCGGATTGCCTCTTCCCTTTCTCATCAACGAAATCATTACCCGTATGGCCCGGAATTCTTTTCTGGTTATCTCCCTGATTATTCCCATCCTTGCGGGAATGGGGCTGAACTTCGGCATCGTTTTGGGAGCCATGGCAGGACAGTTTGCCTATGTCATCACGGTCAATCTCGGTATGGCGGGGCTTTCGGGATTTCTCTGGACCGCTGTTCTCTGTTTTCCCATGGCAGTGGTCTTCGGCTGGCTTACGGGGATGCTCTTCAACAACGCCAAGGGCAAGGAGATGATCACCGGTATCATTCTGGGATTTTTCGCCAACGGAGTCTACCAGTTCGTCTGTCTCTATCTGCTGGGAAAATTCATTCCCATACCGGTAAAATCCATGCTCCTTTCCACGGGGATCGGTTTGCGGAATACCGTGGATATCAAACCCATGCACTATGCTCTGGATAATCTCTGGAAGGTGCGCTTCAAAATACCTGGGGTTATCTTTCCCATCATCATACCCATGGTTACTATCCTCGTGGTGCTGGGGCTCTGCTTTCTGCTTCACTATCTTTTCAAAACCAAGCTCGGCCAGGACTTTCGGGCGGTGGGGCAGGATCGGCACATCGCCGCGGTGGCGGGCATCAAAGTGGATCGGGTGCGTATCCTGGCAGTGATCTTCTCCACGGTTCTTGCGGGATGGGGGCAGGTTATTTTTCTTCAAAATTTGGGAAATATCAATACCTACGGCAGCCATGTCCAGGTAGGAACCTTTGCCGTGGCGGCCATCCTCATCGGAGGTGCCTCGGTAACCAAGGCTACCATTGGTCAGGCTCTTCTGGGAACCCTGCTCTTCCACACCATGTTCATCGTCTCTCCTCTGGCAGGAAAAAATCTCATGGGGAACGCCCAGATAGGTGAGTACTTCCGGGTTTTCGTGACCTACGGAGTTATCGGCCTTGCTCTGGCACTCCACGCATGGCAGAGCCGGGCACGGGACAAAAAGCGCTTGCGAGACGCCGAAGAAGCGGCATAACGCACAGAACCTTTCTGCCTATATTGTGCCGGGGAAAGCACATCTCCCCGGCATTTTTTTTAGTTCTCCCCTGGGGTATAATGCGGAGAAGAATAAAGCGATTTTAAAGGAGGAGAAGCGGTGTCTATGGATTCGTATATGCACAGGGTGGCGGCATTTCATCATGGGTGCCAGCACCCCGTAGGGACCGGAAGCCTCGACGACCGGGAGCTTGTGGAGCTGCGGCTCCGATTGATCGAAGAAGAAGTGCGGGAGCTTCGAGAGTCTCTGGAAGAATCTCCTCGGGACCATGCGGCGGTGCTCAAGGAACTGGCGGATATCCAGTATGTGCTTTCAGGCTTTGCAGTGGCCTTCGGGCTTCCTTTGCCGGAAGCCTTCGATCGGGTGCACGCCTCGAACCTTACCAAGTTTGTGGATGGGGTCATGCAAAAGCGGGAGGACGGCAAGCTCTTGAAGGGGCCCAACTATTGCCCCCCGGTATTGGAAGATCTCCTGGAAGAATAGAGCCTAGGGTGTTTGGGTAAAAGAGAAAGGGGAGGAAGCGTTTTGGGAAAGCTCTACTTTCGTTACGGAGCCATGAGTTCCGGCAAAACCGCTCAACTTATCGGGGTGGCTACAAACTATGAAATCCAGGGAAAACGGGTGCTTATCTTTTCCGCCGCCCTGGACACCCGGGTCAGGGAGAACACCGTGGCTTCCCGAAACGGTCTTAAAGCTACGAGCCTGAGCTTCGACAAGGACACGGATCTTTACGCAGAGGTCTTCAGCTCCATGTCCGAAGATATCCATTGCGTTCTTGTGGACGAAGCTCACTTTCTCTCGGCGGCTCAAGTGCGGCAGCTCTGCTCCGTGGCGGATAGCCTGGGAGTGCCCGTGATATGCTTCGGCCTCAAAAACGATTTTCAAAACGGACTCTTCGAAGGGGCGGAACATCTGTTGCTTCATGCGGACACCCTGGAGGAGATAAAAACCGTCTGTTGGTTCTGTAACCGCAAGGCCACCATGAACCTGCGTCTCTCCAAAGGCCAGCCCGTATACGAAGGAGAACAGCTGCTCATCGGAGGAACCGAAAGCTATCTCCCCGTATGCCGCCGCTGTTATCACAATCCGCCCCTCTGGAAGCTCCGGAACAAAACGGAGCAAATCTAAAAACAGAAAACCCGAGGCAAGCAAGGGCTCCGGGGCTATTTTTTTGAGAAGCCTCCCGGGGCTCTTCTTTCCTTTCATGCTCCTCTCGAAGCACCTTGTCGTAGGTCTTGCGCTGTCGGAACTCCTCCCTCTTTCCCACATTCCACTGAGAAAGAGGCGTGAGAAATCCCACCACCCGGGAAAAAATCTCACAGGGAGTTCTCTTTTTTGTATTCTTCGTTTCCTTCATCGCAACCACCTCCCTCTCCTCGTTTTTCAAAACGTCGGGTTCCGCAGCATGAAGAAAAGATGCCCCCTCCCCGTCGTTTGGCCACGTACATGAAGGAATCCGCCTCTCGCAGCAGATCGTACAAAGAACCCCCCCGAGAGTAGGATGCCACTCCAAGGCTCAGAGAAACCCTGTCCTCGTCATCCTGCTGGAAGAAGTGCGTGGTTTCGGTACTTTCGATAATGCGCTCTCCCAGGGCCAGAGCCCGTTCCGCCGAAAAAGGAAGGGCTATGAGAAACTCATCGCCTCCCCAGCGTCCCAGAAGTCCTTCTCCTTCCAGGTGATGCTCCATAATCTTCGCAAAAGCCCGAAGTACCCGGTCTCCCACAAAATGCCCGTATTTATCGTTAACATCTTTAAAATTATCCAGATCCATCATAAGCAGTGTAAGCTCCGTCTCTCCCCGGACGGCCTTTTCATAATGGTTTTCGAGGTGCTCTTCCACTCCCTTGCGGTTCAGAATGCCGGTGAGAGGGTCCGTTTTGGCCATGCGTTCCAGATCCTTTTGTTTTCGGAGGTCGATAATTCCCTCCAGCATCATGGTTTCTCCCGCGATTTCCACGGGCACCGCACTTTTGAGAACTCGGATTTCCGATCCATCCCGCAAAAGAAAAGGCCTTTCGGTTTTGTCGAAAAGGTTGCCCTTGTCCCAAACGGGACACTCTCCTTCCGGGGCGGGGCAGAAAGTCTCCTGGCAGGGTCTTTCGAGAGCCGTAAACTCTTCCAGGTTCTCGTAGCCGGCCAAGTCCAGGGCGGCTTTGTTCATGATGTACACGTGTTTATCCCGCCGGATGACCGCCACGCCGAAAGGCATGGCATCGATGATATGCCGTAAATTGGTGAGCTCATCCTGAAGCCGATCGATCTTCCGTTCCTCCTGGCTCGAAAAAATGCAGCAAAAGCACGGAATATCCCCATGAGTCTCGTTTTTTTCCATAGGGAAGAACTCCAGTCGCCAAAGATGTCCTTTTTCTCCCAGAGTAGTGGCGAGGGACGAAAAAATGCGATGTTCTCCCTGACGCAAGAGAGAAGGCCAATCCGTATCCGGGGCTATTTCGTCTATTCGAGAGCCTTTGGCAGCTCTGGAAGAAAAACTGCCGCAAATTGAACCATCCCGATGGAGCAGAAAAACGCAAACAGTCATGAACAAGCCTTCCCCCTCGAAAAATAGTGCCATGCTTTTCGTCCGTCTTCGAGAAATCTTTCTTGAATATGGCCGGTGGAAAGGCCGGGGAAAACTTCTTCAACCAAGCAAGATTTCGTGTAAGTAGAGGAGCATCTTTTGTTTCAATAATCAAATTCCTTACAAAATAAATTGTACATCGAAAGGGGGAAAAAGGCCACCCCTTTGTAGGGATTACGGATTTATGCCATGCAAGAAAGAGGAGATCGGAGAAAAAGGGCGGCTTGTATCCGGAAAAGCCGTTCCGGTTTTGCCGCATCTTATGAAAAGAGAGTACGAAGATCGTGAAAAGCCATGAGCGCCCGGGGAGTTCTTTCTGGAAAACTCCCCGGGCGCTCATGGCTTTCAAAAAATACTGTACCGGAAAAGGCTACACCAGCATTCCGTAGAGCATTCCCGCCGCTGTGGACATAACTACCACCAAAGCCACATAGGTGACGGTCTTGGTGGTTCCCAATACGCTGCGGATGACCAGCATATTGGGAAGGGAAAGTGCGGGCCCCGCCAAAAGCAGTGCCAGGGCGGGCCCCTGCCCCATGCCTGCCCCCAGAAGCCCCTGAAGAATGGGAACCTCAGTGAGGGTGGCGAAGTACATGAAAGCCCCCGCAATGGCGGCAAAGAAGTTAGCCGGCAGAGAGTTTCCTCCCACAAGCCCCGCCACGAAGGAACTCGGAATCAGTGCCTCGTGTCCGGGGCGCCCAAGCAGAAATCCCGCCACCAGCACCCCTCCGAAGAGGAGGGGCATCACTTGGAGGGCGTATCCCCAGGTGGAATCCATCCACTCCCGGCGCTCCTCCCGATTGAACCAGAGCCAGGTGGAGATCCCCACCGAAGCAAGCGCGGCCAGAGCTATATACCATTTAAGATTATAGATACTCTCCCAGAGCCCTCCAGGAATCTTGGGAGCCGCCCAGTTGGCGAAGACCAGAAAGAGCACCATGCTTGCCATGTGCCACACGGTTTTCCCCAGAGAGCGTCCCGTTTCTTCTTCGGGGATCTCCGCGAACCCTGCCATACGCTCCTCTTCGTGGGAACGGAAGATCCACGCCATGGCAAGACCGATAAGGACGCTGAAGGCGATGGCTCCCACCGCCCGAGCCAGCCCGAGCTGAAAGCCCAGAACCCGGGCGGTAAGAATGATGGAAAGCACGTTGATGGCGGGGCCGGAGTAGAGAAACGCCGTGGCGGGGCCCAGGCCGGCTCCCCGTTTGTAGATTCCCGCAAAGAGAGGGAGCACCGTGCAGGAGCATACCGCCAGAATGGTTCCCGATACTGCGGCCACCGAGTAGGCCACCCATTTTTTGGCGGTTCCTCCGAGATAGCGCATCACCGCCTGCTGGCTTATGAAAACGCTGATGGCTCCGGCGATGAAAAAGGCGGGCACCAGACAGAGCAGTACGTGTTCCCGGGCGTAGTCCGAAAGCATGGCCAGGGCCTCTCCCGCGGCCTGGCGGATTACCGGGGAATCTGCGGGAAGAAACCAGGCTGCAAGAAAAATCGCTGCAATCCAAAAAAATTTCTTTTTATCGCTCATAAGAAACTGCCTCCTTTCAAGTAATGTGGTCATGTTCCAATATTTTCACAATGTGATGATCCAAAAACCCCTCAAAAGATCGGGCGTCCTTCTGAGGGGTTTTCGAAGACAGTGCATTTTTTATTTGAGTTTATGCCTTTTGGAGAAGCTCCTTGAGATGTTCCGGAGAGGGCATCTTACCTGCCAGAAGCACCTTGCCGTTCACGGCAAGCCCCGGAGTCGCCATGACGCCGAAATTCATGATTTCGTTGATATCCGTCACCTTTTCCAGCTCATACTCCAGGCCAAGCTCCTTGGCGGCGTTTTTCGCCAGTTCTGCCAGTTTTTTGCATTTGGGGCATCCGGTTCCTAAGATCTGAATCTTCATCTGAAAACCTCCTAGCAAGTAATGATTGATAGTGCGGCGTTCTAAAGGGTTCTGCCCGGTTCTTTTGTGGCCTCCATGGCCTTCATCTGGTTTCGGAGATCTTGCCGCAAAGTCTCCTCAAGACAGGAGAGAAGGTTTTTGAGGCAACACATTTGAAGAGAATAATAGACGTTCAGGCCTTCTTTTCGATCTGCGATAACCCCGGCATTGCGGAGTATGGAGAGATGTTTGCTGATGGTGGTACGGTCGAAGGAAAACCACTCCGCAATTTCGCAAACGCAGCGCTCCCCTTCCATAAGTTTTTCCACGATTTCCAGCCGCACGGGATGTGCCAGGGCTTTGAAAACCTCTACCTTTCGGGAGAGAAAAACCTTATTCATGGCTTCCACCTCATTTCGTGGCAAATCTACCACATAAGCACGGTTCCGTCAATCCCGTTTTTCCGCCGTTTATCCCTTATTGTTGGGAGAAGCTAGAAAAAGTTCAGATTTAAATGGAAGATGTGCACCAGAGAAAAATAGATCCCCAGAAGGATAAACAATCCTCCGGTGAATTTTCGGGCTCGGCCTTCGAAGGACTGAACCTTTTCGAAGGCTTTTCCCACTCTGGCGGTGCCGAGGGAAAGAAGGAGGGCGAAGAGGAGTACCGGTAGCCCCGTGGCGATGCCGTAGAGGCAGGGCAGGAGAATTCCCGAGCGGTATTGGAGTGCCAGAGGAAGCAGGCTGCCGAAGAAGAGTGCCGCCGAGGTGGGGCAGAAGGAAAGAGCAAAGAGCATTCCCAGGGCCCCGGCTCCCCAGATCCCCTGAAAACGGGAAGCCTTCTCCGAAGAGAGACCAAAATTGCCCAGGGAAACAGGAAGGGTTAGAAGATCTGTAAGCACCATGCCCACGAGAATAAGCAGGGGGCCCAGGAAAAGGTTCATATACTTCTGAAGCGAGTAGGAGAGAGCCGGGGCTGAAAGAAGGCTGGAGACCAGAACCGCTCCCAAAATGGCGTAGGCCAGAGTGCGCCCCAAAGTGTAGAGAACTCCCGCTGCAAAGACCTTCCGGGGGGTAGCGATGTTCTTGCCCACGAAGGAGACCGCCGCGATATTCGTGGCCAGAGGACAGGGGCTGAGGGAAGTCAGAATTCCCAGCCATAGAGCGGACATGCCTGCCAGTAAAATGCCCGAGGAGAGCATTAGTGTTGTCTCTCCAGCATGGCCCGGGTCTCGTCCCGGATGTAGGTTTGGAACTGTTCCTTGTTTTTTACAAGTTTCCAGACTTGAGTAAGATTTTTGAATTCCAAAACTTTATCTTCCTCGTGTCGGGCAAGAACTACCGTAGGGCTGGTAAGCTGGAAATCCTGAATAAAATGCCGATTTTCCGGTTGTTCCGCATTGACGGTCTGAAAGGAGAGTCGCTTATTTGCCATCTCTTCTGCAAATTCGCTTTCCAAGGTTTCCTTGGCGTAGGCTTCGATGGTATTGCAGGTATAGCAACGGGAATTGCCGTGAAAGTAGTAGGCCTGAAGATAGGGATTGTCGGAAGAAGTTTTTGCGGGAAGTTCCGGAGAAGGGAGGGAGGGTGCTTTTCTCTGCTGTAATACGAGATATCCCAGGCTGATGAAGACGAAGACGAGAAGAAGGGCGGTGGTGATTTTTTTCGATGTCATGAGCAAAATCCTTTCTTATTCGGAAAAGGGTTTTTGTTTGTAGAGTGCCACAAAAAACACGGAAGAGAGCACGTGTTTTTTGCGTAAAAAATACGAAGAGGTTCTTCAGAAAGATTCTCCTTGTCTTTTATGTACAAATTCTAATGGTTGTCCGCCATTCAAACACCCCCGTGCTGCGGCATTATTAGTGATTATATGGTCATAATAGCACATTGATGCAAGAGGTCAAGAGAGAAAATGGGAAATCCGGGATATGTTCGGAATGGACGTGGAGAAGATGTTTGGGCGTTGCCTCAGGAGACGTCGTATCTTCTTGCACAAGGACGAGCTTCTTGGTATACTCTATGCAAATATAGATGCAGATGTTGTCACATAGTCATCTTATTGTGGCGAAAAAGATTGCAAAATCAGCCTATCTGAAGAGAAGGAGGCAGCATTCATGAGGATGATCGCCGAGTGGTTTCCGGAGTTCGCGGAGAAGTTCGAGGAAATCGATGCATTGTACAAGGAAAAGAGCGGCATAGACGAGAAGACCTATCAGTATATCTGTCTTGCCCTGGCTATTCGGGGGCGTTCTGCCCCTTGCGTGAAAAAGCATTTTTACGGAGCTCTTCAGGCGGGGGCAACCCTGCAGGAGGTAAGCGCCGTGGTGGCTCTCACCTTCCGGGAGAGTGCGGGAAACGACGACTGCTGGTTCCACGATATTATGGGAGATTACAAGGAAATCGTTCAGAAGGGCATAGGAGATTGCTGCTGTAAGTAATCTCTTGGCGTGCGGGTATTCATGGAGCCGAGGGACTTTCGGAAAATTCCGAAAGCCCCTCGGCTGTTGTTTTGCGGAAGGGATCCGGCTATTTTTCCTCTGGAAGAAAGTGCAGTCCCTGGGGAAGAAAATGCAGCTCCGCCTCGGAGCCCGGCGGAAGGGGCTCTTCTTCAAAGGGGTTCGGCACGTGCACCGTAAAGGGCTCCGTGCCGGGAAGGTCCACCTCGTACTCCATAAGGCTTCCCAGATAGGTGGCCCGGAGAATTTTTCCCGTAAAATTTCCGTCCCCCGAGCTTGTCCGGGAAGAAAGGCGCACCGCCTCGGGGCGGATCATGACGGAGTATTCTCCGGGTTCCGAAGGGTTTTCCGCCTCGGGCTTCCAGGATTTCCCCAAGAGAGTCCAGCTTCCCGAGGCATTCCGGGCGGCATCCAGAAAGGCGGCCTTGCCGATAAAGGAAGCTACGAAGCGGTTTACCGGCCGGGCATAAAGCTCCCGGGGGGAGCCAATCTGTTCGATGTGTCCCCGGTTCATCACCACCACCCTGTCGGAGATGCTCATGGCCTCGATCTGATCGTGGGTAACGTAGATGCTCGTAATGCCGAGGCGCTGCTGAAGATTGCGGATGTCCACCCGCATCTGTTCCCGCAGCTTGGCGTCCAGGTTCGAAAGAGGTTCGTCGAAGAGCAGTACCGAGGGCTCCATGATCACCGCCCGGGCAAGAGCTACCCGCTGCTGCTGCCCTCCCGAAAGCTGGTTCGGCTGTCGGTCTTCCAAACCCTCCAGCCCTACGAGTTCCATGGCCTTTTCCGTACGTTCCCGGATCTTTTTTCGGGGAAGTTCCTGCAGTTTCAGCCCGAAGGCGATGTTATCCCTCACGTTCAGGTGAGGAAAGATGGCGTAGGATTGAAAGACCATGGCGGCGCTCCGCTTGTTCGGAGGAACGTCGTTCATGCGCCGGTTTCCGAAAAGAATGTCTCCCGAGGTGGGATCTTCGAACCCCGCCAGCATCCGGAGCAGGGTGGTCTTGCCGCATCCCGAAGGGCCCAGGAGAGTGACGAGCTCTCCCTCCCTTATCTCCAGAGAAACCGAATCCACCGCCCGAAAGAGTCCCCTTGGGTCATCGAAGCTTCCGAAGTCTTTCGTTATTGATTGTATGAGAATATCCATGAATTTATTCCTCCTGGATCTGTATGGGCCCCATGCCTCCGGTGCGGCCGGGGATGAGCCGGGCTATGAGGGCTATGGCGGCGAGGACGATAACCACCAGAATCACGCTGAAGGCTGCGGCCACTCCGAGGCGCCCCGACCCCACCTGGCTCAGAATCTGGACGGTGAGCAAATTCCAGTGGGCGGAAACGAGGAAGATCGCCGCACTGATGGCGGTCATGGCTCGGACGAAAGCGAAGACCAGCCCGGAGAAGAAGGCCGGAGCGATAAGAGGAAGAGTTACCTTTCGGAAGGTGGTGAGGCGATCGGCTCCCAGGTTCTGGGCGGCTTCCTCGATGGAAGGATCGATCTGGCGGAGCACCGCCATGCCCGACTGGATTCCCACGGGAATATACCGGAAGACGAAATTCAGCACCAGAATGGCCAGGGTGCCGATGAGCATCAGGGGAGGCCGATTGAAGGCGAGGATGTATCCGATGCCGATCACCGTGCCGGGCACAGCGAAGTTGAGGATGGAGGTGAACTCCAGAAGCCCCTTGCCGGGAAAGGTGGTACGCACCACGAGAAAGGCGATGAGCATTCCCATAATTCCCGAGAGAGGCGTGGCAAGCAGCGCCACCGTCAGGGTATCCCGGATGGTTTCCATGCCCACGCTGAAGGCGTAGACAAAGTGGCGCAGGGTAAGGGAGAAATCGAATCCCCAGACCTTGGTGAAGGCTCCCAGAAAGATGGTGCCGTAAAAGAGGAGCACGAACCCCGAAAAGACCAGGGAAAAGGCGAAAAGTCCCCGCTTTGCTCCTCGGCTGAGGAGCTTGGAGGAGGAGGCCACGGGTTTTCCCGTCACCGTGACGTACTGCCGTTTCTGCAGATAGTAGCGCTGAACGGAAAAGGCCGTTATGGAGGGGATGAGGAGCACCACCGCCAGAGCCGCTCCCAGGGGAAGGTTGAAGGATCCCGTAATTTCCAGGTAGGCCTGGGTGGAAAGCATGGGGAAGCGGCTTCCCGCCAGCACCAGGGGATTGCCGAAATCCGCCAGGGATTCGATGAGCACCACCAGAAAGGCGCTGGCGATGCCCGGAAGGCTCAGGGGGAAGGTTACCCGAAAAAAGGTCTGAAGCCTTCCGGCTCCAACGTTCATGGCGGCATCCTCCAGGGTGGGATTGAGGGATTCCAGCACTCCCTTCAGAGTGAGATAGGCCACGGGAGCGAAGGTGAAAATCTGGGAGAGCAGCACTCCTTTGAAGCCGTAAATGTTGTAGTTCCGTATTCCCAGGAGACCCCGGGTAATGAGGCCGTTGGAGCCGAAAAGCATAAGGATGGAGAGGGCGCTCGTAAAGGGGGGGGATATGATGGGAAGAAGAAAGACGAGGTGGAGCACCTTCTTGAGGGGTACCGACGTTCGGGTGATGGTAAAGGCCGCGGCGTAGCCTATGAGCACGCTGCAGCCGGCGGTGAAGAAGCCCACGGTGAGGCTGTTCCACAGGGCGGAGCGCAGGTAGCGGAAGCTGAAGAACCGGGCGTAATTTCCCAGGGAAAAGAGGCCTTCCGGAGAGTGAAAGCTCTTGAGCAGTACCGAGATGAGAGGATAGGCCACGAAGATTCCCAGGGAGAGAAAGAGGAGCACCACGAGAAGCGCGAGAAGGGGATCCCGGGCAAGAAGGCGGATCTCCCTTCTTCCTTTGGCGAAGGGGGTCATGCGGTTTTTTGATTCCTCCTTACATAAAGGGGGAAGGGGTTTCCCCCCTCCCCCGGTTTCCGCGTGGTGCCGAAACTACTGGCCGAGAACTTCCGTTACCCAACGGTCGATAAGGCGGGCTTTCTCCCGGGCCGCCTCGAAACGGTCGTAGTCGATAAGCTTGATCTCCGAGAGGGCGGGAAGGCCCTCGCCCACGGAAACGTCCGTACGTACCGGGAAGAAGTAAGTTTTCTTCTCGCTCAGAACCTGCTGCCCCTCCTTGGAGAGAATCCACTCCACCAGGGCCTGGGCGTTTTCGAGGTTTTTGGCTCCCTTGAGAATGGAAAGAGCCGCCGCTTCGTATCCCACACCTTCCGCAGGAAAGACTACCTTGGCGGGGTAGCCTTCGTCCACGAGCTTGAGGAACGCCGGAGTGAACTGAATGGCGATGGAGGTCTCCCGGATGGCGAGATTTTTGCTGGGCCCCGTGCCGCTCTGGGTGTAGGTCTGGATGTTGGGATTGAGCTCCTTCATGTAGGCGTAGGCCTCATCCTCTCCGAAGGTCTGAATGAGGGTCATGATCATGGCGTAGGCGGTTCCCGAGGATTGGGGAGAGGGCATCTGGATCATCCCCTTGTAGGCGGGATTCAGAAGATCCTTCCAGGATGCGGGAAGGGGTTTGCCTTCCGCTTCCAGCTCCTCCGCCAGCACCCCGAACCCCAGGGGGTTCATGTAGAAGGCGTGCCAGTATCCCTCGGCATCCTTGAAGCCCTGAGCCAGGTCTGCCGCGGCGACGGGGACGTAGGGCTGGGTAAGCCCCCGATCTTTGGCTACGATGTGGTTTTCGTTGGGAGCCCCGAACCAGACGTCCGCCTGGGGATTGGCCTGTTCTGCTTCGATGCGGCTCATGGCGGGCCCCGAGGAGAGGAAGACCATATTCACCGAAATGCCCGTGGCTTTGGAGAAAGCGTCGAGAAGGTTCCTGGCGTTTTCTTCGTCCACGCTGGAGTAGATTACCAGTTCCTTTGCGAGAGCCGCTCCGCTGAAGAGCAGAGCTCCCAGAAGTGCCGCCGTGACGACGTAAAAGAGCTTTCCATACCGTTTCATGCTGTAAATCCCTCCCAAACTCAAAGATATGAGGTTTTCCCCGTGGAGAAGAACCTTTTTGCATTGTAACACAGGGGTTGAGGCCAGTGCCGTGAAAAAGCGAGATAAGGCAAGAATGCCGGAAAGTTTTCCGAGGCCGCTCACCTCAAATTGTTAGAGCCCTGCTCCGGAAGGACCGATTTTTCCATGGAAGAAAGAATAACCGAGGTGCAGAGCTTTCCCAGCCGGGTAAGCTCTCCGAGAATGCGTTCCAGATCCTCCATGGAACGGGCCAGAATTTCGATGTAATAATCGTTTTCTCCGGTGACGCTCCAGCAGCGGATCACCTCGGGAATGGCATGGATCTTCTCCGCAATGTAGGGATCCGGATTTTTGAAATCCGTGGACATGGCGGAGAGAGCCCGGAGGGGAAATCCCGCCTTATGGGGATCTATCCGAGCTCCGTATCCCTTGATGATGCCCTCGTTTTCCATCCGGTGGATTCTGTCGATCACCGCCGGAGCGGAGAGCCCTACCTTTCGGCCCAGCTCTCGGTAGGAGATACGGCTGGAATTTTGGAGTTCCCGGAGAATGGCGAGCCCTGTGGAATCCAGAAGATTTTTATGCTTTACATTCATGGTAAAATCCCTTCTTTTTTCAGGAAAATCGTGTTTTCAAAAAGAAAATAGCATAGTTTTGTCTTTAAAAGCAAGGACATTTCTTACAAAGACCATGTCTTTTCTCTTCTGGGGGATCTATGCTGAGTATACAAGAAGAAATTATCTGCATATCCTTTGGAGGAGGCGTTGCGTATGCGAGCATGGGGTTCTCAGTCCGAGGTGGAAAAAATCGAAAAAATTCTTGTCAAACATCCTCGGGATGCTTACGGAAATCAGGAAGCGCTGGATGCAAACTGGAAAGACCTGGGGTATACCGCACCGGTGAACTATGTCAAAGCCCTGGAGGAGTACGAGCGGTTTCTTTCCGTTATCAAGGAACATGTTCCGGAGGTCCATTTTCTCCCCGCAAGGGATGACACGGGGCCGGATTCTCTGTATGCCCGGGATTCCTGCATGATTACCGATGAAGGGGCCATTCTTTTCAATATGGGCAAACTTCAGCGCCGTAAAGAGGCTGTCGCGGCGGGGGAATTTTTCGAAGAACTGGGGCTTCCTCACCGGGGGAGCATAATCGGCGAAGGTACCATGGAGGCGGGAGATATGGCCTGGCTCGACCCGGAAACCCTGGCGGTGGGATTGAGTTACCGGACCAACCCCGAAGGAGTCCGGCAGCTTCGGGAATACGCGAAGGGAAAGTTTTCTGTACTGGACTATCCCATTCCGCATTGGAACGGTCCCGAGGAATGTTTGCATCTCATGTCGTTCATCAGCCCCGTGAATCACAGGGCGGCGGTGGTGTATTCCAAGCAGATGCCCGTGACCTTTCGAAAGGAGCTGCTGCGGCGGGGATATACGCTTATCGAGGTTCCCCATGAAGAGTACGACACCATGGCCTGTAACGTACTGGCCCTGGAGCCGGGGCTCGTGCTGATGATTGCGGGAAACCCCGTGACGAAAAAGCGCCTGCAGCAGGCGGGGATGGAGGTGCTGGAATTTCCGGGAACGGAAATCTGCTGGAAGGGCGGCGGCGGTCCCACCTGCCTTACCCGGCCTTTGCTTCGGCGGTATCGGTGAAAAAAACCTTTTGAGAGGAGGCGGAGAGGGTGGAGTTCGGTTGTCAATCCATGATCGCTCCGGTGGAAACCATGCTCCTCAAGCATGCCCGGGAGGCTTTCCGTTCCCGGGAATATCTCGAAAAGCGCTGGAAAGAGTTCGGCTATCTGGACTGTCCGGATTACGAAAAAGCCCTGGAGGAATACGATGCTTTCGCTTCTCTGATCCACAAGCACGTACCCCGGGTTTTTTATCTTACCGGAAACGAGGAGGCCGGACCGGACTCCATCTATGTGCATGATCCGGTGAAGATCTGCCGTGGAGGAGCGGTGATGATGCGTATGGGCAAAGAGTTGCGGCGTTCCGAGACGGAACCCATGGAGGTTCTGCTCCGTAGTTTGGGCGTGCCCATACTGGGATGCCTGGAGCCCCCCGCCACCATGGACGGAGGGGATGTGCTCTGGCTGGACGAGAATACTCTGATTCTTGGAAGAGGCTACCGGACCAACGACGAGGGGCTTCGGCAGTTCCAAGCTTTGGTGCGGCCCTGGGTGGAAGAAGTCCTGGTGGTGGACATGCCCCATGATCAGGGGGCCGAGGCGTGCCTGCATCTCATGTCCGTGGTGAGCCTGGTGGATCGGAATGTGGCGGTGACCTATTCTCCTCTTATGCCGGTACGGTTTCGCCAGCTTCTTCTGGAGCGGGGGTATTCCCTTATCGAAGTGTCTCCGGAGGAATACGAAACTCTGGGGTGTAACGTTCTCGCCCTGGCTCCCCGGCTCTGCATGCTTCCGGCGGGAAATCCCCGGGTGACCGCGGGGCTGCGCAGCGCCGGGGCGGAGGTTCTCGAATACGAAGGAACGCATATTTCCTATTTCGGTACCGGAGGGCCTACGTGCCTTACCCGGCCTATTCTGCGGCGATGATGACGTCCGGAGAGATGGATGGGCTCGCCGTTTTTCTGAGTTTTACGCGGTCCATGTGAAGGGAGGAGAGCGGCATGTGGTTTCTGAATTTTGTGGAGCAGCTGGTGGATTGGATCTGGGGAACCCCCTTGATTGTGATGATTCTGGGTTCCGGCGTGTTCTTTACGCTTCTTTCGGGATGCTTTCAGTTTCGTCACGTAGGACATGTGTACCAAAATACTCTGGGGAGGATCTTCTCGGGTAAAGTGGATGACGGCCCGGGAACTCTCTCGCCCTATCAGGCGGTGAGCGTGGCCATCGGTTCCACCGTGGGAGTGGGAAACATCGGAGGAGTGGCCACCGCCGTGGCGGTGGGAGGCCCCGGAGCGGTCTTCTGGATGTGGATGGCGGGCATCTTCGGGCAACTCATTAAAATGGTGGAGGTCAGTCTGGCGGTACACTATCGCACCGTGGTGGACGGAAACGCCACCTACGGAGGCCCCACCTACTATATCAGGCGGGGTCTTGGAGAAGAGAAGGGATGGAAGGTTCTGGCAAAGATCCTGAGCACCCTTTTCCTGCTGGGATTTTTCACGGGATATGTGTTTACCGTTCAGAACTACACCGTGGCGGAGGCCGTGGCGGGAACCTTCGACGTGAATATGATACTGGTGAGTTTCGTCTTTCTGGTGCTTCTCTACGCCTCCATCTGGGGAGGCATCAAGGGGCTGGGAAAAATTGCGGTGATGGTGGTGCCCTTCATGTGTCTCTTTTATCTCGGAGGAGCCCTCCTGGTCATCTTCAGAGAGGCTGCCGCCATTCCCGGTACCTTCAAGCTGATCTTCAACAGTGCCTTTACGGGAACCGCTGCCATAGGTGGATTCGGGGGTGCCGCCTTTGCCAAGATGATTCAGGTCGGCATGGCTCGGGCGGTGTACAGTAACGAGGCGGGATGGGGTTCCTCTCCCATGATTCACGCCGCCGCCAAGGGAAACCACCCTATCAAGCAGGGAATCATGGGAATCTTCGAGGTGTTCATGGATACCTTGGTGATCTGTACCGCCACGGCCTTCATGATCATCAACTCCGGGGAATGGAGTTCCGGTCTCGACGGAGCCACTCTTACCCTCAGTGCTTTCTCCAAGGGCATTGGCTCTCTGGGAACCATCGTGCTCGTGCTGGGAATATTTCTTTTCGGTCTCACCACTTCCACGGGACTTTTCGCCCAGTTTGAAACCCTTCTCACCTATCTCGTGGGAGAGCGCTCGAAGCATCTTCAGAAAGTGCTCCGAATCAACAAGTTCGTCTATCCTCTTCCGGGGTTTCTGCTGGTGCTCTATGCCCAGATGAGCGGACTTCCTACCTACAAGGTATGGATGTTCATCGACGTTTCCGTGGGAATACCGATTTTTATCAACCTCTTCGCCATTTTGCTTCTCACGCCGAAATTCATGGGCCTTCTTCGGGATTACCGGGCCCGATACATGGGGCAGGGAGAAATCGATCCGAGTTTCAAGGTATTCTACGAGGAGTAAAAGGGAAAAGCTGAGAAATTTTTCCTGATACCGCAAACGAAGAAGCCCAAAGTTGCCTTGCGGCAGTTTGGACTTCTTCGTTTCCTATTTCTTGATTTTTATTTTTGTTAAAGCATTGTGTTGAATGCGTACCCGCCGATGACTGCCGTAAACCATATGACAAGAACGATTGCACCGACCAAACGCTTTTTGAAGATGCTCGCCAGCATGGTCATTTCAGGTATTGCCATCCCCGCGCCACCAATGATTAAGGCAATGACTGCTCCCATGCTCATGCCTTTTTGAGATAAGGCTAACCCAATCGGTATGGCCGTTTCAGCCCGGATGTAGAGAGGAACTCCAATACTTGCCGCTATAGGAATGGCAAAGGGATTTTCGGATCCTGCTATTTTTATTACGAAATCTTGAGGAATGTAACCGTAAATTCCAGCGCCGATTGCTACGCCGATAAGAAGATATTTCAGTACAGCACGGAAATCTTCCCAGGCGGAGAAGAATGATTTTTTTAATTTTTCTGAAAAATGTATTGGAGCATTTTCGGAGGTGTTGCCGGTGGCACAACAATGAGATTCCATTCTCACCTTTTTTACGTGCCGAGCTCCGTTCATTTTTTCAAGGAAAACGCCGAAAAGAATTGATCCCAGAAAGGTGATGCCGAAATAAAGTGAGCATGCTTTTATCCCCATGAGTGCCCACACCATGCTGATGATTACAGGATTCAGGAGAGGGGAGGCAATTACAAATGACATGACCGGCCCAAAGGGTGCCCCCGCATGCAGCATGCCCAGCGTCATTGGTATGGTTGAACAAGCGCAAAAGGGAGTTAGTGAGCCAACGACAGCGCCCAGAAAGTTGCCCCAAATCCCCCGACGTGAGAGCCATTGCCTGAGTTTGTCTTGTGGTATATACATCAACATCAGCGCAACCAGAGTGCTGATCCCTAAAAATAAGACCGTCAGCTCTGTGGTGATAATTAAAAAATATTGCGTTGTTCTAAGGATATTTTCCATCCTGAAATACTCCTCCCAATTTATGGTTGACTATGTCAACTACAAATCAAAAAAATTAGAGCCTTAGCGCTCTTGCTATTGCGGTAAGTAGCTCAACAATATCGGTCGAGGAATGCTTTGACACCTTTGACATCTTTGACAAAAGATCGTGGAATTGATTTCTATAGCACAAATCAGCGGACAGCAGAACCTGTTCTCCTGCTTTGGTTATTTCAACGCAACAAACCCTCCCGTCTTCATGTGATTTAACTTTTCTCACGTATCCTTTTTTTTCGAGCCGATTGACAATTCTGGTAGCGCCACTTTTGGTAAAGCCAAGGGGATAGCCTACATCGCGCACAGGGCAGTCCGGTGTGGTGGCGACTTTGTCCAATGCTATGAATTCCGGCATTGTAAGGTCCTCGCAACATTCCCCATGCAGCCCTTTTGGACCAAAATGCCAGGCAATTTCAATTAATGATTTGCTTATATCCGAAATGACGGATTTTCCCATGTAACCTCCAAGCTTCAATTGCCCCACAGCTACTTGATGTTTTTGTAGTACGTAAACTCAATGTAATTTATATGGTTGATTTTGTCAACTATATTTGATCTTCTCGAAAAAGCCGAAAGGTGGATACCATGGAAGCGTTTGTTCTGAGCTATGTGTGCTCTCTATCTACGCTTCTTGGCTCCTGACAAAGAGAGCAGTGTGGACAGTTATACTCAAAAGTGGTGTGTGGAGGGTAGACGAGAAAAAAGAAGCGGCGTCTCCTGTCGATTGGGCTAGGGGGTTCACAATCGATATTTAGAGGGATACGCCATGGGAAAGTTTACGACAATCCGTGCGAGAAAGCCCATTACTTTAGTGGTGGGAGTATGTCAAAGAAGCCGGGTCTATAAATCCGGCAGGAAGTTTTTCGGATCCTCTCACGGGACTTCTACGGAAAGGAGCCCGGGAACTGCCAGCCAAGGCGGTGGAGGCAGAATTTGCTGTTTCCCTGGAAGAATATTCGTCATGTGGCTTTGCCCATGGCATCTACAGCAAGGTTCGGCTCGACGACAAGCTCTGCCTTCTCGCCATCACAGGAACCACCGAAGAAGGAAGAAAAGAGCCGTAGTGGTTATGATCGTAATGCCGGAGGGCGGAAGGGAGTTCTGCCCTCCGGCGTGTGGCGAGGTGGTTTCTACAACAGTTCCAGAGCCCGGAAAAAGGCCTCCTTCAGACATTCCCCCAGGGTGGGGTGGGGGTGAACGCAGTAGGCCACGTCCCGAACGGTGAGGTTGTGGTGAATGGCTAGGGCGGCCTCTCCGATGAGATCCGAAGCGTGGGGACCGAGAATATGTACTCCCAGGATTTTTCCCGAGGGTTTGGAGGCCACCACCTTGCAGAATCCTTCGGTGGCGTTTTTCGCCAGGGCCATGCCGTTGGCGGCGAAGTAGGCCTTGGCAGTAACGATTTCCTCTCCTCTTGCGAGGGCCTCCTCTTCGGTACGCCCCACCGCGGCTATTTCGGGATGTGCGAAGATGCAGTAGGGCACCGCTTCGGGGCGGAAAAGATAGGATTGCCCGGTCATGGCGGAAACCGCTGCCAGGGCGTGGTACTCCGCCGCATGGGCCAGCATCATGCCTCCGATGCAGTCACCGATGGCGTACACTCCGGAAACACTGGTTTCCATGGTTTCCGGAGAGACTCGAATGCCCTTCGGAGAGTGGGCGATGGAGGTATCCTCCAGGCCGAAGCCCTCCAGAGAGGGTATCATGCTGGAGGCCAGGATGAGACGGTGGCAGGAAATCTCCCGGGGGCCTTCGGGGGTCTCCCCCAAGAGGCGCAGTTCTCTTCCGGATTCTTCCGCCCGGTGCAGCCGGAAGGAGTCGATCATGCTGATCTTCTGGCGCTTGAAGTTCTGCCGGATCTTCTTTTTGATATCTTCGTCGCAGCGGCGGAGGATCTGGTCCGAATGTTTCAGAAGCTCCACCTCTTTGCCCAGGCTCCGGAGCAGAGTGGCCATCTCCACCGCAATGACCCCCGCTCCCAGAAGGGCCACCTTTTCGATGGCCGGATCCTCCCAGAGGGAGCGTTCCGATACAGCCCAATCTCCGGGAATTATTCCGGGAAGATTCTTTCCTTCGAAATCCATGGGGAGAATCTTTCCCCCCACGGCGAGAAGTAGCCGTTTTCCCCGGACTTCGGAGAGTTCGGAATTGCCCTCGATACGGAGGCGTTTTTCCTCTCCCTCCACATTTTCGAGGAAGGCGGTACCCTTGCAGACCTTTACGGAGGACATCTTCATCAGCGTTTCGATGCCTCCCCGGAGTTTATCGAGAATGGCCTCTTTTTTCTCCCACATTGTTTCGGGAGAACCCGCCCCCTCCAGGAGATCCGCATAGTAGGACTTGGTGGGAATGCACCCCCGGTTGAGGCAGGTTCCTCCCAGGCGATCCTTCTCCACCAGCAGGGTGGAAAGCCCTGCCCGCCCCGCAAGTTCCGCCGCCCGGTAGCCTCCGGGGCCTCCTCCGATAACGATGAGATCGTAGAGCATGGTTTTTACGTGTCCTGCCGCTGCCAGCGCAGCACGGGTTTCCGGGCCGCCTGGGTTTCGTCCAGCCGGGTTACCGGAGTGTTTCGGGGAGCCTCGTGCAGGCCTTCCGCCCCCTCCGGGGATGCGGCCTTACGAGCGAGTTCCTCCATCACCGCGGCGAAGCGATCCAGAGTTTCCTTTCCCTCGGTTTCCGTAGGCTCCATCATGAGAGCTTCCTCCACGATGAGAGGGAAGTAGATGGTGGGAGGATGGTACCCCTGGTCGATGAGCCCCTTGGCGAGATCCAGGGCGGTAACGTGATGAGCGTCCTTCTGTTTTTTTGCGGAGACTACGAACTCGTGCTTGCAGAGCCGATCGGGATGGCTGAGCTCGAAGGTTTTGCCCAGAAGCGATGCGAGATAGTTGGCGTTGAGCACCGCATTTCCCGACACTTCTTTCAGGCCTTCGGCGCCGAGAGTGCGGAGATAGGCGTAGGCCCGGATAAGCACGCCGAAATTTCCCTGGAAGGAACGAATCCGGCCGATGCTGTCCGGACGCTCCTCGTCGAGGATATAGAGATCTCCCTTTTTGCACACCACCGGAGTGGGAAGGAAGGGCTCCAGCTTTTTGCAGACCCCCACGGGGCCCGATCCGGGACCGCCGCCGCCGTGAGGGGTGCTGAAGGTTTTATGAAGGTTCAGATGCAGCACGTCGAAGCCCATGTCTCCCGGACGCACCCGTCCCACGATGGCGTTGGCGTTGGCTCCGTCGTAGTAGAGAAGCCCTCCCGCCTGGTGCACGATTGCCGCGATTTCGAGGATCTCCTCCTCGAAAAGTCCCAGGGTGTTGGGGTTGGTAAGCATGAGCCCCGCCGTATCGGGGCCTACCGCCTCCCGAAGCTTGGCGATATCCACGTTCCCCCGGGAGTTCGAGGGAATTTCCCGGGTGTCGAAACCCGCCACGGTGGCGCTGGCGGGATTGGTGCCGTGAGCGGAATCGGGAACCAGCATGACCTTGCGCTGATGGTCTCCCTGTTTGCGGTGATAGGCCTTGATGATGTAAAGCCCCGTGAGTTCTCCGTGGGCTCCCGCGGCGGGATTGAGGGAAAGAGCTTCCATGCCGGTGATTTCCGCCAGCATGGAGGCAAGCTCGTAGAGCATCTCCAAAGCTCCCTGAACGCTTTCCGCGGGCTGGAGAGGATGCAGGGCGGTAAATCCCGGAAGGCGGCAGACGTTTTCGTTGATCTTGGGATTGTACTTCATGGTGCAGGATCCCAGGGGATAGAAGCCGTCGTCCACGCCGTAATTTTTCCGGGAGAGCCCCGTAAAGTGCCGGATCACGTCCACCTCGCACACTTCGGGAAGCTCCGGAGCCTTTGATCGGGCGTACTCCCGAGGAACCAAGGGCTCCGGGGAGGAGAAAATGTCTTCCAGAGGCGGAAAGGAATAGCCCTTCCGTCCGGAAACGCTTCGCTCGAAAATGGTGGGGGTGTCGTTACGATTCATGAGAGTCACCTCCTGCGGCGATGTTCACGAAACGGGTAATTTCTTCGGGGCTTCGCTTCTCCGTAACCGCCACCAGCCAGGCCTGCCCGAGTTCGGGGTAGTTCCGGGAAAGGTCGTACCCTCCGATGATATGCCCTTCTCGGAGCCGTCCGTTGCAATCCTCGATCTTCTCCCGGCTCTTCAGGGCGAACTCCCGGAAAAAGGGAGCCTCGAAGAGGGGAGTGAACTTTCCCGTCTCCAGAAGTTTCTTTCGGGTGTAGAGGGCTTTGCTCTGGCATTGAGAAGCCACTTCCCGAAGCCCCTGGGGGCCGAGAAGGCTGAAGTGGATTGCCGCGGCGAGAATGTTGAGGTTGTGATTGGAGCAGATGTTGGAGGTGGCCTTCTCCCGGCGGATATGCTGTTCCCGGGCCTGAAGGGTGAGCACGTAGCCCCGGCGTCCCTTTTTATCCACCGTTTCTCCCGCGATGCGGCCGGGCATTTTGCGCATCAGTTTCTGGGTGGCCGCGAAAAAGCCGAAGTGAGGCCCTCCGAAAAGCAGATCGTTTCCCGCGCTCTGGCCGTTTCCCGTAACGAGGTCCGCTCCCTGATTTCCCGGAGCTTCGAGAAGCCCCAGGGCGAGAAGATCCGTGGAGACGATGCAGAGAGCTCCCTTTTTATGGGCCAGCTCCGCCAGGCCGGGGATTTTTTCGAGAATCCCGAAAAAGTTCGGACTTTGCAGCAGAACCGCCGCGGTGTGATCGTCCAGGGTGGCTTCCAGGGTCTCTTCCCGAATCTGCCCGTCTTCGAAAGGCAGCTCCACAAGCTCGATATCCCGGTTTGCGGCGTAGGTGGCGAGAACCTCGCGGTACTGGGGATCCACGCTCCGGGAAAGAAGAATCTTGTTTCGTTTCTGCACCGAGCAGGCCATGACCGCGGCTTCCGCCAGGGCGGTGGCTCCGTCGTACATGGAGGCGTTGGAGACCTCCATGCCCGTGAGTTCGCAGATCATGGTCTGGTACTCGAAAATCGCCTGCAGCGTTCCCTGGCTCATTTCGGGCTGATAGGGAGTATAGCTGGTGAAAAACTCCTCCCGGGAGAGGAGATGGTCGATCGTCAGAGGTACGAAGTGGTCGTAGGCTCCGGCTCCGAGAAAACAGGCATAGTCCCGGAGATTTTCATTTTGGGAGGCCAGATTTTCCATGTGCCGAAGCAGCTCGGGCTCCGAAAGGTTTTTCGGAAGCTCCAGGGGCTTTTGAAGCAATGCTTTTTGGGGAATGTCGCTGAAAAGATCGTCCAGCGAGGAGAGGCCGATACGGAGCAGCATTTCCTGCCGCTGCTCCGGTGTATTGGGGATGTAGCGCATGACGCACCTCCTTTAAGGGGTTCGGGTGGAAAAGTTCTCGAAGGCGGATCCGAAGAGTTTTTTTCGGGAAAACCTCAAGAGTGCTCCCGAAAAAGCCCTTCGGGATACGCTATATGCAGGTTTCCCTTAGGCTTCTTCCAGGGAGGCACAGTATGCCTCGTACTGATCTTTGTCCATGAGCTGGTCGGCCTCGGAGGGATCTGTCATCTCCACCCGGGCGATCCAGCTATCATAGGGTTTTTGGTTTACCTTCTCCGGTTCCTCCTCCAGACTTTCGTTGACTTCCAGTACCGTGCATCCCAGGGGAGCATACACGTCGTTGGCTCCCTTCACGGATTCCACCACGCAGAAATCCTCTCCGCTTTCGAAGGAGGCTCCCACTTCAGGTAGTTCCACGAACACCACGTCTCCCATGGCATGCTGGGCGTAGTCGCTGATTCCCACGTACCCCCGGTTTCCCTCCAGCCGAATCCACTCGTGATCCTTGGTGTACTTGCATGTGGCATCAAAGCGCAGTTCCATTTGAAATCCCTCTCTTTCTTCTCTATAGGTTTGTTATGCCTTGTAGCGCTTCTTGTAAAAGGGTTTCTTCACCTTCCGGGCTTCCTTTTTTTTGCCCCGGATGTCGATGTAGAAGGGGCCTTCTTCTTCCGTCGCTTCGGGGCTTACCAGGGCGAGGGCGACGTTTTTGTCCAGGGAGGGAGCGTAGCCTCCGGTGGTAACGTATCCCAGGGTATCCCCGTTTTGGAGCTGCACCGGGTATCCTTCCCGGGGAACTCCTTTCTCCGTCATCTCCAGGGGGATACTCCGTCGATATTGTCCCGTCTCTTTGCTTTTCCGAAGGGCCTCCTGGCCGATAAAACCCTTTTTATCCAGTTTTACGAAAAAACCCAGCCCTCCTTCGAGAGGAGAGATTTCCCGGCTGATCTCGTGGCCGTAGAGGGGAAGGCAGGCTTCGAAACGCAGACTGTCCCGAGCGCCGAGCCCTGCGGGAGCGATCTTCTCTTCTTCTCCCGCCTCCATAATCATATTCCAGAGACGGCTTCCCTGGTCCCAGGGAACGTAAATCTCGAAACCATCCTCCCCGGTATAGCCCGTGCGGGAAATCAGGGCCTCCATGCCGCCGAGGGCTACCTTTTCCCGAAAGAAGAAAAAGGGGAGTTCTGCCAGATCTTCCGTAACCAGTTTCTGAAGGATTTTTTCCGCCTTGGGCCCCTGAAGGGCCGCCTCGGCATATTCCGACGAGGCGTGATGCACCGTAACCTTTTTCCCCTTGGCCTGTTCCTCGATCCACGCCACGTCCTTGTCCACGTTGGCGGCGTTGATCACGAGGAAGAACCGGGTGTCCGAGCACTTGTAGACCAGAAGATCGTCCACCGCTCCTCCTTCGGGATAGCACATGATGTTGTACTGGACCTGTCCCTCCCGGAGAAGGCTCGTATCGTTGGTCACCAGACTGTAGAGAAAGGGGGCCGCCTCCTCTCCGGTGATCCAGACCTCTCCCATGTGGGAGACGTCGAACAGTCCCGCCGTGCCTCGTACCTGGAGATGTTCCTTTTTGATTCCCAGATGATCGTATTGGATGGGGAGGGCCCATCCCCCAAAATCCACGATTTTACCCTTGAGTTTTACGTGATCCTCATACATGGGCGTTTGCCGCACCGCTATACACCTCCTGTGATATGGGTTTTTTCCCCCTCCGGGGTGTTCTCTGTGTCGAGGGGGCATGAGGAGAGCCAAAGAGCGATGTCCCTGAGAATTTCCCGGCTTTCTCCGGGAACCAGGGTTTTCGCGTGATCCTGCAGATTTGCCGCCATGATGTCGAAACGGAAGGGAGAGCCTTCGAGAAGGCCCGGGATCTTTTCCACGGCGTCGGTCTCCAGGGCATCCGAGTTTACCTGGAGGGAGGTGATCTCTCCCCGGGAGCAGGAAACCAGGAGCTCCACGCCTCCCCAGGAGAAACGATTTTCAAGCACCAGGTCGAAGGCGGGGGAGTTGCCCAAAATCCAGGATTTTCCCGCAAAGTGTTCCCGGAGGGATTCAAAAAGGGGATCCTCCCGGAGGGCATCCAGGTTCACCTCCACGGGAGATTGCCGGAAGAGGCCGTACTCCTCCGTAAAGGTTCGGGCGAGAGCCTCCGAAAGGGCCTCCACGGTGAGATCTTCCCGAAGAGAGGTCAGATTGATTACCCTGGATTGCACCGACGTTACTCCCTTGGAGCGGAGCTTGGTGGGAGATACCTGGAGATATCGCCCAAGAAAGGCCATATCCACCTTCACCAGAAGGGTGCCGTGGTGGTACGAAGCTTCCCGGGCCTTGTAGAAGGCGTTTCCCGAGAACTTGGCTCCCTGGGCGAGAAGATCGTTGCGGCCACTGTAGGATGTGGAGATGCCGAAGGAGTTCAAAGCCCTGGCGATAACCGAGACCTGTCGGTTTATGTCGAAAAGAGGGGTGGGAAGAAGAAAGGTAAAGTTGAGGTTCCCCAGGTCGTGAAACACCGCCCCCCCTCCGGTGGCACGCCGGGCGGGAAGGCCTCCTTCCCGTTCCAGGAGATCCAGGCGGCATTCGCGCCAGGGATTCTGATTTCTGCCGAAAACCACGGTTTTTTCGTTTTGCCAGAGATAGAGCATGGGTTGGGAAGAACCCCGGGTACGGCGGAGGTACTCCTCCAGGGCGAGGTTCTCGTAAGGGTTATGGCGGGTGGAGCGAAACAGAGAAGAATGATGCATGGAAAACCACCTCCCAAAGGAATAGCAACATAAGGCGTCGTTGTCCCATGGGTTTTTCCGAAGGAGCGAGGAAAGGCGAAAAGAGCTTTGAAAAAGGAGCGGCCCACGTGACATGGTGTCGTTTCAAGCGCAGGCGCTCTCTGTCACATAGCCCGTAGGGGGTAGTATTTCAGAGGACCCTCCCGCTGCCGTCCCTGAGCCTGAGAGTTTCAGCCCTGTCATGAGCCTTGCCCCTTCGGCGTCCGCTTATGGCGGAACTCTCCCGCAGCGTTCGATGTGGAGGATTTCATGAATTTCTGTGTGCCATGAATATCACACAAGGTCTTGAGGATGTCAATAGGGAAGTCGGTTTTTGGAGCGAAATGTATTTGGAGAAAATGATGCCAAAAGTTGAATTAGAGGTACAATGGGGCGGACTATTTCGATAAATCCGGAGCAGGAGATTGAGGAGGTGGAGAAAAATGCTGGAACAGCTGGATCTTACGAAAAAAATTCCCAAGAAAGAATATGGCAAGATCTTTCCCGATCTTGCCAAGCGTCTGGGAGAGCTGCAGCGGGAGATAAAGGATCTCGGCATACCGGTGCTTCTCGTCTTCGAGGGGTGGGAGGCCGCAGGAAAAGGTACCATCATGAACGAACTGATTCTTCCTCTCGATCCCCGGGGATACGAAGTGCGCAACTATCATACGGACTTTCCCGGAGATGCCTATTATCCTCCCTTTTGGCGCCCCTGGAGATGGACCCCCGCCAGGGGACGTATCCTCATCTGCAATCGGAGCTGGTACAGAAGGCTCATCGGTTTTCCCCCGGTCTTTTCCCTGGATCAGGAGCTTCCCCGAACGGTAATCGACGACATCGCCTCCTTTGAGCGCACTCTTGCGGAGGGAGGAACCCTGATTCTCAAGTTCTTCCTTCACATCAGCGAAAAGGAACAGCGGCGGAGGCTCAAGAAGCTGCGCCAGCACAGCAATACCGCCTGGAAAGTCTCCAAGGAACTTCTCGACGAAAAGGATCGGTACGAAAAACTCCTTGCCCGGGTGGAAGAGGTGCTCCCCCGTACCGATACGGGGCATGCGCCGTGGATCGTGGTGGAATCCCACGATCGGCGGTATGCGGCGGCGAAGGTGATGGAATCGGTGGTGCTCAAGATGGAAGAGGCGGTGCGGAACTGCAAGGCCTTTCGGGAGGCGGTGAAAGATCTTTCCGTTCTTCCCGAAAAGGAGGAGCCCGTCAAACGTCTCTCGGTGCCCACGGTACTGCAGAAGGTGGACCTCTCTCAATCTCTGGAGAAAGAGGCGTATCAGAAGGAGCTGCAAAAGTGGCAGAAGCGTTTTCGTGCCGCCCAGTACGGGCTTTACAAAAAGCGTATTCCCATGGTGGTGGCCTTTGAAGGATGGGATGCGGCGGGTAAGGGCGGATGCATCAAGAGACTGGTGCAGAACCTCGATCCCCGGGGGTACGAGGTGGTTCCCGTGGGAGCTCCCAACGATGTGGAAAAGGCACACCACTATCTGTGGCGTTTCTGGGAAAACTTTCCCAAGGCGGGACACGTGACTGTTTTTGACCGCACCTGGTACGGCCGGGTTCTGGTGGAGCGGGTGGAAGCATTCTGCGCTCCCCGGGAATGGCGCCGGGCCTACGGAGAGATCAACAGCATGGAAAGCCAGTGGGCAGGGTATGGAGCGGTGATAGTCAAGTTCTGGCTTCACATTGACGGAGAGGAACAGCTTCGCCGTTTCCAGGCTCGCCAGGAGGATCCCTACAAGCAATGGAAGATTACCGAAGAAGACTGGCGGAATCGCGAGAAATGGCCTCTCTACGAGGAGGCGGTGGAGGAGATGCTCTGGCGAACCAACACCCCTTGGGCCCCCTGGACGGTGGTGGAGGCCAACGACAAGTATTTTGCCCGCATCAAGGTACTCCAAACCGCCGCCAAAGCTGTGGAGAAAGCCCTGGAAGAGAAGAAGGAAGAGCCCTCTTGAAAGAAAAGGAGGAAGGTCGTGGATTTCGGAATCATCTATGCCCCCATGCAGAAGGGGGAGGAGCAAGCGGTGATGGAGGTGGTGCGCGGCACCTTCGATGCTTTTGTGGCCCCCGCCTATTCTGTCGAAGGAGTGGAGGCCTTTCGGGCCTTCGCTAATGAAACGGCGCTCAAAGAACGTTGTGGTAACGGCGATTTTGTCTTTACCGCCCGGAACGAGGACGGTCTTGTGGGAATTCTCGAAATGCGGGAGTGCCGGCATGTGGCGCTTTTTTTCGTAAATAAGGCCTTTCAGGGGCGGGGGATAGGCCGGGAACTCCTGGCCCTTTCGGTGGAGGAATGCCGCAAGAGAAACTGCGGCGTGAGAGAGATAACCGTGAATGCCTCGCCCAATGCGGTGGAAGCCTACAGAAAAATGGGCTTCCTTCCCCAGAAGGAAGAGCAGCAGCTCCACGGCATCCGATTCGTTCCCATGGTGCTGCCGCTTCAAGATTCGGAGAAGCCCCGGTAGGTCTTACCAAGAAAGAAAATACTCTGGTGTAAAAAAAGCTCCGGAAAGGCGGAAAGTGTCCGCCTTTCCGGAGCTTTTTTCGCAGAAAGAGGTCGTGTCGGTTCGAAAGCCCATGATACGAGCATCGTGGCATCGAAAGGTCCGAAAGTATTGCCCGAGATCCGAGAAAGGGGCGGAGTCTCCCCGTAGTATTTATTGTCCGCCCCGGAGACGAACGTCTTTTTTAGGATTTGTAAGGTAAGCGTCAATAATAACGTTGTTTTCTCCATATTCTGGAAACATGTGCAAAGCCCGGGCATAAGCGGGGAATTCTTTGGGTGTACACCTCGTAAGGAGCGCCATATTTTCTGAGAAGCCAATCCTCTTCTTTCTTTAGTGGCTTCAGAAGGCAAAAATACATGATAAACGAAATGAGGAAAAGCAGGGGCATTCGCAACAGCAAGACGACTCCGGGAAGGAGAAGGAAAATCCAGGCTCCGTAAATGGGGTTGCGGCAAAGAGCAAAGGGCCCCGTGGTACAGAGAGTTCCGTTTCTATAATGCTTTTTGACCAGAAGGGCGGAAGAAAAAAAGAGTAGCAGCCCCAGGAAAAGAAGGATTCCCCCGGCAAGGCGAAACAACAGCGGAGGAACTCGGGTGACCAGAAAGAAATCCGGAAACGCCCAGGCTCCCAGGATAAGTGGAAGGGAAAAGAAAAAGCTTTGCCCCAGCCAGATAAAACCAATACCGTAGAAACTCATGGATTTGGAATCAGGGAAAGCAGGCCCCGTGGCATGTTCGGTTTTTTCCACGAGAAAATTCGCTCCTTCCAAAGTTATTTTCGACCGGGGGATGTGTGTGGAGGTCGGGCTTTATACATCGTATCCTTTGCTTTGTGCTCTGAGCAAAGAGGTCTTTAGTTTTATTTTACTAACATAGCTCTCTTAGTATTATGTAGTATATGCTTCTTCTCTCCTTTATTCAAACGGAACCAATCTATTTTCACTTGACAAAAAAGGCGAAAGAGGTGTAAGTTTCATTAGCCTAATAAAACTTAAAGGAGTGTGGGGTTATGCAAAAAGGGTGGAAGAACGCAGTAACGGGCATTATGGTGGGAATTCTTTGTCTTCTGGGAACGGCCTCTTCCGGTATGGCTCTGGACGTGGCGGGGAACGTGAGTTCCAATGTCATTACCATTCTTAAGCAGGCGGGGGCCGATCCGGTAAAGCTGGTAATGTCCGAACAGTGTACGGAGCCTGCTGCCGGGGGAGGTACCAAGTTCTGCCTCTGTCAGGGCGTGGCTTTTCGGATTGCCCAGATCCTTGCGGAAACCGTGTGGGGAGATGGTGCATTCCACTCCTGGGATGTGGATGTGGAAACAGGATGGAATACCGACGGTCCCGAGGAGTTTTTCGAAGATGCCGCGGGAGTTCATTCCCTTGCCTACGCTGCAAACGCCACTCCGGACAAGAATCTTACCCTTGCGGATTCCTGGTATAGGATTACGGTGCTTTCCACGGGAAAAACCTATTCCTTTCGGGGAACATCGGCGATTTATCCCGAAAACTTTCTGGAACTTCGCTCCAAATATAAAAATGGAACCGCCACGGAAGAGGAAATCACCGCAATGCAGGCTCTGCGAAAGCAGATCGTACAATTTATGACGGCTCTTCCTTTCGCTTCCCAGGCGTTTGCCGTGGAGGTTTCTCAGGGCGCCGTCAGCGGCAGCGGCGGTGGTTCCAGAGGATGTTCCCTGGGGAGCTTTTCTTGGGGAGGCATGCTGTTTTTGGCAGTTCCCGGAATGTTTTTTCTTCTGAAAAAATAGTTTTTCCGGTATTGCCACTGTTTTGCGGGCGGCCCGGAAGCATCTTCCGGGTATCAGGGCAGGCGGAGGGAATCTTTCATCTGCCTGCCTTTTTTGTGTTATGCTTCTCCCGATAAGGCTATTTTCGGGGTTCCGGAAAAGCTTTTCGGAAGCCCTTCCGTTATTTTCAGAACAAGAAAGAAAAGGAGATGAGCGACATGAACGTATCCACCAAGATTCCGGAGTGTACTCTCCGCAGTGCCACGGTGGAGGACGTCCCTCAAATTCTCGAGTTCATTCTTGAGCTTGCGGAATATGAAGGCCTGCGGGAGGAGGTGGAGGCCACGGAAGATCTTCTGCGGGCCAACCTTTTCGAAAGAGATAAGCCTGCCGCGGAGGTGGTTTTCGTCTGCCATAAGGGAGAGCCTGCGGGCTTCGCTCTCTTCTGCCAGAATTTCTCCACCTTTACGGGATGCCCCGGACTCTATCTGGACGATCTTTACGTGCGTCCCTCCATGCGCCGAAAAGGACTGGGAACGCTTCTCTTTTCCTACCTCGCCAAACGGGCCCTCGAAGAGGGATGTCCCCGTTTCGAGTGGCGGGTATTGGACTGGAATACCCATGCCCTGGCCTTTTACCACTCTCTGGGAGCGGAGACTTTGGAGCATCAGCTGGTGAATCGCCTCACAGGAAAACCCCTCCAGCGCCTGGCACGGCATTTTTCGTAACGCCCCACCATCCCCGCGATGAAAACGTATGTGCGGAAAGGGAATATGAAAAATCCGAAGTTATACGAATACCTCAAAAAAGAGTATGCCTATTCTCTGGAAGGCTGGGATTTTTCCCATTTGAACGGGAGAATGGAAGAGGGAGTACTTCCCTGGAGTTATCGGGAAGTCGTGAAAAAATACATGAACAGCGCCGGAACTCTTCTCGATATGGATACGGGGGGCGGAGAATTTCTCGCTTCTCTCGAAGATCTGCCGGCCACCGTCATGGCTACCGAAGGATACGAGCCGAATATTCCGGTGGCACGCGCAAAGCTTGAGAAAAAAGGCATTTCGGTGGCAGCTTGCCGGGGTAATGGGCAGCTTCCCTTTGAAGATGCCTTTTTTGATGTGATCATCAACCGGCATGGTTCTTACCACTGCAAGGAGGTTCGGCGTCTTCTCAAACCCCGGGGAATTTTTGCCACCCAGCAGGTGGGAAGCCTCAACGCGGTAGATCTCAATCTCTCGCTGGGGCACGTGAAACCCCTTGAAGATTGGTGCCTCACGGGAAATATTCGGGAGTTCCGGAGGGAGAAATTCCGTATTCTGGAATGTTGTGAAAATATGGGAACCTACAGGTTTTTCGACGTGGGGGCCATCGCCTGGTATCTCCGATGTATTCCCTGGCAGATCCCCGGGTTCAGTCTGGAGGAGTACGGGGAGAGAATGGAACTTTTGCACGAAATGATAGAAGAACGGGGATTTCTTGATTTCGTGTCGCATCGGTTTTATCTGGTGGCGCAAAAATAGAGAACCTTTTCTGTCGCGGCATGGCAAAATCGGGGATGCCCAGGTCGAAAGGAAAAAACTACCGGGGCGGAGGGGGAGAAATTTCCCCGCTCCGCCCCGGTGGTTCGTATATAAAAAGTAAGCAGCTATCCTTTCCGGAGTGATCGTCTCGTGCCCGGGGCGAAGGGAAAGAGGTTCTTCTGGTAGCGCCGCAGAATATGGAACGTATGGAGTTCCTTGTCCATGCTCCGATAGAGGAACACCTTGACGAAATCCAGAATGCCCATCCACAGGAGGTTGTAGAGCCACACCAGGCCAATGAGGGGCCAGGGAAGCCGGGGAATGACGAGGCCGAATCCCGCCAGGAGTGCTGCCAGAAGCTGGGTGCCGAGAACGCTCACCACCAGAGGCCAGGCGGGATAGGGAGGGGTGAAGAAGGCCCGGTGGGTGCGGGTGCAGAACACCAGCAGATGTCCTCCGATGACGAGCTGGAGAAAGATCATGGACTTGATGTGCTCCGGATCAAGGGCAACTCCCCAGAGAGTGCCGTCCAGGTGGTGCATGCAGTACCCCAGAAGACCGAAGGTCTGGGCCACGCTCAATGCTCCCAGGGCACAGGATACCGTGAGTACCCGGGGCATGTTCCATCGCTGGGGAGTGGGGGCGATGGGGGCGTTGTCGTAGGCCAGGGTCATGGTGGGAATATCGTCCAGCAGGGCCAGGAGAATGAGCATCACCGTGCTGATGGGCTGGAACGCCACGGACATTCCCTGGTGCATTACCGTGGGAAAGAGGAGCATGCTGAGTACCACGAAGACCATGATGTCGATGGTCATGGCGATGCGGTAGATGGTGTAGCTCATCATGCGAGCGAAGATCTGCCGGGCCGCTTCGATGGCCCGGATGATGACTCCCAGGCCGGGAGCGGTGAGAATGAGAGCCGCCGCAGCTCTGGCCGCATCGGTGGCGTCGGAGACCGCAGTGCCCGCATCCGCCTGCTTGAGGGCCGGAGCGTCGTTCACCCCGTCTCCCGTCATGGCTACCATGTGTCCCCGGGCCTGAAGAGCTTTTACGATGGCGTACTTGTGCTCCGGAAAAACCCGGGCAAATCCGTCGGCCTTCTCGATGCGCTCCTGGAGTTCCGGTGAAAGGTGTTCCGGATCCACGCCGGGAGCGAAGATTTCCGGGGCCGGCACGATGTGGGTGCCCATGCCGAGCTGGCCCGAAATTTCCGCTGCGATGGCTGTATCGTCCCCGGTGACCATCTTCACGTCCAGGCCGTACTCCCGAGCCTTGGCGATGGTTTCCGCCGAATCCTCCCGGGGAGGATCGTAGAGGGAGAGAATTCCCAGAAATTCCCAGGGGCCTTGGTCTTTTCTCTGGGCCACTCCCAGGGCCCGAAGCCCCCGGGCCGCGAGAGCCGCCACGTCACGATCTACCTTTTCCGCGGTTTCTCCCCGGAGAGCACAGAGCTCCGCCATGACCTGGGGCGCTCCCTTGGAGACCTCCAGGACGCTGCCTTCGGAGGCAGCAAGCCGGGCCTCGGTGCGCTTGGTGACGGGATCGAAGGGGGTAAATTTCTCCAGATTCCACGAAAAGAGTTCCGGCGCTTCTCCAAGGGCTCCAAGCACCGCCAGGTCGATGGCATCGCGGTTCTCCCGTTTGGAGGCCAGGGCGGCGGCGAGAATGCAGTCTTTTTCGTTCGGAGATGCGTAGAGCAGGGTCTCTCCCAGGGTAAGCCGATTTTGGGTAAGGGTGCCGGTCTTGTCGCTGCACAGCATGTCCACTCCTGCCATTTCCTCGATGGCCTGCATTCGGGAGACGATGGCCTTGTGTTTGGAAAGATCCATCACTCCCAGGGCCATGGTGACGCTCAGTACGGCGGGCATGGCCACGGGGATGGAGGCCACCACCAGGATGAGAATAAGCTGGGCCAGGGAAAGGATGTCCATTCCTCGATGGAGGGAGACCACCGCCAGAAGGACGCTCAGGGCCACGGAAAGGAGGATCAGGAAGTTCCCGATTTTCATCACCGCCCGCTGAAAGTGGGATTCCGCCCCCGCATCTCCCACCAGTTTGGCGGTACGTCCGAAGAAGGTGTGTACTCCCGTGCCGATAACCACCGCCTCCATCTCTCCCCGCTTCACCACGGAACCGGAATAGGCGATATCCTCGGAGGTCTTGTTCACCGGAAGAGATTCTCCCGTGAGGGCTGCCTGGTCGATGCTCAGATAGTCTCCTCCGAAAAGCTTGGCGTCTCCGGGAACCACGTCTCCCAAGCGAAGGCGTATCACATCTCCCGGCACGAGATCCGCCGCATCGATTTCCTGCCAGGTTCCTCCCCGTTTCGCCCGGGCCTTGAGGGCCAGGGAGTTCTTCAGGGCCTTCAAGGCATCGCTGGCCTTGTACTCTTCGAGAAAGCCGATGACGCCATTGATAAGGAGCATAAGGGTAATGATGGAGACATCCAGCCAGTGCTCCGCTCCTCCCTGGGTAATCGCCTCGAAAAGACTCAGCATCGCCGCGATTTCGATCATCCAGGGAATGGGGCCCCAGAAAAAGCCGAAAAGCTTTTGCAGAAGGCTTTCCTTTTTTTCTGGAATGCCGTTGGGCCCTTCGATGCCAAGCCGTATGGCGGCCTCTTCCGGAGAAAGTCCCTCCGGGGAGGAGCCGAGCTTTTGAAAGACCTCTTCCGACGAAAGTTCCTTGGCCTGGTGGTCCTGAAGATGAAAGGTTTCTGGAGATGTCATGGGCACATGGCCTCCTTGAGAAAAATTCCCCTCCCGGGAAATCCGCCAAGAGGGGTGAGTACAGAATAAGACGCTCCCCCGGGAAAGGCAAGGTCTTTCCGAGGGGAGCCTTGTCTTGGGAAGACGAAAATTTTTTTATGCATCGGGTACGGAGGGGAGGGAATCTTTCGGAGAGGGGAGCACCGAGTTCCTGCCCTCATGTTTTACCTCGTAAAGCAAGAGATCCGCCCGGGAAAAAAGGGTTTCCGCACTATCCGTATCTTCCTGAAGCTGAGCTACTCCGAAACTCGCGGTAAGCTTTACCTGGGGAGAGTCTTTTTGCCCCCGGCTTACCGAAAAAGAGCTCTGTTCCACCAGGGTACGCAGCCTTTCCGCAATGTGCACCGCCTTGGCAAGATCCGTTTCGGGAAGAAGAACCCCGAATTCCTCGCCCCCGTAGCGGGAGGGAAAATCTTCCCTCCGGAGAGCCTTCCGCAGATGGCGGCCGAACTGACGGAGCACGTTATCTCCCGCATCGTGGCCGTGGGTATCGTTGACCTCCTTAAAAAAGTCGATGTCGCAGAGAATCAGGGAAAAGGGCTGTCCGTGGCGGCGGCTTCGGGCGATTTCCCGGCCGAGGGCCTCAAAAAAGCTCCGGCGGTTGGGAAGTCCCGTAAGGGTATCCGTGGTAGCCAGGCGTACAAGGCGTTTGGCTTCCCGTTTCTGGAGAAGGTGGGCGGAAAAAATTTCCGCAAAGGTCGCCAGGGTAATGTCCATGCCCTTGGAGGGAAGGGGGTTTCCCGAATGCTTCAGCACCAAAGCCCCCCAGAGGTGGGAACCTTCGAAAATGGCGTAGAGGGAGAAAAAAATATTTTCCCGCATCCAGGGAGGAAAGAATTCTCCCAGAAAGGGAAGATGCTCCATGTGGCTCCGGAGAATTCTCCGGGAGCGGAGCTTCTGGAAGAGGGCTTTGGGAAACTCCTCCACGGAAAAGACGGTCTTCTGGCTCAGGAGAAGTTTCGAAAAGGGAGGATCCTCGGAAGCCTTGTACTCGAAGGATACCTCCAGAACGCGCCGGCGGTCCTCGGAAAAGGTGCTCCGCAAGAGCAGAAACCTCTCGGGGGTCAGAACCTCGCACATACGTTGGCACATTTGCTCCAGGACGTTCTTTTCGTCTGTCTTGGCGAGAAGTGCCCGGGTAGCCTCCCGGAGGAACTGCTCCGATTCCAGGCGCTTCCGGAGCTCCGCATTCCGGAGTTTTATGGTTTTCTCCTTCCAGAAGAACATGCCCAGTCCGAAACTCATGGCCACGAGAATCGCCGCGGATCCCCAGAAGCTCCATCGCACCCACTCGGGAAAGAAGGTGAACTCTTCGTCGTAGAACCACCGGCGCTGGATGTCCTTGAGAGGAGAGAGGGGATTCTGGTGCCAGGCCCGGAGCTTTTCGTCCAGCCGGGCGAGAATATCCGAATGCCTTCCTTCCGCAGCGGCGAAGAAAACCTGGGAAGGAGCGAAGACCACGGGGCTTCGCCAGAAACCGTACCGGCGTACGAGGTTCGCCGAGGGGATTTGCTCGGCACTGCAGGCGTGCACCTCCCCCCGGTGGAGAAGATCCAGAGCTTCCTCCACGGTTTCGGTCTCCACCATTTCATATTTTATGCCCAGGCCGTTCAGAATGCGCCGAAGCTCGTAGGTGCCGTAGAAGCCCCCCTGCATGGCGATGCGTTTTTCCTGGAGATCCAGAAAGGAGAGAATCATGGCTCCCGGAGGGGTGAAGAAGGTGTACCAGGTGGCGTAGTGATGTACTTTGCCGAGGTTGAACGCGCGATGAGGGAGAGGAACCATGCTGAGGAGATCCACCTCTCCCCGGTTCAGCATCCCCGGGAGATCGTCTCCGGGGGCCTCCACGAAAGCAAGCTCCCAGGGCTCGCCTTCCGAAAGGGCCCGGAGGAGATCCGCCAGGTATCCCCGGTAGTATCCTTCCGCATCCCGGAAGAAGAGCGGGGGGTGTTTGGCCATGCCGTACCGGATGGTTTGATTCGATGCTCCGGCCCGTCCTCCGGGAAATCGAGTGGCTTCCGAGATAAGGGGGAGCAGGAGAAGCCGTCCGAAAAGAAGAAGCGAGAGAAGACCGAAAAAAAGGGCCAGGAAAGCCCTTCTCCGGAGACGGGGAGAATGTTTCTGGTTTTTCGCAGAATGATGGTGCTCCCGAGGTGTGGAGGAAAGCGCATTCATGGGTGGTCTCTCTCCTTATGGTTTTTCCGGAGGGGGGGAAGGGGATTGTTTCGGTACCTCCGGTGCAAGAGGTTTTCCTATGCGAAGGCGCTCTACCGGTACGGAGATTCCGATGGTCAGCGTGCCTCCGGAGTAATCCACGGTGGCCTCGTCCGGTTCCGCATAGACGAAGGGCAGGGCGTTCAGGGTTTTGCTTCCTCCCTCGAGAGCGGAATCCTCCAGGGAGTCTCGGAAATCCTGCACCGAATCCGCCATCTCTCCGAGAATGCCCAGATCTCGGGAAGTGAAAAGGGTTTTCTCCTTTGGAAAAACCGGATGGTTCAGCCCCCGGGCGAGCTCCTGAAGGCTCGGATTGCCGCCGGGGATGTCTCCGGAGGAAAAGGGGCTTCCCGTGCCCATTCCCCGGATGGGTTCTATGGTAGGGGTGGGAGGGGCCAGGGGGCGAAGAACCTTTCCCGGGGGGGCTTTAACCTTGCCGGGAATGGACGTCTCCGGATGTACCGGCACCGCCACGAGAGAGGAGGGTTCGTCTCTCTCCGGCCCTGGAGTCTCCTTTTTTTGAAAGCCGCACCCTCCGAGAAGGAGAATGCCGAGCAATGCGGAGATTCCGAAAGGGGCCAAAGAACTTTTTCGAAAGGAAAAGCCGCCGAAAAGCCTCATGAAGGAACCTCCTTGCGCCGCACTCCGTGGAGCGGAGCGGGAAAATTTGTAGAATACCTTTTCGATTATATACCCTAAGAGAAGTCTGCGGGTGTCATTTTGGCGGAAACAATGTATAATCCGGGGGATTTTTTGCATCAACAAGGAGGGAGAATCTTGGGACGAAAAATTCTGTTCCTTTTCCTGGCTGGTATGACCGTGCTCTTTCCTCTTCTCGCCGAGGCGGGGTGAGGCGGCGACCAAGTGGAACCACGCGTGGCGTGGGAACAGTACGATGCGACGGATTACGAAAATGCGGCGGATTCCTTCTCCAGAATTTCCTGCTCCGCGGGAGAGCACGCTCTCTACGCGTACTTCGAGGGAATGCTGTGGAAAACCCAGGGAAACTACTCGAAAGCCATAAACGCCTTCTACCGGGTGGTCCGGCGTTATGCCACAAGTGTGGAATCCCAGACGGGCATTCGCTGGAAACCCATGGCCTTCGCGGAATACGCGGCCTATGCGGCGGACATGGGAAAGCCCGAGGACATCCGCAAGGCTATCGAGAGGTACGGTAAGGAACCCTATCAAGAGGATCGGGTGCGATGGATCCAGAGCAGGAGGGTTTCCGGAGAGCCTCCGGAGGTTCGGGAGTATACGGCGCTTCCCGCAGAGGCTTCCGTTCGGGACGTGGGAATCTATCAGCTTGCCCGGGCCCATGCGGTGCAGGGCAACGTGGCGAAAATGAAGGAGATTCTCCAGCCCGTGGCGGCGGAAATTTACGGCAGTATCATGAAAGATGGCAAGGTGGTCTCCCTTCGCCGGGAAGTTCAGGATCTTCTTCTGCGTTATGACGCCCCCTTCACCCGATTCATGAACGGTGTGGGCGGGGTGATTCTGGTGCTTCTTCTTCTGGAGGCGGTTTTCTTCGGCCCTTCCCTGTACCGCAAGTACTGGAAGAACCGTAAACGCTGAAGTTCTTTTTCGAGTATACGAAGGCAAATCTGGGGGGCTTCGGGAATATTCCCGAAGCCCCCCAGATTTATGTGCCTCTTGTGCAAAAATCGAGTGCCCGAGGGTTCTATGCTTTTTGCGTGTTTCTCATACCATTCCCATGAGGCGGGGCAGAAAGAGGGGTATGGCGGGGACGAAAGTGATCAGAAGGAGCACCCCCAGAACCACGAGGATAAAGGGAAAGATCTCCCGGCTCAGCTCCTCGATGGTGAGCTTGCTTATGCCGCAGGCTACGAAGAGGCAGGCCCCCACGGGGGGAGTCATGAGGGCGATGTTGAGGGAGACCACCATGATGATGCCGAAATGGAGAGGATTGAAGCCGATTTTCACCGCCAGGGGGTGCAGAATGGGGCCCAGAATGATGAGAGCCGCGGCGATATCCATGAACATTCCCACAAAGAGAAGGAGCCCCAGAATCATTCCCATGACGATCCATTTGTTGGTGCTCACGCTCAGCATGAGGGCGGCCACCTTTTCGGGAATCTGCTCGATGGTGAGCACCCACCCGAGGATGGAAGCTGCGGCGATAACAAGAAAGACCACGCCGGTAGTACGGGCCATCTTCATGAAGAGGGGCCAGAGATCCCCCAGGGTCAGGTTTCGGTAGATGAAAAAGCCGATGAACATGGCGTAAGCCACCGCCACCGCCGCTGCCTCGGTGGGAGTGAAAATACCCGAAAGAATGCCTCCGAGAATGATGGCGGGCATGAGCAGGGCGATAAGGGCATCCTTGAAGGCGCTGAGCACCTCCTTGAGAGTGGCCCGGCGCTCTCCCACGGGATAGCCCCGTTTCTTCGAAATTCGGGCGGTGAGGATCATAAGGGCCCCCGCCACGAGAAGTCCCGGCAGAATTCCCGCCAGAAAAAGCCCCGCAATGGAGACCTGCATGAAGGCTCCGTAGATTACCATGATATTCGACGGGGGGATGGTGGGGCCGATGATGGAGGAGGAGGCGGTTACCGCGGCGGCAAAAGATTTGTCGTATCCCTCTTCGGTCATGGCGGGAATGAGCATGGAGCCGATGGCGGCGGTGTCGCTCACTGCGGCGCCGGTGATGCCCGCGAAGAAGACCGAGGCCAGAATGTTGGCATGAGCGAGCCCTCCCTGGAGATGCCCCACCAGGACGTTGCTGAATTTCACCAGTCGTGTGGTAATACCGGTTTTGTTCATGATCTCCCCGGCGAGAATGAAAAAGGGCATGGCCATAAGGGTGAACATGTCCACCCCCGCGAAGTAGCGCTGGGGGACGAGCCGGAGAACCGAGGGAATATCCATCTTGAGAATTGCCCCGAGGCCCGTGGTGCCCAGGACGAAACCGATGGGCATGCCCACCGCTATGAGAATCAGAAAGCAGAGGGTGATGAATCCGGTCATGAGGTCTTCTCTCCCTTCAGGGGAACCGAGTCGAAGTCGAGCCCTTCCTCCCGTTTCACCGTGGTCACCACGTCTTCTGACATGAGAATTTCATCTAAATCCTTCCTCCGAATGTCGAGGATCATCTTGCAGATGAGAAAAACCATACAAAGTGCGGCGCTTACCGGTACCGCCATGAGCCACCATTCCATGGTGGTGTGGAGGGCGGTGGAAATCTGGGCTCTCCCTCCCCGGGCCATGGAAAAACCCTGGATGGTGAGAACGTAGAGGAAATAGAGTACCACCGTGTTCGAAAGAAAAATGACCATTTTGGCGAGAAGCCGAGGGAGCCTCTTGATGAACATGGTCACCCCCACGTGTTCGTGTCGCCAGATGCAGAGACCCACCGAGAGCAGGGCCATCCAGATCATGACGTACCGGGACAGCTCTTCGGACCATCCCAGGGGGGATCGTAGAACGTAACGGAAAAAGATCCCCCCCAGAACTGTGATGGTCATGACGACCGAGAGAAGAAAGACCGGAATTTCCAGAGCCCGTTCAAGTCCGTTCCCGATCTTTCGGGCGAGCAGAAATATTCCTCGTTCTTCCCGCTCCTCTCGGCTTTTCTCCCGGAGGTTTTCGGTATGCATGGGATTCTCTACCGGGAGAGAAGGGAAGCGGGGCTGGAACCCCTACTTTCCCTCCTCCATGGCTTGATCGATGGCATCCAGATACATCTGGGCGAGGGCTACTCCTTCATCCTTGTAGGTTTCCTTTATGAACTCCAGAGCCGCCGCACGTCCCACCTCCCGAAATTCCTGAAGCGCTTCGGGAGAGGGAGTGTTGATCTCCATGCCCGCCTCGACGAGAGCGGGGAGTCCCTTTTCGGAGGATTCGATGATGCGATTCAGCCCGCGTCCCGCAATGATGGCGGTTCTGGCGGCGGCATCCACGATCTTTCGCTCCTCTTCGGTAAGTCCCTGATAGAATTCTTTGTTCATCACCCAGCAATAGCTGCTGTAAAGGTGGTTGGTAATGGTGAGATACTTCTGAACTTCGAAGAGCTTTCCCGTAAGCACGATGGGAAGAGGATTGTGCTGACCGTCCACCACCCCCGTCTGAAGAGCGGTGTAGACCTCGGCCCATGCCACGGGAGTGGCCGCGGCTCCGTAGGCCTTCATGAGGTTCTGGTGCGAGGGAAGCGTCATGGTGCGCATCTTGAGGCCCTTCATATCCGCCACGGTCTGGATGGCCCTCTTGTTATTGGAGAGCTGGAAGAATCCCCCGGCCTCGCCGTAGCCGAGAACCTTGAATCCCGCTTTTTCCTCGATCTCGGCGGCGAGATGGTCTCCGAAGGGGCCGTCATAAACCTTCCAGGCGATATCGTAGTTGGGAATGGCAAAGGGAATGTCCACGATGCTGTAGAGGGGGTAAAATCCCGCCATGCCTCCTGCGGAGGCTATATAGCTCTGGACGACTCCGAGCTTTACCTGTTCCATGGTTTCCCGTTCGTTGCCGAGCTGTCCTGCGGGGAAAACGGTAACCTGGAGGGCGCCGTTACTCTCCGCCTCCACCATGCTTTTGAAGACCGCAGACATGGCGGCGGTAGCAACGTCGAAGGGCTGTTGAGGGTTGAGATGGGCAAGCTTGATGGTTTTCGGAGCCGCGAAGGCTCCGGCGGACGTTAGCATAAGGCAGAGTGCGACAAGTACCACCATACATCGTTTCATGATTTTTCCTCCTTAAGTTCGTAAAGAGTTTCCCGACTTCTTCTCTCTTTCAACGCTCCATGCTCTTTCGAATGACTTTGGGGAGTTTTTCACCTCCTCCCGGGGTTTTCTTTCGAGCCGGTAATTTTTTGATCGTGGCTTCTCGTCGCAGGAATGGGCATTTTCGAAGAGGGAAGATGTTTTTCGAAAGCCTTTGGATGCGGAGATCCTGCAATTCTAAAAAGATGCTTCTATAAGTATATGGGAAGATTTTGATCCTGTCACCTTGCATAAAAATTTGATGATTATTTTTCTGAACATTACGATAATGTCGGCAAAATTCTTCTTTTGACAATACAAAGCGTCGGATAGACGCATTCCTTGTTGCAGGAAGCACGTCTATCCGACGCTTTCGGCATCTTCCGGGAAGAATTTTCGCCGAAAAGTTCCGGAGGCTTTCGGGTTAGGGGAGAGGAATTTCCCGGTTCTGCCGGGTTACCAGGTACGAGAGGGTTTTTCCGCCGAGCAAATTGCGCACGTGTTTCTCCAGAGCCTGGAGAGCCTTTTCCAGGGTTTTATCTCCTTCCGGAGCCAGGGATTCTATGACCAATACCGCCCGAACGGTGTCTTCCGTAAGCCGGGTACGCATGGCCTCTCGCCAGTTCCAGCAACGGCAGATGGCTCCCGCATCGTCTTTGTAGATAACCTCGCCCTCTCTGGGAGGATCTTCCTCGGACTCTCCCAGGGGAAGAAAGGGTTCGCCTCCTTTGGCCCGGGTAAGCACAAGATCTCCCTCCATGCGATCGAGATCCTCTCCTCCGCAGGGGAGGGCGTACTCCAGGGATACCGCGTTATAGCAATCCACGAGAGGATTGATGCTCGGAAGCCCCTTGCCTTTGGCCACCCTTCGGAGGAGGGCTTCTACGGAGGATCGGTTTCCCTTGGGGGCACCGAAGGTTTTATAGGCCGTGCGCCACACGGCGACCTCGGGAATTTTTGCCAATTCTTCAACGGGGCCGAATCGCTGGTTCCCCTGGGCCACCGCCTTCTCTAGAAGGGAAGCGGCGAGAGAAACGGGAGCATTGTGCACATCCCAGGCCGTCAGGATACCCAGTCGGGCGGAGGGAAAAAGATTCCAAAAGGATTCGTCGCTTCGAAAGGTACGGTTCATGGGTTGTCCCTTTCCGCGTTTATTCCCCGGGTTCCGAGGGGCGCTCTACCTCGGAAAGGGCTTCACTGCGGTTTGTGTGGAGGTCCGCCTGGCGGAAGGCCTCGGAGGCGGGAAGGGAGATGGTGTATTCGTAAAGAGGCACCAGCACGAGGTTGAGTTCCGAGGCGGCGCACTCCGTGAGGTGTCCCCCCCGGGTGCGATCTCCCGCGAGAAAGTGCAGGTGAAATCCGGGAACGTTGACTCCTGCCACGTAGGAGGGAGCCCAGAATCCCACGAGTTCTCCCGCAAGATCTCGGGAAGAGAAGAAACGCTGTTCCTTTGCGGCTTCCGCCAGAGGAGGATAGGGCTTCTCCTGGGGAGGAACGCTCCGGTAGCGGAGATGCTCGAAGGTTCCCTGTACGAGAACGAGCCAGGGGATGTTGACGTTGGATATGTGGCGGATTATCTGCTCTTCCAAATCTTCCAGAGACGCGACTCGGGAGAGGGAGTGCGATTGCTCTTCTTCTTCGGTCCAGGAGGCCACCGAAGCGAAGGGAGTGGTCTCTTCCGGAGAAACCCGCTCCACCTTGCCCGATACGGGAGCCCGGTAGCAGATTCCCTGGCTGAGGATCATTTCTCCGTCCAGAGCGTGAAAGGTGCCTATTCCCGCTCTGCCCCGGAGGGTGAGTTCCCCGACGGAAAGGCTCCCTTCGTATACTCCGTCGAGAAGGGCATCGATGGTGGAGACCTGGTAGAGCGCTCCTCCCCATGCAGGAGCCAGGAAAAGCCCCAGGAAAAGAAAAGCGTACAGTCCTGAACAAAGATGTTTGCGGTGCCGCATGAATTGTGTACCTCCTTGGATGTTTGCGAAAAATCTGTACCCCGGGGGAACAGTGGCGGTATTGTACCGCATTTCCCGGAAAAAAAGGGGATAAAAGAACGAACGAAGAGAGACCCATATCTCCCATAAATTTTACGGCTTTTTTCCCGTGGGTTTAGGGGGGAGTTTTTCAATAAAAGAAAAGAGGATGAAAAATGTGCAAAGAATGTTGTCTTTTCAAAGATTGCTGGGATAATGAGGTCAAGCCGGAAGGAAGAGAGATAGAGAGAGAGTACCACCCTGAAAAACCCCAAAACGGCCCGTTTCTTCCCCCAGAAAGAAGCCCTTCCCCCAAGGAAGGGCTTCTTTCCGTTCGTGCCGTTTGTGGTTTCTGCGGAGATGTTCGGGGAACAGTTTTTCTGAAAAGCCTTTGGAGTGATCAGGCAAAGATACGGGCCTCTTTATTGAGGTTCATGAGAACCCCCACTTCCTCATTGGTGCGCCAGAGATATTCCACGGGAAAGGTGAGGGTTTCTTCGATGTCCTGAACCGCATAATGCACGAAAAGGCGATGGGTATCGTTTTCCACGTTGATCACGTGCAGTTCCTCTTCCTGGGGAGACTCGAAATAGACCTCGGCATACATCTTGCAAAGGTCTCTGCAGCGGGTTTCAAGGTTCTGCCGGAGTTGCTGATAGTCTTCGAAAGCGCATTTCTGAAACATGAAAAGTCCTCCTCATCGCTTTTTTATGGTAAAGTGTTACCAGGGTTTTTGGGTGCCTCGAAGAGCAATCTACCACAACAGAACAAGAAAGGCAAGAGGACATTTTCGCAATGTGACGGGACAGTGATAATGTC